>Ga0265295_1007634_pt1 | contig 12354 bp, 10 predicted proteins | sample Munlansysbiofilm_FD_192503 | JGI IMG/M metagenome (GOLD analysis project Ga0265295, IMG submission 192503) | Leachate microbial communities from a municipal landfill in Southern Ontario, Canada - Methane capture system biofilm | ecosystem: Engineered > Solid waste > Landfill > Unclassified ... | reverse complement strand
GCTTGCCCCCCTCGTCCAGGGTCGCAGGCAGAAAATCACCGCCCCGCCAGGCGTGGGACCAGTGGATCACGTACCAGTATTGCAAAAGAAAGCGGTCCAGCAGCACAAAAATCCACTGCACCGTATCCAGGGGGCCGACCTGCACGCTGCGCCGCCCGATGCCCAGCCCCATGAGCTTGCCACGCACCAGGCGCTCGCCCTGGAACAGGGCCGCGAGTCCGGCGGCGGCTCCTCCCACGGTGGCGAAAAGTCCCAGGCTGGTGCCCAGGGTGGCCAGATCGAGGGCGACCCCGGCCGCTCCCCCGGCGGCCACGGCCGCAGCCACGAGCTTGCCCCGGCTCAGCCCCAAAACGGTCCAGGTGGTGCGCGAAAAAAGATCCTGACGCAACACGGACTGTTCCGGCAACTCGAAGGAACGGCGATCATGGCGGAACTGCCTGCAAACCTGCTCGTGCAGGCGCGCTTCCTCCTGACGGATGGCCCCCTCCAGTCGCTGAACGAGCCGGGCCTCCACCTCGGCCCTCTGACCGGGATCGGCCAGGGGCGCCGTTTCGGACATACTCAGCGCACGGCGCAAGAAGTCGCAGGCAAGGGCAGCGCATTCCGCATTCCTGCGCCGCCAGTCGCGAGCGAAAACATCCACCACCAGCCCCAGTGCGTCTTCCCAGTCCTGCTCCAGGGCGCGCAGGCTCTCCAAAAGCCGCATGCGCTCGGCAAAGGTAGCGCTCAAGGCATTGAAAGTACGCACCATATTGAAATGCTTGCGGAGTTCACTCTTCCACTCCTCCAGAAACTGATCTTCCCCTGTCTTGCAGTTCAGAATGGCCATGCGCGGCCTGCCGGTCAGACGCAGGATCTCCATTTCGGCCTTGTCCACCTGTCGCAGGGGACGCGAGGCATCGAGCACATAGATGATTCCGGCTCCGTCACGCACCGGAGCAAGCAGTTCGCAGTCATGGGCCATGCCCGGATCGTTCTTGAACTCGTCCAAAAAAGCCGAAAGCGCCCGGCTTTCCCCGCCCTGGAACTTGCGCATCCAGCCAAGGGTCTGCACAGGGTTCTGAAAGCCGGGGGTGTCCACGAAGGCGATGACGTCCTGACCGTCGATGCTGACCGGATAGGTCGCTGACTGCACGGTCTCTCCGGGCCTCGGGCTGATGCGAATCTGGTCGTTCTCGACCAGGGTGGCCACGACAGAGGATTTTCCCTCGTTGGGGTGGCCGATGACGGCAAAGATGGGCATGGCTTTGGTCATAGGTCGGCTCCAAAAATATCCACGCGCAGCGGGGCAAGGCGCGCCGCCGCATCTGTCCAGACCTCTTGTTCGGCCTCGGACGGCGCAGTCAGCCAGGTTTCTTTGGTCGGGCGGCCGCACAGCGCCAGGATCACGCTTCGGCCCGGCTCATCCGCGAGCAGCTTCAGGGCGTGCAGGTTCTCGCGAATGGGAGGCTGCCACGCCTCGATGAGCACCACGAAACGTTCATGGCCTCCGATCCAGTCCAGACCGGAGCATTCGGCCAGGGCCTGCCGGGCCTCCTCCGGATCCAGGGCAAAGGGAAGAATTTTGGGATCGGGATAGCCGCAGACGCGCCGCGTCAGTTCGGAAAGACGCCCGACATCGATGCGCCCGGCAAGCTCCGGAGGCATGAGCAGCACAGCGCCGACACCGGCCCCGGACGCGGCGACATGGCGTTCTTCTTGGCAAATCGCCCCCGAATCCAGGGGCAAGGTCGTGGACGGCCCTTCCCCGACCCTGGCAAAGCCGATGCGGGGGGCCTGCATGCGATCGACGATACGGGCGAGGTCGGGATGCACGAAACGCCGTTCCACGCGGCGCAGCATCCAGTGGGCCGAGGCCAGCAGCAAAAACCTGGGCAGCAGGGCATAGGTCAAAAGGCACATGCCCAGAAAAGGCCACCAGGCGACGAGGTCAGCGCTGGCCAGGGCCTCGATGCCGTCTTTGAGAATGATGCGGCTGCCTTCGATCTGACCGAGGGTCGGTGCCAGTCCCCACTCATGGGGCAACCACGACCACGGCAGCGACAAGGCTCCGACCAGGGAATGCATGCCCCATGCCCCGACCTGCAGGGTTGATTGCCAGCCAAAGGCCAAATCCGTGACGGCGACACTGACAATGAGCCCCGCCAGGGAACCAAGAGCCAGACACAGTCCGCCCAGATGCGCCAGGCGCAGCCCTTCCCAGCCAAGCACCCGCGCAGGCCAGCCCCGGCGCAGAAAAAGGGAACGGACGAACCCGGCCTGGGGCGACAGACTGCCGGGCCTGGTCCAGAACAGCTCGAACAGGGGGCGCAAGGGGATGCTGCGATCACTGGGGCGTAGTCCCCTGACAAGCATGAATCCCGTGGCCAAAAGAATGAACCCGACCTGGGGAAAGACGGCCAGCAACAAGAAAACCGAGACATTGATCGGCGCGACCCCTGAATACAAAAGCAGGGCGCGAACGAGGGAAACGCCCGCCAAAAGGCCGCCCATGCCCAGCACCAGACGCAGCACGAAGAGGATCAAGCGCAGCGACCCCGAAGGAAGGCCCGCGCCATCGGCCTGACGCCGTTGCCCAAGCCAGTACGCCGCATGCTGCTCCGGTAGGATCGAAATCGCTGCCGCGGCCAGGCCAATCTTGCGGTCGCGCTCCAGGACATCCATGGGATCGAGCGTTCTGTCCTTTTCCAAGAACCATTCGAGGTCGAGATAATCGCCAAGGCGCATGCCGTGTTTCATGAGCGAAAGCCTTAACAGCACGCGAGGCTGTTGGCAAAAGAGAGACACGGACAAAATTTGCGCTCTTGTCAAAGAATACTCGAAACGCTAGCGTCACGCCGCAAAAGACTTTTTTTCAGGCCGCATTTTCCTTGCCAACAATGATTCAGGATTCCTAATGCTTGCCACTCGCCGCAGCCTCAGCCTGCGCCTGATCATCTCCATGGGACTACTGAGTCTCATCGCCAGCACCATTCTGGCGGCTGTCCAGCTGCATTTCAAATACGAAAGCAATATCGCCGCCGTGCGCGAATCCCTCGACCAGGTGGCCTCTGGCGATCTGGAGAGCATTTCCGCCAGCCTGTGGCAGCTCGACACCAATCTGCTGGCCATCCAGATGCAAGGCCTTGTCGCTCGGCCCGCCTTTGTTCACGCCGCCATCATCCAGTCCGACAAGACCATCGCCGCGGCGGGCCGGGCCGAAGCGAAAAAATCGTTGACCCGCCGCTACAACCTGACCTTCTCCTTCAACGGACAGCCGTACGATCTGGGCGAACTGATGCTGGTGGCCTCCCTTGACTCCATCAGGGCGCAGGTCGGCCGCGAATTCCTCGAAATCTTTGCCGGTCAGGTCGTTGTCGCCCTGCTCCTGGCCTCGGCCCTACTCTTTCTCTTCCATCGGCAGGTGGGCACGCATCTGCGCCTTTTGGCAGCCCAGGTCAGAGACATTTCACCCTCCAATCTTGGACAGCCCATCGCCCTGAACAAGAAGTTCCGCGGCGACGAACTCGATCAGGTCACGGCATCCCTGGAAAAAATGCGGCGCGATCTCAAAGAGGCCTTCACCAAGCTGAACCTTGAAATCGAAGAACGGCGCATGGCCGAAGCGAGGCTGTCACTGGCCAAGGAGCAGGCCGAAAACGCGACCCAGGCCAAGACCCAGTTTCTGGCCAACATGAGCCATGAAATCCGCACGCCCATGAACGGGGTCATGGGCATGCTCCAACTGGCCATGGAAAGCTCGGACCCGTCGGTCACCAGGCGCTACCTGGAAACGGCCATGCGCTCGTCCCGCAGCCTGCTTCGCCTCTTGAACGACATCCTGGACCTTTCCCGCCTGGAAGCCTCGCGCATGCCCGTGGTGGAAGAAGTTTTCAGCATCCACGAGCTCGTCGGCGAATTGACGGACAGCTTTCAGGCCGTGGTCCTGGATCGGGGCCTGACACTCGGCAGTACCGTGGATGCAAACGTACCCTCCCACTTGCTCGGGGACACGGTGCGCATTCGACAAATTCTGACCAACCTCATCGGCAACGCGGTCAAGTTCACCCTCCGGGGTCAGGTCGATATTCGCGTCTCTCGCCTTGCGCCATTCAAATCCGGGGCTCAGCGGGTCTACATCGAAATCGAAGACACTGGCGTAGGCATCCCCGACCAGGCCCAGGCCGGGCTTTTCGCCCCCTTTGCCCAGGCCGATTCCACCCAGACCCGAAAATTCGAGGGCTCGGGACTGGGGCTAAGCATCACCCAGCACCTGATCGTGCTGCTGGGGGGAACCCTGGCCTTCATGTCCGACGCACGCGGCTCGATCTTCGTGGTCTGCCTGCCGCTGCACCAGGCTCCCGCGCAAAGCCCCAAGGCTGTTCCCGAAGTTTCAACCGCCAGCGGCGAAGCCATGCCGTCCCTCAGGATACTCGTAGCCGAGGACAACCCCGTCAACAGCCTCATCGCCATGAAATTCCTTGAGGGCATGGGGCATATCCCCACATTGGCCACTACCGGACGGGAGGTCATCGAGCGCATGCGCCAGGAGCGATTCGATCTGGTGCTCATGGATATCCAGATGCCTGAAATGGACGGCTTGGAGGCGACCCGCATCATCCGCTCCTGGACCAAGGAGGAGGGCTCAGAGACTCCCATCGTGGCCATGACCGCCCATGCCTTTTCCTCGGACACCGAACGCTTCATGGCCGCAGGCATGAACGGACATCTGGCCAAACCCGTCTCGCGCCAGGATATTGACCAGTGCCTGCGCTCCATGCCGGAGCTTCGCCAGCCGTGACCGGCGCGCACACCATGTTCCGGCCTCCAGCCGAAGCTGGCAGCGTACTCATTCGGGTGGCCGACGGCTGTCCGCACAATTCCTGCGCCTTTTGCGCCATGTACAGGGGCGTACCCTACCGCGTGCATGACTGGAACACCATTGACAGCCGCATTGAACTGGCAGCCGCCTCCAATCCGGAAGCCCGCCGGGTGTTTCTGGCCGATGGCGATGTACTTGCGCTGCCCACGCATCTCATTGAAGTGATTCTTGAAAAATTACGACTAGCCTTTCCCCGCCTCTCGCGGGTCAACTGCTACGCCTCGGGGCAGGCACTGGCGGAAAAAAGCGATGGGGAGCTGGCCAGCCTGCGGACAAAAGGCCTGCACACCCTGTACCTGGGTCTGGAGAGCGGCTGCGCGGAGGTTCTGCGCCGCATGGGCAAGGGCGCAGGCCCAGCCGAAGCCGTGGCAGGCAGCCTGCGTGCATCCAGTGCGGGCCTGTCCATGTCGGTCATGGTGCTGATCGGCATCGGCGGCCAGGAGCTCTCCGCCGAACATGTCCTCCAGACGGCTGAAGCGCTCAATGCCATGCAACCGGCCCTGCTCTCCTGTCTACGGCTGGTCCCGATCCCCGGTACCGTTCTTGCTAAAAGAATTGCGCAAGGCCGCTTCGTCCAGCTCACGGAAGAAGAATCCATGCGCGAGTTGCGTGAAATCGTGTCCGGACTTGATCTTGCATGCACGGTGTTCAGGGCCGACCACAGCTCGAACATCCTGCCCCTGGCCGGACGTCTGCCACGGGACAAGGCAAGACTTCTGGCCGAAATGGACGAGCTGCTCGAATGCGGGGTGCTGGCCACGGACTCGCCCGGACCCATGCCTGCCGTTCTGTAGAAATTTTTCCCTCGCCGGGACACTGTCCGGCCATGGACCATGACCAGGACGAACAGACAAACAAGTCTTCAATTCTTGCTTTTTTTTGCATATCCGGACATGCAAAAAGGCCTGCGCCGCCGCGATGAAGCGTTTGTGTACCGACACGCCAAACCCGGGCCGCCCGCTGTTGGGCATTTTCATGGCTTTTTCGCATTGACTGTTCTCATTCCTGACCGGAACAAAATCGAGCGAGACGAATGATGATCGACCTGTTTTCCTTTCAGGCCTCAGAAACCCCACTGCGGCAGATATCCCTGGCCTTCTTCGAATCCGGCGGGCACCAGCCGGAGGGAAGCCGCATCGTGACCACGGCGCTCCTGGTCGGGGCGGCCATCCTGGCTTACATCATCTGGCGGCGGCTTGGCGGCGGGGCCCCCTGGAGCCGGCAATCAGGCTCCACCATGGTGCCCAAAGAAATTTCGTCCATCCTGGAACAGGCCATGATCCTACGCAGCCGCATGGACATGAGCTTTTACCCCATCTCCACCTCGCGCCAGACCATCTCCTGCACGCTCTTCGAATTGGCCGAAACGGGCATCACCCTTGAGATGCCCCTTGGCGTGAGCCCCTCCGACGGGTGGGTCGGCAAGCTCATGGTCTGCTACTTTCGCATCCCGCGGGAAAACAAGCCGCCGTATTTCTACATGTTCACCTCCGCCGTGTCCGGAGTCTGGAAAAAGGGAGACATCTCCTACATCATCCTTGGCATCCCCTCCAAGGTCGAACTCGGCCAAAAACGCAAGCACCTGCGTCTGGAACTACCGCCCACGGACATCAAGGATTTTCGCATCTGGCCGGCAACCGAGGATGGCAGCTTTCATTTCGAATCGGACCCGCAAAACTGGCCCGAACCCCTGGCCGTATACACCCGCAACGGCTCCGAGGGCGTGCGGGTTCTGGACCTCTCCGGCGGAGGCATCAAGCTCTCCTTCGACCCCGAGCGGTATGACGGCCTTGATGATTTCGTAGCCAAGCACCCGATCCTCTTCATGCGCCTGGAACTTGAAAATGTCGGCACAATGGAGTTCCCCCCGTGCTTCATGGCCGCGCGGCTGCGCACCAAGGCGCAGGACTTCGACCACGGAGTCGTGATGCTGGGCTACGAATTCGTGGAATGCTGCTCCGCCGAAGGTTCGGAAACCCTGGACTGGGTCAAGGTCGATGCCGAACGCGGCATCGACGAACTGGTGACCTGGGTTTTCAAGCGCCACCTGGAGCTTTACCGGGAACGGGAAATCGTTTAGAGGGCATGCGTTTTTCAACCTGCAACACTTCCACTGGAGGACACAGTATTTATGGATGAGGGCCCTGACAGTAGACTCTGGACCACACTGAGACGCTTTTTTTCCCGCAAGGGCGAATGCCACCTGGAAGAAGCCATTCAAGAGGCAAAAGACGGCGGAGAATTGCAGAACGACGAAATGTCCATGCTTTTGAACGTGCTGCAGCTCGATGACAAACAGGCATACGAAATCATGGTCCCCCGCACGGACATCGTCTGCGCCGAAATCGACGATACCATCACCGAAGTCGCCAGAAAATTTTTTGAAAGCGGACACTCGCGGCTGCCGATCTACAAGGAAACCAAGGATCAGATCGTTGGAGTCCTGCACTGCAAGGAGCTCTTGCGCTTTTTCGTCGGCGACGACGAGGCACCGGCGGATCTGGCTTCCGTTTTAAGACCCCCCTACTTCATTCCCGAAACCAAGAACGTCAAAAACATCCTGCTGGACTTTCAGAGCAACAAGCAGCACATGGCCATCGTTCTTGACGAATACGGTGGAACAGCGGGCCTTGTGACCCTGGAGGACGTGCTTGAGGAGATCGTCGGCGACATCGAGGACGAATACGATCCAGTGCGCCCCGAAGACATCCAGCCCATCGACGAGAATACGTTTCTTGTCTCCGGCAGAACCATTCTCGAAGACCTGCACGAAGAATGCGGCATAGAGCTGCAATCCGAACAGGTCGAAACCGTGGGCGGATACATCAGCGAGCAGCTTGGCCGCGTGCCCGAAACCGACGAATCCCTGGAACTTTACGGCTACACGTTCCTCATCAAGGAAGCAGATGTCAAACAGATTCAGTGGGTTATCATTTCAAAACCAACGTCTTGACCAGATCGTGAACCGCTTTTGCCCCATGGGCATGGCCCTCTTGGGGACCTGGTTCGGTTTCGCCAACCCCCTCCTGCATTTTCCACCGGCCATCCTGCTCCTGCCCGCAGCGCTCATTCTGGTCGCCATGCGGAGCACGGGTCGCGCCCAGGCCTTCAGAAACGGATTTCTGACCGCCCTGCCCGGCTATGCCGCGAGCCTCTACTGGCTGGCCATACCGGTGCACGACCACGGCGGACTGCCCTGGGCTTTGGCCCTGCCCTGCCCGGTGCTGGTCGGGGCGCTGCTTGCCGCCTATGCGGGACTTTTCTGCATGGGCCTCAATCTGGTCAGGGAGCGTCTCAGTCATCCCCTGGCCTCGCTTTTCTCCGGGCTCTTGTGGGCCAGCCTGGAGCTGGTCCGCAATTATTTCCTGACCGGCTTTTCCTGGCTGACCCTGGCCCAGGCCCTGGCACCCTGGCCCCAGACTCTGGGACTGGCGGCCTGGATCGGCGCTTTGGGCCTGTCCGCGCTGCTGGTGACCATCAGCCACTACCTGTTCGCCTGCCGGGGATGGACACGTCTGGCGGCCGCGCCCCTGGCCCTCCTGTGTCTGCTGCCCACCCTGACGCACGCGCCCCGGACTCCGGTCGGCACGATGTCGGTGTCCATGATCCAGGGCAACATCGATCAAGGGCTCAAATGGGACGAGGACATGCAATCCAAAATCCTCGGGACGTATATTGAACTCTCATTCAAGGCCGCAGCCGACAATGCCCCAAGCCTTATCATCTGGCCGGAAACGGCCATGCCCTTTTATCTTCAGGACCCTTCCGACCTGAGCACGGGCGTGCGCCTAGCCGTGGCACGCCTGCAAACTCCCGTCCTGGCGGGAGCGCCTGCCTATTCCATTCCTTCCGGACCCGATGCGCCGTCATACGTTCTGCACAACCGCGCCTATCTTCTGGGCGCAGGCGGCGAAACCCTGTCGTGGTACGACAAGGAACATCTGGTGCCCTTCGGCGAATACGTGCCCCTTGGAAAATGGCTGCCCTTCATCACCAAGCTGGTACCCGGACAATTCGAATTCAGGCCAGGCCGCAACACCGCGCCTATCGTCTCGGGCAAGGCGGCCATGGGCCTTTTGATCTGTTACGAGGCCATCTTCCCGGAACTGGCCCAGAAACAGGTCCAGCGCGGCGCCAACGTGCTGGTCAACATCAGCAACGACGCCTGGTTCGGCCGCTCCTCGGCCCCCTGGCAGCACCTGCACCTCTCGGTGCTACGCGCCGTGGAGCAGAACCGCGCCATCATCCGCTCCACCAACTCTGGAATAAGCGCCTTCATCGCCCCCGACGGCAGCATAGGCGGCGTGACGTCCCTGTACAGCAGGGCCATCGCGCACGATCCTTCCATACCGCTCTTGACAGAGACGACCTTTTACCACGAACATTTCATTTTCATTCACGCGGCCTTTCCCCTTCTGACCATTGCCCTCTTTTTGGGACTGTGGCGGACAGGCCGAAAAAATCATACAGAATCGAGAACATCATGCTGCAATATTCCGAATTAAAGGCCAGGGCCGCACAACTTGACGAACGCTTCACCGATTTCTGGAGGCGGCTTTGACCTGCGCAGGCACAAGGAACGCCTGCGCGAGATAGAAAAACAGCTCTCCTCGCCAGGGGCATGGGACAAGCCGGAACTCTTGACCCCGGTCCTGCAGGAAAAGACCCAGCTCGAAAGCCAGGTCAATGAGTGGGAAGCCCTCGCGCTTTCCCGGGACAATGCCCTGGAGTGGGTCGAAATGGCCGCCCAGGAGCAAACCGAAGAGATGCTCACAGCCCTCGACGACGCTCTGGAGGAAATGAGCGCGGCGCTCGAAGCCGCCCAGATGCGCACCCTCTTGAGCGACCCGGAGGACATAAGCGAAGCCATCCTTGAAATTCACCCCGGCGCCGGCGGAACCGAGTCCCAGGACTGGGCCGAGATGCTGCTGCGCATGTACCGCCGTTTTGCCGAGCGGACCGGATTCAAGGTTGAGCTGCTGGACCTGTTGCCCGGCGACGAGGCCGGCATCAAGAGCGTGACGCTGCACATCCACGGCCCGTACGCCTACGGCCAGCTCAAAGGCGAGAAGGGCACGCACCGTCTGATCCGCATCTCGCCGTTTGACTCCAGCGGGCGCAGGCATACCTCCTTCGCCTCGGTGGATGTGTATCCCGACGCGGGCCAGGACATCGAAATCGACATCAAGGACGAAGATGTCCGGGTCGACATCTTCCGCTCCAGCGGCCCCGGCGGCCAGTCCGTGAACACCACGGACTCGGCAGTGCGCGTGACGCACATTCCGACGGGCCTGGTGGCCCAGTGCCAGAACGAGAAGTCCCAGCACAAGAACAAGGAGGCGGCCATGAAGGTTTTGAAGGCCCGCCTCTACGAGCTGGAACTCCAGAAGATCGCCAGCGAGCGGCAGGCCGAATACGTGGCCAAGGGAGCCATCGCCTTCGGCTCCCAGATCAGGACCTACACCCTGCAGCCGTACCGCCTGGTCAAGGACCACCGCACCGGCACGGAAACCAGCAACGTGGACGCGGTGCTCGACGGCAACGTCGACGCCTTCATCCACAATTACCTTTTGTACCTGCATGGCAAATCATAATCTCCCCTCCGACGAGGCCCTGCTCGGAGAACTGGAAAGCCTGGAAAGGGAAATTGCCCTGTCCCCCGCCGGATCGCAGGTCTCGGCCCTGGTCAGGCTGATCCGCTCCGATCCGTCCTGGCCGGAGTTCTTGCGGGCCAGAAACCTGGATCAGTGGATGGTCCTGCCCCTGGGCGGCGACAAATTCCCGGCCCTGGTCAGCCTCAAGGAACACATCGAGCGCCTGACAGTTCTGCAGAGCCAGGACGCCCTGACCGGCCTGGTCAACCGTCGGGGATTTGACCAGACCATGGCCATGGAGGTGGAGCGTTCGTCGAGGTTCAAGACCCCACTCACCCTATGCATCATGGATCTGGACAACTTCAAGGCCGTGAACGACACATACGGGCATCCTTGCGGCGACAGGGTCATCAAGGCCGCGGCGTCGATCTTGCAAGACGAAATGCGCATGATCGACACCGCAGCCCGCATCGGAGGCGAGGAATTCGCCCTGCTGCTCCCCGGAACGGGACTGACCCGAGCCATGGTGCTTTTGCACCGCATCCAGGCCATGGTCCGCGACACGCAAATCCAGTGCGAAAAGGCAACGCTACGCATAACCATGTCCATGGGCGTGGCGAGCTACAGGGGCAAGCTCACCCCCGATCCGGCCAAACTCGTGGAAGAAGCGGACAAGGCCCTGTACCAGGCCAAGCGGTCCGGGAAAAACAGGATCGAGGCAGCCCCCATTCTGGACCTTGTCCACGCCGAGGAGCCATCCCTGGTGCACCAGAACGAAAAACGTTTTCTTTTTTCTTCATTCTCCGGCCCCGCTTCGGGCACGGACCGGAACAAGGACTGACATGACCGAAGCCAACACAACTCTGAGCATCTCCGTGGCCAGCGGCAAGGGCGGCGTGGGCAAGACCAACCTCGCCCTGAACCTGTGTTTCGCCTTGCACGAACTCGGCGGCTCCCTGGTGCTCCTCGACGCCGATCTGGGCCTTGCCAACCTCGATGTGCTGCTGGGGCTTTCCCCGGAAAAGAACCTGCAGGATCTTTTGGGCGAGGACTCGGCCCAGAGCGTGCTCATCCCCCTGGCCGGAGAGCGTCTGGTGCTGCTGCCTTCGGCTTCCGGCGTGGCCGAACTGGTGGAAATGGACGAAGACGTGCAGAGCCTGCTCTTGGGCAAGCTCGACGCCCTGTTCAGACAGTACGATTTTTTGATCCTCGATCTGGGCGCGGGCATCAGCCCCACGGTGCTGTCGTTCGCGGCCATGCCCCAGGAGAGGATCGTGGTCATCACTCCGGAGCCGACGTCCCTGACCGACAGCTACGCGCTGATCAAGGTGCTCTGCACCCAGCGTCAGATCAAGAATTTTCAGGTCATCGTGAACATGGCCGACTCGGAAAAAGAGGGCAAAAACGCCTTCAACCGTCTGGCCCATGCCTGCGACCACTTCCTGAATCTGCCCATCAGCCTTCTGGGCGTGGTGCATCGCGACCCCATGGTCACGGAATCCGTGCGCCATCAGGTTCCGCTCCTGAAATTCGCGCCTACCTGCCAGGCCGCGAGGGATATCCGCGCAATTGCCAAGACAATCCTGGAACGTCGCGTCAGGCTCAAAGACCTCATCGCTCGCAGCCCCATTCTCAAACCCCTGATCTGAAGGTTCACGCGCCCATGACAGCTCTTGCCCGCTTTCTCCTGATTTTCCTGTTCCTCCCTCTGCCCGCCCTGGCCGGGAACGAGACAACAATCCTCTTCACCGCCAACAGCCTGGGCGAGGTCAACCCCTGCCCCAGCTGAGGGAACAAGACCTACGGTGGGTTGGCCCGGCGGGCCACCTTTTTCAAATCGGCGCGCGAGAATCCGGGCGCCATCATCGTGAGCGGCGGTTACGATTTTTCCCCCTTTGG
>Ga0265295_1007633_pt1 | contig 12356 bp, 13 predicted proteins | sample Munlansysbiofilm_FD_192503 | JGI IMG/M metagenome (GOLD analysis project Ga0265295, IMG submission 192503) | Leachate microbial communities from a municipal landfill in Southern Ontario, Canada - Methane capture system biofilm | ecosystem: Engineered > Solid waste > Landfill > Unclassified ... | reverse complement strand
AAGTCCTTTGATCGCAGCTACAAACACATCAAACCAAGCGAGCTATATCTATACAGATTCCGAGGTTCCAGGACCCGGAGTTTACTACTACTGGTTGATGATTCAGGATATGGACGGCTCTGCAACTTATACCAACTCGATTCTCGTAACCGTGGGACCGGGCGGTGAAGAAATCCCGGAAGTGATCAGATTTACTTCACTAAAGAACGCTTATCCCAATCCATTTAATCCCACCATCACCATTGCCTACGATATTGCTAGCCCCGGACATGTGAGCATGGAAGTGTACAACACTCGTGGCCAGAAGATCCGCACCCTGGTCTCGGAGGTTCAAGATGCATCCTCCTACCAAGTACGATGGGATGGTAGGGATGCTAACGGCAGGGCAGTAGCTTCCGGAAACTATCTGGTAAAAATGAAAACCAAAGGTTATGACACTACTCGCAAGATTACGCTGATGAAATAGCTAATCTACTGAACACTCCAAGCCCTGCTCTCCCTGGCAGGGCTTTCTTTTTGCATAGCAAATAGTTGGATTAATCTTTGCAACCCAATATACGCACAGAAGCCACTGTCCTCTTGGACATCCATGAGCTAAAACCGTCACTCTGTACCAGGTCCCGCTATCTACTGAGAATTGATGGTCGACAGTTCCTTGGCTGCGGTCCAGCTTACAAAATCCTGAGGTAAGCGAGAGAATCCAGTTTTCTCATAGACTTTAGAAGTCGCTGGATTATCCGAGAAGAGGTACAAGTGGTTCTCGCTAATGCCTTTGTGATATAGCACCAAAGAGTGGATCATCGTGGCGGCAAAGCCTTTTCCCCGGAATTTCTCTCTGGTAAACACGTCCGAGATTCTGCTGTATCCCGCATAGGTGCAGACGGATGCCAACGCTGCCAATTCTCCGTGATGGTATCCTCCCAAGAGATGGTAGGAGGGATGCTGCAAATGGCGTTCAACCACCCGAATAGTCCAATCCCCACCATATTCCAATGCGATTGTCTCCATGATATCGATATCAAGGTGTTTGATTCTTTGAATCTGGAGCTCTTCGTTTGGTTTTACAATGCTCTCATGGTCGTGCAGAAAGTATTCGTAACCGGTAAGTTCGATGTTGAAACCATGTTGTTGCAGAGGAGCAGACACTTTGTCCAACTCATTTGCCTGCAGGGAACTGAATATCCGCGGCGAAATGCCTTTGCCCTTATAAAATGATTCGATGTCTCTCAGGCTACTTTCGATGCCTACGAAATCCTTGATCACCGCGTGGTTACTTTCCGCCGATGCTTTGTTGCCTTCATTCCAGAAGATCAAGCCATAATCTCTCTGAGTCATATTGGCAAAGCGTTGCGGGTAATGCAATTCCGTGTCTTTCATACGGAGGATGTTGAAGGGTATAGACATATCTTTACTCCTTACAATTGATTCTGCATTTACCTATATCATAGCCCGCTATTGCTCACAGACAAGCTTTTTTCAGCTTTTATGCAGATTTTGGATCCTAGTGTAAGCGGCAAAGAGTAATCTGCCCCCGATAAAGCCAAGGGTTGCCTGCAGGATGTTTGGAGGAAAGTCCGCCACTGCTGCGGCTTTACCAAAGCTGGGCATATACCATGTTCCCAAAAAATAAATCGCTACCATCAAGATTCCCCCCAGGATGGGCCAGGCATTTCTTAAGAAGCCGGAGGATGCCTTCCCTCTTCCCGCGCAATAGCCCAGAACTCCCTTTGCGACCAGCGTAATCGGAGCGAATAGCGGAAATCCGATGATATCGGCAATCGCTGAACCGATCCCTCCCGCCACCATCCCGGCTCGGGAACCGCCATATAGACCGCAGAACACGATCACTACATCACCAAAATTGAAGTATCCCCCTCCCGGAACGGGAATCCTGATCAATAAGGTACTGACCGCAACCAATACCGTAAATCCAACCGTCGTGTACCATTTCATTGTTTATCTCCTGAGTCTGTTAAATCCTTATTCCTTACCTGTTTGAGATGACATTGCATGATCAGGTTATCGATCCGTTCGCCCTTCATTTCTGCCTCTGCCATTATGTAAAGGATCAATGCGAGAGTAACGCTCAATGCTCTGAAGAACCTGTCTTTCACTCCGCTTGAACCTCTTTGCATCGATGGCATCATACCCTGCCACATTCGGATTTCAGCATAAGAATGAGTAGCAGCGTCGAACAGGATTTTCCCCAATATCACATATTTCAACCGATGAATGCTGATTCCGCTACGTAATATCTCTTCGAAAGATATCATCGCGAAACACAGTCGAAACGCAAGGATGGCATTGATCAAAAGCAACATCCTGGGCAGACCGTATGCCAGCCAATACTCAGTGGAACCTTGCCCGGAGGGATCGATCCCGATCAATATAAAACCAAGATAGATGATCGCCAACATCCCCACGAATGGAAGCAGCAGCTTCATCTGACCCACCAGACGCCGGGCCCCCAGAAAGATAAATGACCCAACCACCAAACCGATCATCATCGCCCCTTGCAGAGCTAGATTTTGGAACCATATTATTGCAAACAACACCGTCCAGATCAAAAACAAGAGGGATGCCAGAATCAAGCGTTTCACTGCGAGAGCTCCCTAGAACTGGAACCTTCATAAACCATGCTTTGGGAACCATTCACAGGCTCAAAGTTCACCGCTCGGGATTCCGGTAAATTATAGATATGTGAGCTATAGATAAGGCAGATCTCCCGCTTTAGCCCTTGGGGGATCACGAGTTTCTTCGCCTCATCAGATATCACCACCACGGGTTTGCCGTCTTTCATCTTAGCCAAATCCGTCCACATCAGATCCCACACGTCTTTTTCGTCCACGATGCGACTCTTGGGATAATAGATTGCCGCCCATGCTCTCATCGCATATAGTTGCAAATCCATTTGCTGTTGGATGCGGATCACATAGCAATCATCTCTCTTTATAATCTTTTCCCACAATACTTTGTGAATGAAGCTACTCTTCCCGCTACCATTGGGACCCGACAGATGATACACATTGCCAGCACGAAAGATAATCTCTTCCTTCAAGGTCAAAGTAAAACCTTGCCAGACATGGTAGTTCCCCGCTTTCACCTGAATCATGCCCGCTCCCACAAAATGTTTTTCCCGCTGTGGATGATCAAATCTCGAATCTTGCAAAACCTTCCTGGATCCAGAGAATGCTCTAGATTGATGAAGCTGATGGAGTCCGCGGGAGAGTGTAGCGCAAGCAGTGCCATCAGGATTACTTTCTGTCCTCCAGAAAGTTCTTTTAGGGAGCTGTCTGCGGATACTTCCTTTTTGCAGATAGCACGAAAATCCCGATACAATCTATCAGCGGCTGCTGGATTGATGTTGTATAACAGCATTTCATCCCAAAGTTTATCGCTGCAGATAAGGGGATGTTCCGCATCGGCAATTAGATAGTCGTGCATGATATCCATATAGAGCAATGCCTTCGGGATCATCCTTTCTGTCAAGCAGAGTGTTGTGTAGGAGTATCCCAAATCGTCTGTAGATTAGTCAGAAAGAATCCATGCCAATAATTTGATCATTGGTTTGTGTATGTACACCCATTGCCCAAAGCAATCGCCCAGCCTCCATGATGCAGTTCCCACTGCTTGAACAAGGCTTGGCGACAGCTTTGACGAATGGGGATGAAAGAGATGTGTGTTCATTTCCTTCATTTTTTGAAACCTGTTTATGGTGATCTCCAGAGTTAACTGGGAAGTGGATTCCACCCAAGCATCGACTGTTGGAATCGCTTTGGAAAAAGCATTGACAAATTCTCCGGTAGCATCATCTTGGTATATTAGAAATGATGTATGGAGAACCTGATGGATTTTCGCATATATGAGTATCTTAGCGTATTCATAATGTCACTGCTCTTTGTATATGGTCTCACGCCATTTATAATAAAGCTGGCCCTAAAAATAAACTTTGTGGATAAACCCGAAGCTCGCAAGATTCACCTGAAGAGTGTGCCCCTGATGGGTGGGCTAAGTGTCGCGCTTGGCTTTGTGCTTCTATGCGTTTACGATGTAGCCATCTCTGCCGGGAGATACTTCGATCGCCCCATGCTGGGCTATCTGGCGGGCACCGTTTTGATAGTACTGATAGGTCTGGTGGACGACCGACGAGGGATGAAGCCTCTGGTTAAGATGTTGGGGCAGTTAGCCGTAGCTCTCACCTTTATCCTTACAAACTTCAGTTTAGTTGAGCTGGATAGAATGTTTGGCAGCATCTTAATAACCCTGCCGCTACTCGTATTGTGGATGGTGGGGCTAATGAACGCGCTGAACTTCCTGGACAACATGGATGGCATCATCAGTGGCATGGCGGGCATCCTGGGGCTGGGGTTCTTTGCTTTCGCGCTCACCAATACAACCAGCGCAAACCAGGAAGCCATGGCTCTCATCGCGCTGATATCTCTCAGTTTTGCAGGTTCCACCCTCGGGTTTCTGCCCTATAACTTCAATCCCGCCAAGATCTTTCTAGGCGATGCAGGTAGTATGTTCATCGGCTATTTTCTATCTTCTATGGGAATCCTGATGGCGCAATATGCAGGCAACAAATACAACGATAAGATGTTCTATCTGCTTCCCGTTCTTCTACTTAGCTACGCTATTTTCGATATTTCTTTGGTCAGCTATACCAGGCGTCGGGATGGCAGACACGTAATGCAAGGTGGAAAGGATCATTCCACCCACCGGATCAACAACGTACTGGGCTCTGTAAAAGTAACTGCCACCATCATTTACACAATAAATATATTGATCGTATTGACCTCCATCATCATTTTCCGCATCGGCTCGCGGGAGCTTTTACTAATCACCACAGTTTTGTTTGCAGCATTCTTCTTGATCTTCGGAAGAAAGCTGGATCAAGTTCCCATCGTAGTTCCCGCAAACCAAAGAAAGGATAACAAATGAATATCCGCATCTTGGGCACAGGCTCTGGTATGCCCAGTAAGGCATTGAACTGCAGTTCAATCTTGGTACAGTCACAGAACAAAACCTATCTGTTGGATGCCGGAGAGGGGATATCCAAGATGTTCTTGCAGTTGGATCTTGCTCCGGATGACCTGGATGCCATCATGATCTCTCACTACCATCCGGATCACATTGGTGGGTTATTCCTACTTATCCAGATGCTGTATCTGGCAAAACGAGAGCAGCCTCTTCACCTCTTTCTCCCGGAGCGGGAGCAGGATTTTCTTGCCATCTTAACGATGTTTTATACCTTCCCGGAAAAGTTCGGATTCCAGCTTCAGATACATCCGTTAAGCCAAGTTAGTGAGTTTTTCCCGGATGTGATAGCCCAGATCAACGACCACCTTCATGGTTATCGGGAGATAATTAGCAAAAACGCTCTAAAGAACGAGATGAAGGCATATTCGATCCGGATTAACAGCCCCAAAGGTGCTTTTGTGTATAGCTCAGATATCTCCACTACCGATAGCATCCGGGAACTAGTAGATGGAGCACATACTGTTGTGGTGGATGCCGGTCATCCCCCCGCGGAACAAATAATTCAGCTAGAGGATTTTGGTATCAGACGGGTGCTTCTTACTCACGAACCCAGCCCAGAACTAAGGCAGCTACTTCAAGAAAACCCTCGCCCCTCTTTCGAACACGCCATCGAAGGTGTTCTCTATAATATATGATTTGCATGATTAAACACTTTAGAACTACCCTCCCCCGCTTCATGCGTAGCTTGATGCCCGGCTTTACGTTGATTTTAATCATGATGCTTTCCGGTTGCGAGATCAACCGTTTGCGCAGTGCCGAAGAGCTGTATAGAAGCCAACGCTATGCCGGAGCCATTGAAGAGTTGGATACCTTGATCCGGATTGCCCAAAATGGCGCAATCGCCACCAGGGCAGAGCTGATTCGCAGTAACAGCTATCTGGAGCTAGGAAAAACAGCGGTGGAAAGAGACAATCGTCCCTTGGCAATCAGATTTCTGAAGCTGGCAAATTCTGAAGCTGCGGATCTTGAATTGGGCGCTCTGTATTTTCGGATGGCAGAAGAAGCAGACGATGCCGGAAATCGGACTCTCGCGCAAAAATATTTGGAAGATATCCTGCGGGAAATCCCTGATTCACCTCTTGTACCCCAGGTGGTTCTTCGCCGCATGAGCATCTATATGAGCGAGTATCAGGATCGCAACTCCACTTGGGAAGATTATAAGTATCTCTACGACAACTTCCCAAATAACGCTTATGAGATCCAGGCAAGATACATCGTAATGCAGTTTATAGATTCCCGCATCGCGTACGCTATGTTGTTGAGGGATCAGGAATATTACGATGACGCCCTTAAAGAACTCTTTGAACTCTCCCGCTACCCGGTGGTGGATGGCAAACATTTAAACTCCCTGATCTCGGATGTGTATCAAGCTCAGGCAGAAAAATTTATCGACGCACAGGACTATATGGAGGCAGACCGCCTTTATCGCATCGCAGTTCAATATGATCCCAGTAAGGAGGAGATGATCACAAAACGCCTCGAAAGCATCACTGATCTTTACATCCAAAAGGGTGATAGCCTTCTTCAGGAAAGAGATTTCGCCGGGGCGATGCTACATTACAACAAGACTTTTCAGATAATTCCGGATTACGCGCCAGCACTTGCTGCAATTGCCCGTCTTCAGAAGCTTCAGGAAGATATCCGCCAGGCAGAGATTATCTTTGCTCAAGGCGAAAAAGCCGAAGCTGCCCAAAAGTATTCCGAAGCCTTAGGACTTTACAACCAGGCAATTGCTCTGGATCCCAAGCCAGAATACCGCTCCCATGCTGGGATCATGCAAAACATGGTGGAAGCTCAACGCGACCCCGTGGGATTTGCAAGAAGAATCCTGGCAGACTACCGTAATGGATTGATCCCCGCGCGCGTGGCAACGAAACGGGAGGAAGTTCTTAGAACACACAACCTGAACGAAGTGCGCGACAGCGGTTGGAAATTCCTGCTCTCCACCGGACAATATAAATATGAAGCCCGATACGATCTGCTTACTCCCACTCAGACCTTCCTGTATGTGTGGCAGATTAACCTCCGGGATCGCTCCCTGATCCCCCTCAACAAACTCTCCGAAGCCTTGATGAAATGAGATCAGGAAGGATGATATGAAGATAAAATTGTTACTGACCCTGCTCTTGATCTCAATTCTGGGCACTACCCTGTTTGCTCAGAGCTTCGACCTTCAGGCATTCGCCGATAGCACCAAGTATGGCTGGACAGACTATCGGGATCGCGCCCATTATAGGGATGAACTTACTTTCCGCCGCGATAAACTCCAGCTCTATGAACTCGAAGCTATCCCGCTCACGGCAAACATCATAAAAAGCGCAGTCATCCCGGGTTGGGGACAGTTTTCTACGAAACATAATACAAAAGCCACGGTGATTCTAAGCGCAGAACTGGTATCTGTGATCGGAGCACTGTACTTCTATAATCGTGCATTAACAAATTACGACCGCTATCAAAGCGCTACTCAGGTTGATCAGATAAACGACTATTGGGGTAAAGCCGAAACCCCCTACCACTATTCCCTGATGATGATGGGCTTGGGCGGAATAATATGGGCATATAACATGTACGACATCATTGTAAGTACAAACGAATACAATGCAAAGGTCTGGGAAGACATTCTCAAACGCAGTAATTCACCTTTGCAAATCGGCCCCGGCGGCGTGGAAATCCGGTTTTAGGTGCATCATGAAAAAGATCCTGTTTCTATTTGTAGTTAGCTTCCTGATCCTGGGCTGTGGCATCAAGCGCGACAATCCGCTGGATCCTCATGCAAACAACCTGGCTATACCCGGCGATGTATCCGGCTTTCAATACACTGCCTTCAGTAGCGGGACAAGCACCCGTTATGTGGAATTCTACTGGAATGGCAACAACCCCAACGATACTGATGGATACTATATCTACCGCAGTCTTGGATATTATAATGCCTATGCTCTGGTGGGGTCTGTACCACATGTGCAGGGCGCATCCATACAACAGTTTACGCATAGCAGTGCAGACGACAACACAGTGGTAGCCGGGCTTTACTATTATCGCATTTCCGCATACAAGGAGTATCCCGCCGGCAAATTGGAAGGCAGATTAAGAACTCCGATTCCTGTGCGCGTTCCGGAATGATGATCGACTTTTGGGGAGATCTTAACCCCGCTCAACAAGAGGTGGTAACCGATGTAGACCACCCTATACTAGTACTCGCTGGAGCCGGGAGCGGCAAAACCCGGAGCATCATCTACCGCGCTGCCTACCTGATCCACGAAAAGAAGGTTCCGCCATGGAAACTGCTCATTGTAACCTTCACCAATAAAGCCGCGCGGGAGTTGCAAGAGCGCTTGGAAAGCTTGTTGAACATCCCCATGCGCAGTCTGTGGGTGGGCACCTTCCACTCCATCTGCCTGCGGATCCTGCGCTACGAATCCAGCTCCTTGCCTTATAATGCGAACTTCAGTATCTATGCGGATGATGAACAGAAGTCGGTACTTAAAAAGATCTACAAAGAACACGGTTATGACCCTCAAAAGTACCCTTTCAACAAAGTGCTTTCCCGCATCGGCAGATACAAAAACCGCCTGCTGCTACCGGAAGACATCTCCCGGGAAGATATCGCCCACAATCCCTTCTTAAAAGGCTTCCTGCAGATATATATACATTATCAACAAGCCTTGATCATGAATCAGGCAATGGATTTCGACGACATCTTGCTCTATACCGCCAGGCTACTTAGAGATAACTCCGCGATTCGAGGCAAGTATCAGGAAATCTTCCAATACATCATGATCGACGAATATCAGGATACCAACAAAGCGCAGTTTGAGATCATCCATCAGTTGGCGCAGGCTCATCAAAGAGTATGTGTGGTGGGAGACGACGATCAGGCAATCTACAGTTTTCGGGGCGCTACCCTGCGGAATATCTTGGAGTTTGAACGGGATTATAAGGATGTGAAGATAATCCGAATGGAACAGAACTATCGTAGCACCACTGCCATCCTGGATCTGGCAAATCGCGTGATCAAACAAAACAAACAACGCCATGCCAAAGAACTTTTCAGCGAGCTTGGCGAAGGCTTGAAACCACGCTTGAACGTGTATTCAGATGCCAATATCGAAGCAGAGCAGATTGCCCATGGCATCTCACGGCAAAGGGATATGGGCAAGAATCTGCGCCAGATCGCCATCCTGTATCGCACAAACGCGCAATCCCGTCTCTTCGAAAACGCTCTGATGCAAAAGAAGATACCCTATAGCATCGTGGGAAGCTTGAACTTCTATCAAAGAAAAGAGATTAAGGACTTGCTGGCGTATCTCTATAGCCTTGCCAATCCCGCGGACAACGAAAGCCTGCTGCGGATTATCAACGAACCTCCCCGGGGAATCGGACAAACCTCTGTAAACAGGCTACTGGGGTTTGCTACCAAGACCCGTATTTCGCTATATTCCGCCATCCAGAACCTCGGTGCCATTCAAGAATTAAACAATACCGCCAAGAATCGTATCGGCGATTTCTGCCACATGCTGGATCAATGGCGTCATCAGTGCACTTCTCAGCCAGTTGCTGATCTGGTAAAAGAGATCGTGGAACAGCTTGGTTTGATCAGTCAATATCGGAAAAGCAGCGATCCCAAAGATATCGCCAGAGCGGAAAACCTGATAGAGTTTGTGGCATCGGTGAACGAGTTTGCAGAGCGTTTTGCCTCCGAGAACGAGCGGCAGGCTCTCCTGGTAGATTTCTTGCCCTTCGTGGCTTTGCAGACTGATCTGGATAAGGTGTCGGACGAAGTGGATAGCGTGCGCCTGATGACCCTGCACAATGCCAAGGGATTGGAGTTCGAAACTGTCTATATCGCCGGCTTGGAGGATGAACTACTGCCCCATCGCATGAGCATGGATACCGTGGAAGAAATCGAAGAAGAACGGCGTCTCTTCTATGTTGGCATCACCCGTGCCAAACGGGAACTGATCCTGAGCCTGGCGGAAGCCCGCAGGCTTTACGACACCTACACATTTACCAAGCCCAGCCTGTTCTTGGAAGGTCTAGAGAATGTTCTGGATTACCCCGGACACATCAGTAGCCCACCTCCCAACAACTATCGCAAACCCAAAAATAAACTACGTGAAAACCACAAATTCTTCAAGATCGGACAAAGAGTTTGGCACAAAGAACACAATCAAGGGATAGTGCTTTCGGTGGATGGGATGGGACCGGACGCTGTGGTCACGGTTTCTTTCATGAATGGCAAACTGATCAAGATCGTGGGCAGTTTTTTACAGAGCGAACCCATCAGCTAAGATCGTGGCAGCCTATGTGATCAAGGTAAGCATCCCAAAGAAATGGCAGATGCTTCCCGCAAGAACAAACAAATGCCATACCGCATGATGATAAGGCATTTTCTTGGCAATATAGAAGATAACTCCAAAAGAATAAGCCGCTCCCCCCGCCAGCATCCACGCCAAAAAGCCTTTGGGAACACTCGCCAAGAGCGGTTTTATCGCAATTATCACGATCCAGCCCATCAACAGATACACCACGGTCGATACCCATTTCAGCTTGCTCATGGCAAAGATCTTCAGGATAATCCCCACCAAGGTAAGCCCCCAGATCACACCAAACAGGGTCCAACCCCAGCCACCCCGCATTGCACCGATGGTCACCGGAGTGTAGGTGCCTGCTATTAACAGAAAGATCGAGGAATGATCCAAAATCCGGAAGAAACGCTTTACATAGGGCTGATGAAAGGCATGATACAGGGTGGAGGAAAGAAACAGCGCTATCATTGTGGCACCATAGATGCTAAACGATACTATCTTCCATGTATCGCTGATACGCGCGGCATAGATCACCAAAATCACCAACGCAGCGATGGATAACACTACCCCTACACCATGAGTGATGGAATTGGCAATCTCCTCGCCCAAGCTCTGCTGCTGGCTTAGCGGGATGCGATCCAGAAACCGTTTGACTCTGCTACTCATCTAGTATATAGCTCGTTGATTCGGGTTTCCAACTCCGCGGGGACGAGTCCGGCGATGGATTCACGTCTGGCGATTTTATCCCGGACTAGGGATGATGATATCGGGCATAAGGGCATATCCAGAATAGTATGACGGATATAAGACAGGACATCGCAGGGAAGAACGCTTTCCGGTCGCGGTAAAATAATGAAATGCAGATTCTCTTTCAGCCAGTCAAAGTCGTGCCAATCTGGCAATTTGGGCAGATTATCCGCTCCGATGATGAAAGCAAACTTTTGTTGCGGACGTTGCGCAACCAGTTTCTTGACCAGATCGCTGGTATAGCCGCTTTCTCCACGCTCAGCATCCCATACTTCGATCGGAGTTCGAAAGTCTTCTGCGGGTTGAATGGTAAAATTGAGCGGGGTAAAGTGATCAACAGCTTCCCGGGCTAGTTTTAACCGGGTATCGTAATCCAGCACAATACTATCGCCCTTGAAGTTATGATTAAAGCTGGGCACAAGTATGATCTTGTGCACCGGGCTGAGGCTCAGAACTTCCTTGGCGAGATACAGATGACCATTGTGGATGGGGTCGAAACTCCCGCCCAATATAGCGTATGCACCTTTGAGAGAATCTCTATGTGGCATATCACACTACTTAAATTTACGTTCCAATTTGCCAGCTTCTTTGGAGCCTGGGTACTTGGAAACAAGTTTCTCGTAGGACGCTCTGGCGGCATCCATATTCTCTTGGTGTAAGTGCAACAACGCCGAATAGTACAATGATCTGCGATCCAGGCTGTCGGTGTTGCCCAAGGCTACCACTTCATCGAAATACATCAGGGCTGCACTGTAATCCTTCATTTTATAGTAGATGTAGCCATTCTGATATTTCTTCTCGATTAGCTTATACTGGGATCTCCGGATGAACTCCAAAGCCGATTGGAAGCGGGAGTCGCTGGGAAAACGCTCGATAAAGTTACGAAACGCATCGATTGCAGAAAGGGTTTTATCCTGATCATAAGCGGGTTTCAGAGATTCTTCAAAGAAGCAGACCGCCACTCTGTAGTAAGCATCGGAAACATTTGTATGATCCGGAAAACCATCGATAAACTGCTGATACTTCAGTCTGGCATCAATAAACTTGTTCATGGCGAAATAGCTATCCGCAAGGCGCAGTGTGGCATAGGCAGTGGCAGCGGATTTTCGTTCGAACGAGATATCGTCGTAGATTACAGCCGCTTTGGCATACTTTCCATTAGCATAATACTGATCCGCCTGTTGCAAGCGGGCTTCCGTGCTCAATTCAGTTTTGTTGCTGCTGCAGGCTCCCAGAGCCACAAGCGCAAGCAAGATGTAGAAA
>Ga0265295_1007632_pt1 | contig 12356 bp, 10 predicted proteins | sample Munlansysbiofilm_FD_192503 | JGI IMG/M metagenome (GOLD analysis project Ga0265295, IMG submission 192503) | Leachate microbial communities from a municipal landfill in Southern Ontario, Canada - Methane capture system biofilm | ecosystem: Engineered > Solid waste > Landfill > Unclassified ... | reverse complement strand
AGAATCTGGCACTGATTATTTTTAAGCCGGACCCAAAGGTTATGCCCAAGATTTTTCCTGAAACGATTTATAAATTAGGTGAAATCGAAATCAGTTCAACCACTCTGATTACCATAGGTTTGTCATTGTTTTTTATGGTTTTGTTGGATCTCTATATCCGAAAAACGAAACAGGGTCGTGCCATGCGTGCCGTATCAGAAGACAAGGATGCTGCGATTCTGATGGGTATTAACGTTAATCGGACCATTTCACTCACCTTTGCTGTGGGCTCTGCGCTTGGCGCATTGGGGGGGGTTCTTTTTAGTGTCGCGTATATTCAGGTTTACCCGACGATGGGTGTTATGCCTGGTCTAAAAGCATTTATCGCGGCTGTTTTAGGCGGTATCGGAATCATACCCGGAGCAATGTTAGGTGGGTTTATCATTGGGATGGTCGAGACCTTGACAAAAGCCTATCTTTCGACAACCTGGGCAGATGCCATCGTCTTTGCTATTTTGATCATTGTACTGCTTTTCAAACCCACCGGTATTCTGGGTAAAAATACAAGAGAGAAGGTATAGACAATGGATCACAATAAGAAAAAAGCATATTTAATTAATACAATCGCCATTGTTGCCACCTATCTCGTATTCTTTGTGTTAATTCAAACGAAAACCATGAATAATTATTTTGTCGGAATTGCTATTATGACCTGCATTATGATTATCATGGCGATGAGTTTGAATATTGTTGCCGGTTTTTTAGGAGAAATGGCTTTAGGACACGCCGGTTTTATGGCCATTGGTGCTTATGCATCGGCCATTTTTTCGATGGCTCTGGTCGATAGCGGCCTGCCATTGCCAAAGCTATTTATTCTTATTTTAGCCATGATAGTTGGTGGTGTTGTAGCCGGTATTTTTGGCTTCCTTATCGGGACACCAACATTGCGGTTGCGTGGTGACTACCTTGGTATTGTTACGATTGGTTTTTCTGAAATCATTCGAATCTTTTTTATCAATTTTGGACCAACTGGTGGGGCGGCTGGTTTAAAAGGGATTACCAGACTGGTTAATTTTCATAATGTTTATTGGATTACAATTCTGGTCGCCATTCTGATCTTCACTTTGGGACGATCCAAACAGGGGCGAGCGATTATATCGATTCGGGAAGACGAGATTGCTGCCGAAGCGGCAGGAATTCCCACAACGCGATATAAGGTATTGGGATTTTCGTTAGCAGCGTTTTTTGCCGGAATTGGCGGTGCCTTGTATGCGCACTACCAATCTTTTTTGGAGCCCAGTAAGTTTGGCTTCATGTTCTCCATTGAAATGTTTGTGATTGTCGTTTTAGGAGGACTGGGAAGCCTCACCGGCTCGATTATTTCAGCTATTGTTTTGACAGTATTACCGGAAATGCTTCGCAGTTTTTCCGAGTATCGGCTACTAATTTATTCGCTAGTCTTGATTATCATGATGATTTTCCGGCCACAGGGAATTTTTGGACGATCTGAATTCTCACTAACAGCTTTTATTGAATCACTGATCCAACGAAAAAAGGTTAAGAATTCTATTGACGGAGGTGAAGCATCATGACCGTTTTATCAGCAAAAAATATAACCATGCAATTTGGCGGTTTAACTGCCGTTGATCAGTTTAATCTCGATCTGAGCGCCAACGAACTGGTTGGCCTAATCGGACCCAATGGCGCTGGGAAAACGACCATCTTCAATATGCTCACTGGAGTTTATGTACCAACTGTGGGCGAGATTTTTCTAAATGATCAAAGTATTATTAAAAAATCGGCCCACGAAATCGTCAAACTCGGTGCGAGTCGAACCTTTCAGAATATTCGTTTGTTTAAAGATTTGACAGCAGTCGAAAATGTAAAGATAGCCTATCACAATTTTATCGATTACAATATGATTCAGGGAATGTTCAGAACCAAAAAATTCTGGGCGGAAGAAAAAAAAGCTCAAGAAGAATGTATGAAGCTGCTTGATATCTTTGATATGGGTGAGTATGCCGATACATTGGCTAAAAACCTGCCCTATGGACAGCAGCGAAAGCTTGAAATAGCCAGAGCCTTGGCTTCTGATCCAAAAGTATTGATGTTAGATGAACCAGCGGCGGGAATGAACCCCAATGAAACGACCGAACTGATGGAAACCATCCACTTTATTAGAAATAAATTTGATATTACCGTTTTGCTTATTGAACATGATATGAAGTTGGTGATGGGGATTTGTGAACGAATCATTGTCGTGGATTATGGCAAAACGATTGCCGAAGGCACTCCGGATGAAATCAAGAACAACCCTGATGTTATTCGTGCTTATTTAGGTGATTAGGAGGCCGCAGATGCTTAAAGTAAAAGATTTAAATGTACACTACGGGAAAATTCATGCCATTAAAGGCATTAGTTTTGAGGTGAATGAAGGTGAGATTGTTACCCTTATCGGAGCCAACGGCGCCGGTAAAACCACCATTCTACAGACTATTTCGGGACTATTAAAACCCAGCGAAGGGATGGTATCCTTTGAGGGAGAGAATCTCAACAAGGTACCGGCCCATCAGATACCAATGATGGGAATCGCTCATGTTCCGGAAGGACGACGAATTTTTGCCGAAATGACGGTTTTGGAGAATCTTCAGATGGGCGCCTATATCAGGAAAGATAAGATTTCGATTCAGGAGGATATGGAAAAAATATTTCTGAATTTTCCACGGCTAAAAGAGCGCATTAAACAAATTGCCGGAACCTTAAGTGGTGGCGAACAGCAAATGTTAGCGATGGGCCGGGCTTTGATGACGCGACCCAAACTGATTCTTCTGGATGAGCCGTCAATGGGATTGGCTCCGCTGCTTGTTGATGAGATATTTAATATGATCCAAACAGTTAATGATGCCGGAACGACCGTATTGTTGGTGGAACAGAATGCTAACAAAGCTTTGCATATTGCCAATCGCGCTTATGTTCTGGAAACCGGATATATCAAACTTTCTGGTAATGCCAGAGATCTGCTGGTCAACCCGGAAGTTCAGCAAGCTTACTTAGGCGGCTGAGCGAAAAAACTGTCTCAATCGAGGCAGTTTTTTAATGAGGTGCTTCATCTTTGATAAAATTGACTGCATACGCCGATAATATTTCTTAAACACCTTAATTTTCATCCTTGATATGGAAATATACCTATGATATACTGTTAAAATTGAATGTGAATATAATTTATAGTGAAAGATACGGAGGATAACATGAGTGCTACAGTAGAAAGTATTGAAAAAAATATCGCCACCTTAAAAATTGAAATTAGTCCGGAGGAATACTCACAGGCTGTCAAAAAGTCCTATGATAAAAATAAAAAACGTTTTTCAGTTCCAGGATTCAGAAAAGGAAAAGTTCCTAAACAGGTAATTGAATCCTATTATGGTAAAAATGTATTTATGGAAGATGCCATCGATTTTGCCTTTGCGCCAGCTTATACCAGTGCATTGGAAGAAACCGAAATTAAACCGGTAACCCGCCCTGATCTTGAAAATATTGAAAAGATCAGTGAAGAAGAAGGTGCTACTTTTATTGTCAAGGTTGGTGTTAAACCTGAGATTAAACTGGGTGAATACAAAGGCGCTGAAGTGAATTCTTTAGAAGCTGTGATCACCGCCGAAGAGATGGCTGAAGAACTGGCTAAAATGCAAGATCAAAATGCTCGCTTGGTTACCTTAGAAACCGGCGAAGTCAAAGATGGTGCAACAGTAACCATTGATTATGAAGGATTTTTAAATGATGAGCCTTTTATTGGCGGTAAAGATACCGATCATGAGCTGGTTATTGGTAGTGGAGCCTTTATTCCAGGTTTTGAAGAGCAATTAATTGGCGTCCAAATCGGTGAAGAAACAACCGTTAATGTGACCTTCCCGGATGAATACCATGCTGAAAACCTTAAAGGTCAAGCGGTAGTGTTTAAAGTAGCAGTCAAGGGAATCAAAGAAAAAGAATTGCCGGAACTCGATGACGATTTCGCCAAAGATACCAGCGAATTTGACACGTTGGATGAACTCAAAGCAGATGTTGAAGCGCGTTTGAAAGACGCTAAGACTGCAGAACTAAGAAAAGCGGCAGAAATAGCAGCGGTTAATTTTGCCGTCGAAAATGCCGAAATTGATGTTCCTTATTTAATGATTGAAGAAGAAGTGGACAATAATCTGCAAAACTTTGAATCGCAAATGAAACAACAGGGAATTTCGTTAGATGACTATTTTAAATTTACCAATGTTAATCGCGATGAGTTTAGAGAAAATCTGAAAGAAGATGCGGAAAGAAATATAAAAACCGAATTGATTCTTTCGAAAATTGGTGAAATAGAAGCGTTAGAAGCAACTGATGAAGAAATGGATGAAGAAATAAAAGTGTTTGCAGATGCCTATGGTCATGACTTTGAAGACTATAAAAAAGGCCTTCAGGAAAGAATGCTAGACTATATCAAGGCAAACATTATTAGAAGAAAGACAGTGGAAATGCTGGTAGATGTAGCTACTACTAATATTTCTGAGTAATAAATAAGAAAGCAGGAAAATGTATTCATGCTAACAAGTAAAACAACACAATCATTAATTTCTAACAATCTAGTACCCATGGTCGTTGAACAGACAGGCCGGGGCGAACGATCATATGATCTGTTTTCAAGGTTGTTAAAAGAACGGATTATCTTTTTAAATGGCGAAATAAACGAAAATTTGTCGTCGCTGATTGTTGGACAATTGATTTTCTTAGAAGCAGATAATGCTGAAAAAGATATTCAAATCTACATCAACAGTCCCGGCGGGTCAGTTACAGCGGGGCTTGCCATCTACGATACGATGAACTATATTCGCTGTAATGTTTCCACTATTTGTGTGGGTTTGGCGGCATCGATGGGGGCGTTTTTATTGGCGGCCGGTGAAAAAGGAAAGCGCTTTTCCCTGCCAAATAGTGAGATTATGATTCATCAACCTCTTGGGGGTGCCCAGGGTCAAAGTACGGATGTGGAAATTTATGCAAAACGTCTGATCAAAACACGAGAAAAACTAAATTTAATACTTAGCGAGCAGACCGGGCAACCCCTGGAAACTATTGCTAAAGATACTGATCGCGATAATTTTATGGATCCTGACGAAGCCAAGGCCTACGGATTGATTGATGAGATCATTGTGTCGAGATAGGAGGCTTAAAAATGGCAAGAAATGAAGATAGCATCGAAAATGCGCGATGTTCCTTTTGTGGTAAAAGCCAATCTCAGGTAAAACGGATGGTTGCAGGACCAGGCGTTTATATTTGCAATGAATGTATTGAACTCTGTGAAGAAATCATGGATGTGGACAGTATGCCTGAAGACATTGTCTTTGACGATGTTCCCAAACCGAAAGAGATCAAGCAAAAATTGAGTGAGTATGTGATTGCTCAAAATCGCGCCAAGCGAGCGCTGGCAGTGGCTGTTTACAATCACTACAAGCGAATTACCGCGATGGACGAAAATGATGCGGAAGTAGAATTGCAAAAAAGTAATATTCTTTTAATTGGACCCACTGGATCTGGAAAAACCCTTTTAGCCCAAACACTGGCCCGGGTTTTAAATGTTCCTTTTGCAATTGCTGATGCCACTTCGTTAACTGAAGCGGGCTACGTTGGTGAGGATGTGGAAAACATTTTGTTAAAACTTCTTCAGGCCGCTAATTTTGATGTTGCCAAGGCTGAAAAAGGTATTATTTACATCGATGAGATCGATAAAATTGCCAGAAAAGGTGATAATCCTTCGATCACTCGAGATGTTAGTGGTGAGGGTGTTCAACAGGCACTTTTAAAAATATTAGAGGGCACAGTGGCTAATGTTCCGCCTCAAGGTGGACGTAAACATCCCCATCAGGATTTTATCCAGATTAATACCAATAATATTTTATTTATTTGTGGTGGGGCATTTGATGGCATGGATAAGGTCATTGAACAGCGAACGGAAAAAAGTTCGATGGGCTTTGGAGCAGACATTCGCAGTTCCAAAGAAAAAATCGAAGATGATAATCTAAGTTCTGTACAACCCCAGGATCTGCTAAAGTATGGACTGATTCCAGAGTTTATTGGACGAATCCCGGTGATCGCCTCACTTGAACACCTGGATGAAGAGTCATTGATTCAAATACTCACAGAACCGCGAAACGCATTGGTAAAACAATATATTAAAATGTTTCGAATCGAAGGGGTTGAGTTGGAATTCCATCAGGATGCCCTGGTAGCGATTGCCAAAAAAGCCATGGATACCAAAACTGGTGCCAGAGGTCTTCGGGGGATCATCGAGAATATTATGCTCGATATTATGTTTGAAGTACCTTCCAATGAAAATATTGAAAAAGTAATCATCACTAAAGAAGTGGTTGAGAAACAAGTTGAACCGATTATGATTTTAGGACAAAAAAATGATAGCAAAACTAATAAAAATGATGTAGTATCTTAGATTTATTATAGGGCCGTTCAAAAGACCAACTACTCTTTGGTATTTAATACCGTGTATTTGAAATTTTGCGCGGCTTTTTTTAAAGTTTGGCTTATCAGAAATAGTAAAATACTATTATAATAAAAGCGGTAAGGAGTTGATTAATTTGAGTATCGAAAAAAAAGAAATTCCGGAAGAAAATACTGACCCGATCGGTCTGACTGAACCGGAGCTATTTGTTCAGGAAAAAGAAACCCTGCCACTCATACCGCTACGGGGAATGAGTGTGTTTCCAGGTATGGTGGTTCATTTTGATGTGGGCCGAGAAAAGTCTGTCAAAGCGTTAGAAGCTGCGATGGAGCGGGACCAGATGGCATTTTTAGTCACCCAAAAGGAAGTCGTCAAAGAAGATATCAACCCGGATGACTTTTATCGTATTGGTTGCAGAGTCAAGGTCAAACAATTGCTTAAAATGCCAGATAATCTTGTCAGAGTTCTGGTTGAAGTTCAGGAAAGACGGGAAATTGTCGAATTTGAAAGCTTGGATCCCTATTTTCTAGTTACCACCAGACCGGTTCGTTCGGTGTACTATGATACAAAAGAGAATCGCACATTAGTCCGAATGATTCGAGAGTCGTTTGCCAATTATATGAATGTGACCCGGAAGGTCGCTACCGATCTGATTCTGGCAATGGATTCCTTAGATGATCCCGATCAGCTGATCGATATTATCGGCGCCAATTTGTTTTTAGATCTGGAAGATAGCCAGCGACTGATTCAGGAAACCGATGTGAATAAACGATTGGTGCTGACTTATGAAATTCTAGTCGAAGAAGTGGAAATGATTAAGATTGAACACAATATCGACGAAAAAGTTCGCAGTGAAATGTATAAGCATCAGCGGGAGTATTATCTTCGGGAACAGATAAAAGTAATTCAAAATGAATTAGGAGAAGGCGACGTTCAAAATGAACTGGATGTTTATCGGGAACGATTGGCCGCCCTGGATGTTGCCGATGAGGTTCGGGATAAGGTTTTAGGAGAGCTTAACCGATTAAATAAAGTACCACAGGGTTCTTCTGAAGCGGGGTTAATTCAGACTTATGTGGAATGGATACTCGATCTTCCCTGGAATACATTAACCGAAGAAACCATCGATGTTTCAATTGCCAGAAAAATATTGGATGAAGATCATTACGCCTTAAAAAAGGTAAAGGAGCGAATACTGGAGTATATCTCAGTGCTCCAGCTTTCAAAAAGCTTGAAATCACCAATAATCTGTCTGGTGGGACCACCTGGAGTGGGTAAAACATCGATCGCAAAATCTATTGCCCGGGCACTTAACCGTGAATATGTTCGGATGTCATTGGGCGGGATGCGGGATGAAGCTGAAATACGAGGTCATCGACGAACCTATATTGGTGCTATTCCCGGACGGATTCTTTACAACATTAAAAAATGCGGAACCCGGAATCCACTGTTTTTGCTGGATGAGATTGATAAGTTGGGACAGGATTTCAATGGTGACCCGGCCTCAGCACTTTTAGAAGTGTTAGATCCAGAGCAAAATAATACCTTTACCGATCACTATCTGGAACTGCCTTTTGACTTATCCCAGGTACTTTTCTTGACAACGGCCAATTCGTTATCAAGTATTCCCAGGCCACTACTGGATCGTATGGAAATCATTGAAGTAAACGGCTATGTTGAAAGTGAAAAAGTAGAAATAGCGCAGCGTTATCTAATTCCAAAACAATTAGAAATTCATGGGTTAAAAAAATCGACCTGTAAATTTAGTGAAGCGGTGATTAAAAATACCATTGAGTATTACACCAGAGAGTCCGGTGTCCGGGAACTGGAGCGAAAAATTGCCCAGGTTTGTCGGGTCGCCGCCAAAGAAATTGTTGAGCATAAGAAAAAAAGTATCAGCATTACCCAGAAGAACCTGGAAAAATTCTTAGGAAAGCATCGTTACTCCTTTGATACCGTTGGTGACAAAAAAGAAGTCGGTCTGGTCAATGGTTTGGCCTGGACACCAGTTGGTGGCGATACCCTGCAAATTGAAGTGATTGTTGTCGATGGGACTGGAAAGATTGAAATTACCGGTCAGCTTGGTGATGTCATGAAAGAATCTGTCAAAGCGGGCATTAGTTACATTCGTTCTCAGGCTGCGGTGTTGGGGATCGAGTCAGATTTTTACTCTAAAAAAGATATTCATCTCCATGTGCCAGAGGGTGCCGTCCCTAAGGATGGTCCATCGGCAGGGATCACCGTTACGACAGCCCTGATTTCATCACTGACCAATACGCCAGTGCCGCAAAATTTAGCGATGACCGGGGAAATAACCCTGAGCGGTCGAGTTCTGCCAATTGGTGGACTGCGGGAAAAATTGACAGCCGCCCATCGCGCCGGAATCAAAGAAATTATTTTACCAAAAGAAAATGAAAAAGATCTGGAAGATGTCCCAAATGTCGTTTTGGAGGCTTTACATATTCAGTCTGTTTCAAAAATGAGCGAGGTCACAAAAATCGTCTTTAAACAGCTACAATAAAGAGATTGACCAGACTCCCAGGAAATGGAGAACGTAATGAAAGTAACAAAAGCAGAGATTGTCATCAGTGCTGTGGCGGAAGCTCAGTACCCGGATGACAATCTACCAGAAATAGTGCTGCTGGGGCGTTCAAATGTAGGAAAGTCAACCTTTGTTAACACCTTGATTGAACGTCGCAGTCTGGCACGAACCAGCTCTCAACCGGGAAAAACCCAAACTATGAATTTCTATCGGATTAATGACCTGTTTCACTTTGTCGATATGCCCGGATACGGCTATGCCAAAGCTTCAAAAACGGAACGGGAAAAATGGGGAAAAATGATTGAGAAATACTTAAGAAACAGAGAAAATGTCGCAATGATTTTTCAGCTTATTGACTCCCGGCATGATCCTTCCGAAGACGATTTGCTGATGTATGAATGGTTGGTCCATTACGGTCTTAATCCCATGATTATCGGCACCAAGGCGGATAAAATATCAAAAACTAATCAAAAAAAATCACTTAGCCATATTGCCAAATCATTGAATCTGAGAAGTTCCCGGGAAGTGATTCTTTTTTCAGCAGAAACAAAGCTGGGTAAGGAAGAAGTTTGGGAACACATTGAAAAGGTCTTAAAGTAAAAAAGGGCTTCCTGATGGGATACAAGCGGATGATTACGTTAAAATGATCAAACTGATCTGAACTTTGCGTTGTTGTCTTGGAAAAAGCTTCCTATTAGCAGGAAGCTTTTTCCAGTTCTGCGGTGATTAGAAATGAGGTAAACGATGACTGAAGAAAAAATTCGGTGTTTGGCAAAACAACTCGAAATCGATCTTGTTGGTTTTTTTGCGGTGGAACCGCTAACAGAATGTCTACCTCATTTGCTCAAGCGTCACCAGGCTGGATTATCCACTGGTTTTGAGGGGGGAGAGCCCATTGAAAGGATTGATTATCGCAGCGCCTATCCGTTTGCAAAAGCGGGGATTGTTATCGGTGTCAATAACTATCAGACCTTTGAGGGAATCGTGGATGGTCAACTGCGTGGTCATTTTGCTTCAGTTAGCTGGGGAGAAGATTATCATCGGGTGTTGAGGCGAAAAATGAATGAATTGATGCAAGCCATAAACGATGAACGGCAAAATTCAGGAGAATTACCGATGAATTATCAGGTGTTTGTTGATAATAGTCCGTTAGTTGATCGGGGATCGGCTTACCGTGCCGGTTTGGGCTTTTTCGGTAAAAACAATTGTCTGATCAATCACCATTTCGGTTCGTTTTTCTTTATCGGACAAATACTGGTGGATACTTACATTACCTTTACAAAACCCCAATTGGTTGAAAATGGCTGTGGTACTTGTCGACGCTGCCTGGATGTTTGCCCCAATCAAGCCCTCGGCGAAGGCTTCAGCCTGGATCCGTCAAGATGTATTTCATATCTTACGCAAAAGAAATCCCTTACACCCGATGAAGAAAACCGGATCAGCACCTATCTCTATGGATGTGATCTTTGCCAGCAGGTGTGTCCCTACAACCAGGACCTGAAGAAAACGCGGGAGAAAGCCTTTTGGATTGAAGCAGAGACCGCCTCGCCACCGCTGTCAGAAATTCTGATGTTGACGAACAGGGACTATAAAATTCGTTATGGAAAAACAGCAAGTGGATGGCGGGGTAAAAAAAATCTTATGCGAAATGCCCAACTAATCCTAAAAAAGGCATGAATAATTGCAGATTAAGTGTTATAATAATTAAGTTAAAGAACTTTTTATATTTATTTTAGTTAAACATGGAGGAAAAATGATACGAGATCGCTTTGCACCGAGCCCAACAGGGAATGTTCATGTTGGAAGCCTACGGACAGCACTGTACAACTATTTATATGCGAAAAAAATGGACGGAGAATTTCTGCTTCGTCTTGAAGATACCGATCAAACACGGTTAGAACAAGGTGCGGTGGATAATTTACTGGATGCACTGAATATGACTGGTGTAATTCCCGATGAAGGCTTAATAAAAGAACATCATAAGGTCATTCAAAAAGGTCAGCATGGCCCTTATATTCAGTCTCAACGCCTGGATATCTACAAAAAATATATTGAGATACTCCTGGATCAGGGACAAGCTTATTATTGTTTCTGTACTAAAGATCGTTTGGATGAGGTCAGAAATAGCCAAAAGGAAAAGGGAGAAACCCCTAAGTACGATGGCAAATGTCGAGAATTATCAAAAGCGGAAATCACATCTAAGCTTGAAGCGGGGCTACCCTACACCGTCCGATTGAAATTACCGGGAAACCATGTAATTACCTTTGATGATATGGTTAGGGGAGTCATTGAGATGAATACTAACGACTTGGATGATCAGGTGTTGCTTAAAGCAGATGGATTCCCGACCTATCATATGGCGGTCGTCGTTGATGATCATCTGATGGCGATTACCCACGTTATTCGGGGAGAGGAGTGGTTGCCATCAACACCAAAACACACCTATCTTTATGAATGTTTTGGCTGGGAACCGCCCAAATTTGTTCATTTGCCCAATATCTTAAATGATGACCGTAAAAAGCTTAGCAAACGCCAGGGTGACGTATCAGTAGGTGATTTTTTGGCGAAAGGGTATTTGCCGGAAGCGTTGGTTAATTTTCTGGCACTACTTGGTTGGAGTCCGGAGAATGAACAAGAAATATTTTCCATGGCGGAATTGATCGAGGCGTTTGATCTTTCCCGAATCAATAAATCTGGAGCTGTTTTTGATCGGGCCAAGCTCAACTGGATGAATGCCCATTATATCAAAGAATTACCAATCGAAGCGCTGGTTAGTCATCTGACGCCTTTTTTAGTCGATGCCGCGGTGATTACTCAGGAAGAAGTAGCAGCAAAACAGGACTGGCTATTCAAGGTTGCACAGATTTTAAGAGATCGGATTGAATATTTTGCCCAGGCACCCCAGGAACTGGAATTGATCTTTAAAAATGATTTTATCATTGAGGACGAGGAAGCGCTGGCATTATTGCACGAAGAATCGTCAAAACGCCTTTATGAAGCCCTTATTGGTAAAATCGAGGCGACCGAAGTACTGGATGCCGCCCGGGGAAAAGCGATCCTGAAAGAAATTCAGAAAGAAGAAAAAATAAAGGGCAAAATGCTCTTTATGCCGAGTCGGATCATGATCACCGGTGAAATGCATGGACCGGATCTGACATTGATTATGGATGTTCTGGGAAAAGACGAGGTTATCAACCGGATCAAGTCAGTGGCATCAATTATGGAATTATAAATAAATTAGACAAGGAGGAAAGTACATGAGTAAGCAAAAAACAAATAGTAAGACGAAAAGCGGAATTTTATTAATCCTGATCACGCTGTTTATTGCGTTAGTGGGATATGTACTCTTTA
>Ga0265295_1007631_pt1 | contig 12357 bp, 7 predicted proteins | sample Munlansysbiofilm_FD_192503 | JGI IMG/M metagenome (GOLD analysis project Ga0265295, IMG submission 192503) | Leachate microbial communities from a municipal landfill in Southern Ontario, Canada - Methane capture system biofilm | ecosystem: Engineered > Solid waste > Landfill > Unclassified ... | reverse complement strand
TGAGACAGGTTTTAATGGCCTGGAAGTCACCCAGGTATTCATTGCTAATATACAGATTCAGATTGCCCTGGCCGATCGCTCTTAGCGTATCGGTGATTTCATCCACATAGGCCTTAAGAAATGCAATGGTGCTGTTTAATGCGCTTTTTATCTGCGCGTGATCGCCCTGATAATTTCCGGTCATTTCGGTGTTAAGATTTCCACTGGACAGTTCACTAAGTGTATTCGATGCTTCAATAACAGGCTCTATAATAGCATCCATGGTAAGATTAAAACCCTCGATCACTTTTGCAAACTCACCCTGGAACCTATCCACATCACCACGATTACTAAGATCACCTGCCACAGCCAGATGGGACATGGATTTGGTTTCTTCGACTAAACTGACAATGTTTTCAATCATTCTTATTAAGCTTGGGTTTAAGGTATCATTATCGCTGCGCTTACCAATGTCTTTCAGTGTTTCCAGATCGCTCATATCACCATTGGCAATGTGGGTTGAAACGGCAACAATACGGATCAGCCGTTCGTGAACGCCATTAATGGCCTGGGCGATCTCGCCATAGATCCCCGAATAATCGTCTTGAATGGTTTCCGAGTAGTCATTCACGCTTAGTTTTGTGAGCACCCGACGTCCTTCGGTAAGCGCTCTCAATCCGTCAATACAGGCATTTATATTATTTTTGATGGTGTTAAAATCCCCATAATAGGTGTCGGTAATTTTATCCGGGATTTGTCCTTTGCCTATTTTTTCAACATAATCTGCCGCCATGTTAAGGGGATTCACCACCGCATCCATGGTTTCATTCATGCCGTCAACAACCTCTTTAAACCCGCCGCTAAACGCCTCTGAATAGCCCCGGGTACTTAGTCGTCCCTGGATGGCCGCCTGAGAAAGCATGCCAACTTCGAAAATAAGGGCTCGGATCGTCTCAATGGTTCGCTTTAGTGCCGGGGTAATTTCATCTTTGGCATCATCCACTTCTTCAATATTGGCTGATACATCGCCTTCAGAAATCTGATTCATGGTGCCGATGACCATATTCTGCAGATTATCGGCAAATCCGTCCATGGCCGCTGCCATCTGGCCGATCTCATCGTTTGTGTTCATGCCCAGCCGTTCGCCTAAATGTCCCCGGCTCATTTCTTTTAACATATATACTGATTTTTTGAGTGGTTTGCAGATAACCGCAGCTATCCCAATCCCCAAGATAATTGCAAAAATTACACCAAAAACGATTACAATCACCATCGTCGTCGACACCTGTCTGGCAAGAGCTGCATTCGCCTCAGCGGTTTCTCTACTTTTCTCTAACTTTATTTGAATGACCTGATCCAGGGCCATTTGAACATTCTGGGAGGCAATATATGCCGAACCACCTTCTTGCATCAGTGCCAGCGCCTCATTATTTTTGTTTTGGGACCCCAAATTTATGACCTTTTCAAACTCCGGCGCCATTTTCTTGCGGGCCTCAATAAACGTCTGGAAGGCTTCATTCACCGCTTCAGCTTGCTTTTTTTCTTGAAACAAAACAATAAATTCGTCAATTTCCTTGTTGTTTGCTTCAAATGAATTGATATTTTTTTGATTAACCTGAACATCATTTTCGATGATAATATCCCTTACATTAATGCGTAAGCGCTGAAACAGTGCCGCAATCTCACCGAGTTCAGAAATCGGAACCGTCACATTCTCATAAGAATTCTGACTTGCTGCATCGAGTTTGTTAATATTTGAAATACCCATATAACCCACAACTCCGATAACTAAAGCTACCAGAATAAACCCGACTAAGAGCTTATTTCTAATTTTCATATTATAAAACCATTTCATTCTTCCCTCCTGCTGAAAAAAATTTTTAATGTTACTAAGATTTATAAACAAATCGAGTCTAAAATTTAACGTTTCACGTTCCTTATGTTATGCATCGATTCAGTTGCATAATAATTATAAAAGATATTTCAACTTTATATAAATTAAAGCGAATTTTTGTTTAAATAATTTTTTGTTATTTACCCATTTAACTATAGTTTCAACACCTTCATTTAGACAAAAACTTCAAGGTTTAATCATTATAGATCAAAACTCAGTGCCCCTTCACTTTTTCTTACTCAAACTGCGCCTGATACATCTGCCAATAACTGCCGCCCTTCGCCATCAGTTCTTCGTGAGTTCCCTGTTCCACCACATCACCCTGATCCACTACCAGAATCAAGTCGGCATTCTGGATCGTTGACAACCGATGAGCAATGACAAAACAGGTTTTATCTTTCATCAGATGACGCATGGCCTCCTGGATCTTTTTCTCGGTGCGAGTATCGACGTTGGAAGTGGCCTCATCGAGGATCAGCATTTTGGCATTTAACAACATCGCCCGAGCAATCGTCAAGAGCTGCTTCTGGCCCTTGGAAATATTGGTTCCTTCATCACTCAAAATAGTTTCATAGCCATGGGGCAGATGCTCAATAAACGAATGAATGCGGGCAGCTTTGGCCGCCTGCACCACCTCGGCCATTGTGGCATTCTCTTTACCATAAGTCAGATTTTCATAAATCGTACCATGAAAAATCCAGGTATCTTGAAGCACCATAGCAAAGGATTTTCTCAGACTGTCCCGGGTCAGTTCCTGGACCTCATTACCATCGACATAAATATTCCCGGCGTCAGTATCATAAAAGCGCATCAACAGATTAATAATGGTGGTTTTCCCGGCCCCGGTCGGGCCGACGATGGCAATCAGCTTGCCCGCCTCTACCTGCAAGCTGAGGTTTTTAATAATTACATGATTGGCATCATAGCTAAACCGAACATCTTTAAGAACAATATCACCATTTACATTGGTCAGTGCTGTCATTTTTTTTGTATCTCTGGCCTCTGACCGTTCATTTAGCAAGGCAAAGACCCGTTCAGCCGCTGCCAGGGACGACTGCAGATCGTTCATGATATTGGCCATCTCATTAATGGGTCCGGAAAACTTTCGGGAGTACAACACAAAGGAGGAAATCTGCCCAATCGACATCGCTCCGGCCAGATATAATAGTGCACCAAAGACACTGATGCAGGCCAAAGACAGGTTGTTAATAAAATTAATGGTGGGAAAAATCATACTGCCGTAGTATTCGGCCTGATAATAAGCCGCTACCGCTTCTTTATTCTTAATATTGAATTTCTCAATGGTATGCTCTTCCTGGTCGTATATTTTCAAGGTCTTTTGGCCCGACACCATTTCCTCCACAAAGCCATTGAGCTCCCCCAATTTTCGGGATCGCCGACTAAAAAGGGGCCGGGTTTTTTTAACCAGGTAACGGGACATAAAGATCGATGCCGGTACGGTAAAAGCAAAAACAAGCACCAATTTAGGCGAAATCGCCAGCATCATCAAAAATGAACCCAGGACGGTGATAACTGCTGAGGCTACCTGAATCAGGTCGCTGGAAATCGAACTATTGACCGTATCAATGTCATAAGTAATCCGGCTGATAACGTCGCCCGTCTGATGCAGATCAAAATACCCCACCGGCAGATCCATCAGCTTATTAAAGACATCCTTGCGCATCGCATAGGTAACCTGACGGCTGACCCGGATCATCAGCACTTCCAGAATATAGGTCAGTCCGGCTGAGCCGATATAAAAAATGACCATCCAGAAGGCGTAATAAAACACCTGCGAAAAATTGACCTGACCGGTTCCAAGTTCGATGGCATCAATGGCGTAACCCGAAAGCAATGGCCCCACCAGTGCCAGGAGGTTACTTCCAATGGTTAAGGCAATGGCCGCAAACAACCGCCATTTATAGCGCATCAGATAGCCGCCCAACTGGATCAGGGTACCTTTGCGGTTTTGCGGTTTCTCAAATTTTTGTGATCGTCTCATCTCAGGACACCCCCATCTGGGAATGACTGATTTCCCGATAAACGTCACAGCTTTTCATCAGATGCTTATGCTTGCCATAGCCGATGATCGCACCGTTTTCAAGCACCAGAATATGATCGGCATGGCGGATCGAACTAACCCGCTGAGCCACAATAATAATCGTGGTATCATCAAAATTTTCCTTGATGGATTTGCGAAAAGCCGCATCTGTTTGATAGTCCAAGGCACTCGATGAATCATCTAACACCAGTATTTCCGGCCGCGAAGCCAGTGCTCGGGCGATCAGAATCCGTTGCTTTTGACCGCCACTGAGGTTGGCACCTTTGATAGTCAGCTGTTCGCAGGACTTACCTGATTTTTCATCCACAAATTCTTTGGCACCGGCACAATCAATCGCTGCTGTAACGGCGTCTTTAGAGAGATTTCTGCCCAGATCGATGTTTTCCTCAATGGTGGCTTCAAAGATCATATCATTCTGAAAGGCCACCCCGAACTTTTGATGCAATTCCCGGGGATCCATCGTTCTAACGTCACGACCATCGATGAGAATCATCCCCTCGTCCACATCATAAAGCCGCATCAACAGGTTCAGCAGGGTCGTTTTGCCAGCACCAGTTTCACCGATAATTCCCAAAGTTTCCCCTTTGGCCAGTGCAAAAGAAATATTGCTCAGATTAGGTTCCTCTTTATTATACGAAAAGGAGACCTCTTTAAATTCCACAAAAACGTCCGTTTTGTTCGTTTTAATCACTTCGGCTACTTCCTGAACTTTTAGTGCATCCACACTATCTAACGCCTGGATAATCCGATCTGCCGAAGCTGTGGCCTTTGGCCACATTTCAAACATTCTGGAAATGGCTACAACGGCATGAAGAATAATCGTAAAATAGGTCATAAAAGCCAGAATGATCCCCACTTCTGAGGTACCATTATTGACACCATAAGCCCCCATTACCACGACCCCAACCAAGCCCATATTCAGACAGATATTCATGGCTGGCGAAATCACCGCTACCGTCATCCGGGCTTTTTTCTCCCGGTTTACGACATCGGTATTAATGGCATCAAACCGTTTTTTCTCATAGTCTGTTTTAGACAGGGCCTTAATCACCCGGATGCCATTGATATCTTCTCTGACCACTCTGACAAAGCCGTCAAACGCCTTTTGCAGTCCAGCAAAAAGCGGCATGCTTTTTCTCGAAACCAGGGTAATCAATACCGCCATAATGGGCATAATGCCAATTAGTACCGTCGCCAAAACCGGGTCCAGGGTCATCGTGATAATGATACCACCAACCAGCATAATCGGTGCCCGAACCCCCAGCCTTTGGATGCGGATAATCATCTGGTGAATGATGTAGGTGTCGGATGTTAACCGCGAAATTACCGACGGCTTGGTTAGCGTATCCATTTGGTGATTGGAAAAATACATAACCTTGGCAAATAGATCATGCCGAATCACCTCGGTGGCATCACTGGCCACCCTGGCCGCCATACGATTGGCAATAATGTTAAAGACCAGCCCGATGATCGCACAGACCACCATCACAGCGCCCCAATAAAATATCGGCAACCATTCATTTAACGGGATCACCTGATCAATAATCGTGGCCAGAATTGAGGGAATAATCAAATCCATGATTGAACCGGTAAATTTAAAGAATACCCCAAAAGCCATCCGGCCATAATAGGGTTTTAAATATTCTGTAATGATTCGTTTCATGTTCTACCTCCCCTCTATTTTTTATGCTTATTTGCTACACTTTTATTATTGTAAGCTTTTTTTTAAGAAAATTCATCTGATTTTTTGCATTCGACAAACAAAAAAGCAACCCCATGATTCGACGGCTGCTTTTTTATGATACCGATACGATATCGGGACGCTTCAGAACCCGGATTCTTGATCCTGAAAAATTTCGTTTAATGGTCGGCCATCACCCTTAAAAAAATCAATCCCCAGACTCCTTGCCATTGTTGGTGCGATATCGACCATTTGAATTTCACCTAACTGAAAGTTACTTTTTATCCGTGCGCCGGAGGCCACGAAAACGCACCGGTAACCCTGTTGATCGGGCTTATCCGGCAAATAACCATGGGTTGCCTGCTCATCTTTTGATGCGTCCATCGCCTCAATAACCGGACCTTCCAGATCGTCCTCAAAACAGTAGCCGATTTTCGCTTCCAGCATATAAGAAACGGAGTCTTCGGCATGATACTGACCCAGTTCCTTTCGGTTATATAGTTTTTCAATTCCAAAACAGTCCTCGCAGATGGCCTGATTTAGAATCGCCACTGCCATTTTCTCGGCTTCGCTGTCATTTTTGCGCAAATGCAGATAAGCTGCGCCCCCAGCCCCCTGGATATAGGCCCGCCATTGCATTTTTTTGTTTTCTTCAAAAATAAGGCCTTTTTCTTTTAATAAGGCATTGAGCTTTATCTTATAGTGGACATTAATCTGTCCATGATCCCCCAGCACAAGAAAGGTCGTATTCTCTTTGATCCCCGCTTCTTCGACTGCCTGAATGAGATCGCCCAACCTTTTATCCATCCGGATGATGGCTTCTTTTACTTCCGGACTGTCGGTACCATGCTGATGCTTTGCGTCATCCAGGTCAATGAGGTGCATTAGCAGTAAATTGGGTTTCTTTTTTTTAATCGTATCCACCGCGCACAGGGTTGTAAAATCATCCAGATATGGTTGTTTGAAGCCTTTTCTAAAGCGTCCAAATTTCTTTTCCAGGTCGAGGCAATAAAGTGGACTGCCGTTTCTTAAAATTTTCAGCACCTGGTTTTCCTTTTTAATGGCCCGGATCTCGGGCAAGTTATAATCAATGGCCGTTCTACCCGTCACCGGCCAAAGGATTCCGGCTGATTTAAGATGATGCTTTTTTAAGCAATCATAAATCGCCGGCACCTTGATTTCATTTTTATACCAAAACCAGCGCTGCTCCGCTTCCTTTTCAAATGGCTGAAAAGGATTATTATGATAGATTCCGTGTTTGTCGGGATAGACTCCGGTTACCATGGTCGTATGAACGACATAGGTCAGGGTCGGATAAACACTTTTTAATTGAGTACTATAAGCACCGTCTTTGATCAGTTTTGATAAATTGGGAAGCCTGCTTGCTTGTTCCCAGTTATCCTGTGAAAAGGCATCGTAAGAGATGACCATTAAATAGTTTGATTTTCCTGGGCCCATCTTTAAATTCACTCCATGACGTTATAACCTTGCTGTGGGTCTCTTGGCAAGGTTATAAAAATAATAAATCCGATCACAAACAAAGGGATAATTCCCAGTATACTCAGTCGGGCGTTGCCGGTCAGCGTTGTTGTCAGTGCCATGATCGCCGGTCCCACAATGGCTGAAAATTTACCAAAAATATTATAGAAGCCGAAAAATTCATTGGATTTTTCCTTGGGAACAATCTTGGCATAATAAGACCGGCTCAAGGCCTGAATGCCGCCCTGAGCGGAACCGATCATCGCCCCGAGAATAAAAACATGCCCGATCGAAGTGATAAAAATGGCCGCGATACAGGCCACGATATAGGTCATAATACCAACAATGATCATGGTGCTGGTTGAAAATCGTTTGGCCAGGTTACCATAAAGAATCGCACAGGGAAAGGCAATAATCTGGATAATCAGCAGGATTCCCAGTAACGTGACGGTATCTAGTGAATCCTTCCCGAGGATTGCAGTAGCATAAGGCACTACCATTTTGATGATCGTATCGACCCCATCGATATAAAAAAAGTATGCTGCCAAAAAGATAAAAACCGTTTTATGATTTCGGATATTCTTAAAAGTATTCGCTAGCCGCTTAAAACTATTGACGATTGGCCGGGGTTCAGGTTCAATATAATGCCGTTGCTTTACATCTCTAATCATCGGGATAGTAAACAGTCCCCACCAAAGTGCCGTGACGATAAACCCGATCTGATAGCCAATCGCCTGGTCCATGCCCAGCAGAAGGATTAGTGCCAGGCTGATGCCAAACGGAATCACACTGGCGATATAGCCAAAAGCAAAACCTACTGAAGAAACCCGATCCATCCGTTCATTGCTGGTAACGTCCACGATAAAGGCATCATAAAAGATATTCGCACCGGAAAAACCAATAGCCGACAAAACAAAGAAAAAAATCAGCACCTGCCACTGTCCACTTGAAGGTGGCACAAAGGCAAGAGCGGCCGTTGCAAAAATCCCCAGCAACGTAAAGAATACAAAAAAACGCTTCTTCTTGTCCTTATAATCGGCAATGGTACCCAAAATTGGGCTAAGTACCGCAACTAAGATACTGGCAATCGAATTAAAATACCCCAGGTCCATACTGCTTTGAACATTTTCAAACATTCCAAATACAATTGGAAGTAAAGCCGTCGTTACCGCCATTGAATAGGCGGAGTTCCCACAATCGACCAAAATCCACGAAAATTCTTCTTTGCTTAATTTCAAAATGATCATCCTCCGTTGTTTTATTGCTATAAATCATCTGCAAATAAATCTGCTTAGACGTGAATTTATATCAAATTGCAATAAACTACAAGAATAACTCTGTTAAAAGCACTTTAAAATTGCGTTATTTTTGTTTTTCCAATGCCAGCAACCGCCTTTTTATTTCCAGCCCACCGCCATACCCCACCAGACTTCCATCGGCACCAATTACTCGGTGACAGGGAATAATAATGGAGATGGGGTTTTTGTTATTGGCGCCGCCCACTGCCCGGCAGGCTTTCTCGTTACCGATGGCCAAGGCGATGTCTTTGTAGCTGACGACCGCCCCATAGGGAATATCCTGGAGGGCTTTCCAGACCTTTTGCTGAAAGTCGGTGCCTTGAGGAGAAAGGGGCAGATCGAAACGCTTACGCGTCCCGGCGAAATATTCCTGGAGTTCCAAAACCGCTTTTTTGAGCAAGGGTGTTTCCGTGCAATTAACGCCTTCTGGCAATACCTCGCTAAAAATTAGCCGAGTAACGGCACTACCATTCTCAATCAGAACAATTTTCCCCAATGGGGTTTGATAACAAAAGCCCTTTTCCATTTTTTCTTCCTTTTCTATCTCAACATGCTTAAAACACTAACGAACAGCATCCTATCCGTGTCACCATTGTTTATCCTTGTCATAACCGTTTGTTTTTTAGTTCAATTGATGGTATTGCTGTTTCTTTGTAATACCCCAGACCCTTGGTTGCGCGGCTTCAAAATCTTCATTAAAAAGGCAAGCCCGGGCGATCTGGTTGTTATCGTAAGTTTTAAAGTAATAGGAACCCGTATTGCAAACCATACAAGCGGTGTATTGGGTAAAATCGATTCCCTCATCGGTGATAACACTTCCTTTGGGTATATCAACTGATGCCAAAATATGAAAGGCGGCGTTAATGCACTCTTCTTCCGTTTCAATAGGATTAATGGCTTCTCTTCCAAACAATGCCCGCAAAAATCGGGAAGGCGGTGTGTAATCTCCGGGCAAGCCAAAGGTTCCCGAACCCCCGCCAAAGGGATTGAATGTCATACCATTTAACTGAATTGGTCCTGTTTTATTTGGCGAAACGCCAATATAATTGCGAATGTTCGTTAAGTGCCAATTGAAGTCAGGACTGTTCGTCATCACCCCCAGAGGATTTTCATAGATGATGATACCATCCTTCGTTGGTTCAATCACCAACGTATTCCCTTTCTTATCAGTAATTATCCAGTGCAGTGGGGTAATTACATTCATAAGCTTAAGCGGCGTACTAACGATATTTAACTGGGGAATTGCCGCTTTCACTTCTTCAAGTGTCGAAAAATTGGTTAACAACCATCCAACGATTTCATGAGGAGCAAGGTTGGTTTTCTTAGGGATGACAGAATCGTTGTACTCCGCATAGCCTGGAAAGTATAAACTGGCACAGGATAGACCCGCTTCATTAAGGCCATCGGCAAAAAGATAGGTGCCTAAATTTCGACCGATTCCCATCATCGCATATTTGACTGATCTTACTGTTTGATCCACCTCAGACACTAACGAAAACTTCCTTGGCAGGAAAATCAGCTCAGGGTCTAATAAAAAAGCGAAATCCATGGTTCTGGCAAGCGTATTAATCTGATTTGTGGTCATTAAGGTGAGGCTCGTACACATTAAGAATTACCTTCTTTCTACTTTTTAATTATTATATCTGCTTTTGCAACAATAGTAAATGTTTAAACGCTCAACATAGCAAATCCATGACAAATAATTTTCGCCTTAAAAATAGATACTTAACAACTTCGTTTAATCACGCCACGATAAAGGCGGTTGACATTTGCACATGACACGGGGACGTTTTGTTTATGCTGTTCATTTACCACATCAATATTTAATCACACCCATCGCCTCTAAGATTGAGCTGATCAAAATACCAATAATACATAGCGGTGCAATGTATTTGACCATGATGATAAAGAGCTTTTCGCGTTTAAAAGGTGAAGACAACTTGACTTCATCGGTGATGATCTTTGTTTCCAGAACATGCCCAACAAGGATGCAGGTGAAAAAGGCACCAATCGGCATGAGAATAGAGTTCGTGATAAAATCAAAGAAATCCAGAAAGTTGAACCCAAAAATAAGCACCTCACTCCATACCCCTTGTCCCAATGAAGATGGTATCCCAATCAGAACTGCCAGCACCGCAACGATAAGCACGCCCTTCTTACGTTCCCACTTAAACTGATCACAGGCACTTGCTACTACCGCTTCCATCAGCGAAATGGAAGATGTCAGCGCGGCAAACAACACCAGTAAAAAGAAGACACCACCCATTACATTTCCAAAACCCATGGTTTCAAACACCTTGGGCAGCGTGACAAACATCAAGCCTGGTCCCTTGCTAAGGGCTGCGGGATCTCCTCCTGAAAAAGCAAAAACTGCTGGAATGATCATAAATCCGGCCAATATGGCAATACCTGCATCAAACATTTCGATTTGCTTAACCGAAACTTCCAGGTCTTCTTTTTTACTGAGGTATGAACCATAGGTGACCATAATTCCCATCGCCAGCGATAATGAGTAAAACATCTGTCCCATGGCCGCTAAAACGGCCTGAAAGCTGAAGTTTGCCAAATCCGGGTAAAGAAAGTACCATACCCCGTCCATGGCCCCAGGCTGCATAATCGAATAGACCGACAAAAAAACTGACATTACAATCAGTATCGGCATCAGTATCTTACTGGCTTTCTCAATACCATCCTTAACTCCTCTGATCACCACGAAGGTGGTCGCCAGAACAAAAATTGATTGCCAGATAATCGGTTCAAAGGGTTTTGCGATATAGTTCGAAAAATAATCGGCACCGGTTGTTGCCATGCCACCCCCGGTTACAAAAACGGCAAAATATTTGATTACCCATCCCCCGATTACACTGTAATAGGGAAAAATCAGAAACGCTACCAATGAGGCAATAATCCCCACGAAACTAAACCGTTTATCGAGTGCTCGATAGGCTCCCATGGGGCTAAGCTGAGTTTTTCGACCAATCGCCAATTCTGCTGTCATAATTGCAAACCCCAGAGTTACCACAAAAATCAGGTAAATTACCAGAAAGAGTCCTCCACCATATTTAGCCGCTAAATAGGGAAATCGCCAGATATTTCCCAGCCCCACTGCCGATCCGGCCGCTGCCAATACAAACCCGATTTTACTTGAAAACTCACTGCGTTTATTCACACCATTTCCTCCACTTGTTTCTGTTTTAATTTATTTCATCCAAATTTTTCCTCAATCGTTTTACAATCGATTCCAAATTAATCCGCACCTTTACTATTTTAACCGTTTTAATATTTTTTTCCACTACTATTTTTTTTTTTGAACAAATGCTGTTTATGACTTTGAGCCTATTTTGTTAAAAATGACCACTAACGTGGATACGCTTTAACTGTCTTGGGTATTCATATCTGCTCTCTTTGCCGCTTTTGTGATTGCCCACTAAACAAAAAGCAACCGCTGAAAATGCGATTGCTTTTATTATTGTTTTTGATTATTCTTTATCTCTAGCTGATCTCACTAAGCGTCAGTCTATTGTCCCGACGGGACCTATTCACATCAATGATCCGCTGGTTTTTCGATCCTCTGAATTTAAGCATCAGGCTCTTCTTTTTTACTTCAAACTTTCCATCAACCAGCAGATCAGTGTTTTCCAGTAAGCAAAGCCGTCTGGCATCTTTTTTCTCTAATAGGGTTTCATAGGTGTACCCGGTATAAGTCATCACATGATACCCCAGTTCTTTTGATCGTTTGGCCAATTCACAAAAAGCCTCTGGTTGTTCAAAGGGTTCGCCACCACTTAGGGTAATGCCATCAAGTAGCGGGTTCTTTCTCATTTCGTCGATGATGGCGTCCACGTCCACCAGGTTACCCCCGTTAGAATCATGGGTCGCCGGGTTATGACAACCCTCACACTGGTGCGGACATCCCTGAGCAAAAACCACAAAGCGGATGCCTGGCCCATCGACAATGGATTCT
>Ga0265295_1007629_pt1 | contig 12359 bp, 11 predicted proteins | sample Munlansysbiofilm_FD_192503 | JGI IMG/M metagenome (GOLD analysis project Ga0265295, IMG submission 192503) | Leachate microbial communities from a municipal landfill in Southern Ontario, Canada - Methane capture system biofilm | ecosystem: Engineered > Solid waste > Landfill > Unclassified ... | reverse complement strand
CAAAATGAAATTAAAAGGATCTTCCAGTAGAGTTAATTTTCCTATAATATTTTCAAGAATTGATTTTGTTTCTGAATTTAAAGACAAAAGTAGTTGTTCATTTTTAGAAGATTTGTTTTTAATTAATACTTCAGGTTCAATACCCTCAGTATCACAAACAATACACTGGTTTGAGTCTATGTACTTGTTTAAAATTGTGATTGCTGTTTTATTGCTTTCAAAGGTTTTAATACTTTTCGAAGATACAATTTTATCTTCTGGGATAGCTTTTATTTGTTCGATTAATGAATCTGTTACAGACATATCCTTTAGAAAATAACGTATGTTCTCAGCTGGGAGGTCGGTATTTGTCAAGCTAGTTTTCGCCTCTCTTTTGACTCTTGTTAGTCAAACCACTTTTTTCAAAGGCCGGTATGTAGTCTTGACTACCGGCAATGCATAAATCCTTGTTTTCTCATCATTCCAACGTAGCGGATTCCGTTCTCTTGCTTGCCTGATTGTTTTGTTTCGTTCGGAAAACAAATCAGAGGCCTTGCCCGTTCTGACTTGCATAGGTGTGGCATACGCCAAGCCTGAATGCTGGTGATAATTGTTGTACCAATGCACAAAGTCTGCATACCATGTCCGTGCAACCTCCAGGTTCTCGAACATCTTCGGGTATCCGACAGAATACTTCAGTGTCTTGTGCCACGACTCGATGAACGCATTGTCATTGCTGCATCTTGGCCGTGAATAGCTCCTGCTTATCATCAGCGAGTCCAGGAACACCGCCAGGGTCATCCCCCTCATCGGGTGGCCGTTGTCGGCATGCACGATGGCGGGTATGGCCTTCATGTCGCGGGTGACCCTGGCAAACAACAGCATGGAAAGCTCATCAGACTCATGTGTCTCTATGCACCATCCCACAATGCTGCGGTCAAACAGGTCGATGATGGTGTAGGCGTACAGGAAGATCCCCCTCACCGGGGTTTTCAGCCAGGTGATGTCCCAAGACCAAACCTGGTTCGGACCTGTCACCTCAAGCTCGGTGCTTTCCCTTACTGCCTGGGGCTTCCTGCTCTCACTGCGATGAGCCAATGCACCACGCCTTCTCAGAAGCCGGTACATGCTGGAAACACTTGCTATGTAAGTACCTTCCTGTGCAAGGGTTGCCACAATCTGCTCGGGGGTGCAATCAGCAAAGCGCTTGCAGGTCGCCGCCGCATACAGGGCATCCCATTCCTCAGCGCTGAGAGCCCGCCTGCTGGTGGGACGGCTGCAGCCCTTGCGCTTGTCCCGCAGTCCCTTGCTCCTCCAGTTCTGGATGGTCCTGGCTGTGATGCCCAGAAACCTGCACGTCGTCTTCTCCGCCACCCCAAGGCCCTTCGCTTCCTGGATGAAACGCAGGATTTGCGCCTTCTCGGCCTCGCTTGTCAGCTCTCCTCGTCCTCCCGGAACAGATTCTGATGTTTTTTTTTGAGCAGCAACAGCACCGCCGCATCTGCCAGGGCCTTCTCCTTCACCGCCAGTTCCCGTTCCTTGGCCTTCAGATCCTTTTCCAGCTGCTTCTTCTCTTTCTTCAGATTCGCATTCTCGCTCTTCAGTGCACTCTGCTTGTCCTGTACCATGCCGGCCAACTCCTGTTCCCAAAGGGGAAGATGTTCGGAGTGAAGCCCTTGCTTCCTCAGCCATTCTCCACGGCTCTCATCGTCCAGCATCTTGCTTTCCAGCAAGAGGGCGAGTTTCTCTCCGGGACTCCTGCTTGACGGCGTCAGCTCGTCTGCGGAATCCAGGGTCAGTTTACCTGCTTTGTGCATCTCTATCCAGCTGTTGAGAGTGGCGCTGCATATCCCCGTTTCCTTGGAGACCTGGTAGACACTCTTTGTCCCATCCTCGACCACCCTACGCACTATCGAACTCTTGAATCCTTTCGAATACTTCATCTAGTTTCGCTTTCCTCCTAGCGAAAACTATTGTGACAGCTACTGTTCCCTAGGTATTTTCAACAGAAAACGCTATCTTTTTACAATTATTGTATAGATTTATGGTATTCAAAAGGTCGTCTTAGATCGATTGAGTAATACTTTCTATGGAAGTTAAGAGGTATCCATGAACACGCCCTATGCTGGGACCTACATCCCCAGAGGATACTCGCTACGAAAGAAGAAGACGGATATTGCAAGATCAAGCGCAGTTAAAGCTGAATCCATCATGATTGAGGTGAATAGAGCGTTGTACATGGACGAACAAACTGGAGAGAAGCTCTCTCAGTTCAATGAGCTCCAAAACAGGCTCAGAGCACTCTGGCCATTGTTGGAACAGTATCTCGTAACTCGGGGAGGGTTTGAAACATGAGGATATAGAGAATTCTGAGATACGAAGTATAAACGGGGGAATAGTCAGTTTAATGTCTGATTTGGATAATCGACGAATTGGGGGACTTGAAGGATGTCGGTTTCAAGAAGTAAAAGGCACGGCTGTGCCATTTCTCACGTCTGGGCCTCCTGATCCTTGATGACTTCCTGTTCAATTCGATGATTCTGAAAAACGAGATGCAGTTACTCTTAAACCAATTATTGGAGGAGGAAACATTGAACCAATTGAAGCAATCACTATCTCCTACATACTTATAGGTACGTTTAGGTAGTTGAATCGTTTTGTGAAATAGATAAGTTGCTGAGACAGTATTTGACACACTATATATAGTATGATTGATTTATACACATTTTCGCCTGGACTTAAGAAAGAAATTATAGTATTTTGTTAATGATATAGTGTCATATGGGGAGCATGCATGCCAAATTTTATCGATCTATTTGCTGGAGCAGGGGGATTTAGTGAAGGATTCCTTCAAGCTGAATACGAAGGAAAAACATACGACTTCCTTCTTGCTAGTGATATTAATCCCACTTGCGAAGTCACACATCGAATGCGATATAACCATCAACTTGGGTTAAAAACTGAGTTTCTCACAAAAGATATTACAACCCCAGACTTTATTGAAGAATTGTCCCAAAAAATAATTCATAACTTTGGAACGGTTGAAGTTGATGTCCTTGTGGGAGGTCCTCCATGCCAATCGTTTAGTCTTGCAGGTGAAAGAAAGAAAAATGATAAAAAAGATGACCTTTTTTCATACTATCTGAAAGTAATACAGGTGTTAAAACCAAAGTATTTTGTGATGGAGAATGTGACTGGCATTTTGACGAAAGATAATGGCAAAATCAAATCTAGGATATTGGGAGAGATACGTAATATTGTTGACTTCTCCGCATTAGGGGATCTTCTCCGTATCCTGCCTCAGAGCAATACTGTTAAATTTGCAGATTCAGTACAAAAACAAGAATATGAAATCAGTGTTGAGGCATTGAGGATTGCTGCAAATCAACATGGTAGGGAGACTCAAAGAAGAAGTACATACATCAGTATATTGAGCTCATTCTCCAGCAAAAGTACAGAAATTGAGAAAGAAAAATTCATTCGGGAAGCTTTGTTAGACAAGAAAATTGATATCCCGAATCCTGACCTTTCAAGTTTTCTAGATAAATTGGCCGATGAATTCATCGCAGTTTTTAGGAACAACAAGGAAGTTGCAGAAGATGATAGAAATATTGTTCGACAAGCTTTATCGCTATTAGGTCGACAGAATTCGGTGTCATTAATCCGAGAACGCATCAAATCTGAAATACATAAAAATCATTTGAATCGCAGCATCTATAAGACTGAGTTTGATAATATGACAGATGTTTTGAGTATTGAATCAATACTCGGGATACTATCCAATCAGATTGCCAGACTTGAAAATCTATCAAATTCGATGGAGATTCGGCAGGTATTACAGAAAGTATCTTTAGTGATGGATATCCTATTTGAAGGGGTGTTCCACACCCTACAGAGATTGAGAAGAATCCTCGAGATGGGTACTTCTGTAGAGATCTTCCAGAAAGTTTCTTCTATCATTGACAGAATTCCCCTTTACAGAATTAATAATCCAATTATTTTGAATGCTTCAGATTATGGTGTTCCTCAGAATCGACAGCGGGTAGCCTTTATTGGATGCAGAAATGATCAAGAGCTCATTACAGATATCCCAAGGACTGTTGATACGGAGGATTTGGTTACAGCTGCAGAAGCAATTGGAGACTTAAATTACATTGGTATTGGTGAAGAAGCTACTTCATATGATAGGAAATTCTTCCACAAATTTAAAAAGTCGGAATACGGCAATATTAAAAGAACCATATTCGGGAAAAGATGCGAAGAATCAAATGCTAAAAATAGATATTCAGAGGGTAAGACATTTGCTGAATGGAGTAGAGAAGGACGGATCAATCCCAAAAGATTTCCATCGCTCAAGATTGCTTTTACCGCATACAATGAATGGTCTGAATTCGATGAGTCAAATACACGTTTTCTTGAGCTTGCCAATCACGAGACTTCTAATCACACCGATGTAGTCCAAGCTCGCTATAGACTTATCAGAAAATATGGGAGCTACAATCTAGCGAAAGAAAATGAGCCTGATAATCCTTTGCTTGAGACTAAAAAAAGGAATTACTCTTGCCTTTCAGCGAATAAGCCTAGTACAACTATTGTAACCATTGGGGATGATTTTGCACATTATGCAGCAGATAGGTCATTAACAGTTCGAGAAATGGCAAGGCTTCAATCCTTCGATGATTCATTTGTATTTCAAGGTAAACGAACAACTGGTGGAGACAGAAGGAAATTTGAGACCCCTCAGTACACTCAAGTAGGGAATGCGGTACCTCCTTTGATGGCACATGCTATTGCCCTAGAAATTTTGAAACATATCAAGTAAGTCTATTCGCGCAAATCAAATTCCAAGGGATTTGGAAAGAGTAGACTAATATTATCAGGACGGATTTTGAAGAGGAAACCATGATCTCTGACGGATCCGTCCTCTTTTTCATGCATTACATAGTCCATCGTGATAACTTTCGTATCAATTAGGTATGGCATATAGGAAGCTTTTGGTTCACTCGTATAGACAAGAGAATCGTAACGAAAATATTCGTTATTACCTACTTTTTCACTAACGGCAGATACCCAAAAGGTTCTCTTATGCTTTTCCAGTAATCGTTCTCTTAGTTTAGCCATATCCCATTTAACAACGAATTGTGGAGCGAGGTTCCTATCTTTATATCCAAGGTTGATAAGCATATCTCTATCGGTATCGACCGAAAAATATAGACCTTGAGGATTGGGAGTATTTGCTTCTACCGTACAGTACAGGTTAAATCTTGGTTTGCCTTGTTTATCACTAGAGACATACCCCCAATCTTTCAATACTTTTTGCCTGGTCGTCTTGCTCCCCTTCCAATCTGGTACCTGAGAAAACAGATTCACTCGATTCTTTTGGATAGCAACCCTTCCTGCCTTAATCTCGATTCCTTTATAATCTGGCTTTGGAGACGAATTTGGAGCAATGCCTAATTCTCTCTCGAGTGTCATCCCTACTGAAGTATCCCCTGATTTCTCTCCAAGAATAAATCCCTTTTTGTTAATCTGCCTCATTTTGTATAGTAGCTCTTCCACAATACCGGAGAAACCCCGATTAATCGTAGAAAGAATTCTGGATCCAACTCCATCTGTTAATGAAGCAACTACTTCTGGATTGGATAGATTGAATACATAGAGCTTATCTTCAGTAGCCACAATAGCTAAGAGATTATAAGGCTCACAGTATGTCTTAAGATCTCTAAACCAAATTCTAGGATCCCCATCTTTGGTTTCTGGTCTGTACAAAGAAACAGTGGTCTCAATTAGCCCTTCATACAAAACAAAATTCGCCGTAAGCATTCGTTTGTTAATCGGACCTTTCTGTTGCACCGAATAATCATGAAATCCTACCCTTTTGTTAGCGTCAGTCTAAAAGTTGCCACCGATAGTCAGGAGAAATGTTTCCACTACATCGCCAATTAAAATTTTTCCACTTCTCCCAACCATCGGCTTCAAACGCCTAAAGATGGTCCTTCAAGCGTAACAGTCAAACCAACAACGCACTAACCTGACACTCCTCTACCCGATATGATTGGGGCCGGAGTGTGAGATGCGTGAATTTCAACCTTATGATGATCAGAAATCAGTCGTTCTCTATAGGCCTCATGGCCTGGGAGAGCATGCTCATCTCATCGGTGACAATCTGCAGGTCCTCCGGCTTCACATTCCAAGGCATCAACGGCTCAAGCTGTTCACCGGTGAGCTCAAGGTTGTCGTACCTGGCAGCCTGCATGAAGAGATAGGCGAGATAATTGCGGGGATTCAATCCCTGTTTCTTGGCCGTCTCTATGAGGCTGTAGAGCAGACAGGAAGCATCGGCACCGTCATCGCTGCCGTGGTTCACCCAGTTCTTGCGTCCCTGCACGTAGACTCTGATAGATTGCTCACAGTCGTTATTATCGATTTTCAGCTCTGCATTCTCGAAGGAAAGCAGGACCTTGTCCCACTGGTTGAGGGCATAGGAGACAGCCCGTTTCTGTACCAGGTTGACCAAGGCGGTGGTGAGGGCGGCATTCTCAAGCCAAGCATGGAAGTCGTTGAGGATCGGCGTCGAAAGGGCCTTCCGTTCTTCTATGAAGGTCTCCTTGGAAATCTCGCCTGCGACCAGTTTCTCCCGAAGCTGGGAGTCGAGCTTGTACAGCCTGGCAATCCAGGCGATGGCGGGACCTGCAAGGTTGTGGTCCTTGGTGATTTTCTCACAATCCTTGAACCGTCTTGCCACATGGGCGAGACAGACGCACCTGTGGGCCTTGCCAAGGTGGGAATCATAGGCTCCGTAACCGTCCGCCATCACCCATCCGGTGTAGTCGGCGAACATCGACAGCGGAGGACCTCCGCTCCTGTCGTCGAAATACCGGTACCAGGCGAGGTTCTCGTTGCACACCGCCCACATGTAGTTCTTCGTCTTCTCCGAACCCTGCTTTTTGGTAGTAGTTTCATCCATGTAGAGGGATTTCTGGGTGAGCACCTTCGCCTTGAACGATTCATCGGCGGCCTTGATGCGCTCGTGGATCGCCAGGCCGTAGTTGCTCATGTCCTGCCTGCTGATGTCGATGCCGTCAAGGCCGAGGGCCTTGCTCAGCCGGTTGTGCGGAACGTGCAGCCCGTATTTCTGGTAGGCGATCTCGGCCAGCAGCAGTTCTCCCGCCTTGGTCTTGGGAAGGAAGCGCCGTACCGCCTGTGCACTGAGCACGAGCTCCTCTTCTTTGTTTTTCACCGTATACTTGCGGTTCTCAACCTCGACCAGGATGACGGCGTTGATGCGCTGAAAGTACGAAGTGTAGGTTGACGGCATCGGGCGCACCGAATAGCCCCTGCTGCGGTAATCGTCAAGTACCGAAGCCTCGACGTCGTTGACCAGGTTCACCATGTGGGAGGCTCCCGAAAGGGGATTCCTTCCGGTGCTTTTCTTCCGTTCTTTTTCGGCCTGTTGGCTTGCAGTTTCTTCTTGTTGGGGTGCCGCTTGCTGGGGCAGCATCTCGGGGGCGAACAAGGGCAGCGTCTGCCAGTCCGGGTTCTGCTGAAGCTGTTCGCTGGACCTGCCGAACTGTTTCTGGAGGAGCAGGTTGAGCGTCATGTGCAACTGCTCGTTCTGCTTCTGCAACTGCACCATCATCTGCTGCATCTGGGAGAACATGAGGCTGATCTGCTCGAAGCTCATGTCCTTGGTGGGGACGACGGGAACGGGCACCGAGGCCGGGCTTTTCAGCCCGTCAACCATGATTTCGACCGTCTTCGACTTCCTGTCACCCTTGCTTCTCATGGGTATAAGTATAGCAGAAACAAGGGTTTAGGTACACTAGTTACAGATATTTAGATGCACTTTCAGACGGCTTTCCCGGGTCTCATCCGCACGTTCTCCCAAGGGGTGAAGCGGCGGAAAATGTCTATGCCGTCAAGCATTGCAAGCAGATCCTCGCTGCTGATTTCCTTCACCTTCTCCTCGGTGTTCGGCCAGGCGAAGGTGTAGCCGCCCACCAGTTTCTTCTGCAGCAGCAGGAAACCCGTCTTGTCCCACATGACGCACTTGATGCTGTCACGCCTCCTGCCGCAGAAGATGTACAACCCTCCCAGGGTGACGTCCATCTCCATAATGTTGGTGATGACCGACACGAATCCGTTGATACCGCGTCTTAAATCTGAAAATCCAGGGAGCAGATAGATCGGGATGCCGCTCATGTCAAGCATTGGCTGCCTCCTCGATCCTGATCTTTCCTTCTTCATCGACGAGAACTTTCCCTGCAAGGCAGAACCGATATAAATCCGACCTGTTCCAGGGAACCGGGTCAAACCGCTTCCTTGGTCTTCCCCGGCCACGTTTGACGGAACCGATGATCTCGACCTCGTATTGCTGCTCAGGCTTTTTGTTGGTTTCCATTTTGCACCTCCGGATACGAGTCTATCGGTGCTGGATTCTTCATATCAGTGCGTTGTTGGTTTGACTGTTACCCTCAAATATCATACCGCCAGCAGCTTCTCTCCCGGATACCGATCCTCGGTGGTGAATATACCTGCAATGATAAAGGCCATGGTGGTTGTGAATGTGTAACACACGGAATACCTCGATTGTAGTACGGTAACACCCTGTTATGATGGTGATTCCAATATTTAAGCCTATTCAGTATACTCCTCAAAAGTGACATAGAGCATCAAAGGTGTAAATTCCTAAATTCAGCTTAGAATTTTAAGCTCAAATACTACTAATGGGTCCTACTTCCAAGGTACTCCTTTGCATTATTCAGTTGTCGCGTTTTCTGAGCTGCAACTACCTGAAGTTCCGTAGCTAGTGTACTTACAAGGTCAGGGTGGCATTCTCGAATCTTTAATTTATGATTCTTATTGATATCAACTTTCGTATAGGGACGTTCAAGACCCAATAGCGTTTCATAGTATTCAAGTTTTTTCTCATCAGGCATTTCTTCATCTGGATCTTTGGAACTCGTTCTATATCGCTCATTTTCCTCTCTCAGTTTTCTAAGTCGTCTCTCTTCTTCCTCTTTTTTAAGTTGTGCTTGACGCACTGCTTCTTCGGCCTTGATGCGCTCTACCTTGGCTTTTTCTGCTCGCAGTTTTTCTTCCTCTGCTTTCCGTTTAGCTTCTTCTTGTTTTTTCATTTCCTCACTAAATTTTTGTCCAAGCTCTGCATTTTTAAGCATTTTCTCCTTAATTTTTACCATCCGCTTCTTAAGATACGTAACTGATGCAATAATAAACAGTAACAATGCAATTGATCCAAAAGTGATTTTGGAATTTAGCGTCATACAATATCTTGATTCTGGTTCTGATACTTCTCCTTCGAGAAAAGCAATTGCACTAACCTTAGTGTTGCTTGAATAAAGAATAGGTTCATTATATTTCTCACTCTTAACCGATGGCGGCGAGCCGTCTATTGTATAGAATATGGTCGCACTTGGTATATCAGAGGTAAATTTTATAACAGAAGATCGCTCAACAATTATTTTGGGTGGTTGCAACTTGATGTATGATACCTGATCTGAGCCGGCATTACCAACATAAGCCTTGGCTTTAATATAGTATGAACCAGTCAATTTGTTTTCTTCTGAAGGAAGGTATTTCTTGCTTGCATTTGTGATTTCCGTTCCTTCCAGGCTATAACGAATGGTCGCACGTTGATCTTTTGCAAAAATTGACAATGCTCCGTCATTTATAATAATCTCTGGAGGGGAAACCGATAAAGTATACCGCTTCTGTATCACTTCCGAGGAGGACGTTCCTTTCTTGGCCACCGCATTAACAACTGAGTGTTCAGGAAGAAGGAAAGGCCCTGAGTAACTTGTGAACGCTCCCCCATTGATTGAGTAACTAATTGTCACGTTCGGGACAGAGCTTGCAATGGTTATGGGCTGATCGGAAGCTATAACACTTTCTGAAGGGAAGATTTGAGGAGCTGGGAGAAGTATCTCGAATTTCTTATGAACAGTATCAGAAGTTGAGTTGCCTAAAATTGCGGCAGCACCTATAGTTGCGCTTTCAGTTATTTGGAATGGCCCTGTATACCTTTGGCTCTCCTCTCCATTAACTCTATACATGATTACGGCATCCAGCTCATCACACTCAATCGTAATCTTCGAGCCTGCTTCAATTCTCTCAGTTTGTGGAAGGATTCTTGGCGGTGGGACCAGAAGAGTGAAGTCTTTAGCTGCCTCATCAGAAATCAAATCACCCACTCTGGCGACTACTCGTACTTTTCCATTGGCTGGCAATTTAAATGGTTCTGTATATTTTCGTGTACCTTGCATTCTAGGGTCAGAACCATCAACCGTATAAAAAATGCTTGCTTCCTTATCTTTACAACTGAGAGTTATAAGTTGGCTTGAAGGAATGCTCTTCACCTCAGGGGAGATTTCTGGCGCAGCAACTTCTACTGTATAAGTTCGTTTCACAATCTTTGAGATCTCTTTCTCAGTCATCGCAATTGCTTTTATTGTGAAAGATTTAATATTGGGTGAGATTGGAGATGTATGGGGGATACTTTTCTGAGTAGGATCACTACCATCTAAGGTATAAAAGATTTTGGCTTCAGGATTCTCAAACGTGATTGTTATATAGTCCTGTGATTCGATTTTCTTTTTGTTGGGAATTATATCCGGAACTTCATGTGTTGCACTTGCGTATAATGAAGAGACTAAAAGCAGTAATAGCATTATGAAAAATACTATTTTTTTTCTAGGCATTTATTCAACTTCCTATCTCGAGTCTGGCTATTTGTCAAAATATATCACGATTCTTTGTATGTCTGGTAAGATTTTTACACCCTTAGCTGATATTTAACTGGCAAGCCACCATCATATGTCCACTTAAGCATAGCGCCGAGTTCATATAATGCCTCTACTAGCAATTAACTTCATCCCGCAGCAATTATGCTTATATACCGCTGAATCATTTGACTTAATAATTGTTATTATATAAATCCTAGGTTTGATTGACTTCAGCTCCCGGGCTATCCAAAGCATCAATTCTTCAAGGTATTTTGCTTTCATTCACTGTCCTCCCCATGAAGCCCATTGGTTGTCAGGGATTTTGAACTTCGGCAGTTCCCAAGTTCCTGGACCATTTTCCTTCAGATACGATTCTGCCCACTCCACCCATTTGGAAAAATCGGAACCGGAGTAGGCATCCCCAAGACGTTTACCGCCTTCAGCAATTATGGTCTCAATATACTTCTTGGTCAGTTTGAACCTGACATAGCGTTCAGTTTCTTGGGATAGATGGTCCAATCTGATCTTGTCCATCCGCTTCTTCTGTTCTTGCAGTTTGCGCTCTGCTTCCTCAATTGCTCTTTTCTTGCTTTCCACTTCGGCCCATGCCTTGGATTCTTTGGTGGATGTGGAGATCCTGATCATATTCACGATGATGTCGTTGATCTGGTCCTCGACCTTGGTCATCTTTCCGTCGTGCCATTTGCTTCTTGCGTGGCTGTGACTGGGATGGTTGGTGATCTCAAAGCACAGTTTGCCGGTGGGTACGTACTTGTAGTCCTGGTATGTTTTCTGTCTCTCAAGCTCAGTGGTCTTCACCTTGTTCGAAGTTTCCGTGATTTGGAAAAAGATGCGGGTATCCAATACATTGGCGCAAACAGGGTGGATCACCTTCTTTGGGCGTCCGTTGATGTATTGTCCAATATTGTCTTCATGCCCGGGTTCAATTCCAACTGGATAACCCCGCTTCTCCAAGGCATCGCAAAGAGTCTGCAGGATGGCCATTGCACGGGGGATGTTGTCAGGCCCGATCTGCATAGAGAAAGCTTCGTCACGACCGGATGTGCATCTGCCGAAGTCATAGTGGTTGTTGATACGTTTGATTGACTCTTCCAGATTCCTTTTGGTGTTCAGGACGAATTGGTTGGTCAGCCGAATGGCGGGATTGAATGACACCTTCATCTCAGGGTGAGCCTCTTTCTGGAGCAATAGTTCCTCGATGGCAAACGCCTCAGGCACCAGCCGTACCGGATTTTCTTGGGGAGCATCGATATCGAACCCAGCATAATACTTTTGAATCCTGGGACACTTCTCATACTCGGGCAACGGGATTTTCTCAAGGTTCTGCCCGCTATGGACTTTGTTCCAATACCCTACGCCCGGCATGGGTATGTGCATCTTCTTGCACGTTTTGGCAATCGCAACATTGGATATCCCGTATCGCTTGGCGACCTTATAAACAGGCTCCGACCAAACCTCCTCGTACAAGGTTTTTCGGTCATAGTAAAAATCAGAATCTTTCATCGTTTAGCCCTAAAAATATTGTATGCGTTTCTTAGCTATGGTACTTAATAGTATTTCTTTGTTGTGTAGTTCACTATAGGATTGGTCCTGAAAAGAGTAAAGAATTATAAGCAT
>Ga0265295_1007628_pt1 | contig 12362 bp, 11 predicted proteins | sample Munlansysbiofilm_FD_192503 | JGI IMG/M metagenome (GOLD analysis project Ga0265295, IMG submission 192503) | Leachate microbial communities from a municipal landfill in Southern Ontario, Canada - Methane capture system biofilm | ecosystem: Engineered > Solid waste > Landfill > Unclassified ... | reverse complement strand
TCGCTTAAATCTTCTTTAACAAGTTTGAAATCGGGTGCCTGGCTTCCTACTGCGGGTAAATTTCCTTTGGTGTGGATGGGATTGCCTTTTAATTTAATTGTTGCCATTCTTATATTTTTTTTAAAAAATGAATAATAAAACCATTAAACAGCTACAAACGATGTGTGTTCATCCAAATATCAAATTAAAGAACTGGTTCACGGGATTTGCGAATGGCATCATAAATTGCCTGTTGTATGCGGGTACGTATATTTTGTTTTACCAGCTTATTGTTGTCCGCATCGGGACAAACGCGATTACTGAGGAATACATAAACCAGCTCATTTTCAGGATCGGCCCAGGCAAAAGTACCGGTAAATCCGCTGTGGCCATAGCTCTGTGCAGAAGCTGAATCACAAACGGGACTGGCCTGACCCGGTAAACCGGGTTTATCAAAACCAATGGCCCGCCGGTTATTGTTCCAGGCAAACTGGGTAGAAGTAAAAGTGCTTATCAATGCAGAATCAAGATAACGTTCACCGGCATAAGTCCCATTATTCATCAGCATTTGCATGATGACAGCCACATCGAGTGCATCAGAGAACAAGCCGGCATGTCCGGCAACTCCACCAAGCATCGCTGCTGTTTGATCATGCACATCGCCAATCACCAGTTGATGCCTGAATACAGTATCGTTTTCAGTAGGTGCTATTCGCCCGATGTCAAAGCGATCCCGGGGATGGTAACCCAGGGTAGTTAAGCCCAGTTTATCATAAAAATTATCATGGAGATAAACATCCGACGGTTGTTCGGTTAATTCTTCAAAAGCCCTTGCAAGTAAAATAAAACCCAAATCACTGTATTTATATTCCAGGGTTTTTAGCAGTGGGGAAGCGATGATAGAATCGACGATAAAGTCGGGATAATCTTCACGAATGTACATTTCATCAGCCACCCTATGGGGGAAGTCCACATTGTAACGTGCCGCAAATATGGTGGTATCGTTAAGACTGCGCTTCATCACCTGGCGATAGAATGGAATATGGGCTTGCAGTCTGGCATGATGGGCCATAATGGCACGAATGGTAAGTTTTTCCTTGTTCGTATTTTCCAAAGCGGGATAATAGCTACTCAAAGGTTCATCCGGATCAATTACTCCCTGCTGCGCAAGATTCATGGCCGTTAAGGTGGTTCCGAGAATCTTGGTAAGTGAAGCAAGATCATAAAGATCATCATTTTTAACAGGCTCAGAAGATCTGTATGTTTTGGTACCAAATGCCCGCCGGAAAATCACTTTCCCTTTGTGCGCCACCACTATCTGTGCACCGGGAAACACCTGGTCGAGCACCGCTTTATGCATAATACTATCAATAATCGTCAGGTCGGCAGAAGCAATTCGTTCACTTTCGGGCAAATCAAAGGCAAGCCGGCCTATGGGAGACCTGTCAAGGCCACTTCCTGCTTTATAGCTGCTATTGGCGGAAACCGGCAATTTGCCTTCAATGCCAATGGCGCCGAAAACAGCTTGTGCGGTAAGGTCTTGCATCAGAGTATTGTCTTGATAGGAAATCAATATTGAAGCATTGGCCGCAGCCTGATTAAACATCGCCAAACTATAAGGACTGGTAAAAAGACACAACACTGTATTTTTAAGTCCACTCAAAATATCTACAAATTGGGCGGCAACTTTGGAAATGCCAAATTTTTTAGAAGGCAGATCACTTGTTTTTACGAAGCCTGTAATTATCAAATTAAAAGGCTCAAGCAACCGCAGTATGGAGTCGCATTCAGCAGCACTTGGGTCCTGCCTCAGACTGAAGTGCGTTATAGGGGCATAATCATCCAACCGCTGCTGAAAAGGCGAAAGCATGCTATCTCCAAATACCAGACTGGCAATCTTTAAAGTATCCAGTTGTCTGATGGGAACTAAATTTTGTCGATCGTTCAACAAGGTAATTGCCTGACTATTTAATTGGCTTGCCGTAAGCCTGGTTTGCGGGCTATTCAAATCCTGATCCAGGTTTATAGTATTGCTGGGTGTGTAATGTGCCAGTCCACTTTCATATTTCCATTGTAATACCCGGCGACATTTATCATCAATGAGTTGCTGATCAATCAAGCCACTGTCAATGGCCGTCCGGATGTTGATAAGGGCTGTGGGTGCATCTACCGGAAGCAACAAAATATCGTTTCCTGCAAGTAAAGCATTGGTTTCAACCATTCCCGGGTCAGCAAAGGCTGTTAATCCCTTCATATCCATTCCATCGGTAATCACCATACCCTTGAAGCCCATTTTATTACGCAATAAATCCGTAATTACCGGCTTTGATAAGGAAGTAATAGACCTCGTGGCAGTATCCAGGGCAGGTACCCGCAAATGCGCCACCATTATACCTTTAACCCCGTGATCAATAAGATATTGAAAAGGATATAGCTCAAGGGTATCGAGCACTTCTGCAGATTTATTAATCAAAGGAAGGGTGAGGTGTGAATCAAAATCTGTATCTCCGTGGCCGGGGAAATGCTTGGCAACAGCAATTATGCCTTCATCCTGCATCCCTTTCATGTACCAATAGGCCTTTTCGGAAACATTTTCACGTTGTTCACCAAACGACCGTGCATTGATGACAGGATTTGCCGGATTATTATTTACATCAACCACCGGTGCAAAATTGATGTGAATACCGATGCGTTTACATTGCAGGGCTACCTCCCTGCCCATTTGATAAATCAGCGCATTACTGCGCGCCGCACCCATGGTCATCTGTTTGGGCAAAAGCCCTACACTGTCGAGGCGCATAGACAATCCCCATTCGGCATCAATAGCCACGAACAGCGGAGTGCGCACCGATTGTTGCAGTTTATTGGTATAAATAGCCTGCCGGGCGGGGCCGCCCTGAAAGAAACAAACACCGCCAAGGTTTAAGTCATGTATCTGCTTCATCAGGCGGTTTTCATAAGCAGTGTCACGGTTTGAGTAAGCCCTTACCATGAGCAGTTGCGCAATTCTATCGTCGGGTGAAAGGGTATTAAAAACCGAATCGGGCCATGAAAGTGGTGGATAAGCCGACTCTTGTGCTTGAGAAACATTAAATATGAAAAGGAAAAACAGGCTGTTCAGAAGAAAATGCCGGAATAGCAAACGAAAACGTACCATAGGATTTTAGCAATAGATTATGTAGTAAGATTGCAATATTAAACGACAAAGTTAAACTTAAGTGTATTATTGGAACTCTTTTTTATTTATTAAGGCTGATTTTATCAACAAAAAAACATACTTTCGCCAATGTTTATTTGTTTGACCAGGTTAAATTAAAGATCAGTGTTTTTATCAAACTACATATCGCACTGAAATGGCAGTAAAACTCAAAGTAATTTTTATTTTTTTCTTACTGATGCCCTTATTGTTATGTGCACAGGGTGGAGTCAAAAATGAGAAAGCAGAGCCTTTAAACCGCATACTTTTTGTTTTTGATGCTTCACAGAGCATGTATGGCCGTTGGCAGAGCGATGTAAAAATGAATATTGCCAAAAAACTGATGGTAGGTCTGTTGGATAGTCTGGCTACCTTTAAAAACCTCGAAATAGCCCTCAGGGTTTACGGCCATCAGAAAACCTATCCCCCACCCGATTGTTACGATACCAAACTGGAAGTTCCCTTTAGCCCGGGCAATATATCACGGATAAAAAACAAGATTATGAGTTTAACCCCGAGGGGTACTACTCCCATTGCTTATTCGCTGGAACAGGCTGTTTATGATTTCCCGCCCTGCGAAAATTGTCGAAATATTATTATTCTCATTACAGATGGTATTGAAGAGTGTGGAGGCGATCCATGCCAAGCGTCTGCGGAATTACAAAAGCATGGCATTGCCATGAAACCTTTTATTATTGGCATTGGTCGCGATTTTAAAGAAGCATTTGACTGTGTGGGCACTTACTTCGATGCTTCCAGCGAAACTGCATTTCAAAAAGCACTCAGCACGGCCATTTCTCAGGCACTTCATCAAACCACCATGCAGGTAAACCTACTCGACAGCCGGAATAATGCAACCGAGACAAATGTAAACCTCACCTTTTATGACCACTCTTCAAAAAAAATGAAATACAACTTCCTGCATACCTTAAATCAAAGGGGTTTACCCGACACCTTACTTATAGACCCAATGATGACGTATGATCTGGTGGTGAATACTGTTCCTCCCATATACGTTGACAGCATTGTTTTGGAGCCTGGCAGACACCTCACCGTTGTAATAAGTGCACCTCAGGGTTACCTCGACCTGAAAATCGGACCAAACGACCGCATCGTAAAAAACCTTTATGCCATCATTAATGAAAGTGGGAAAAAGGAAACATTGAATGTGCAGAATTTTGGCGACATTAAAAAGTATGTGTGCGGCACCTATGATCTGGAAATACTTACTTTGCCACGGATTTACATGAGTGGAGTTCAAATCAGGCAAGGCCAGACCACAACCATCGACATACCCCTGCCCGGTATTGTGGTTATCCGTAAAAGTGTAAACGGGTATGGCAGTCTTTACGTGGAACGCAACAATCGCCTTGAATGGATTTATGAACTCAGGGAAAATATATTGCAGGAAACCCTGGTGCTGCAGCCGGGCAATTACCGGGTAGTTTATCGTTCCAAAAATGCAGAGCGCTCTATGTACACCATTGAAAACAGCTTTACCATACATCCGGGGGGCACCAGCAATGTAAATCTGTTCAGCTATTAAAATCTGTGAAATACAGCTAAGTCCAACATTGATTTAAATCAAATTCCAGTTGCCATTTATCATCTTTCCTATAGATATAAGTATGCTTCCCAGACCCTATAAAAGCTACCGATATCCATATATTTGCACCTGCTTAATTCTCATCCAGAGAATAACGTACTCATACGATGTTAGATATAGAAACCACTACTTCTCAGGCAAATACTTACCGTATTCTTGCCAGGCTATTCGACTTCCCGGATGAAGATTATCATGGACAGACAGAAACTTACAAAGCCCTTATCCGTGAGGCCAAAAAGCTTGAACCCAAATTTCTTGAGCTATCGCATAAATTAGCTCAATCCGCCAAGGGGCAAACGATTGAGTTACTCAGGGTAGAATATCTGAGACTTTTTGACACGGCACAGAAAAAAGATTTTACGAACCTGCGGGCACTTACCTATTTTAACCAGGAAGATGTTACGCTTAAACACCTTATGGAAGCTTACGAAGCACATGAATTTATTTTGGGATATCCTGAGTATCCTCCTGACCATCTGTGCAATGAGATGGATTTTATACACCATTTAAATGATCGCCTGCTCATCTTATTGAAAGCAGGTACATCCATTACGGCAATGGAACTTCAAAAATTTAAATGTTCGTTTATGCGCGATCATTTTATGAAGTGGCTGCCCGAGCTGACTAAATACATCTTATGCAACAGTACCTCCGCCTACTTTATGCAACTGTCGATTATTGCAAGGACAGTTCTGGTGAATTGCATCAATCGCGATGAATTGGAGAACCAGCAGACGGAGAAGTAGCTTCAGCCATTTCTGCTGACATTTTCCAGCCTAGGCATATCGAGAATATGGATTAAATCGCCATCAATTTTCACTAAGCCGTCATCCTTAAACACTTTCAACACCCTTATGGCACTCTCTTTAGTCATGCCTGAGAGATCAGCAAAATCCTGACGGGTTAAATGGGTAAAAAAGGGATTTGATTCATAAACCTTGTTAGAAAGATTAATCAGCATATCAGCCATACGCCCGGGCATCTGTTTATGGGTAAGGTTGGTTAGCTGCTCAAAAAGATTGATGGCCTGAGCACTAATTTTACTGATGGATTGGTAACTAAATTCAGGATTGGTTTTTACCAGACTTTGTATTACCTCCGCTTCCACCAGGCAAGCCGTGGTTTCTTCGCAGGCCATGGCACTAAAATGATGTCGCTTATCCACGTATGCACCGGGCACAAAAATATAATCCACAGGTTTGGCAAAACCTATAATAAGCCTTCGGTCATTTCCACTTTCAACATACAGTTTAACCAACCCTGAGGTTACACAAACGAAATCATAACAGGGTGATCCCTGTTTAAAAATCATCTCGCCCACATTGTAATGCATTCTGACCCTGCACATATCAACATGGTCAAGTTCGTCAGGGTGCAATGTTTTGAATATATCGGATCGTTCCCTGCAATTTGAACAACCTTTTAGATTTACATTCAGCATACACTTTCCTATCTTTAATGAATCAGATAGCTCTACTTAAACCTGAAACCACGAGCTATTTAAGTTCAGGAGCAGTGCATTGATATAAATCAATGCCAGCCATAACATTTATCACTTTTACTGTACAAATATATCATTTTTTTTTACCTTTACCGTATGCAGATAAATAGTTTCTTTGATGTGTAAAAATAACACATGACCAAGATGAAAAGAAAATCAAGGTTTTTCACCTTTACCCTGGGGTTCATCCTTATTGGAATTAGCTTTAGCGGTTGCGAATACGAGTTTATCGAATTCGATGATACTCCCATTACAACCGAAGTAAGTTTTAAAAACGATATCGTACCCATCTTTAATGCCAGTTGTGGTTTTTCGGGCTGTCATGCTGCAGGTGCCATACCTCCAGAGCTTACTTCCGAGCGTGCTTACCAGAGTTTATTCAGTAATAACATGGTAACCGCCAACGAACCGGCCAACAGTTTACTTTACACGAGCATAGCTTCGGGAAGCATGAAAAAATATTCTACGGCTGAACAAACAAAGTTAATCAGGGCATGGATTGAACAGGGTGCTTTAAACAATTGATTCTTTTATCAACAACAGGCAACACTATGAGAAACAATACTTTTATCAAAGCTTTTACTTTTCTGGCATTATCCTTGCTCTTTTCACTTCAGGTAATGTCACAGGAAGAAGCTACCGAAGAAAAACCCGTGGCCCGTCCATCACGACCCGCTTTTGAAAGCGGCTTATTATTCGACAATGCCACCACCACTATTCAGGCGCAAAAAACACTTGAAATGATTATTCAACATCGGTTTGGAACTATGGACAACGGTATCAGCGACCTTTATGGTATCTGGGCACCTTCCAACATCCGATTGGGACTGAATTACAGCATTCTCAATAATCTGATGGTGGGAATTGGCACCACGAAATTCAACAAAATGCAGGATATTCAGGTAAAATACAACATTTTGCAGCAAACCAGGTCCAATTCTGTTCCAGTTACAGTTTCGCTTTATGAAGTAATTGGAATTGATGGTAGCGCGGAATCAAAATATGGCAAAAATTATACTTTTAACAACAGGCTGTCCTATTTTAGCCAGATTATTATTTCGCGTAGGTTCAACGATATGTTTTCACTGCAGATTGCTCCTTCGTTCACGCACTACAATGCTACTGAACATCCTGTTGATCATGACCGGTTTGCCATTTCAGTGGGCGGGCGTATTAAAGTTTCACCTCAGAGTTCCATTATCCTTTCGGGTGACTTTCCGCTGGGCATACAGTCCATTTCTGAACACACCGAAGCGATTAACGATGAAGTGGGCATTGCCAAACCAAACATTTGTATCGGCTGGGAAATTTCAACAAGCACCCATGCTTTTCATGTGTATATTGGTTCAGCCCAAAATATTCTGCCTCAGGAAAACATGGTTTTCAACAAAAACGACTTTTTTGACGGAAACATTCTCATCGGGTTAAACATTACCCGATTGTGGGGTTTCTGATTTTACTAACCATTAAATCAATTTAAAAATCATGAAAAAATCACTCAAATTATTAACCATGATGGTTGCCACCATCGCATTTTTAACCATCAATATGGCGATGATTCAAAAGCCGGGCGGCCCCTGGGATGTTCCGGCCAAGTATAAAGCCATGAAGAGTCCGCTTAAGGCCAATGATGCTTCTATCAACTCTGTTGGTAAAGAATTGTACAACAAGCATTGTAAATCCTGCCACGGTTCCAAAGGGCTGGGCGATGGGCCAAAAGCTGCCAAACTTGAAACCAGTTGTGGTGATTTTAGCTCAAAAGAGTTTCAGGCACTTTCAGATGGCGAGCTCAACTATATGTCAATTATAGGTCGTGATGAAATGCCGAATTTTGAAAAGAAGATTCCCGATGAACTCGACCGCTGGGCAGTTATAGGATACCTTCGTACCTTGAAAAAATAAAATGGGAAATGAAGCCCGGTAAATTGCTTTTGCCGGGTTTCATTCTATATGATTAATTTCCGCTTTAACCATCACCCACAACGCACGCATATGGCTAAACGATTTACTTTCAGGAGCCTAAAGAAAACTGCACTTATCCTTGCCACCATTGCATTTTCAATGGTTTCATTTTTCACGCTTTCCTCACAAAATGAAACAGAAGCGTTGAACGAAGAAACTACTTACTGCTTGTCCTGTCATGGGCATGAAACCTATGAAATTAATGATACCATAACAGGAGAGTATGCAAAACTTAAGATGTTCAAAGAGCTTCAGATTGATTTGCTTAAATTCCGGCAATCCACCCACGGTGAATTCAAATGTACAGATTGCCATTCATCTGATTTCGAAGACTTCCCTCATCCTTTTAGTGCCAAAGCAGAAGCCTCATACCTCTGCATTGATTGTCATGGGGACGATGAAGACTATGCCTCGTATCACTTTGATACCATTGAACAGGAATATCTGAAGAGTGTACATGTAACAGAAAAAGGGGATGATTTTTCCTGCTGGAATTGTCACAATCCACATGCCTATAAGCTTACAGATAAAACGCCAGGGCAGCTTGGCAACCGAATTGCGGAGAACAATTCAGTATGTCTGGATTGCCACGGGAATATCAACAGTTATAACAGTTTGATTGGCCGGGAAAAAACCGATCTTATCAAAAGCCACGAATGGCTTCCCAACCAACCCCTGCATTTTAGCCGGGTTCGATGCATTGATTGTCATGCTGCTACGCACGACAGTATATTGGTGGCCCACATGGTGCTGCCGGCAGAAGATGCCGTTAAAAATTGTGTTGAATGTCATTCAACCAATTCCATCTTATGGGGATCATTATACAAACATCAGGCGATGACTACCCGAAATGAACTGGGATTTTATAATGGGATGATCACTAACGAAGCTTACATTATTGGGGCAAATAGAAATTATTACCTCAATATAATCAGCATAGTGATATTTATCCTTGTAGTAATCGGCATTGCCATCCACGCTACTTTACGTTACATCTACAGACATAAGAAACATGCCAAATAAAAGAATTTACCTTTATCCTGTCTGGATTAGATTGTGGCACACCATAAATGCCATTCTGATGGTGATGCTTATACTTTCAGGATTAAGTATGCAATATTCTAATCCCAACTACCCGCTTATTCGTTTCGATCTGGCGGTGAAGATGCATAATATCAGTGGCATTCTGATCACTGTCTTTTTTCTCTATTTTCTTTTGGCGATAATTTTTAACTGGGCCGGGAAGTTTTATCGTATGCCACTAAAAGGATACAGCAAGCGCCTTTTAAAACAGGTTAAATATTATATGTTTGGGATTTTCAGAGGAGAAAAGGCCTATTTCCCGGTAAATGAGGAAAGAAAATTTAACCCCATACAGTTGCTGAGCTACAATCTCATTCAATTTGTTGCTGTTCCGCTGGTAATCATCACCGGCTGGGCACTGTTATTTCCCGAAACCATTGTACTGAATTTCTTCGGTTACAGTGGAATTCTGCTCACCAGTTTACTGCATGTAATCATGGGGTTTTTCATCTCCATTTTTCTGATAATCCATCTGTATTTTATTACAGTGGGACATTCTGTTACATCCAATCTTAAAAGTATTGTAACCGGATATCATGATATTGATGAGGAAGACAGTGTTGCTACACAAACAGAAAACAGCACTACACTACAAAATAATGACACGCACAAAACTTAACTTTCTTAAAAATAGAAAAACTCACACAAAAAACCAAACAACATGAAAATGAAATCCGTTTTCTTTAGTATTGCCTCCGTAGTCTTATTGGTATCAAGCAGTGCTTTAATCAGCAGTTGCACCAAAGAGGGGCCGGCAGGGCCGGCAGGCAAAGATGGCATTGATGGTGAAGATGCCACTGCTACCTGCGTAAAATGCCACGATTTTTCTGATGATCTGCTCACCAAGAATTTTCAATATGGCAATTCAGTTCATGCCAGCGGTGCACATCTTGACCACAACACCGAAGGTTGTGCACAGTGCCACACCAGTCAGGGCTTCCGCATGATGATAGATTCAGGAATCATTGCCGGCATTGCCTCACCCGCTCCCATCAATTGCCGCACCTGTCATAAAATTCATGAAACCTATACTCCTGCTGACTTTGCATTACGCACCACAGCACCTGTTACCATGATAATGGGTGGCCCGGCAGCAACGTATGACTATGGAACTTCCAACTTGTGCGCAAATTGTCATCAGGGACGTACGGTTAAACCTTTCCCCGTTCAGGGTGGAGAACCTGTTACCCTTACTGCAGCCAATGCACGTTTTGGCCCTCACCATGCAACCCAGGCCAATATGCTGTTGGGTGAAGGTGCCTATGAAATTCCCGGCTCATTGCCCTACTCAAATTCGCCGCACACCAACGCCGTAACCAAAGGTTGTGTTACCTGCCACATGGACGGTAATCCTATGGGTATCGTTGCCGGCGGACACCAGATGGGTCTTACCTATTTGTCCTATGGATCGCCAGCCAAATTACTGAGTGGTTGTACTATTTCAGGCTGTCATACCGATGCGGCTGCCATAAAATCTGCATTCGAAGAAAACCGCACCGAAATTATGGGCCTTTATGCTCAACTGGAAGAACAACTGAAAGCTTTGGGCTGGATTAACCCCAACACCGGCCTGGTAGTACCAGGAACTTACACCCAGGATCAGCTTGGCATTATCTTAAACCAAAAATTTGTTGAAGCTGACTATAGCAATGGTACACACAATTACCGTTACACCCGCGCTATTCTTAAAAACTCTTTGGAAGCACTGGCAACTCAATCAAAAGCCAGAAGCTAAGGCAGTTAATTCAGCTCATTTTCATCAAGCTGAGTCAGGCCACAACATCGGCCTACTACAATTAAGGAATTTTTAAAAGCATAGAAACAGCTATCTTCAAAAGGTAGCTGTTTTTATTGATGTTATGCTATACCCGGCGAGCGACTTACCATTTATCCGGGCAAAAAGGATTTCCCCTTTACTTGACATGGTTTTCGTTAAATAATCTTTAGTTACTTTAGTTGACTTTTAAGCCCTTCCTATGAAACGTTTTTTATTTTTACTCCTGTTGCTATTTAGCCACTTGTTGCTTCATTCGCAACGCTTTCAGGTTCAATTGGCCATACAATCGGGCGTAAGTGTGCCTTTGTCGGATTTTTCTGGAACCAGGCTTGAGAAAGGAAGTTTTGCTCTTCCGGGTTTCTCCGGATCTGTTGAAACCACTATGGTTTTAAAAGATAAATGGACAGGGTTTGTTCAGGGTGGTATGCAGTTAAATCCGATTGATGTCGGTTTGTTGGGTTATGAAAAAATGCAGGCAGATCCATTTCTTCTGGATGTTTATATTCGAAGCGATCCGTTTAAAGTAGTTCATATTTTGGCTGGCCCGGGTTATCAAACCAAAATAGGCAAGTCTTTTTTGATCGAAGGTCAATTGGCAGGCGGTATATTCTTTTCAGCCACACCCTATCAGTTATACAAGCCCAAATACTTTCTAACCGGACCTCCCTATTATGAAATTAAAACTTCAAATGATATAGGTTTTGCCTACGGGGCAAACCTCCGCTTTGGCTACGAAGTAACTCCCTGGTATCAGATTGGGATCACCAATCAATTTTTACATTCCAGGGCAGCCTTTGATTTTTATACAAGTACCGGAATCCGAACTGATCATAGAAATATCAGCCTTTGGAATATCTCACTTTCTTTTGTTGTGAAATTATTTTCAACCAATGACTAGCGTTTCCTGTTAAATTCCCGAAATGAGAGTCAGTTTTAGCTGAAGTATTCAAATCGATTAGGAAGGTAAGGATTAACTTCCTGCCTATCCTCTTGTATCACCGTGCGTACTGTTCCCTTTTGGCATGGATACGTAAACGTGCTTTCTTTTTCCCCCTCGCGATGGACACCCTTTCCACCATCTGGCGGATAATGCCAGGTAACTACAAACCCCCACAACGGACTTGCACCGTCAAGTTAGTGGCCATGCACGGCACACTAAAAAAAAAGCCTGCCCCATAGAAGGCAGACTTTTTAGAAAATGAATGAATAAGGGTTATCCGTTCATAGAAACGAGAAACTCCTCATTACTATTGGTAAA
>Ga0265295_1007624_pt1 | contig 12365 bp, 6 predicted proteins | sample Munlansysbiofilm_FD_192503 | JGI IMG/M metagenome (GOLD analysis project Ga0265295, IMG submission 192503) | Leachate microbial communities from a municipal landfill in Southern Ontario, Canada - Methane capture system biofilm | ecosystem: Engineered > Solid waste > Landfill > Unclassified ... | reverse complement strand
CCAATAATGTTGAGCTTGAAGTTTGAAATAGTCATAAGCTTCTTTTGAGGAACGAGGAACAGCAACATATTCAAGGAAAAAACTTCTGGCATAAAGATAATGGGTTGCCAAATAGGATAAGTGATCGTCTTTCATTTGTTCGTCGTTGTAAGAACGTTTAAGATATTGATATTCAATCGCAATCTCTTTATCGAGGAAAGAAATCCCATTTGCTACCATTTGCCAAACAGTGTTTTTTTCTTTAATATCCATCACACCCAGATGGTCTAAATGGCCGAATCCACAGATGATATGTTGTGACATATACCGATCGGGAGGGAATCCTTCAAACCATACCCATCCCCCGCCTGGCTTTTGCATTTTTATTAACTTGCGCAAAGCCTTGTCTGTTTGTTTTGACATTTTGTTTAGATTGAACAATAGGGCCACTCTGCGTTTGTTCTCAGATTCATTTTTTGATTGAAGTACCCAAGGTGTTTCATCAAGCAAGAGTGCTTTTAGCTCTTGATTTTTCTCAAGGTTTGATAGCAATGCATCAGAATCTTCATATTTTAACCACTCATCAAAAACCTGTTTAATTTCAGGTTTTGAATTAACAATATGGGTTGCCAGAATATTTGCATAATAAGTGGCAAAAACTTGTTCAGCACACTCATAGGGATATTCCATCATGTATGGAATTGCTTGCACAGCATACCATACAGGATTGGCTGTAAATTCAAGCACAAGATTATGATGTTTGAGGGTAGTAGATTTTTTGGAATTAATAAGCTTTTCGTGTGCAAACGTCTTGGTCTGATTGGAGCGTATTGGCAAAGGCATACTTTCAGTGACAAGCATTCTATTTGTTAGAACGGGCAAGGTGTTTTCTTCTCCATCAGAAAACTTCGGAGTTGCTGCAGTGATGCGACACGTAACTGCACTAATATTGGCAGGAACAGCAATACTCCATGATACACTGACTGATTGTCCGGCGGGAGCACTGAATTTAATTTCAGGTGCTTTGTTACCCATTAAATCATCAATCGGTTTCATGGTGAAAGGATCAAAAAACATCAGTTTTGCAACGCCTTCTTGAATAGTCTCAGTTAAATTTGAAACTTTTGATACAAGTACCATCTTGTCTCCTTCGCGGAAAAATCGTGGAAGATTGGGCATGACCATCAGGTCTTTTTGTGTTACAAGGGTGTTGGAGATATTTCCGATCTTCAAATCTTGGGTATGAGCAATGCCCATCATTTTCCATTTTGTTAAAGATTCAGGAACGGTAAAGGATATCACAACTTCACCCTTTTCATTGGTTTTCATTTGAGGATAAAAGAAAGCGGTTTCATTGAAATTGGTTCTTATTTCCACTTCTGCCATTTGAACGCTTTTATCAAAGTCCTCTTTTTGATCTATACTGTTTTGGTTTTCTGCAAGTATCCCGGCTTGCTGAGTTTGTCCATATCCTGCTTGTGGAGTACTTGCTATATCGTCTTTTCTTTCGGTGGCTTTGGATGTAGTTGCACGAGTTGTTTCACCAGCCATTAGTTCATACTCCATGGATGCTTCTTCACTATCAAAGACTGATCCCGTAGCAAACACTATGTCATTAGAGCGAAAAGATCTTCCTCCTTGGCCATACTGATATGAAAGCCCGTATGTGTTAAGATATTCATATACAGGAGAAGTGAAATAAATATGTTGATACCAGTTTTTGGCAAAAGAACTTGAGGATGTAGTCCCAAAAGACTTGTCATTTGAAAAATACATGGAAGCATAATCGTAATATCCCAAATACAAAGACCAGTAATTGCTTGCAAACGCATCAAGAGAAGCATCATATAAAACGGCAGCCATTTCGGCGAGAACTTGTTCTCCCTTGGCCCCAGAAATAATTAGTTTCCACTCTTCTTGTTGACCGGGTAAAAGTTTATCTCTAAAAGATTCAAAACGAATATCTAGTTTTTTGTCAGAATGTGGAACATAGACGGTATAGCTTTGTTTATAAACTCTATTATGACGGGTCATGGTTAGGTGTATTGTGAAATTCCCCCTATGGATTTGTTGAATAGGGAATTCCAAAGTTTTAAACCCATTGTCAAGAGTATAATATTGTTTTGAAACAATTTTATTTTTGTGTTCTACACACACAAGGATGTTCGCATCTGGGACAGAGGACCCAACGATAATGACTGCTTTTTCTCCAGGTTCTCCAGATATTTTTTCGGGAATAACCCAATAAGGACTCTCAAAATTATTCTTTTTATGAGCAGGGTTGAAAACTTTGAAATAGTGTTCATATTCAACAGTTTCACCAAATGGATCAACCGAGGTCATTTTAACATAATACCATCCAGCCTTACATTTTTGTAGTTCAGAAGCGGCATATTTTCGTGTATTTTCGGTGTTAAAGTCTACAGAAAAAACAACATCTCCCTTTTCCCAGGTAGAAGGTAAATCTTCATCATCCCATGGGAAAAGAGGAAAATCAGATTTAAACTGTTCTTTGGTCAATGTTCGACGATCCGGTTTAGACCATGGGCGACTGACCATATAAGATTGAGGAGTTACAGAGGATATTTCTAATTTTCCTTTTGCAGGGATTTCGTTTCCACCTAGGTTTGTTGCAGATAGTCTTATTGTATCAATTGTTGAGGCATTAATAAACTCGCCTATATCAACTGATAAAATCATAGACTTGTAACCAACATAGACCATTGTGGAAGAACTACGAGTTTCGCCGTTAATATCAGTAACATCAGCTTTTACAGTATAGATAAACGCCGGCTGGTATTTTTTGCCAACACTTTCTTCTGGATTTGCAATAAAATCAATTTGGAATTCTCCTTTTTCGTCAGTTGTCAATTCTCCTTCTTTTATAACAGTTTCCACGGGTGTTGGTGGATACCACCACCAAGAATAACGATAGGGGAAATAGGTTGATCGTGATACAGAGTATGATACTTTTGCGCCGTCAATAGCGTATCCAGCATACGCTTGGGCACTACCAGTGACTTCGATTTTTTCACGGAGTTTAAAGAATTTTTCTATGGGTTTAAACTGAACGTCAAACTTGGGCCTTTTATATTCTTCCATTCGGAAATACTGTGTGCCAAAAGAGTTTGTAATATTCATTTGCCCTGTGATTCCTCCTTCGGGTAATGTGAATTCTCCCTGAAAAGAACCAAATTCATTTGATGTGACACTCAAGTCGCCAACTTTTTGCCAGTTCACGTCATACAAAATTACGGTTGAGGTGGTTTTAGGCTTGATTCTGCTAGTTTCTCCGTCTGTTTCATAGATGATTCCCTTGAAGTAAAGCATTTGCCCAGGGCGGCAAATAGCGCGGTCAGTAAAAAACTGTGTTTTGGTCTGCATCCGGCTTTTATCGTCATATTGCTTATATTGATAAAAGGCACTTTCTGTTGTAAGTTTATCTTTTCCTTTTGATAAATCCAGATAAAGGGTTCTGTATTTTGAAGAGGGCATAATAACAAATTCACCGTTATTATTAGTCGTCCATGTTTCTACGCGCTTTGTTTCGTATTCTCCCTTTTTATAGTTGTAATCTTCAGTCCATCCTTCTGCTTTTACACCAGGAATAGGAATTCCTGTTTCTCTGTCAAGAACATAAACAACATAAGAGTAATCTTGTTTGGTCTGATAGACATAACTTAGAGACGTGGCATTTATAAAAAGATAGTCAACCTTATTGTTATCTAAAGAAAAAGACTTGTTGTGGCTTGCCATAACCAGATATTTCCCTGAATTGAATGGCTCAAGGATAATTTCTGTTGAATGATTTTGATAATCTCCATCTTGAATCAGATCCACATCAAAGGTTTTCATTGGAGAAAGGCTGTTGAAATATTTGAGTTTGACAGAATCAGATTTGTTTTTTGTGACATTTTTAATATCAACGAGAGAGACATCAATGACTTTAAAATATAGTTTGTCAACATTTTTGTAATTAATCAATAAAAGAGCGGGCTTTTCTGGAGAAATATTGTTTTCAGCCATAAGAGAAAAAGATTTATTTTCAATTTCTTTTTTAAGCTGGTTGAGATTTTCCACAAAGGGAGCTTTTGGAAATTTTTCAGCACTTAGCTTGCAAATTTCGTGTGCTTTTTTAAGATCCCACTGAACTTTTTGGTTGGTAAAATGATTATATGTGTCTCCTCTTGTTTTATAAAAACTTGCTATTTCAAAATCAATAATCACGGATACCTTGGAAGATTCAAATTGCTGATGTAATTTGCTTAGAGAGTTTAGATACAAGCTGTCATTTTCTACACCTACAGCATTATCTCGGACATATTGTAATCTTTGTAGGTCAATATCCACGAGACTTTCCGGAGATTTGTCGCCCATGTGTGCGCGAAGCAGGTTTTGATAAAGAAGCAGAACCTTGTATTTCCTTGCATCTTGATCTATTGATTTAATTTGCATTGTTGCAAAAACAGGAGCAGGTGCAAAATATTCGGGTTTATCAATTTTAAAAGAGACCGCCAAATCTATTAGATAAGCATCAGTGCTTGAAAAATAACCGATTGCACGTTCTGCGAGCAAATCATATGCATTTGAGCGTAGTTTTGAGGAAATATTATAGTCTACCAAGATTTCGGAAATATCCTCAAGTTTTATTTTTTGGAGTCGTTCCACATTTTCAATTGACAGCATATAATAACGAGCAATTTCATCATTTAATCGTCTGGCATCCCATGTTGCAATGTCTTGGGGAATAAAATCTCCAGTGTATGTTCTGTTTAAAATAGACCATCGGTTTTGTAGGTAATAGTTCCAAAGCATTTCGGCATAGAGTGATTGAACAAATGGTTGAACTGAAAGTTCTGATTGTTCTGTTTCTGCCCTCAGGCTATTTAGCATGTGCTGATAACCATTGTCAACGGTTTGCATTTCAAATTTCATTTTGTGTGCAAAAGCTTTGTAGGTTTGAGGAATATTTTTATCGCTGCGCGCCATTGTTAGTATTTGTTCGACCACTTCTAGTGCACTTTTGGGAAGACCGTCTTTTTCATATTGTTCAACCTTAGTCCATAACTCCTTGTATTTATCATGAAGCATGTTTTTGTAGGTAGTGTTGTAGTTGATGGCTTGAACTGAAATAAACAATACAGCAAGAAGTGCAACAATACTTTTAGTAAGAGTGCGTGTAATTTGATTCATTTTCATGGGATAAGTTTTAGTGGAAAAAGTCAATAATGTTTAAAAGATGTTTTTACAGAAGGGTTTCCATAAATTAGTAGGTAATTAAAAGAAAAAAGATGAGTTATATAAAAGTTTTTACTTTGTGCCAAGCATCAATCCAATTGTCTTCATGTTTTGAAGGCATAAGCCAAAGTTTTTTGTTTTCTATGACAATTTTAAATGAAACTTCATGAGTCCAGAGTTTATCTTTCCCCCAGATATGGTAAGTGATAATCCCCGAGGGCTGATCCCAGCAAATCATATTGTATTCGTGAACGTTGTAATTGTTGACTTTGCAATTCTCTATGTTTATGATGTTATTGGCTTTAATATAAGATGGTGCAATATAATCCATCATTTTTCTGTAGTCAGGAGAATTTTCAGCCTTCATTAAATCAATAAAACACGAAGTAAATTCCTTCTCATTTATTCCATCCGAAGAGAGTTTTGTCAAACCACAAGAGGAAATGATCGCCGCAGTGATAAGACAAAGAATAGAAAATTTCATATAACGAGTATATTTTTAGTAAAAGTAACGATAAAAATGATAAAACAGCATGACAAAATTAATTTTTTTTAATTTTAATTAAAAAACTAGTGTAATAAGACCAGTATTAAGGAAATTGATAATAGCTTCAATAACTCTCTCGTTTTCTCCTTGATATTTTTAATAATCTGTAAGTTAAGGTTTAAGACATATTTTGATTTTGAACGGATGCTTTTTCAATATAATCATACAATTCAGAAGGAGAAAGACTGAGAAAGAAATAGTTTATCGGATTCAAAGGGATGCCATTTTTTCTAACCTCATAATGAAGATGAGGGCCTGTGGTTATGCCGCTTCGTCCAACCTTTCCGATAATATCGCCTCTTGAAACTTTGGCTCCGCGTTTTACTTCAGACTTGAGTAAACAGGCATATATTGAAACATACCCAAAACCATGATCAATGGCAACGATATTTCCGAAACCATCAAGGTCTGAAGGGGGTGAAATTACAGTGCCGGTTCCAGTTGCCACAACAGGAGTGCCTTGTCTTGCTGCAAAGTCTATCCCATGGTGTTGGCGTAGACTTTTAAAAACAGGATGAATGCGTTCTCCAAAACCTGATACAAGCACAAAACTACCTTTCGCAAGAGGAAGAACGGAAGGAATACTTTGAACAAATATTTTTTTCCCATAGGCTATTTCTAGCAGGAGTCGAATTTTGTAAAGGAGTTGCACACCATTTTTTGCAGATATGTGAACATCTGCAGATGTTTCCTTCATCAGAGATCCAAAGTTGAAATCAGGTGAATACAAACGGATTTCATCGGTAATTGATTTCAGGTTTTCCAGTTCTGCTTCAAAAGTCAGTTGGTGAATCTCTTTGTCTTTTTCAAGAAGTTGTTCATACATGACGATGGATTGTTCCAGTTTATTGGTGAGGTCGTCATAATTATTCTGAAGCAATTTCAGATCATGTTGTAGTTGTCTTTCACGTGGAGTAGGATAAATATATGCAACAAGTATTATAAACAGAAAACCAAAAGCAATACCGGATAATAGAATCCAAAGAAGGCTTTTTATTTTCAAAGATCCATCTTTTCCAATTTGTTCATAAATCAGAGTTTCAGGATTCAATCGGTATTTTGCTTTCATAAGGACTTTGTTAACACAAAAGTAGTTTTCAAAAAAGAGGAATTATTATCCTTACTCAAAAGTAGTAAAAAATATTATAGAGATTCACTTAAACTGTTCTCTTTTCATATCAACAAGCCATTTTCCATCTGTTTTCAACAACTCGACAACTTCATTTTTTTCCATTGGCTGTATAATTACACTTTGCCTGTTCGTCATTGATAACGCAGGATGTAATGATTATTTTCATTGGCTGAGGCGCACTTTGTTCCGGAATCATAGCAACAAGAGATTTCATCACGTCAAGTAATTCATTTGTTGGTTCAGTGCCATATTGTTTTGCTTTATCAAATTCCAAATGGTTGATGTGATAAAGAAATTGTTCGGTGCAGTATTCGGGAGTATTCTTTTTGTTTAAGGCACTCCAGTGTTTGCATTGCGAAAACAGTGATAATATAAACAGCGTGAAAAACAAGAGCTTTAGCTTCATTTGACAACGGTCCCTTTAATAATAATTCTAAATATAGTGCCCTTTCCGGTTGTGCTTTGTTTTACAAAGATTTTGCCGTTATGGTAGTTCTCTATAATTCTTTTCGCCAGAGTTAGTCCCAGTCCCCATCCTCTAGATTTGGTTGTGTATCCAGGTTTGAAGATTCTTTTGTATTTTGATTTTGGAATTCCTTTTCCACTGTTGGCAATATCAATGCACAATTGATTGTTATCGTTGTGTTTTTCGATGGAAATTTTGATATCTCCCTCACCATCCATTGCGTCAACTGCATTTTTAATGATGTTGTCAATGACCCAGCTAAAAAGGTTTTGATTAATTGGAGCAAAAACGTTTTTCTCTCCAGAAATTGAAAATCTAATTTTGCTGGAAGAGCGAGCTTTCATATAATTTAATGATTCTTCAAGGACATCAAAAAGATTGGCATTGTGAAGTTCCGGAATGGATCCAATTTTAGAAAAACGTTCGGCAATACTTTCAAGTTTTCGAATATCATTGGATAATTCGTCAGTGATAGGATTATGGCCTTCCTGTTCTTTAAGCAGCTGAACCCATGCCATCATTGAGGATATGGGAGTACCGAGTTGATGTGCAGTTTCTTTAGCCATTCCCACCCAAACTTGATTTTGTTCAGATCTTCTTGAGATATTGAATAAAATATAAGCAATAAGCAAGAACAATCCGATTATAATTAGTTGAACATAAGGATAATACCTGATTTGTATCAGCAAATATGAATCTTGGTAAAAGATATATTTATCTTCCATTCCGTGAAGCTCGATAAGAATAGGCTTGTTTTGAGTTTCCATGGTGCGAATGGTTTGTCTTACCCAGTCCATATCTTTTACAAGAGTTGTGTCAATATTTCCATGAGCATACACTTTCGTTTGTTCCAAATCGGTAATAATAACGGGAACACCTGGATTGTTGGTAACAATTTCCGAAAAGAAAGAATCAATCAAATCTTTGAGTACAATTCTTAGTTCAGAAAAAAGAATCGATTCTTTATAATAAAGCAAGTTTTGCACCTTATTACTTGAAAAGTATAAAATTTTAATGGGGTCTGTTTTAGAAAACTCATCCAACAAAGAACCTTCAAGAATTTTAATGCTGTCAGGCGGAAAATTAACGTTGGCAGTTGTGATAATTCTATTTTCGGCATCTGTAAGAATCACTGGAATGTTTGTATTGTCCTGAATAATTTTGCTGTAAAAAGTCAAATCTTCATTCAGGTCGGCAGCAATAAGCCTGTGCATTGCCTCAGCCCATAGCTCAACTCGCTTTCTTTCTTCAGTTTCAATTTTAACAAAGAAGTCGTTTGTGTAATTGACTAGGACTGCTTTTCGTTGGATTGCATCAGCCCATATAGAAACAGTATTTCTTTCGTCTTTTGCAATTTTGCCTACAATAGAATTAGTATATAAAAGAGAAATTGCGACAATGATCATTCCTCCTAGAAACAACAACCATTTCCAGAGTACTTTTTGTCTATATATGTCTTGTCTTGAACCCATTGTGATGTAAATTATCTTCGTAATTCAAAATTTTGTCCCAGATATACTCTACGTACATGTTCATCATTAGCCAGATCTTCAGCAGAGCCAGACTTGAGAACTGAGCCTTCAAATAAAAGATAAGCTCTGTCAGTAATAGACAAGGTTTCGTGAACATTATGGTCGGTGATAAGAACTCCAATGTTTTTTTCTCTCAACTGAATAACAATGTTTTGGATATCCTCAACTGCAATGGGATCAACTCCTGCAAAGGGCTCATCCAGAAGAATGAATTTGGGATCTACAGCCAGACTTCGTGCTATTTCCGTTCTTCTTCTTTCTCCACCGGACAGTCTGTTTCCGAGGTTTTTTCTGATTTTTTGTAGTCCAAATTCATTCAAGAGCTGTTCAACTTTTGCTTCTTGATCAAGTTTTGAAAGATCAGTAAATTCTAAAACGGCGCGAATATTATCTTCAACGGTCATATTTCTGAACACAGATGCTTCCTGTGAAAGATAACCAACTCCCATTTGTGCCCTTTTGTACATGGGTGTTTCAGTGATATCGACATCATCGAGAAACACCTTCCCTTCATTGGGTTTGATGAGTCCTACGATCATATAAAAAGACGTTGTTTTGCCAGCACCATTAGGGCCAAGTAGACCTACAATTTCTCCTCTATTTACTTCAATACTAACCTGGTTGACAACGGTTCTACCTTTATATTTTTTTATAATTTTTTCAGTTCTGAGTTTCATGATTTGGATTTTATAGATGAAATTGAATGCCTGCAAAAATTCCCAGTGGTTTTACATTGGGGTGGTCAAGATAAGAAAACCTCCAGACTACATCCACTCGGAAGAATTTGAAAATGTTTTCAATGCCTGCTCCTGCTTCATAATACGGTTGAGTCAATATAAACATATTCTCTGGGAAAATATTGTATGTTTGGTTTTGGGAATCTAAATTACCCAAAAGAACCTTACCCCAAACAACTTCTCTAAGTTTCATTTTGCGTAGTAAGGGAACTCTGTTAAAAAAGAGACCATTGAAATGATGTGTATAGTATAAGCTTACCCATTTGTTGCTGACAAATTCATAGTAATTCATCATATTGAAAGCCATCTCGTCTAGCATAAATGATTCATTTCCTTCATGTATTTTTAAAAATGGATAGGGAGTTGTTCCCGAAATCATTCCGGCATCCAAAATATATTTTGACCAGCCCAGTCCACGAAGATTAAACCAGTGAGATACATTGAGTTTTGTTTTCCAATAATTATAATCAGAGAAGTCTTTGAATATTTGTAAGCGGATGATTGGATAATGAGACCCGAGACTTACCCTTTCAAATTCTCCTGAAAGGAATCGTTCTTTGTGTGCAAATCGCAGTTGCAGACCGGCTTCAGTTGATTGCAGAACAGACATTCTTTTGTTAACGCCATTGGTTTTGAATTGAAAATCATTGTTTGGAGACGAAAGAAGGTTTTTATCAGAAAAAAACAATGTGACAGAAAATCCTGAAAGCCATTCGTGTTCATATTTGATATTCAGTTGCTCTGTCATTGTAAGTTTATCCATGGGATTTCTAGAGAATAGCGTGCTGATCAAAAAGTCTTCCCGAAAGGCATTTTCACTTTTTCCAATGAGTTCATAATCATATTTGTAATCCACATTAATTGTACGTCTTGGACTTTTATTGAATATATACCAAAGTCCCATACCATATTTAAATAATTCATCATTCAGCCCATAAGCAATATGCCCGTAAGGCATAATTTTGGTGCTGAAAGCGTTGGATGTTCGCATACCAAATCGAAAACGGGTTCCTTCAATTGTGTTAAAGCTGAGCAATGAAGCATAAGGACCATATTCAAGATGGTTTTCCACATAATAACCTGTTGCTATCATTTGAATGATGTCAGACCAAGTCTTGTAGGCTTTGATTTGCTTAATGGAATCAACCATTTCGTAAACAATCTTATCATTTTTGTTTAGTGAATCGTGTCGATGCTCAAGCCAAAACTCAGTTGTTTGAGTAGAGGCCTCTTCATTGCTTGTCACCAGGGATTTTGTATTGAATATGGTTTGATCTTCAGGAGGGCTGAAAGAGTATTTTTGAAAAGAAGTGTGCTTATGTCCAAAAAAACCAGGATTTTTTTCTGATTTTGTAAGAGTATAAAATTCAACCAAAAGAGATTCTTTTTCTTTGGCCCAGAGAGTGCTGTCATATTGATTATACGTGGCAGCCATTCTCAAATATCCAACATAGTTGATGTTTGCATCGGGAGTCATTTCCATATCATAGGCAACAACAGCCCAAGTGCTGTCATGAATCCACATGTGACCAGTAAACGTGAGTTCCTGCTTGCGTCGGGGAAGGAATTCGATTTTATAATACCTTTGATTATCTGTATATGTGCTGTCGGTTAAGTAATATCGGTAGAATACCAAGCCGTTGGAAGCAATCGGGCTGACAAAATTCTTTTCAAAAAGCATAATGAAATTATCATAGATGTTGGTTTGGATGTACATGTTCCCTATGAGATTATAAAGACTTTCATTTTCAATTCCCGAAACTTGAGCTCCTTTAATAACTTCTCTAATTGTTTTGGGGCTTTTTCTGAAGTAAAAATCAGAAACAGATTCTGAGAGGAAAATCGGAAGAAATGTTTTACCGTTGACTTCAGAAGTATCAGTGTTTTCAAAAACAAAGGCAAAAGGCTTTAAAAGACTCCTTTTTTTAAAGGAATCATCAAAATTATTCAGATCGAATCGAATTTTATTGTAGACTTCACAAGAGTAATAATCATATTCTTCTTGATTATTTTTCCTTTTAGAAGCAATTATTTTTCTCAGCATCACTTCTGCAGGATTTTCACCGGGCACAATTATAACTTCGGGAAGAGTTTGAGATGACGAATGAAGCTCAATAGTGTGCGGTCCTTGAAGAAATTTTTCAATGGAAATATTCTGAGTTTCATACCCCACAAACCTGAATTGCAATGTATCATTATGTTTGGGTGTATATAAAAAAAAGAATTTTCCATGTTCATCAGTGATTGTTCCTGTGCTTGTGTTTTTTACGGAAATAGTCAAAAAGGGAAGAGTTTCTCCAGTGGTGGCATCAATGACGAGTCCAGAAATAGTATTTTTTTGGGCCTGCAATGCAGTCAATCCCAAAAGCATTAAAAAAAGTAAGAATAATCTGTGCATTAGTTTATTGGGACTCGTTGCACAGAGCATCCCAATATTCCACACCTTTTCTAATATGTGGAATTGTAATGGTCCCTCCGACAACGCTTCCTACTGCAAAAATATCAAAAATTTGCGACCTAGTGACTCCTAGCTCGTTACATTTTTCAAGATGATATTTTACACAATCATCACATCGAAGCACAAGAGATGCACATAAACCCAGCATTTCTTTGGTTACAGTGTCCAAAGCTCCAGCTTGATAAGTAAGAGCATCAAGACTGAATAATCTTTTAAGAGGAGTGTTTCCCGATTCTAAAATTTTATCATTCATTTGAGCTCGATACTGACGAAATT
>Ga0265295_1007623_pt1 | contig 12365 bp, 13 predicted proteins | sample Munlansysbiofilm_FD_192503 | JGI IMG/M metagenome (GOLD analysis project Ga0265295, IMG submission 192503) | Leachate microbial communities from a municipal landfill in Southern Ontario, Canada - Methane capture system biofilm | ecosystem: Engineered > Solid waste > Landfill > Unclassified ... | reverse complement strand
CGCCGCTGGTGGCCGTTTTGGTAATTTTCAGCGAATCGGCCCCGACCTCGGCGATGGGATAGCCCAGCCGGTCCAGATCCGGCACGTCGCGCCAGCCATAATCGAAATTGCCGCCCGATCCCTGCCCGCCGCATTCCAGCATGTGGCCGACCGCGATGCCGCGCGCCAGATTGTCCCAATCATCTTCGGCCCAGCCGAATTCATGCGCCAGCGGAGCCAGGAACATGGACGGATCGGCGGCGCGGCCGGTGATGACCAGATCCGCGCCATCGGCCAGCGCGTCGCGGATCGGCTGATGGCCGAAATAGACATTGGCGTTGACGACCTTGGCGCGCACCGCGCCCAGTTCCTCGCCGGTATCCATGTTGGTCAGAGGAATGCCGGCTTTTTGCATGTCCTCGAGACGATCCAAAAGATCGTCGCCGGTCACCGCCGCGATCCGGCATTTGCGCCCCTGGGCGGACGCCAGCTCGGCCAGCTTGTCGACCGCGCCGGTGACATTCATGCCGCCGGCATTGGTCACGATGCGGATGCCGCGGTCCAGGCACGGCGTCAGAATGCTTTTCGCCAGACCAATGAAATCATGCGCATACCCCATCTCCGGTTTCTTCTGGCGCTGCCGCTGAAGAATGGAAAGGGTAAGCTCCGCGAGATAGTCACAGGCTAAATAGTCGAGATCGCCATGATGCACCATATCCACGGCCGCATCGTTGGAATCGCCCCAAAAGCCTTGACCGCCGCCAATACGAACAGTCTTCACGCCATCACCTCCTGCAAAGCGAAGAAGTCAGTGCTCCGATGTTCTTCAGCAAAACCCGTGCCATAAAATATCCGTGATAAATCAACGAGATTCCTGCAATTATCGCGGAGACATTGTTTCTTATAGAAACAATCATGATGGCGGGGCGAAGAATCGGGGCGAAAAAAGAAACATGTGTTTCTATGGGATACAGATTCCTCGCCGGCGGTGCCGATCCCCCTGACGGCCACACCCCCCTTTTCCGGAAAATCGCCTTTTCGCAGGAAAATCCATTCCAGCCTCTACCGGAACGCTTGCTTATTTTCAGCGCGCAATCTTATAAGTCCTCGCTGAAAAATAATCGGCGGCCTGATGCAAAAAGCGGGGGGATGATGCCTTTTATCTTGGATAAGCCGGCTGAGATCTGAAAAAATAATCCTGATTATGCTTCAAATAAGCGCCGAATATTAGAGGTGTCCGAGACAGTTTTACTAATGTATGGCTGTTTTATCCTTAAATAAGAATGCACGTCATTTCATTTACGGAAAAATACGGCCCCGATCTATCGATTGTGTAAAAGGGGAATTTCGTATGTCACACCTTTCGGAGACCTCCGTCGCTGCTCCCAAACTGGGCAATCCCGCCGCTGTGGGACTGGGTGCTTTCGGTCTGACGACTTTCATGCTGCAATTGCATGGCTTGGGCTTGATCGGCATGGGGCCGGTGCTGTGGCTGGGCCTGTTCTATGGCGGGATGGCCCAGGTTCTGGTCGGGTTGCACGAACATAAGAGCGGCAACAATTTCGGCTATTCGGTTTTCACCAGCTATGGCTGTTTCTGGCTGTCCTTCAGCGCCATGCTCATCGCCAGCCATTACGATCTGTTCCCGGTCTCCAAGACCGATGTCGGCTGGTATCTCGTCGCCTGGGCGATCTATACCGGCATCATGATGATCGGCTCGGCCCGCGCCAATAAGGTGCTGTTCACGGTCTTCGTCACGCTGTTTTTGGGACTGGTCACGCTGGCCGTCGAGCATTTCGGCGGACCCGAAAGCCTGGCCACCGTTTCCGCCGTCCTGCTGTTGATCACCGCCGGCTGCGTTTGGTATGTGATGGCGCACATCGTCCTGGGCGACGCTTTCGGCCGCGACGTTCTGCCGGTCGGCAAGCCGGTCCTTTAAGCGCTTCTTGCGGAAAACGGCGCAACGACGATCCCGGCCGGACCCTCCGGCCGGGATTTTCATTCCGGAATCCTAAATGGTTGCAGAGCGAAAGCGGCGTTTCGGCCCCAAAACGGACGAAACCCCCAGGTTTCCCTGAGGGTTTCGATGGTGGAGCCAGACGGGATCGAACCGACGACCTCTACAATGCCATTGTAGCGCTCTCCCAGCTGAGCTATGGCCCCTAACACTTTCTATGACCTGGGCTTTTCGGTGGTGTTTCCACCACCGGCCTCCAACCGCGCGGTTGGAGGCCCGGAAGATAGGAACTCCCGGCGACGCGCGCAAGAGAAAAATGATGCCGCGCGCGTCCGGATGCCTCTTCTTCTTAAAGTTCGTCCTCCATCTCGTCCAGATGGTCGATCACCTCGGCCATATCCTCGTCGTCGCCGCCCAGATCGGAGGTATCTTCGATCAGATCGTCGCCGTCCTCTTCATCCTCATCCAGCACGTCGACATCCGCCTCTTCGCCGCTATCGTCGAGGACATCGATATCCTCGGCCTCGCCCGCCCCGACCGCAGCAGCGGCAACGGCAGCCAATGGCGCGACCTTCGGTTCAGCCGCGGCGGCAGACCGGCGCGACGTCTTGAACGTCACCTCTGTCCCGACCGCAGCGCCGCATTTGGGGCACAGGATCGGCAACCGCGCCATGTCATAAAACCGCGCACCACAACTCGGACAGGTCCGCTTCAAACCCCATTCCGATTTCACCACCCCTCGACCTCCTGATTGTTGTGGCGTCATGCTTCTTAAGGGCGATTTGCCATGATCCCCGGCATCTGTCAAAATGAAAAATCGGCCTTCTCGCTCTTGGGTAACCCCCATCCCTCGTCTTTCCCGGCGCGGCGCTATCCGGGAAAGGGCGGAATGTGCTATGAGGCAAGGGAATCGTCCGCTCGAACAACCGGGATGAAACCCTTGAACGCCATGCGCCCCGAAGCCCTGCTTTCCTCCATCGCCCAGCCGCTTTCCGGCAGCGTCCGCGTCCCCGGCGACAAATCCATTTCACACCGGGCCTTGATGCTGGGCGGGCTCGCTTTGGGCCGCACCACCATCGCCGGCCTTTTGGAAGGCGAGGACGTGCTGGCCACCGCCCAGGCGATGCGCCGGCTCGGGGCGGAGATGACAAGACTGGAAGACGGACGCTGGGAAGCGGTGGGCCGGGGCGTCGGCGGCCTGTGCGAGCCTGACGACGTGCTTGACATGGGCAATGCCGGCACCGGCGCGCGTCTTCTGATGGGACTGGTGGCTACTCACGGCTTCACCTCGGTTTTCACCGGCGACGCTTCCTTGCGGTCGCGCCCGATGCGCCGCGTGACCGAACCTTTATCGCGGATGGGCGCCGGGTTCGCGGGACGGGACGGCGGACGGCTGCCTATGGCGGTGATCGGGGCGAAGACGCCCGTGCCGATCGAGTACACGCTGCCGATGCCGTCGGCGCAGGTCAAATCGGCGGTGCTGCTGGCCGGATTGAACACACCCGGCATCACCACCGTGATCGAAACTCAAGCGAGCCGCGACCATACCGAGCGCATGCTGCGCTGCTTCGGGGCTAAAATGTCGTCCGAACCGTTGCCCGGCGGCGGCGTGGCCCTGTCCGTCGAGGGATTCCCCGAATTGACCGGCCAGACCCTGACCGTGCCGGCCGACCCGTCTTCAGCCGCCTTTCCCACCGTCGCCGCCCTGATCGTGCCGGGTTCGCGCATCACTCTGGAAAATGTCTGCGTCAATCCGTCGCGCACGGGGCTCTATCAGACCCTGACCGAAATGGGCGCCAGCATCGCCATGACCAATCAGCGCGAAGAAGGCGGCGAGCCCGTGGCCGATCTCGTCATCGCCCACAAGCCCTTGTTCGGGGTCGACGTCCCTCCCGACCGCGCCCCCTCGATGATCGACGAATATCCGATCCTGGCTGTCGCCGCCGCCTTCGCCACCGGAACCACCCGCATGCGCGGCCTGTCCGAATTGCGGGTCAAGGAAAGCGACCGCCTGAGCGCCATCGCACGCGGGCTCGATTCCTGCGGCGTACGGGTAGCGATCGAAGGCGACGATCTGATCGTTCACGGCACCGGCGCGATCCCACCCGGCGGCGCCAGGGTCGCCACCAATCTCGATCACCGCATCGGCATGGCTTTCCTGGTGTTCGGCATGGCTTCCGCGCGGCCGGTCGGCATCGACGACGCCCGCCCCATCGCCACCAGCTTCCCCGGTTTCGCCGCGCTGATGAACCGGATGGGCGCGGCCATCGCCCCGGATGCCGGCGCGTGAACAGCCGGCATCCAGAAGCCCTGGTCGTCGCCATCGACGGACCGGCGGCATCCGGCAAGGGAACGTTGGCCAAGCGGCTGGCCGCCCATTTCGGCCTGCGCCACCTCGATACCGGCTTGATCTATCGTGCGGTTGGCGCGGCGCTGCTGAAGGCGGGACGCGCCCCGTCGGACGAAGAAGCGGCGCTGGACGCCGCCCGAACGCTCGATCCCGCCTCTTTCGCCGACCCCGCCTTGCGCCGCGAGGAAACGGGCGCGGCAGCCTCGATGGTGGCGACGATGCCAGCCGTGCGGGCGGCTCTTTTAGCCTTCCAACAGAATTTCGCGCATCAGCCGCCCGGCGCGGTGCTGGATGGCCGCGACATCGCTACCGTTGTCTGTCCGAACGCCGACGTGAAGCTGTTCATCACCGCCAGCGCGGAAAAGCGTGCCGAACGCCGCGTGAAGGAGTTGCGCGAGCGAGGACTCTCCGTTATACCCGAGCAGATTTTGGAGGATTTGCGCCAGCGCGACGCCCAAGACAGCGCGCGTGCGGCAGCACCTTTGATTCAATCCGCCGACGCCATCCTGATCGACAGCTCCGAGCTGGATGCCGACGCGGTTTTCGCTTTGGCGGCGGATATTGTCGCCAGGCGGCTGAAACCGTCCGCTTCCTGACCGGGGCGAACGGATACGGATCGTCAAGATAGCGGGGCCGTTCTCCTTCCTGGATAAAGGTGGGAAACGGTTCTTTTCGTTGACAACTTCCCACGAGCAGACCGCCGGAGCCAACCGGCAGGCCAGTCAAAACCCTACGAAAGGAATTACCACACATGACTACCGCCACCGAGACTCCGAGCGGTGAGGATTTTGCCTCCCTCTTGGACGAAATGTTCGGCGAATCGTCCAGCTTCGAAGGAAGCGTGGTCAAGGGCCGCATCGTCGCCATCGACGGCGACTTCGCGATCATCGATGTCGGCCTGAAATCCGAAGGCCGCATCCTGGTCAAGGAATTCTCCGCCCCTGGCGCCGCCGCGGAAATCAAGCCCGGTGATCAGGTCGACGTGTTCGTCGAGCGCTATGAGGACAAGAACGGCGAAGTGATGCTTTCCCGCGAGAAAGCCCGCCGCGAAGAAGCCTGGACCCTGCTGGAAAAGAGCTTCCAGGATAATCAGCGCGTCAACGGCGTCATCTTCGGCCGCGTCAAGGGCGGCTTCACCGTCGATCTGTCCGGCGCCGTGGCCTTCTTGCCCGGCAGCCAGGTGGACATCCGCCCGGTGCGCGACATCACGCCGCTCATGGGCACGCCGCAGCCCTTCCAGATCCTCAAGATGGACCGCAGCCGGGGCAACATCGTCGTCTCGCGTCGCGCCGTGCTGGAAGAGACCCGCGCCGAGCAGCGCTCCGAACTGATCGAGAGCCTGAAGGAAGGCCAGATCCTGGAAGGCGTGGTCAAGAACATCACCGATTACGGCGCGTTCGTCGATCTGGGCGGCGTGGACGGTTTGCTCCATGTCACCGACATCGCCTGGAAGCGCATCAATCACCCGTCCGAGGCCCTGCATATCGGCCAGACCGTCAAGGTGCAGGTGATCCGCTTCAACCCCGAAACGCAGCGCATCAGCCTGGGCATCAAGCAGCTCGAAGCCGATCCGTGGGAAGGCGTTGACCGGAAATACCCGGTCGGCACCAAGTTCGTGGGCCGCGTCACCAACATCACCGACTATGGCGCGTTCGTCGAGCTGGAACCCGGCGTCGAAGGGCTGGTCCATGTGTCGGAAATGTCCTGGACCAAGAAGAACGTCCATCCCGGCAAGATCGTCTCCACCTCTCAGGAGGTCGAGGTCATGGTGCTGGACGTCGATGCCCAGAAGCGCCGCATCAGCCTGGGTCTGAAACAGACCATGGCCAACCCCTGGGAAACCTTCCTCGAGAAGTTCCCGGTCGGCAGCACCGTCGAAGGCGAAGTCAAGAACATCACCGAATTCGGTCTGTTCGTCGGCCTGCCCGGCGAGATCGACGGCATGGTCCATCTGTCCGACATCGATTGGGAACGTCCGGGCGAACAAGCCCTGGCCGATTTCAAGAAGGGCGACATGGTCAAGGCCAAGATCCTGGACGTCGATGTCGAGAAGGAACGCATCAGCCTGGGCATCAAGCAGCTCGGAGCCGATCCCTTCAAGGAAGCCATCGCCAACGTCAAGAAGGGCGACGTGGTGACCGCGCAGGTGACGGCGGTGACCGAGAACGGCCTGGAAGTGACCGTGGACGGCCTGACCGGCTTCATCCGCAAGGGCGACCTGGCCCGCGACCGCTCCGATCAGCGGCCCGACCGTTTCGCCGTGGGCGAGAAGCTCGACGCCAAGATCACCGCCATCGACAAGGCCACCCGCAAGGTCAGCCTGTCGGTCAAGGCGCGTGAGATCGAGGAAGAGAAGCAGGCCATGGCCGAATACGGTTCGTCCGATTCGGGCGCCAGCCTGGGTGACATCCTGGGGGCGGCCTTCAACCGCGCCAAGGAAGAGAAAGCCCAGTCCGAAGACAAGTAGGCATTCCGCTTAAGGCCGGGGCGGCCCACAAATCCACCCCGGCCGGTTCGGTTTTGCGAATGAAAAAGCGCGTCGCCGGGACACCGGCGGCGCGCTTTTTTTCCCATCCCTCCCCGATCAAGGCCCCATTCCGGGGGAAAATCCAGGAATCTCTTGCGATCTTAAAGGCTTATCTTGACGCTGGGGCTGGGCTTTGGCAGGCTTGTTCGATTGATCCCTGTCCGCCGAACAGTAGGAGCCGGAGGGCCATGACGAAATCGGAACTAATCGCCCGCTTGTCCGAGTTGCACTCTCATCTCTATCAACGGGATGTCGAGCGTATCGTCACCACCATTTTCGACGAAATCTCGGCGGCGCTGGCCCGTGGAGACCGGGTCGAACTACGCGGATTCGGCGCTTTTTCCGTCAAGAAGCGCGACTCTCGCCAGGGACGCAACCCGCGCACCGGTGAAACCGTGGATGTCGCGTCGAAGGCGGTGCCTTTCTTCAAGACCGGCAAGCAGTTGCGCGAACGGTTGAACAGCGGCGACTAAGGCCGCCTTCGCGGAGGAACGGGCCGTGCATATTATCGCTTGGTTGATCGGGCTGCCGCTCGCGGTGGCGATTGTCCTTTTCGCACTGTCGAATCGGGGCACGGTAACCCTTGGATTCTGGCCGTTTGAACCGATGGTGACGGTCAGCCTTTATGTCGCCGTTCTCGTTCCTCTTCTGATCGGCGTGGCGTTCGGCTGGCTGATCGGCCTGCCCCGCGCCATGCGCAACGGGTCCCGCAGCCGCGCCCAGTCCCGGCGCATCGCCGAGCTTGAGCAAGAGCTCGTCCGGCAGAAACAATTCGGCGGGCAACCGCCCCAAACCGAGCGCGCCCCGGAACCGGCGGTGTTGCCGGGAGCCCTACCGCCATCATGACCAATCCCGTTTTTTGCGCGATCGACACCATCGATCCCGCCCAAGCCCTCGATCTTGCCCGTCGCCTAGGCCCTCTGGTCGGCGGCGTCAAGCTTGGACTCGAATTCTTCACCGCGAACGGGCCCCAGGGAATCCGGCAGATCGCCGCCCTGGACATGCCCGTTTTTCTCGATCTCAAATTCCACGACATCCCCAACACCGTCGCCGGCGCGATCCGGGGCATAGCGCCTTTAGCTCCGGCGCTGACCACCATCCATGCCGCCGGCGGGCTGGCGATGATGAAAGCCGCCGTCGATGCCGCCGGCGACGCCGCCGCCCGTCTGGGAACATCCCGGCCCAAAATTCTGGGCGTGACCATGCTGACCAGCACCGGCGAGGCCGATCTCGATATGATCGGCGTCAGAGGCCCCATGACCGATCAGGTCCTGAGACTGGCCAGCCTGGCGCAGGAAGCCGGACTGGACGGCGTCATCGCCTCGCCGCACGAAATCGAACCTTTGCGCGCCGCATGCGATCCCGGTTTCCTGCTGGTAATCCCGGGCATCCGCCCGAGCTGGAGCGAAAACCACGACCAGAAGCGGGTGCTGACCCCCGCCGAAGCACTGGTCCGGGGTGCTGACCGGTTGGTGATTGGACGCCCGATCACCGCCGCCGAAGACCCCGCCGCCGCCGCCCGGCGCATTCTAGCTGAATTGAGGATAAGAGCATGAAGGGCCGGACGAAACCCGCCAAGATCGCGGTCAAAATCTGCGGTCTGACCGATGAGGCCGACGCCGAAGCTGCCATCGAGGCCGGCGCGGATTTTCTGGGTGTGGTCTTCTTTCCGCCCAGCCCCCGCAATGTCTCGATCGAACGCGCTCAGGAAATCCTGGAACTGGTGCCCGAAGGCATCGGCAGGGTCGGCCTGTTCGTCGATGCCGACGACGCTTTGATCGAGCGGGTGATGAACAATCTGCGGCTCGATCTGTTTCAGTTCCACGGCCACGAAACGCCCGAACGGATCGAGGCCGTCCGGCAGGATTACGGCATGCCGGTGATGAAAGCGATCGGTCTTGCCGAAGCCGCCGATCTTGAACTGGCCCGGGCCTACGCCCAGACCGCCGACCGGCTGCTGTTCGACGCCAAGCCGTCTCCCGGCACGGACCGGCCCGGCGGCAACGCCACGACTTTCAGCTGGGATATGCTGGCAGGCCGGCCCTGGCCGGTTCCCTGGATGCTGGCGGGCGGTCTGACCCCGGACAATGTCGCCGACGCGATCCAGCGTTCGGGCGCCTTGGCCGTCGATGTCTCCTCGGGCGTCGAAAGCGCCCCCGGCGTCAAGGACCCGCGCAAGATCGCGGCGTTCATCAAGGCTGTCCGCAAGCTTTAACCGTCAAGACGGGCTTTTGTCATCGACAGAATCGATCATGGCGGGCGATAATCGCTCCGTCATGCCGGTCTGCATCCCCGTGGCGGGGCGGTCAGCATTTCCATTGCATCGTTTTAAGGAGTTCCCAGAAAGATGAGCGATAATCCGCCTTCTGTTACGATCCAGAATCTGGAAGCCGCTTTCGCCGGCGAATCCATGGCCAACCGCAAATATCTGTTCTTCGCCAAGCGCTGCCGCGAATTGGGCGCCGACGATGTCGCCGCCGTGTTCGAGCACACCGCCGAACAGGAAACCCTGCATGCCTTCGGCCATCTCGACCTGCTCTATCCGAAGGACAAGCTGACCGTCGAAACCATGCTGCAGCTGGCGATCGAAGGGGAAACTTACGAATATTCGGAGATGTATCCGAAGTTCCGCCATCTCGCCATGGAAGAAGGCCGCCACGACGCGGTCGCGGAAATGGATCAGCAGATCGCCGAATCGATCGAGCACGCCAAGCGCTTCCAGGAAACGCTGGAAAAAGCCGCCAAGCGGTTCGCCGCGCTCGCTTCGGTCGAGGAACGGCACGCCAACCGTTATCGCGCCACGTTGGAAGCCTTCACCAAGAAAGACTGAGCGCCAACGGCGCTCGCAACCAGGAAAGACGTTCGTTATGAAAAAATATGTCTGCGTCGTTTGCGGATATGTCTACGACCCGGCCAAGGGCATCCCCGAAGACGGGATTGCTCCGGGCACGCCGTTCGAGTCCTTGCCCGACGATTGGGAGTGTCCCGAGTGCGGCGTCGCCAAGGCCGATTTCGAGCCGATGGACTGAAATCGCTGACGCGATGACCGCTTCCACCGCCTGTCCCTTCGGGGCGGGCGGTGGAAAAACAAACCCGCTTTGAACGGGATGATCCCCGTTCCCGCCCCCTCACTCCGGTTCGCCCATGTCCCCTTTGCCGACTTTGCGCCAGTTGCGCTACCTGACCGCGCTCGCCGAACACCGCCATTTCGGCCGGGCGGCGGAATCCTGTCTGGTGACGCAATCGACCTTGAGCGCCGGCATCCAGGAACTGGAAAGCCTTCTGAACTGCGCCCTGGTCGAACGCAGCCGCCGCCAGGTGGTGTTGACCCCGACCGGGCTGGCCGTCGCCGACAGAGCGCGCCACCTGCTGTTGGACGCACAGGATCTGGTCGATGCCGTGCGCGCCGCCGACGCACCCTTGACCGGCACGCTGCGCCTCGGCGTAATTCCGACCATCGCCCCTTATCTTCTGCCTCGCGTGTTGCCCGCCCTGCACACAGCCTATCCGAATCTGCGCCTGATCCTGCGCGAGGATCTGAGTGCGCGTCTGGCCGAAGGGTTGAAAGCGGGCGATCTCGATCTGGTGTTGCTCGCCCTGCCCTGGCCGATCGACGGGGTCGAGGAAATGACCTTAAGCGACGACGCCTTCCTGCTGGTCCTGCCCGCCACGCACCCCCTGGCGCAAAAGGAACCCATCGCCTGGGGAGACATCCCCATGGACGAAATGCTGCTGATGGAAGAAGGCCACTGCCTGCGGGATCATGCCCTGGCCGCTTGCCGCATGGCCGGGATCAAGGGCAGCCGGAACGGATTATACGGTACCAGCCTTCAGACCATCGTACAGATGGTTGCCGGCGGGCTTGGCATGACCTTTCTTCCCGAAATGGCGGTCGAGGCCGGGGCCTTGGCCGGAACCGGGCTGGTGGCCAGACGTTTGAGCGACGCCGGCGCGAAACGCCAGATCGGCCTGATCTGGCGCGCCTCTTCCCCGCGCGCGGCCGAGATGCGCCGTCTGGGCGCTTGGTTCGCCAAACCGGCCTGAACCGGGACGCTTCAAGAAAAGCGCTCCGCATTATCGGTCAATTATGGTTAACTACGCGCTTCCTCTCATGCCTTGGCGGGCGAAAATCCTCTCATGCAACAACAGAATTCCTTCCGTAACGGTCCGGACGAAAACGGCCATTTCGGCATTCATGGCGGGCGCTTCGTCGCTGAAACCCTGATGCCGCTGATCTTGTCCCTGGAACAGGCCTATGACGCCGCCGTCGCCGATCCCGGCTTCGCCGCCGAAATGGCGTCCTATTTCCGCCATTATGTCGGCCGGCCCAGCCCACTCTATTTCGCCCCGCGTCTGACCGAGACATTCGGCGGCGCGAAGATCTATCTGAAGCGCGAGGACCTCAATCATACCGGCGCGCACAAGATCAACAATTGCATCGGCCAGATTCTGCTGGCCCGGCGCATGGGCAAGACCCGCATCATCGCCGAGACCGGAGCCGGTCAGCACGGCGTCGCCACCGCCACGGTCTGCGCTCTGTTCGGGATTCCTTGCGTCGTCTATATGGGCGCCACCGACATCGAGCGCCAGGCCCCCAATGTCTACCGTATGCGCCTGCTGGGGGCCGAGGTACGGCCGGTGACATCGGGCACCGCCACCTTGAAAGACGCCATGAACGACGCCTTGCGCGACTGGGTGGCCAATGTCGAGACAACCTATTACATGATCGGAACCGTCGCCGGACCGCATCCCTATCCCCGCATGGTGCGCGACTTCCAGTCCGTGATCGGCACGGAAGCACGGGAACAGATTCTGGAGGCCGAAGGCCGCCTGCCCGACCGTCTGGTCGCCGCGATCGGCGGCGGCTCCAACGCCATGGGGCTGTTCCATCCCTTCCTGGACGATATGAGCGTGCGCATCATCGGCGTCGAAGCCGCCGGTTGCGGGATCGAGACCGGGCTGCACGCCGCCTCGCTGACCGGCGGCCGGCCGGGCGTGCTGCATGGCAACCGCACCTATCTGCTGCAAAATGCGGATGGCCAGATCATCGACGCCCATTCCGTTTCGGCCGGACTCGATTATCCCGGCATCGGCCCCGAACATGCGTGGCTGCACGATGTCGGCCGGGTCGAGTATGTCTCGGCCACCGACCAGGAAGCCCTGGCGGCGTTCAAGCAGACCACCCGACTGGAAGGCATTATCCCAGCGCTGGAATCGGCCCACGCCATCGCCTATGCCGCCCGCACCGCCGCCAAGCTCGGCCCCGATCACGTCATGATCATTTGCCTGTCCGGACGCGGCGACAAAGATATCGACGCCATCGCCCAAATCGAGGCCCAGGCCGCCCAGGGAGGCCAGCCGTGAGCCGCATCCAGACCCGCTTCGCCAAGCTGAAGGCTGAAGGCCGCGCCGGACTTGTGACCTTCATCACCGCCGGCGACCCTGATCCCGACACCGCCCAAGCAATCCTGAACGGTTTGCCGGGGGCGGGAGCAGACCTGATCGAACTCGGCATGCCGTTCTCGGACCCCATGGCCGACGGCCCCGCTATC
>Ga0265295_1007622_pt1 | contig 12365 bp, 6 predicted proteins | sample Munlansysbiofilm_FD_192503 | JGI IMG/M metagenome (GOLD analysis project Ga0265295, IMG submission 192503) | Leachate microbial communities from a municipal landfill in Southern Ontario, Canada - Methane capture system biofilm | ecosystem: Engineered > Solid waste > Landfill > Unclassified ... | reverse complement strand
TCTGGATTTTCACAAAAGCTTGTCCTTTCTTTAATTTTAGACACAAAATTAATAAGACAAGCTTTTGTGTTTTTTCAAGTCAAAACGCTATTTTTCTCTTCAGGTCTCAACTTTGGGACGCGACTTGTTTTTAGCAAAATTCCGTCGAGTTTTTCTGTTTTGTTGAGACAAAAACAGGTTGTTTGAAATCTTGTAATTGCAGTTTACCTGCTTAATCAGCTTCCTTTTTTTGTGTCTTTTGTGCCTTTTGTGGTTAATGGGCTTTTTGGACGCGGTCTAAGTTAAGTTAGCGCCAATAGGCAATGCGACCGGCTCCCCACTCCCATTTTCCGCCGCCTGGCGGATTTGGGGCATCCCTGCGGGGTGCCGGAGTCTGAGGGCTTTTACCCAGGATGACGCTAGTCCTGAGTCCTCGCTTACCCTGAGCTGATAATAAGCTGTCTTTTAGGGCACCAAATGGACTGAATCTCGGGACAATGAAATCCTGAGGTTGGCGAAAAAAAGGGGCGCGTTTACCATGTCCGAAAAACAAGGACTCGTGGCCTCGCGGGAGAGAACTGTTTAAAATCTGGCTTTTTGTCAAAGTAAACGCACGTGGCACCGCTTGGGAAAAAATGTTTTCGAGGTAAAAAACGGGCCGGAAGAAAATTTTGCGAAGAAAAAACACGGGGAAGAAGAGGTTCCACGCCAAAACGTGCATTTACTTTTGCTATTTACCGAGAGGACACAAATACACACGAAATCACACAAAGGCACACGAAGCAAAGTCCCAGATATGTAATACACGCCCAGAGCATGCTCCCCGTCCTAAAAGTCCCAAGCCACATTATACAATTGCCACTTTCAATTATGCACACCCGCTTATCTTACGCAGAATTGCAATTTTATTGCAGAAGCAGCACAGTTGTATCCAAGGGGGCAATTTCAATGGTGTAGTCTCTTGACTGCTGCTTTGGTTCCATTTCCGGATAAAAACTAGCCTTTAGGGTTTGCGGCAAGCCTACTGGCGAAAAATTCAAGCTAAGTGCCTCGGTTTCACTGTGATTAAAAAATACACAGAGATATTTGTTCCCATATTTGAAAACCTCCCGGGAAAATCTGGAACCTTGTTCTGGGCCGGTTATTTTCAGAACCTCGTTTTTTACCTCCCCATGCAGAAAAAAATCCTCGAATTCAGCTATTAACGCCGTAGCCCGGGCTATTTCGCGATAATACCTTCCGTCCATAGTCCCCCACCACCAAAATGCGACCCCTTTGCAACCCGAAGCCACCGAACGCAAGATTTGCATACGATTTAACTCCGCACTTGGTTGTACCGCCTGTCCCCGTTCATAGCCGGCAGTAAGAGTGGGTATGTTTTTTACTTGATTGCCGGAGTCTTTGGTGTTTTCAGAAAGTTCTCGAATAAAATTTTTCCAGCCCTGGGTGAAATTTGAACCTAAGGCGGTTGCACTGATCGAATATCCGGTGGGCATGGCCAAATCTATATAATTTGCAAGCTCACTCCAGTTACACCGGTAGTTTTCCATGGTCATCTGGCTGGGCATGCCAGAATATACCCCAAACAAGGCCTGTGAATTGCCTCTCTTCAGCTCTTCGCGAATTATTTTGGAGGTCATGCTGCTTTGATGCGTGGCAAACAATACCCATTGCTGTGCATACTGTTCCCTAATGTCCTCAGGCAACAGTTTTTTTGATGACACAATAGCAGCAAATTCTTTAAACTCGGCGATGCATTTGGGGCAAAAGCACAACTGCCAAGCGCCTGGGTGCTCAAGGTCCCAGACATAGCCATCGACAAGTTTTTCCGCGCAGGCGCGGCTATATCTGGAGATTGATTCTCTCAGTAGTTTGCCGTTGTCAGTCAACATAATGCTGGGGCAGACAATGGGGTTTGGACCGTCAGATTTTTGCAAATCAAATGTCCAAGACAAATCCTCAGGGTATCTTTGTAAATGCGCCTGGTTTTGCCAAAACCACCAAAGATTGTTGATTATTTTGTGATTGTGTTTTTTTGCCTCAAGGCAATAATATGCTTCGGAGTCCGAACAGCTCACGGCGTTAAAGCCAACCTGTTGCATGGTGTCCAAGTATGGCGACCAGATGTATGGGTTTTCATTGAAGGTCCACAGCCAGTTATAGATTAAAATCTCTTTGGGCTGTCTGCCATTCGGCCTGGGCAAGACGTGCAACTGGAATATGTTTTCCTCCTCTACGAGTTCAGCGGCCTTCAAACCATAGTACACCGGCAATTCTGAGGAGGCGGGAAAATCCCCCTCTTTTACCTTGAAAAAAATCATTAGGCTATTTTGAAAGAATCGCACTTTTTCAATTCTTGATGGTGCTATGCTTCTTTCCAGGCTAAAGATATGCCTGATGTACTTTTGCTCGTGCCGCATTTCTGGCTCTTGCCGCCAGGCTTTAACCTGATTGTACCTGCCTAAACTTGTCATGCGCGAGTCACGGGGGTCTAATACAGTGACCTTTTCCGGCACGCTTATCTCAAACTGCATATCGCCGATCTCTTTTTCATCAATATAGTGATTGGCAAAAAGAAAAAAACAGTGCTGCGCCGTACTCTCGGCTATGTGCAATTTGTTGTTGCGCATTTCTGGCGGCCAAGCCACCGAGACCAAACCGTCTGAATATGTTTTAAAAGGCAGTTTGAGCTTGTAGATTGTCTGCTGCCCAGCTTGAATCAATGCATCCAGCTCATAGGAGCCGGGTTTGTCCAGCAACAGTGGAAAGTTGAAAGTGGGCCTATCCCCTGGTTTCAAAACTAAATGACTGCTGTTGTGTGATATGGGAACTGAATCTTTTTTTACTTGCAAATCTACTTTTAGGGATTTGACCTCAGAGTCCGGTTCGATGGCGGCAAAGCTGAAATTAAGTGTTTTATGAAAATCGACAAACATGATTTTTTCCAGAGCCGCGGCTTTTTGCGCAAATGAGATCAGGCCGAACTTATCCGGCTGGTGAAATTGCCCTCCGACAAAATTCCAATGGCTTATCTCGTTTTTGGGGTTCTGTTCCCTATTCATATTAAAGCCCCAGATTTCTCCCTGCTCTGGAGTCTTGGCATCCAAAAGCCGCAAAGGAATGGCGATTTCCACTGTCCATCTGTCATCGTGAATCCGGGCTGCCGCCTCCCAGTCCAGACCCTCCTGTCCAACGGCACTGACTCTATCCAGTCTCGAGGCCAAATTATCTTGTTTGGTACCTATGGCATTAACGATGAAATGCAAGCTTTCTTTTTGTGTAAAAGCATTATCAATGAACAATTCAAGACAATCGTCAGTCCAGACATTGTCATTGCGCGTGCTGCGTATTTTACGTATGAAAGGAATTTGGCTTTCATACAATTCGGCAGCGACGTAAAAGTTTTCATCATCATAGGCTAAATATCCCAGGGTCTGTTCGCTGGCCAGCATTTTGCCACTGCTCAAGCTGAAGTCGGTTAATTTTGTGGCGTTTTGCCATATTTCATCATCAAGATTGCCGTCTATGCGAGGTTTTGTATTACTGAATGGCACGTCAGCAACTCTTCTGGAAGCAACTAGCTCGGAAATCTCAACGGTGCCAAGAGCACTGTCCAATGCAGGTTTGGCGGCTGCTAAACGTGCAGTCAAAAGCTTTTCCGGCACTGCCGGGTCGTCAGACTTACTCATGACTATGGCATCGATCCTGCCTGTGGCACTTGGAATGGCAGTATTGATCGGTTTTTGAAGATGGACATAGGGGAAAACCTTGCCGACTTTAGGTGAAAACTTGCCAACTAGAATCCAGGTCCACTCATCTGCCTGTTCGGTGCGAAACCAGCCAAATGTTTTTTTGCTGTCATTTACATCTTGCAAATACCATTGCGCTGCCACGTCACTCTTTGCCCTTATCCAGACATTGTAGCTTTCTCCGTCCTGGGGAAATGGTAGGTCTGCGAGCAGACGATACCAGGTTTTCCCCTCAACACAGGCTCCGCCGCTGCAGTCGCCTGACTGCACAATATGCGAATTGCCCTTGAAATCCTCTGCTTCAAACCAATGTTGGGCAAAAGCCGTTTCAGCGGCAAAAAACAAGGCGGCAACAAGAACGAAAAAAAATTTTACACGTTTCATCAGTATTCCTTGAATATGCTAAACATACTTGGATTTATAAAAAAATTGCCTGACGTGGTCTCGTCTATCTGAACCAGCCGCCATACCAGTAATATTTATTGGTTGTGGCACCGGCGAAATGTCCAGAAAAAGTGGTTTTGGCATCCCTGTACAGTTCTTTGTTACGAAGCGCTTGGGCAGTCCCGTCCACCATGACTGTGCAGGCCATGTTGGAGTGACGCGGCGAAAAGGGATAGGTTAGGGAGTTGGGTGGAAAGACCCAGGACTCATACTCGTTTGGTGTGCCTGAGGCATAAATCTGGTCTTTTTCACGATCGTAGCCCAAAGAGGGGTCGCTCTCGCGTTGATGCCCCTCAACCGCCATGATGATTTGCGAGGGCGCTTTTATCTTGCTCAGAATCACGACTTGATAGTTGTCAGCACTGATATACCAATAATTTCGAGACAAGGCACTGTTTACGCAATATGAGGGAGCGCTAAATTTGGGGCTGTGCGAGGGACAGCGAAAGACTCCATTGTTGCCGCCATATTTGTTTTGAGCATCCTCATATCCCAGATAAGTGGAAAGGACACGGTGAAGATGTCCTTGGTTGCATTTTGGGAAACAGTCAAGGTTGTCGCCCAGATAAACATTCATGGCAACTCCAATTTGGCGCAAATTACCTGTGCACTTAATTGTTTGAGCCTTCATGCGGGCTTGGCTTAAAGCAGGCAGAAGCATACTGGCCAGTATGGCGATAATCGCAATGACGACGAGCAATTCAATCAGGGTGAACAAAAAGCGTTTCATTGACTACCTCATTTGTTAAAATCGGGGCAAATTATGTTTACTTTGTTTCCTGTCTTTCAACTAGATTTCTACAGGATTTTCTAACCATAAGATTACTACCCATATTGTCGTGATTGATGCTCATCATTGCTTTCCCCAAGATTTGCAGCTCCAGTTGCCTGCTGGCTTGGCCGCTGAACTCCTCCAGCTCTTGACGAAAAACTGTCAGAGGGGGGTTGATTTCAGTGAGATACGGCGGGTCGTCAAAGGCAACTAAGGATATGTCCTCTGGAACTCTTAGCCTCAATTGCTGTAAAACATTGTACAGCCTAAAAACAGCGTGTATCTCGCTGAGTAACAAGGCAGTGGGAAAAGAAGCCCCATGAAAAAGCCTGTCCATGTCCTGAGCGAAAAACTCGCTCCTGTTCTGACCGATTTCCCAATCCGGATGTATGGGCAGCTTGGCATTCCACATACCTTTGCGATAACCGCGTTTTCTTATGCGGTTCGAGTCGCTGTCGGTGAAATTGATGAAACCTATGCGCCGGTGTCCCAGGGAATGCAGGTATTTCACCGCCTCTTCGGCGGTCTTCTCGTGGTTGCTGCCGAAGGAGATATTTGGGTTTTTCGGGCAATGATGGCCAATCCATACCAGCGGCAGGCCGTCGGCCTGCAGCTGCGCGATGTCGGGAAAGAACTCTTCGCGCGGTACCAGCACCAGGATGCCGGCCAGCCGAAACTCCTGGTAAAGTTGCAGGTAGTTCTCCGGACGGCCGCGCAAGGTAAGAACCTGGTAGTTTTTCTCCTCCCAGTAGCGGTGGAAATTATGCAGAAGCGGCGAGATGTAGGCTCTGTCGGGCATTACCACCTCGTGGCAGACGACGCCGATGCGTCGGCAGGCCGGCTCGGATAGGTCGCCGGCATAGGTGCCGCTGCCCACCTTGCGGCGCAAAAGACCGCGCGAGACCAGCTCGTTGAGACCCTTGCTGACGGTCACCGTAGTCGTGCCCAGATGCTCGGCCAGCTCGCGGTCGCTGGGCAGACGCTCGCCGGAACCAATCGCGCCGCTGAGCAAAAGCTGCTCAAGTCCCACAGCTAGCTGACGATACTTGGGAAGCTGAGAACCCTCGCACAAATCAACCTGTATGTCACAAATATCCATAAGAAAAACAGTTGAAAATCGGAACCTTGTCAATAGTATAACAACTTAAATATGAATGTCAAGCCAATGAACTATATTTCTTAAAAACAATTAAATGACATATGTCATTATAGACAAAAAATCCCGGCGCAGCCTCAAATCAAGGCCTAAAACTTAGTGTGTCTTCGTAGACTAAGTCTGCTGTTTTACTGGTTTTGCCTGAGTACGCTGATGTTTTTGCTTTCGCCATAGTTGATTTTTTGCTGTCTGCGTCTGGCGTCCAGTATGCTGATGCTGTCTTCGTTGATGGACAGTATGCTCATGCCCTGGATTCTTTCGCCTATGCCGGGAGTGAATATTTCGGCAGGTTTTCCTGGGGCTTGTATTTTAATCAAGGCGGTATTTTTGCCGGTGCTGTCCATTTGGCTGTAGACGAAGCTCAGGCGGGCGGTCTGCAGGCTATAGCTGGGTTTTGCGCTTTGTTTTTCCGCTTCCGCCTCATTTTCGTTTTGGAGCGGCTGCGGCTCAGGCTGGGGCTGAGTCGGGGTCTTGACGAGCGCGGGGCTTTTCGTCTCGCTTGCCGCCGGCGCTTGCTCCGGCTCGGGCAAACTAAAGGCAAAGGGATTGCGTTTGAGCTTCAGGTCTGGGGTGCTGCTCAGGGCGGCTATGGCTGCGGCCAGGTCCTGGGTGGAATCAGCGCTGCCGGAGCCGGAATCGAAACCGGAGGCGCCTCGGTTTTTGGGTGCCGATAGACTAAGCAAGATCAGCAGCAACAGGGTGCCAAGCGCAACAATCAGCAGCAGCAGCTCCCATTCCTCTTTAAATAATGTCTCCAGGTCTAACATAGGTAGCGTGAGGCTCAGTTTTAAGTTTCTATTAGTGCACCTTAGTGTCCAAAAAGTCTCAATACTGGTAGAATCCGCTGCACATCAGCTCGATTTTGAGCACTTCAGCGCCTTGTGTCCCGTCCTCTGCTCTCTTTCGCGGCGGCAAAGCAGTGATGGCGATGTTTTGCAGAGCGATGAACTGCTCCTCGGATTGGCATTTTTGGCTGAACTCGAAGAACTGCTGCAAGCTGCCATACAGGGTCAGGCTGATGGGCAGCTGCAGCAAAAAGGGCTTGTTTGCCTTGGCGGCAAGAAAGAAGGCTTGCAGCGGCATTATCTCAATGCCTTCGGCGGCGGCCTTGGGCAGTAGCGGATTGCGGATTTGCAGTCCGCAGTGCAGAGCCAACTCCATGAGCGTCTCCAGGCTCCAGAGCTGCAGCATCAGCTGGTAGTTATAGGCCGAGCTGCTTTGTTCGCTCAGGTTCAGCTGTCCGGCCTGCAGCTCCAAGCCCTGCTCTTGCAGGCGACTCAGCATGCGGTTGAACTCCTCCTGGTAGTCCAGCCTGGAGACATTGCGGTAGAAATCAGCTTTGTTGCCGTAAAACTCGCTTACACGCAGATCATACTTGCGGCTTGCCTGCGCCAGCAGCTCGGCGCTTTGCCGGCGTATGCCGGGCTGCTTTCCGTCGCCGTTGAGCAAGGCCTCCTGCTCGCTTAACAGGGCGCGCAGCGGCTCTTCCTGGCGCGGCCAGGGACTGGCGGCAAGGCGTTCCTGCATGCGCCGCTGCTCTTTGCTCGCCGCGCCATGCCGTTTTTGGCTTGGAGCTAAAAGCAGAAAGTAGAAGGCCAGTTGCAGAGCCAGGCCGAGCAGCAAAGCGAGCAAGGCGACTTGATGTATGAAAATTGGCTTGCGCATAAAAATTCGTTATGCAGTGAAATGAAGGGTGGCCTGGAAGGAATTTGGACACGAAGACACACGAAGACACACCAAGAGACACTAAGACACACCAAGCTTTTTTGAGTTTTGTTTTTAAGCTGGGCTTAAGTTGGCGCCAATGGGCGGCGCGCCGGTTCAGTCCTAGCGTGGTCGCGTTTTGCCTTTGCTCTGGCGCAGCGGCATTTTGAAGGCAAAGGGGCGGAATTGCGCATCGGGCAGCTGTCTGAAGAGCTGCTGCCAGGGTCTGATGATGTCCTCGCGTCGGGCACGCATCTGCTCAGGCAGTATATCGGTGCCGGGGAAGGCCTCCTCGGCTTGCAGATGCCGCACAATACGGCGCACCTGTTCGTAGGGCTGGCCAGGCACAAAAGGCGTGAAGCCAAGGCAGATAAAGCTGAGATCATGCGGTTCGGACATACTGCCCAGGCGCAGTGGGAACTCGGCTGCGGCAGCCTCGCTGCCGGAGTCGCCGCTGGAGGCGGTCGGTTGAGCAATGCCAAACAAGCCGCCGGCGGAAGGCGTCGACCTGGGTTTGTTTTGGGCTTTCTCTTTGGCTTTTTCCTGGGCAAAGAAGCGGGTCTCGTCCCCAAGAAACACGAAGCAGTCCTCAGGGTCGCAGGCCTTTGCCATCGCCGTGATGGCGTCTTGCAGTCTGGTGACATACCAGGAGCTGGCCAGCAGCGGGCCAATGCTGTCGGCATAGCTTTGCCGGCTTTTCTGCAGCTGGTCGAGCTGGTCAATGAGCGCGCCGCTCACCTCCATCTCGGCAGTAAGCCGGCTAAGCCGCCTGCTGTCGCGGTTCAGGCTGAAATACAGCGAGCACTGCCAGTAGGCAAAGGCGACAAAAAGCACTGCCAAGGCAATCATTAGCAGGGGAAAGCGTTTCTGCCGCTGTTTTTGCCAGCGCAGCTCCGGCGGCAGCAAGCTCAGGTCCAGCCTGGCCAGGCCGGCGGCCTGCAAGGCCAGGCCATAGGCGCAGCAAAATTCGGCACGCGGCTCGGACTCCCAGCTGGGGCCAAATAAATGCACGGGCACATCAAGATATTTTTCCAGCCAGGGCAGCAAGTTGCCGATGCGGCTGGCGCCGCCGCAGACGTATACCGCCCGCATTGGGGTCTTGGCTAAAGCCTCACCCTCCAGCTCGCGCCAATGCTCGACTATCTGCTGAATTTCATCCTCCAGCTGCCGGGCGGCCAGCAGCATAGGGGAGCGCTCCTCGTCGTCGAAGAAATCAAAATCAGCCAGCTTTTGCCAGCTATTTTCGTCCAGATGCCGGTAGTCATCGGCCTGTATGGCTTTGTCAAAGCGTTCTGCGGCAAAAGTCAGGCTGCTGATATAAAGCGGCGCGCCGCCGCAACAGATAATGGCGCTGCTGCTGCTCTGCCCCAGGTCCAAGAGCAGCACTGGTTTTGTGTCATCCTTGGCGTCCTCGGCACAGAGCTCAAGATAGGCATTAAGCACGGCTATGCCGTTAAGGGCGGTATTTTGCAGCTCCAGTCCGACATACTCGCGAAAAAGCTGCAATCGCTCCTGCAGCACGTTTTCATTGCAGATACAGATGAGCACCGGGTTTTTCCGTTCGGCAAAGGCAGGCAGTGCCTGATAGGCCTCGATAAAGGCGGCCTCGGAGATACCAGCCAGCTGCCGCGTCTCGAAGGCGACCAGCTGGCGCACCTTGGCCTTGCTGCCGTCGGGAAAATTAGCCAGCATGCTATTGCCGTAGTACTGCGGTATGCCCAGGCCAACGCCGGTCTGGGCCGGAGCATGCTCTTTGAGCCAAAGCCCGGCCTCCTGATAAAGCTCGGACTCGCTCAACACACCCTCGGAGGCATGACTGGAATGCTGGCAGGATAGGAGGCGGAAGCCCTTGCCAGAACGCTCCAGTAATACCGTCTTGGTGCCGAAACTGCCGATGTCAAGACCGGCATATGTCTTCTTGGAGACAAACATGGAACTATTTAGTGTGTCTTAGTGTAGCTTTGTGTGTCTTCGTGTCCAAAATTCTGCCAGATACCGTTTTTGGACGCGGTCTAGGTAGACCCCGTCCAAAAAGGTCATAACGCCGAAAGGCCGTTAGTGGCGCCCCTACAGGGCGCCGGATTCGGGGGGGGCTTTACCCAGGGTGGCGCTCGGCTCCTACGGAGCCTCGCTTACCCTGGGCTTTATTAGGTTGCCCCTTCGGGGCACCAAATGGACAGATTATCAAGAAAAAATTGAAATTTCAGCAGAAAGTTTGCGTTTCCATGATATTTCATCGAGTTTTCCTGTTTTGTCCGGTTCCCTTTTCCCAATAAACCAAAACGGGCAAGCGCCGCATAAGCCCTTAGTGTACCTTCGTGCCCTTTCGTGTCCCTTCGTGTCCTCCCCCCTTCGTGTGCCTTTGTGGTTCAAGAGCTTTTTGGACGCAGTCTAAGTAGAAGCGACTCTCATTATTTATCAGGCAGGGGCAGGTTAGCCGGCCAGCAATGCGGCATCTTGAGGCCTTCCGCGCCGCGCTCGATTTCCAGCTTGCCAAAGCTCGAGTTTTGCGGCTCGAAAAGCAGCTGTCCCTCATAGCAATTGACCAGGACCTCGTTTTGCAGCTCCTCGCCGTCGAAACTAAGCAGCTGCCAAAAAGGCGGTCGGTGCGGCGTAGGGCTATTCAGCACCCAGAGCTGCTTGCCGCTGCCCGGCAAGACCAGGTTGGGGACCAGCTTCGAGTCGGCGTCGCGCCGCAAGGCGCCTACGCAATGCACTTTGCGGCTCAGCGCCCTGGCCAATAGCTCTCGATTCAAACGCAGGCGCTGCCGCAGCGGCGCCAGAGCGGGATAAAACGGGGCGGCGCGGCCAATGTTTTCGGCGCATTGCCGCACCAGGGGATGCCGCGGATTCATCCAGGGAAGGTCGGTATTAATTTGGTTGATGGCCTGTGCCCAGTCCTGGCTTTCGGGCAGGTCTGCGCTGAAATTATCCGCCAGGAAATTCAGCAGGCGTTTTTGCAGCCAGGTACGCGGCAGCAGCTCCATGTCCAGCTCCGGGTCGGCCAGTTGCTCGAGAGCCTGCAAGACGTAGATGTCCAGCTCGCTTTGATTCTGTGCCTCGAGGACGAAGGCCATGAGGAACTTGCCCTGGCTGCTTAGCGCCTCCTGCGCTTTGCGCCCTACCCTGACATCATACTCCAAGGTGTTGAGACCATTGGGGAAGACCTTGCTGGTATGCGTCTCAACCGGCTCGTCATCATCGAATTCGGCGTAGAAGAAATTCCCCCAGTAGAGGGTGTATTCATTGCCCTGCGCATCTTTTTCCGGACGGCTGGCTGGCAGAGCCGGCACATATAGGCGTTGCCATTGCGTCTCTGACTTTTTTTTGATTTCTATGCTGTAGACCTTGAACATCTGCTCTTGTTCCAGGGCCAGCAGGCGCAGCTTGCGCCTGACCTGATGGCTATTGTCCAGGTAATCCAGCGCCGCGCGCAAGTCGGCCTCCCAGACCGAGCCTAGAGCCGGGCCATCTTCGGCCAGGAAGCCGCGCAGCTCTTCCTCTTGCTGTCTGCTGCCCGGGAAGCTGCGCATGGCAAAGTCCTGCAGCGCCAAGGCCCGGCTCTGCATGGGCAGGTTTTCCAGTGCCATATGCAGCTCGGCGGGCAGCTCTCCGGCAAAAAACTCTTGCAGTTCGCTAAGTTTTCTGGCATAGCTTTGCAGGTTCGGCAGAGTCTGGAACAGCTCTTTCTTCAGGTTCTCCTCCTCTTGTTCCCTGACTCTGGCCTGCAGTATTTGCCTGGCCTGCTCTTCTTCGCGTTGCCGCAATTCGCTATGCCAGGCCTCCAGCTGGCTCTGACACTGCAAAAAGTCCTCGCCATAGGTCTGTTCAGCCCGGTTGAGATGCGGCAGAGCCGACTCAAAAAGCAAGCGCAGCTCCCCGAGCGTTTTGCGTTCTGCCTCAAAGCCCGCCAAATTCAGGGCTGACATACTGCTTCTGGCACTACGAAACTGAGTGCAGACGCGCTGCAAGACGGCGTTGCTTTCGCGGCGCTGCGACTCTCGCCAGTTAGCCCAGGCTTCTTTCCAGCTATTCAGCCGTCTTTTCTCCGACTCGGTCAACAGCATGGCTTCGGCGCTGTCCAGCAGGCTGCGTATCTCCGCCTCATCGCGCATATATCTGGAGCGCCGCAGCTCGTCCAGGCTGGCTAAAAGCTCTTCGGCATTTCTGCTTCTTTCGCCCTGTTCGCTCAGTGCCGACTTAAGTTTGTGTTCCATGCTTTGCAGCTGGGCCTGATTGTAAATTCTGGGGCGGTAGCGTTTCAGATTGTCCAGCTTGTCCTGCATTTCCTGGAAGCGAGCCTGCTCGTAGTCATCTTTCAGCTCTTTGAGCACGCTTAGCAACTGTCGCTTTTGCTGCCAGCCATAGCCGAGAAGAGCCAAGAACAGCAGAACCAGAGCCGAGAAAACCGAGATTGCCAGGCGGCGCAGGCTTCTTTGTCTTTCTTGCCGGCGGTTCATCTCGAGCAAGCGGGTTTCGACCTGTTCTTGCAGGCCTTCGGGCAGCCTGCCAGGCTCGGCTTGCAGCTCTTGCCAGGCCTGGCGCAGCTCGGCGGGCTTCA
>Ga0265295_1007620_pt1 | contig 12367 bp, 10 predicted proteins | sample Munlansysbiofilm_FD_192503 | JGI IMG/M metagenome (GOLD analysis project Ga0265295, IMG submission 192503) | Leachate microbial communities from a municipal landfill in Southern Ontario, Canada - Methane capture system biofilm | ecosystem: Engineered > Solid waste > Landfill > Unclassified ... | reverse complement strand
ACCTTGTTCAGGTTGTAGTCGGCATCAACTTTTCTCTTGGTGGATATCCCAGGGATCAAATTACTTCCGCGTGTAAGCAGGTCGTTCAACATGAGGCCATCCCAGCTGCCATCAGCAAGGTGGATGTCAACCGCAGATCTTGTCCAATAATCAAGATAGCGTTCGCCTTTCTCATTGTACGGGCAGAAAGCTGAGACATTCATGGGAATGGAGGACCACCCGTCTTGTGCATTGATAGTCTCTCCCTTTGCATTGGTAAGATACCAACTCTTGCTCATGCCGGCGATAAACGCCTGTTCTGCATTGCTCAGCTGATGAAGCTGAGGCTGTGGAAGGCTGCCATCACGTGATGTTACATGCGTCTCAAAAGCAGGAAGCAATACAATGTTCGGGTTCAAATCTCTCAGCCGCAGGGAAGCAGCCGGATCGTTGGTCGAGTACATCGCATGCATTCCTACCACCACATCGCTGAGTGCAAGTCTGCGTTCCAGCTCGTCGAATGACATCCAAGGCGTATCCCCTTGTGCCGATCCGCTGCCATCACGGGCTACCCACTCAGCCATGGAAGTGAAAAAGTTGCCAAGCCTTGGGTAGGGAGCATCCTTCAGTTTCTGGGCAGGGCTGTCCTCGATGGATTGGGGTACGGTGATTTGCCTGGAGACCCTGAAGTTTGTCAGTTCAACAGATACGTCACCGGAGAAATTTGCCTCAAGAATATAGATGTCATCCTCGGTACCCGTCTTTACTGCGCCTGTATAGTGGCCTTCTGTGACTTGATAGGCCGGTATGGCCATGGCTCCTCTGTCAAGTTTGGTGTTGGTTCCGCTGTAGATACGCACCCAACCCAACTGGTCGAGGTTCTTGGGATTCTTCAATACCTTGTAGTCGAACTCGAGCAGGATGACTGTATCCTTGGGCAATTTGACCACAGAGGAGTTTGTCCAGAGTTTCAGCCACCCTGTGGTGACTATACTTGCATTGCCGGTGGGGATAGTGCTTTTACCGATGGTGAAGTCGCCATCACCCCGGAGCATCAGCGAATGGGTGTGCTGATACTTTTTGCAGTCCTCGTAGGCTACCACTGCATTGGTTGCCATATCCTTGATGGTAATCTCTGTAACGGCAATGGCACCCTTGCTGACCACATTCATCAGCAGCTGGTAGTCTGAATACTGCTTCAGTTGTGCCTGCATGGTGGCAACGCCTTCCGTTCCTGCAGGTTCGGTTATGAAGATCGATTGTTCGACCCAATTGTTCTGCTGGGCACCGGTGTTGGAAAATAGGATTGTTTCGAAGCCTTCATCGGGGGTCTCGAGCACTTTGTAGCGATAACTCACCTCATACCAGCCACCGGGATTCAGTGGGATGATGTTTGGATCGGTTCGATAGTATTGCATGTATTTTTGCGATCCATCGCTTTTTCCTAGTACCCAAGGGTCCTCATCCTCTTTTGGGAAAGTCCCAATTTCTCCCACCAGGAAGCCACGGGTGGGGGCGTGGATGACTGCAGAGAAATCCTCCACTCCAAGCAGTTCATATTCGCAAGTTTTTCCTGCTGCTTCGGTAGGCAGGGTAAGCGGCGCCGTCTCCAACTTCTTGTAGGTTGGAGAGTACATCAGGGCCAGATTGTCCTCTTGTTGTGTAGAAGAGCAGGATGTGAAGGGCAGCAACAGCAACAGGACCAGGAGAACGGAAAGCAATGGCTTTCCTTGTGTTCCATGGTCGTACATAGTTCGCTCCTTTAGCTAGTGATTCTCTTCAAAGGAGAAACCCTAAATGCTAATATGTCAAGTAGTTAGTAATGATGTAAATATCGCTGATGGAATGTTTTAATAACGTAGTGAAGCACAAGGGTATGTGCGTAGGGACCTTAACTCTTCCTCACAACAGGATAGGGTGCATACTTGTAAAGTATAGCAAAATACTAAGTGATGGTGATGATTTTCCTGAAGCCGATCCATAGGAACAGAGCCTCTGCCAAAAGAAAATAATAATAATCTGCCAGTGTTAGACACGTGTGTGGTAGTATGACGAGGAACAGGCTGATATGGGGGGTGTCTATGAAGCGGATAGCATGTATGGCGTTTTTGTTGGTTCTGATGGCAAACTCATTGTTTGCTACCGTTGTTGGTGATGCGCTTGGATCCATTGTTGGTTCGAGTTTGGACATGGCTGCATCGGACTATGCCACTGTCGTGCAAATTGATGGACAGGAATTTGGTCTCGGCGGAAAGGGAATCGCATCCCTGAAGCATACTTTCAAGCAACACGATTTTTCCCAGGTTTCTCTTCAGGAGCGGCAAGAGATCTACGGGAAGGCTCAGATAAGCCTCGGTTGGCCTGCATGGAAGAACCTTTTGGTAGGGTTCGGTGCAGGATCCAAACTGCAGGGGGATTTTGGGGGTATGCTGTTCGGCCAGATCAGCGACTGGACTACCTTGACGATAGCCGGAGCAGGTCTTGGTGTATTGCTGCTGGATTTTTTGTTTATTCAGATTTTCAATACATCCAGTGGATCGATGCAACTGAACAATCCCGATGATCCCTTCAATCAGCTCGGCATTGCGGCCATGGCAATCGGAGGTGGTGCTTTTGCTGTGGGGCGGCTCATCCAAGCTCTTATTCCTCTTACGTTTGGAGCTCGCTACAACAAGGCTCTTCGCAAGGGGCTCCTGCTGGACAAAAACCTTTCCGATACGCTTGGCCTCGACGTTGCATTGGTTCCCGTCTCAGGCTCCTTGGCTATCCGATGGGTTGGAAAAGTATCACTGAATCCACGTACGTAGTCCTGGAATAGTGTTCTGCAAAGCATCGCAAAACTGGAACAATCTGCAAAACATGCATATACTGAGCGGTATGAAACGAATGCCAATACTGTGCTCTGTCATGCTTGTTGTTTTTCTGTTTATCGGTTGCACCACTGCTGTTGCAGATCATCCCTACCAGCAGGATCTGCATGAGCTATATTCCACACTTCCTTCGGCTCACAAGGATTTCTTCCAAGGAAGAGACAGGAAACCTTTCCAAGACTTCTATGAACAGGCTGTTGCGGCAGCTCCTGTCATGGATGTCGGACAGTTGTATTACACGCTCAGAAAACTTGCTTCCTTTGCACAGGACAGCCACACAAGTGTTGGCTTGACCCAGGAACTGGTGCAGCTCTTCCATGCCATTCCGGCACAGATGGCCTATTTGGAGGGTGCATGGCACCTGGGTGTCCTGCAAGATTCGGACCTTTCTTTGCTGGGAGCCCGTGTAGAGGCCATCAACGGTGTGCCGATGCAAGAGGTGGAAGAGCTGGCAAGTGCGTTGTTCGGCCATGACAACGAGGTATGGTTCCGTCACAGTCTTGCAGGTCAGCTCAACCTTACCGAGCTGTATACGTATCTGGGAATAGCTAAAGGAGCGACGGATGAGGTGGTGCTGACTGTCGTTCCTTTGCACGAACGTGAAGAGCAAAAGCTTGTGCTGCAGCCTGTAAAGGCTGGTGAGTACGGAAACCTCTCCTTTGTCACCCTCAATCGGAACCTACCTGAAACAGGACCCTCAAGGTCCTATTACCGGGCATTGCTGCTTGATGGGGATTCTGTCCTTTTCATCCAATACAATGTCTGTGCAGAGAATCCTGAGTTTCCGATTGCAGACTTCGTTGGGGCAGTTTCACAACTCATCAAGGAGAAGAAGATACCGAAGGTGATCATCGACCTCAGGTACAATGGGGGAGGAGACTCCCGCGTCTTTGAGCCGATGATCGCGTCCCTCAAGCAGATGCAGCAAAGGGAAGGACTTTCGATTGACGTCCTGATCGGGGAAAATACGTTCTCTTCGGCGTTGATGAATGCCAAGCAGTGCAAACAAAGGCTGGACTGCAGGTTGGTCGGTACCCCGACCGGTGGAAGTGTGAACCACTATGGGGAGGTGAAGCATTTCACGCTTCCCCACACCAAGCTGCCGGTATTCTACTCAACCAAATACTTTGTCATGGACAAGAGCTACACAGGAACCTCACTGCTTCCCGATCTGTATCTGGAAACAAGGATTGAGGATCTGCTTGCTGGTCGGGACACGGTGGTGGATACCTTGCTTGCAGGAAAGTAGGATAGGAGCATGCAACGATATGTGACTGCAGGGGAACTGAGCCAGTTGTGCAATCTTCACATTCAGACACTGCACTATTACGACCGCATAGGATTGCTCAAACCTGCCGGCAGGAGGGCACGTGATGGAGCACGGCTGTACACCTTCGATCAGGTCTACAAGTTGACCACCATCCGTTATCAGCAAAGACTGGGAAAATCCCTTGTTCAGATTGCCGATTATCTCGCTTCACGGGATATTGCCAGTACTCTTGATGATCTGAACCAACAGATGGAGACAGTGCATCAAAAGGTCGCTGAGTTGAAACTGGTGGAAAAGATGCTGGAGGAGAAGATTTCTTTTCTCAGGCAAAAGTTTTCCGTCATCCAGGAAACCGACCCGACGAAAGTTGAGATCCTAGAGTTTTCTCCCCGTTTCTATGTGGCGGCTGAGGGGGATGAGTTCCAGTTTGGAAACGATTACTTCTACGTCTATCCGACCGTGGTCTTTCACGAGGCAGGAAGGAAATCCTTCGGTGTCTATGTCACCGAGGCTTTCAAGGCAGAACATCCTTTGGCCCAGCTGTCCCGAATAGATGCCGGCCGCTATTTCTGTGGCTATCACAAAGGTTCGTACGAAACCATCTTCTCCACCATCGATACGCTTAGGTCTCTTGCAGAAGAGGCGGGATTGGCAGTGTCCGAACGCAGTGTCTGCTTCAATATCATCGATCAATTCGTGGAACCGGACACTGCAAACTACCTGACTGAGGTGCAGTTGCAGATTCTTTCCTGATCGAAGTGTTTTTCCCTTGCACCTCTAGTTGCTAGATGCTGTACGCTCTGGTCATCAAGCAATGATGAGGTGGTTTTGATGGCACAGATACTGCTCAAGCATGGGCTGATTGTCAGCATGAACAAGGATAGGCAGGTCTTCCTGGATGGGGATGTCCTGATTGATCATGATTCCATCCTTGCAGTGGGCAAGGTTGACCCAAAGTTGATCGCACACGGTGCTCAGGTGCATGATTGCACGGGGAAAATCATCCTTCCGGGCCTGATCAACACCCATGTGCACACATCCCAGCAATTGGGTAGGGGACTTGGTGATGATGTCGATCTGCTCACCTGGTTGCATGAACGTACCTTCCCCTACGAAAGCTCCCTCACCGAAGAGGATTCCTATGTTTCGACCTTGCTTTGCTGCATCGAACAGATCCGAGCCGGTGTTACGAGTTTTGCCGAGCCCGGAGGGCAGTTCGTGCGTTCCATGGCAAAGGCTGTCTCCCAAGCCGGATTGAGAGCCAAACTTGCAAAGTCGAGCATGGATTGCGGGGAAGGCTTGCCCAAGATTTGGCAACGGAGCACTGAGGATGAGCTTGCCACCCAGGTTGAGGATCTCAAGGCCCTGCATGGCAGTGCTGATGGCAGGGTACAGGTATGGTTCGGGCTCAGGACCCTGTTCAACAACAGCGATCAACTGATCCTGAGGACAAAAGAGCTTGCCGACAAGTACAAGGTTGGAGTCCATATGCACGTCGCTGAGGTGAAGGACGAAGTGGAGTTCTGCAAAGCCAAGTTTGGGGTGGGAACTGTGCAGCATCTTGAGGATCTTGGCGTTCTGGATAAAAATTTCTTGGCAGTACACACGGTATGGCTTACCAACGATGAAGTTGACCTCTTTGCCAAACGGGAGGTAAAGGTCTCCCACAATCCTGCGGCTGCCATGCGGGTTCTGGGGTTCGCCAAGATACCCCAAATGCTGGACAAAGGCATCTGCGTGACCCTGGGTACCGACGGGGCCCCGTCGAACAATCGTATGGATCTCATTGATGAGATGTATCTCACCTCGTTGATCCACAAAGGGTGGAGACTCGATCCTACGGTGGTGAAGGCAGAACAAATCCTGGAGATGGTCACGGTCAATGGTGCCAAGGCCTTGATGGAGGAGAAGTTCCTCGGCTCCCTGGAACCGGGAAAGAAGGCAGATCTTGTTGTCATCAATCCTGCCAGTGCAGGTATGTATCCTTTGCACGACAGCATAGCAAACCTGGTGACCAGCATGCATTCTTCGAATGTGGAGAGTACGATGTGTGACGGCAAATGGCTGATGAAAGACCGGGTCTTGCTGACCCTCGATGAGAATTCGATTCTCAAAGAGGCTCAAGAACGGGCGGACAGTATTCGAGAGCGGGCAGGTATCAGGTTGAAGCATCGCTTCCCTGTCGTAGATTGCAGATTTGAAGGAAGGAACGTATGAAACGGAGTGAAATGAAGCAAGTGTATGATGGCCAGCGAAAAGCGGACCTGGTCATCAAGGGCGGAACATTGGTGAATGTACTCTCTGCAGAGTTGTACCTTGCTGATGTTGCAATCGTGGACGACCGTATCATCACCATCGGTGATGTATCGCAGTACATCGGGCCTCAGACAAAAGTCATGGATGCCAGCGGCAAGTATGTTGCTCCCGGATTCATTGATGGCCACATTCATCCCGAAAGTTCGAACCTCTCGATGCGGTCGTTCGCCAAGATTCTTCTCAAACATGGCACTACCAGCATCATGACCGATTTGCACGAGATTGGGGTTGTCTGTGGGCTGGAAGGTATTGAGGCAACACTTGAGGAGGCAAAGCAGACTGACCTTTCACTCTACTTTGTGGTTCCTTCCCATGTTCCCTTCTCCCCAAATATGGAGACCAGTGGTGGCCAGTTCGATGCCTCGATCATCGCCCGTGCCCTGGACCGGGAGGATGCTGTTGGTTTGAGTGAAATCGTGGCTCCCTATGTGGTGATGGGCTATCCTGATCTTTTGGAGGCTATGGAGCTGACACGGCTACAGAACAAGAGCTTGCAGGGACATCTCCCCGAGGCCTCAGGACCTGCCTTGGATACCTGTCTTGCACTGGGAGTGAATACCGACCATGAGTGTCTGCATGCGGAGGAAGCCTTGGAAAGGATCCGCAAGGGTTGCCATGTCATGATGCGTGAGGGATCGGCGGCTCGCAATATGCCGGACCTGATCAAGATCCTGACCGAACACCACCTTGACTCCACGCTTTGCTCCATCGTCACCGATGACCTGCACACCATCGATGTGGTGGACAGGGGGCATCTTGATGATTCTTTGAGGACAGCCCTTTCCTGTGGACTCGACTTTGTGAAAGCTGTACAGCTGGTTACCATAAATGCTGCCCGCTGTTTCCATCTTGATTGGGAGATCGGTGCCATTGCCCCAGGAAGACGGGCCGATATCACCATTCTTGACAGTTGTGAGCAACCGAAGGTGACTGACGTCATCTCCAAGGGCAAGCTGGTAGTGGAGAAGGGCAAGCTTCTTGTCGATTATCCCCTTCAGCAGCATGACCCGATCTTGCTCAAGACCATTACCCTGCCGCATGGAAGCATAGAAGCGAAAGATCTAGGCATTGCCGTCGATTCGAAGGTAAAACAGGCCAAGGTCTTGGGAATGAGAACCTTGGATTGGATTCCCATCACCATTGCCCAGGAAGGGGTGCTCCCGGTCAAGGATGGGTATATCCAAGCCGATACCAACCAAGACCTGTTGCTCATCGCCCAGGTCGAACGGTATGGAAAGAACGGGAATATCGGCAAGGCCTTCATGGCAGGATTCAACCTCAAGAAAGGTGCAATGGCATCCTCTGTTGCCCATGACAACCATAACATCATCGTCTTGGGTACAAACCTTGAGGATATGGCATTGGCTGTGAACCGGGTGGCAGCACTTGACGGTGGCCAGGTCATGGTGGTCGACGGCAAAGTGGTTGAGGAGATTTCTTATCCAATCTGCGGGTTGCTCAGTGACTTGGGCGCAGAAGAGCTTGCCCAGAAGAAAAAAATGCTGATCAAGGCGTCACAGGATGCAGGTTCAACCATTGGTTTCCCGTTCCTATTCCTTTCGTTCATCGGGCTTGCAGCTATTCCTGAGTATGCAATCACCGACAAGGGCTTCATCGACGTGCTCAAACAGGCGATCATCGAGCCTGTGTTGGAACTGGTGTATTGACCAACGTACCGGGCAATGGGAAGCAAAGGCTTCCTGTTGCCCTCTCAATCAGGTTCTGATGCGAGAGCTTCCAACTCTTTTGCCACCTGCATGATGGCGATGTACCCCGGGTCACTGATAGTGGCCTGGGGTTTCGTCTTTCGTGCTTGGGTGCTCATCCATAGGGGATCGTTGGCAACAATATCTTGGCATCGGGTGCAAAAGAGCTGGTGTGCATCCTCGGCCACTCGATAACTTTCCCGTGTTTCTTCGGTAAATTCCACTGCTTCATAGCCGGCTTCTTCCGCCATCTGTTGTGTTGCATCCAGGACAAGCGATATCTGCCTGTTCTCTTTCGATTCCATCAGGAAGGTAAGATAGAGCGCCGATTCCAAAGCAAGGGGACGAAACAGTCCCAGTTGCAGAGCAGATGAGGTTTGCCCAAGGAGCATGGCCGAAAGATTGCCGAACTGTGCATATGCCTGGGCAATACGGGTTGCCCCATCTCCAATGATTTGCAGTACGTTTTCTCGAATGGTATCTTCTGTCATGGTAGGTTCCTTTGCATCCATAGTATACGCTGCAATAAAGTGTTCACACAATGTTTTCGGTTCCACTCGGAAACAATAGCAAGGAAGGTCAAGGTTTTCCGTTTCGCTTGGGATAGGATGGGGTCGAGGAAGCAAACACATGGATTTACAGACGTACGATGCGGTGGAGCGGATGCTCGCCTACATTGAGGATCATCTGCAGGAGGAGATCACCCTGGTGCAACTGGCCAGGGCGGCTTGGTATTCACCCTATCATGCCGCACGCTTGTTCAAGCAAGCAACGGGGTGCACCCCCTTTGCCTATATCCGCAGCAGTCGGCTTGCCATGGCCGCCCATCTGTTGGGGAAAGGAAAAGAGACGATCATCGATGTAGCGTTTTCGTTTGTGTTCGACTCGCATGAAGGATTCACGCGTGCCTTCAGCAAACAGTTCGGCATGAGCCCTTCTGAGTTTCGCAAAGCCCTTGCTGCGTATCATGAGCGAGCTTCCCAGTACACCAGACAAGAAGGAGAGAATCAAATGCAAACAGTATTTGTCCAGGTAGTGGAACGCGCAAAGAGAAAAGCTGTCGTGAAGTTTGCCCATAAGGCTACCGAGTATTTTTCTTACTGTGAGGAAGTGGGCTGTGATGTGTGGGACATCCTTTCTTCCATCGAGGGGGCTCTCAATGAGCCTATCGGTATGTGGATGCCCCAGTCTATGAGAAGACAGGGGAGCGGAGAGTATGTCCAGGGCGTTGAGGTGCCGATGGACTTTTCAGCTCCGATTCCAGAGGGATTCGATCTCATCGAATTGAAGTCGTGCAAGATGATGGTCTTTCAAGGGCCTCCCTTTGATGAAGAAAAGTTTGAGGATGCGATCACCGATCTTTGGGAAGTGATGAAAACCTATGATCCCACGCTCTACGGGTACCAATGGGCGGATGAGGATGGGCCTCGCTTCCAATTGGCTCCTCTGGGCTATCGCGGGTACATTGAGGCCAGACCCGTGCGTGAAGTGAACTGAAATGATAAGCAGAGGGCTGTCCTGGGGAGGGCAGCCCTTGCTTCATTTGTTCTTTCGTTTCAGATACCGCCTGAGGCTTCTGACCTGACTCGCTACAAAGCATACAAGTGGGGTGGGCAACATATGTATGCCTACCCATTTTGCTTCAGAGAATTCTGCGATGAAGGGTGGCTCTCTCATCTGCTGCAGTTCATAGGCATAGACTCGGTAGTGAAAACCAGGTACATGCAGTCCCCAGAGAAGGACAAGCTGCCGGGGATGTTCAACTGCCATTCCCATTTCCTCCCCAGCTTCCCGGATGGCCGCCTTTGCATAGGCTACCTTGTCATGTTCATCATATCCGTCCTTTGGTTCCCATCCCCCTCCCGGAAATGACCAATGGCGATTCTGAGGGCTCATGCTTCGTTTGCCGATGAGAATGTGAACCTGATGGTTTTCATCCCTGCTCCAGAATATGATGCCTGCTCCATGATAGCTGTGAAGTGATTTCATACCTACAGTGTACAAAAGAAGTCACAAAGAACCTACGGAAAAAAGATAAGTAGTACGGAAATGTTCGTATTCTCCTCACCATCATCGACTATGTATGCTGAACGTATGAAGCACTGATTGCTTGGTCTGATTGTCCCTGTTTGCCCGCTTTCCATCTGAAGAAACCTTGATTGCTCACACAAATAATTGGTTGCGTGACGCCCGTTTTATGCTACTGTGATACAAACAGGGTCGTGGGTGTGCTGTCGAACGGTGCGCGGATAGGGTCTCCTGCCGTGCAAGGAATCTGATGAGGTAGACATGGTATCCAGTCTTCGGCCAAAAATCCCCGACCCCAGATAAGGGAGGCCACATGGAATCCAAACACTATGATGTGGTGGTGGTTGGTGGTGGAATGGCTGGACTGACAGCTGCCGCTTATTGTGCTCGCGCCGGGTTTTCCGTGTTGCTTTGTGACAAACAGGAGCGTCTTGGGGGACTCGTGAACTCCTTTGAGCGCAACGGGTTTGTCTTTGACCAAGGGATCCGGGCGATCGAGAACTCCGGCATCATCTTTCCCATGCTCAAGCAACTGGGTATTGAGATACCCTTTGTACGCAGCCCAGTAACGCTGCAGATCTGTGACGAGCGGCTCTTGATAGAGGATTTCCACAGTCTGGATGGCTATCAGGAGATGCTTTGCCGACTCTATCCCGAGAACAAGGCTGACATAGCTTCCATCATGGCTGAGATCCGCAAAATCACCAACTCCATGCAAGTGTTGTACGGGGTGGACAATCCGCTGTTCTTGGACAACTTTCAGGATCTGGGGTATGTCCTTTCCACCCTTGTGCCCTTCCTGTTCAAGTCAATGCATACCATGGGGAAGATCAAGAAGCTCCAACAGCCGGTAACCACGTTCCTTGCCCAGTTCACCACCAACCAGGCCTTGATCGACATCATCGCCCAGCACTTCTTTGCTGACACCCCGACCTTCTTTGCCCTCAGTTATTTTGGGCTTTACCTTGAGTACCAGTACCCCTTGGGAGGAACCGGGGCATTGGTACATGCAATGGAGCAGTATCTGCAGGAAAAGGGTGTCGAGCTTCGTCCATCCTTCACGGTCTCATCGGTTGATGCTCAGCAGCGTCTTGTCAACGATGAAATATCCTATTCCCATCTGATCTGGGCTGCAGACCTGAAAAGTCTGTACCGTTCGCTGAAGCAACCGCTTCCCCAGCGGCAGGCAGAGCTGGAAGCACAACGAGGAGGGGACTCCATCTTCTCCTTCTACGTAGCCTGTTCGCTTCCTCCCTCCTACTTTTCCGAAAAAGCAAGCCCCCACCTTTTCTACACACCCACCAAGGCAGGGCTCGGGAGTGTCCCGTCGGAAGCACTCAGTCCTACATGCCAAGACCGAACTGTCATCGAACACTATCTGAGGTTGTATCTGGAAACCACCACCTATGAGATTTCCTTGCCTGTCCTTCGTGACCCGACCCTCGCACCCGAGGGATGCAGTGCTTTGCTTGTATCCTGCCTGTTCTCCTATGAGCTGACCCGGCGCATCGAAGTGCAGGGGTGGTATGAGGAAGCAAAGAGCATCTGTGAGCAAACCATACTCCGGGTGTTGTCGGAGAACCTGTACCCCGAGCTTCCTTCCCATGTGCTGGAGAGCTTCAGCTCAACACCAACCTCCTTGGAACGACTTACCGCAAACAGTGAGGGAGCCATCACCGGTTGGGCGTTTACCGGAGGCAACATTCCGGTAATCCACAGCATGCAGGACATCACCAAATCGGTACGAACTGAGTTTGAGACGATCAGCCAAGCAGGACAGTGGGCCTTCAGCCCCTCAGGCCTGCCCATTTCTGTGATGACAGGGAAACTTGCCGGCGAACGTGCCATCAAGGCAGCAAAGCATGAGAAATCTCATGGATAAGCAGAAAGGTATTGCTTTCTGTGGGCTTGCTTGTTGCTTGTGCGAAGAGCACCCTTCCTGCAAAGGGTGTCGCCGAGGAGATTGTCCGGAGGCGGGAGGTTGCAAACCCTACCAGTGCGCCCAGACAAACGGGCATGAAGGATGTTGGGAGTGTCCACAGTTTCCCTGTGACCATGGCCGCTTCCAGTCCATGCGAATCAGAGCCTTCGTCGCTTACTGTGCACAGTACGGACAGGCTGGTTTGCTATCTGCCTTGGAGAAGGGGGAAAACATCGGCTTGCAGTACCATTATCCGGGCAAATTGGTAGGAGATTAT
>Ga0265295_1007619_pt1 | contig 12369 bp, 8 predicted proteins | sample Munlansysbiofilm_FD_192503 | JGI IMG/M metagenome (GOLD analysis project Ga0265295, IMG submission 192503) | Leachate microbial communities from a municipal landfill in Southern Ontario, Canada - Methane capture system biofilm | ecosystem: Engineered > Solid waste > Landfill > Unclassified ... | reverse complement strand
ATAAAATTAATGGTAATGGCATCGGTTGTAACGGTGGGTATTGCAATTAAATACGCTCTTTTATAAAAAGATTCATTAGTGCTCGGTAAATCCGTATAGATACTTCGCTAACGCGCAGAATGACAGGGTTATAACGAGCATTACAAGAGGGGGTTTGCTGGCTACGAAGCCACCAGCAAACCCCCTCTCTTTATATCTAACATGCCAATTTCGATTAGTAAGGGTGAAATTTTAAAGAACATTCGCTACTCTATCCATGATATATCTTGCATGTCATTGAAAGTCAGGACTTAAAGACTCAATATTGACAAGAAAACAGCAATCCAAAATCGAACAAGTCCATTTGCAAGGGTTTCTTTATCAAGATTATGAATAGTTCCATAATTATAACAACTGTTTTCAATGGAAACATACGAAACTATAATTACCGAATCATTACAGGCAACTATGGGAAATGCGATGAAGCATAGATTGGCGCAGTTTGTTGTCGAAACCCCGAAATCAATCCCTTTTTTGTGGAGCTTAATTGCAACCAAACCCTACCCCATTAATGCTCGTGCTGCCTGGGTTTTTGAGTATCTCTGCACCAACAACGAAGTCTTGTACTGGTCGTATATTGAAGCGATAGCGATCAGTTTCCCAAAAACTAATAATGAATCGGTGATGCGTATTTTATCAAAACTATTGATGCTAAAACCAATTCCCGAAAAAGAGGAGGCAAAGGTTTTAAATGCGGCTTTTGATCGGTTAACCAATAAAGCACTGCCCATTGCGCTAAGGGTCAATTGCATGCAAATTGTCTATAACCTGACGAGCAAACATCCCGATCTACAAAACGAACTCCGTGGAATTATTGAAAATGAGATTGAAACGGGTAAACCTGCTTTCAAAAGTCGAGGATGGAAAATATTAACCCAACTCAACCTAAAACGTTCCAATTGACAGTTCCATATTGTTTCAGGGGCACAACAACTCTCGATCAACCTCCTTTTCGTTTCAAGACAATTGCTGTACGTGCCGGAAGATATAGTTTTAAGGCCAACGATTCGCGTTTATAATCAAAGGTTGCCGGAATGGTGAAATAGGTTTGTGATTCGGTTAGATGACCAAATCCACCATATTTTTCAGCATCCGTATTTAGAATCAATTCATATGCTCCCCCATCGATTTCAATGGCATAATCGACAACCGAGTTTGTAGGGCTGAAGTTGAAAACAAAAACAAGATTCTTTCGCATAAATGCCAAAATCTGGTTGCTTCTGTTTTCATGAATTTTTTGTGCATCGTAACCATCCAAAGCCAAATTCATGGAAAGTATCTTAATCATATCTCTATCAAAATCAGACAAGTAGTGATATTTCAATGCGTCGTTATCGCGCAACGACCATTGTCGTCGAGCATACCAATAGGACCAATTATTTCCCAAACGTGGGAAGTCAATCCACTCAGGATGACCAAATTCGTTTCCCATGAAATTGAGATATCCGCCGGTGGAGCAGCCAATGGTTATCAACCGAATTATTTTATGCAATGCCATTCCACGATCCACCTCAAAGGATTCCGAAGCCTTGTCCATTTTATTGTACATTGCCTCTTTAATGAGCCTAAAAATAAGTGTTTGATCGCCAACCAAGGCCTGGTCGTGCGACTCAGCATAATTGATGGTTTTCTCCTCTTGCCGTTTATTGGTTAGTTGATAGAATATTTCGCCAACCTGCCAATTTTCGTCGGCTAGAGTTTTAATAATTTTGATCCAATAATCGGGTCCTCCCATGGCTAATCGATAATCGAAACCCATGCCGCACTCAACAAATGGAGTTGCCAAACCGGGCATTCCACTCATATCTTCGGCAACGGTAATGGCCAAGGGGCGCACTTGGTGTATCAATATATTGGCGAGCGTAAGGTAAGTAATGGCGTCTTCGTCCTGATTTCCATCGTAATACATGCTATAATCGACAAAATTGGCACCCAATCCATGATCGTAATAGAGCATGCTGGTGATACCATCGAATCGGAAGCCGTCAAAGTTGTATTCTTCGAGCCAAAATTTACAATTTGAAAGCAGGAAATGCAGTACCGAGTTTTTCTCATAGTTGAAACATAGGGAATCCCAAGCCTCGTGTTCACGGCGCGATCCCTCGTGAAAATAGAGATGTTTGGTTCCATCAAACTCGCCCAATCCCTCTTCTGAGTTCTTAACACTGTGCGAATGAACCAAATCCATAATAACCGCAATTCCTCTTTGGTGTGCCTTATCAATTAGATACTTTAAATCGTCAGGGGTTCCAAAACGCGATGATACCGCAAAATAGTTTGAAACATGATATCCGAATGAGCCGTAATATGGATGCTCTTGTATGGCCATGAGTTGAATGGTATTGTAGCCAGCTTTCGCAATTTCGGGGATTCGCAGATCAGCAAATTCGCGGAAAGTTCCCACCCGTTCATCTTCGGTAGCCATTCCAACGTGGGCTTCGTACACCAAAGGATATTTAATCAATGGTGCTTCCGGGATTTTCCACTCATACGCCTTTTCGGGATTCCACACCTGCGCGGAAAACGCTTTTGTGATGTCGTCCTGAATGGCAACAGTTGCATACGAAGGGATTCGTAATCCTTTCCCTCCCTGCCAATGAATCGAAAGTTTATATTTTTGACCATGCTGTATTTTATCGAGCGTAAAGGTACGTTGCCAATCGCCCCGCTCGTTTATTCGAACCAACTCATAATCAGGACTTTCTGTCCAGTTATTAAAGTCGCCCACCATAAAAATAGCCGTTGCATTTGGAGCATACTCGCGCAAATACCAAAGAGCTTTATCACAATGCAAACCGTAATAGTGATGTCCATTGGCAAAATTATGCAGTTCGATTTCAGAACCACACAACTCAATTGCCTTATCGAGAACACGATGATATCGTTTTTTTATGGTATTTGTGTACGGGACCAAAAGAGGATCGTTATTAATAATTTGTGGTGTAATGCTCATATTCCATTTCCATTTAAGTGCAAGGATAACAAATGTACGTGAAAAGAACGATAGTAGCAAACAAGAAAATAAAGGTCGATTCCATGTCTGTTAATGAAATGTATATAGGAATAAAACAACTGTCAAGTCAGATTAAGATAACATGTTTTAAATATTTGCTTCGCGATTCGAAGTCAATTTTTATTTTCGTAAAATAGAGGTTTTGAATTGTTCATTTTGATGTTTTTATACGTACTAAATGTAATGCTTCCTACATTATTGTAGGAAGCACCCAAAATGAAAACTTGTTTTATTATATTTGTTTGACTAAATAAAATATGAAACAAAAATATCACTCGAACGCAGTAACACACACGTTCATAAACAAATTTAAAAATTCGACACAATGAAATATACTCTTTATCAAATTGACGCATTTACAGACAAAGTATTTGGCGGAAATCCAGCCTGTATAGTTCCGCTTGACAAATGGCTGACGAAGGATATCATGCTGCAAATAGCGAAGGAAAACTCGGTTGCTGAAACCGCTTTTTTTGTAAACAAAGGGGATAAAATCCATTTACGTTGGTTTACGCCCGAAATTGAAATGGATCTGTGTGGTCATGCCACTCTTGCAGCGGCACATTGTTTGAAAACAATACTTAAATACAAAAGCGATAACATTGTTTTTGAGACGTTAAGTGGAGATTTGAACGTTTTAGTAGAGAACGGTATTTACAAAATGAATTTTCCTTCAAGAATCCCGACTGCAGACCATTTGCCCGAGACGATTTTAGAATCGTTAAACATAAAACCGAACGAAGTTTTAAAGGCTAGGGACTATGTATTAGTGTATAAAACCGAAACAGAGATTGGGAATATTAAAATTGATCGACAATTGTTTGATCAAATCAACCTAGACCCTGGTGGAGTTATTGTGACTGCAATTGGTGATAAGTGCGATTTTGTTTCCCGATTTTTTACACCTCAAGCCTTCATTCTGGAAGATCCAGTAACGGGTTCGGCTCATTGTTCATTAATCCCCTTTTGGGCAGCCCGACTTAATAAAAAAGAACTTTATGCCCTTCAAGTATCAGAGCGAACAGGAAAACTTTATTGTGAAGACAAAGGGAGTCGTGTGATAATCAGTGGACAAGCAAAAACATATTCGATTGGAAACTTTTGGATTGAATAAAAATATGGCCATCAACGGTTTTGCGCCCTGGTCGAGTTTGTTCAAAACGCTACTCTACCAGAGGTGCAAGCAAAAAAAACAACCCTATCACTATCTTTTTTATGTCGAGTTAAGACGTTTATTTTACGCTCCCATTATGGTTGATTTGCATCTTTCTCCAGAAAAATTCAAACACACGTTTGGTTATATAATCAGACCCCAGTGAGTGTCCGTGTCCTGGCAAGTAGAGTTGTTCGAAATCTTTTCCGGCTTTAACAAGTGCATCCACCACTTGTAGAGTAGAAGCAGGATCTACATTATCATCAAGTTCTCCATTAATCAGTAATAGATCTCCATCCAACAAGTGCGCATTGTCAACATTTGAGGAAGCTGAATACCACGGACCAATAGGATACCCCATCCACTGCTCGTTCCACCAAATCTTATCCATTCTGTTATCGTGACAGCCACACAGAGAGACCGCAGTTTTATAAAAATCGCCCTGAAAAAGTAGTGCCGACATTGCATTCTGCCCCCCTGCAGAGTATCCGTATATGCCCACTCCCCGATTTACATCCACTGAAGGATATTTTGCCGACACTGTTTTAATCCAGAGGATTCTGTCTGGAAATCCAGCATCTTTAAGGTCTCTCCAACATACATCGTGAAAAGTTTTTGACCGGTTAGCGGTGCCCATTCCGTCAATCGTAACCACAATAAAGCCCATCTCCATCAATTTGGAGAATCGCATATAAGCTGCAAAATCTTTGGTAACGTGAGCATCGTGCGGGCCTGCATAAATGTACTCTACTACGGGATATTTTTGGGATGGGTCAAATGTTGATGGTCTGTATATGGTCCCCCAAATATCGGTAACTCCATCTCTTCCCCGAGCAGAAAACACCTCTGGTCTGCACCAACCAAATGTCAACAATTCAGAAATATCAGCTCTCCCTAACTCCATCAATACACTTCCATCTTCGGCAGAGCGAACTACAGATATAGGCTCCAAATCTGGACGCGAATAAACGTCTATAAAATATTTATTATCGGGAGAGAAAGTCGCTTTGTGATTTGCATTTTCAGGGGTCAATTCTGTCAAACGGCTTCCATCCATATTCATACGATAGTAGTGCAAATTGTAAGGATCCTCCCCCTTGTTTTTCCCATTTGCAGAAAAAATTATATAATCATCCTTTTCGTTTACTTTAACAACCTCTCTTACTACCCACTTGCCTTTTGTTAACGCTCTTTTTATCGTTCCACTTACCGCATCAATTTGATACAGATGTCTCCACCCATCTCTCTCAGAAGACCATATAATATTTTTGGTATCCTCGGTATAGTATATAAAATTCCTTCCATAATGAACAAAGGTATTAAAATGCTCATTTACAACAATGCTGACGCTTCCATTCTGAGCATCAACGTTTACAATCTGATACGTTTGATGACCTCTTTGATTAAAATCAAAACTGAACCAACCTGAATCATTCGACCATTTTCTAAAAAAAAGTTGGTACGGATTTGCAAACTCTTTTGTGTCTATTTCTATTTTCGTTTTTTGCTCAATATTGAACAAAGTCGGACGATTAACCGGTATAACATCTCCTGGTTTATAGTAGTCCCGCCATTGAAGTTTTGGCTGTTTCTGATCTGTTGGTGCCGACTCCAGAAGAGGAATCCTATGCCTTTTGGCCTCTAAGGTTTGTATGGCAGCAATTTTTTTTGAATCTGGAGACCAGTTGATTTGCGAATAAAAGAGGTTTTCTGTACCGTCAAAACTAAGTTGTATCTCTTTTTTAGATGTTAAATCGCTTTCGTTTTTATCCCCCGTTGCTCGTAACCAGATATTAAAATCCGTAACATAGGCCTCCCATTTACCATCAGGCGATACAATAACCTTTGGATGATCTCTTTTTAAAAATGTGGAGTCGGATTTAGCACTCATTAACTCTTTGTCAATCAAGACTTTTGACCTCTTTAGTATATTAACACTATAGTTTTTTAATGCACCCTCCTCTCTTATCTCATACGTAAAACTCACACTATCAGTCCACTTGGGAGCAATGGCAACTTGATGCACCAGTTTAGAAATATTTGATAGTGAGTCAAACTTTTTATATTCAATATTAAAATTCTGAGCATAGAGCTGGCAAAAACTCATAAGCATTACCAGCAAAGCAAGTTGTAATTTTGTTTTCATGAAATCGTTCTCTTTTTCCCAAAAATACATAAAAAAGTGCCTCAATCCTTGAACAAAGCCTTCTTTTAATGCTTTTTTGAACATGCGTTTAAGGCAATCTACTCGTGTATATAAATACCTCTCCGAGAAGGAAACCTTACTCTGTGCGTTTTTTTATGGCTTTGATAATAACCCCAATTTAAAACAAACAACCTAAATGCAACAGGTAAAGGAGAGATCATTATAATCCTAGGCATTTTAACAGCAAGCACCAACCTACTTTAATGGCGAAGTTTCTCAAAATTTGTCCCAGTATCGAAATAACAAATTCTCTGAAAACAAACAGACACTCATTACACGGTCTGTTAATAATAGTTTGTATTTTTGGAACTTATTCTGACCTGTCTAAACCATCACAATAGATTCACTTTAATGTGGATTGCATTCTAAATATGAGGTCTTTAGCCCAAAATACAAATCAACGTTGGCAGAAAAGCTTGTCTTCATAAATCCAGTACTTTGCATTTAATACACACCACACAAAATAAGAATAAAAAATAAAAGATGAAATACGAAGACGATCCAAAAAGTATTAAATATTATGTAAAAAAATATTTGATTGAAAACATTGATTTATTTAAGGGCAAAAAGGTTGTTGATTTCCCTGCCGGGAATGGCATAACATCAAGAATTTTAAACGATATAGATGCTTTTCCAATACCGATGGATTTATTTCCCGAATATTTTGAAATCGAAGGGATCGATTGTAAAAGAGCCAATATAAAAGATGGATTACCAATTGAAAAGAAGTCGGTTGATGCATTGATTTGTCAAGAAGGTATTGAGCACTTTAGCGACCAATATCTAGCTTTAAAAGAATTCAATAGAGTACTAAAACCCAATGGGATATTATTGATAACTACGCCAAACTATTCGAATCTTCGTGCAAAATTAAGCTACTTGTTATCTGAATGTGAGCGATTTAATTCAACGATGCCCCCCAATGAACTTGACAGTATTTGGATGTCGAAACAAGAAATCACAAGTGAAATATATTTCGGACATGTGTTCCTAATTGGAATACAAAAGCTAAGGGTTTTGGCAAAATTATCCGGATTTAGAATTAAAAAATATCATTATACAGGAATAAAGTCAACTTCTCTACTACTATTGCCTATATTTTATCCATTTATACTTATTTCCAATTGTATATCATATACAAAAAATTTAAGAAAAAATAAAGATTACGAAATGAGAGAAAAGAAAGCAATTTATGGCGAAGTTTTCAGAATCGCCATAAATCCGAAAATTTTAGTTGGAAGCAATTTGATGATCGAATTTGAAAAAGAACAAGATTTTGAAGAAGTTGCTCCAAAACTCAGAAGTAAACATAAAATATTTGGAACAACATAACCACCTTAGTAGTAGCAATTCTCCTCAAACATAAGCAGATGGGGGATTTCGCACAACTAACTCATCAGACGCAAAACATAGCACGAAAAATGCTGTGTTAAAATTAATTATAGTGAATTAACGACATTGTGTGTCAACAAATGTGGATTTCAAATTGTAGAAAGAGTTTTCATTGTTATTCCACAACTTAATAAACAATCTGTAAGATATGGAACATAAACATATATATGACAAAAGTGGCAAGCAACTGTGTTGCACTTTAGAAGAGAAAATAAACTCCGTTGCAAACAAAAACCTAAAAAAAGGAAACAAAGAAGCTGGTTGTTGTGCCACAAATGAACCTATTTTTAAAAATGTAAAGACCCACGGAGACGACCACGACCATTCCATTGGTGACGACAATATGTTTAAAGTGTTTTTACCGGCTGTTATTTCTTTTGTTCTATTGGGGCTTGCCATTAATTTCGATCACTTTTTTCCGCAAACTTGGTTTACAGATTGGGTAAGAATTAGTTGGTATATTTTAGCCTATTTACCCGTTGGTTTTCCAGTTTTAAAAGAAGCAATTGGGAGCATTAGCAAAGGCGAAGTATTCTCCGAATTCTTATTAATGTCGATTGCTACCATCGGAGCATTTGCCATTGGCGAATATCCTGAGGGCGTAGCAGTAATGTTGTTTTATACCATTGGTGAAGTGTTCCAGACACTTGCAGTAACAAAAGCAAAGGCGAATATCAAAACCTTACTTGATCTGCGACCAGACGAAGTAACTATACTACTGAACAACCAAACCAAAACCATAAAAGCTGAAGATGCAAACATTGGTGACATCATTCAACTCAAAGCAGGAGAAAAACTAGGTCTTGACGGAACGTTAATTTCCGAAAATGCTACATTCAACAGCTCAGCACTTACTGGCGAAAGCAAGCCTGACACGAAATTGAAAGGTGAAACAGTTTTGGCAGGCATGATAAACCTAAACAAAATTTCAGAAGTAACAGTTACAACCGCATACACCGATAGTAAGTTAAGTAAAATTTTACAACTGGTGCAAGATGCAACATCCCAAAAAGCACCCACCGAATTATTCATTAGAAAATTTGCAAAAATTTACACCCCATTTGTGGTCCTTTTAGCAACGCTCATATGTATCATTCCTTATTTTTTTGTAGATAGTTATATTTTCAGTCAGTGGCTTTATAGAGCGTTAGTTTTCTTAGTTATCTCGTGTCCTTGCGCCTTGGTAATTAGTATTCCGTTGGGCTATTTTGGAGGGATTGGAGCTGCCAGTAAAAATGGGATTTTATTCAAAGGAGGCAACTTTTTAGACATTATTGCAACAATTAAAAATGTGGTGATGGACAAAACAGGCACAATGACTGAAGGCGTTTTCAAAGTCCAAGAAGTGAACCTGAAACCGGAGTTCAATAAAACGGAAATGTTACAAATGGCAAATGCTTTAGAAAACCAAAGTACTCATCCAATTGCAACCGCCATTCACAATTTTGTAGGTGAAGTTGACAATACAATTGAACTTAAAAACGTGGAGGAATTTCCAGGTCATGGATTAAAAGCGCACATTAATGGGAAAGAATTATTGGTCGGGAATTTAAAGCTAATGGATATGTTTTCCATTGAATACAACATCGATCCAACAACAATAGTTTATACATTAATTGCCATTGCTTACGATCAGAAATTTGTAGGGTTTTTGACCATTGCAGATTCCATAAAAGAAGATGCCCAAATTACTATAAACAAACTAAAAGCACTGGGAGTAAAAACCACAATGTTGAGTGGAGACAAAAATACGGTTGTTCAATTTGTGGCTCAACAACTTGGAATTGCTCATGCTTTTGGCGATTTATTGCCCGAGGACAAAGTAAATAAAGTGAGAGAAATAATGGCAAAAAGCGGCTCCGTAGCCTTTGTAGGCGATGGCGTAAATGACGCACCAGTAGTGGCATTGAGCAGTGTTGGTATTGCAATGGGTGGTCTTGGAAGTGATGCCACGATAGAGACAGCAGACGTGGTAATACAAGACGACATGCCAAGTAAAATTCCAATGGCAATAAAAATCGGGAAACAAACAAAAAGGATTGTTTGGCAAAATATTACTATGGCATTTTTAATAAAAGGTATTGTTTTAGCCCTCGGCGCAGGAGGTTTGGCTACCATGTGGGAAGCAGTTTTTGCAGATGTTGGTGTTGCCTTATTGGCAATTTTAAATGCAATAAGAATTCAAAAAATGAAGTTTTAAGAAGAACAAGATTAACCGTTTGTTGTCCAATTACAAGAAATAAAAACGATCCATTTAAACAAAACACTTTGCAAAAACAAAGGAAATAATCATTACTAAAATAAAAGGCGACGAAACTAAATTTATTCCTTACCGATAATTCAACAAATAGTTGTCACACAAAGTGCATATGCAAAAAAAAACGAGGTTTCATACCTTATTCATTTTTCGAAAACATAACACAACAAATATCTCTTTAGTTTTCCTATTTTATAGATTCTATTTTAACCCCCTCAAAAAAAAGAATTTATCAAAAGCACATCAATTAGCCGCTTCATTTAAGAATTTTTATATCTTTGTGCTCCCTTTGGGTCGTTAGCTCAGTTGGTTTAGAGTGCTACCTTGACAGGGTAGAAGTCACTGGTTCGAATCCAGTACGACCCACAAAAAAAGCCGGTTAATAATCGGCTTTTTTTTATAAAATCTCCCCCGAAATACAATTTACTGTCACTCTATCTCTCCTGATGGATAACATTATGGCTTCAAAATTGTTAGGAGTGCCATAAAGTATCTAATTATGGACATTTTCAATCGAACGAAAAACAACAGGAACGACTTTCAAGACCATGCTATTTCCCTTTTTAAGACGCAGGCAAACGAAGTAGAACTGTACAAGCAATTTATCGAGAATCTAAATATAGACCCCAATAAAGTTTCAAAACTCAACGAAATCCCATTTTTACCGGTGGAATTTTTTAAATCGCACTCTATTTATCGAGGAGCAAACAAACCTGAAATTCTTTTCAAATCAAGCTCCACAACAGGAACCGGACAATCGACCCATGCCGTGGCCGACCTAAAGCTCTATGAACAAAGCTTTATAAATGCATTCCGCCATTTTTATGGCGATCCGGCGGATTTTTGCTTTCTATTTCTATTGCCTTCGTACCTCGAACGAGAAGGTTCGTCCCTAATTTATATGGCCGAGTCGATGATTCAAATGAGCCGATATTCCGAAAGTGGATTCTACTTAAATAACATCGACGATTTGCATAAGCAACTAATTGTTAATGAACAAAATAGTATTCCAACCATTTTAATGGGCGTTTCGTTTGCCTTGTTGGATTTTGCCGAGCAATTTTCGATGCAACTAAAATCGACCATTGTGATGGAAACTGGCGGCATGAAAGGGCGCAGAGCTGAAGTACCCAGAGAAGAACTACATACCATACTTTGCAAATCGCTGGGCGTGTCGCATATCCATAGTGAATATGGAATGACCGAACTGTTGAGCCAAGCATACTCAAAAGGCAATGGGGTTTTTGAAACTCCACCATGGATGCAAGTGTCGCTGTATGACCCTTATAACCCACTTAAGCCCAGCGAGAATAACACAGGAGGAGTGAATATTATCGATTTAGCAAACCAATTTTCGTGTGCATTTATTCAAACCAACGATATTGGAAAAAAGAACGGCGCAAACAGTTTTGAAATATTAGGCCGGTTCGACTACAGCGATGTTCGAGGATGTAATTTGCTTGTATATTAGAATAACCAATATGCTCTACGAGATCCTTCGCTAACACTCAGGATGTCAAAGTCTGCAAATCGCAATTAGAGATGTGGGGGTCGGTGGCGGCAGTGCCGCCACCGACCTCCCACATCCGAACAGCAAAAACAGTGTCATCCTGAATGTAACGCAGTGAAATGAAGGATCTCGTAATCATTATATTAATTTTGACTATCATCTTACAAATAAAAATATTTCAAACAATCGCTTCTCTATTTTTCATTACAGAAACAAACATTTATATTTGCAACCCCATAAACAACCCAACTGATATGAACTCAATAACACCCAAAGACGCCCAATTTGAGCTAGAAACCGGAAAAGCTCTAATGTTAGATATTCGCGAACCCATGGATTTCGAATTTGTGACGTTCGACGTTGAAAATGTGGTCAATGTTCCTTTACGGAAATTAACCGATGCAATGCACAAATATGAAGTTGCAAAACGATTAATTATTGCCGATTTCGACGAAAGTTTATCGCCCAACGCTACACAAATGCTGAAGCAGAATGGCTATATCAATGTGGTATATCTATTGGGAGGAATGAAAAACTGGAATCACGAACAATTGCCATTACAATACAACGTCGATAGCGGATGCGATGACTCCGGTTGCCACTCTTGTTCAGGTTGTGGACATTAAACAATTAGCATCGGAAAAAAAAGCAGTCTCCCTGCTTATAAAAATACCTAGCAATAGAAAAAACTGGCTCTTCGCCAAAACTAGTGGATTTGGTCAATTAGGCTCTTCCAAAATTTACCATCACGCTGAAATTTCTCACATTTCTAAATCAATGTCGTTTAGTTAAAATGAAG
>Ga0265295_1007618_pt1 | contig 12370 bp, 9 predicted proteins | sample Munlansysbiofilm_FD_192503 | JGI IMG/M metagenome (GOLD analysis project Ga0265295, IMG submission 192503) | Leachate microbial communities from a municipal landfill in Southern Ontario, Canada - Methane capture system biofilm | ecosystem: Engineered > Solid waste > Landfill > Unclassified ... | reverse complement strand
AAGTTCAAGGAGTGTTTTTGAATATGAACGCGTTGCATCCAGATACTCTAAAACACTGCTATGTCCCTCTCTAAGAGACTCTTTAGCCAAATCTTTTAACTCTAAACTCAGAGGTAAAATCTCCTCTTCTAAGAGAACAGACTCCTCATAAAGGGCCTTTAACTTTTTAGCAGATGCCTCAAGAGACTTTTCTATCTCAATACTTAGTGCATCTTTTTTAGCCACAAGTGAGGCATCTTTGTGAAGCAACTCAGCTCTTTGTAACTGAGCTTTTGAACTTAAAAAATCAAGTGGAAGACTCACTCCAAAAGTATAGCGCTTTGTATCTAGCTCTTTTTCATAAAGCAGTTCGTAGCCTATGGAGCTAAATGTTGAGTTATATACATTATAAAAAGCCTTTGTGGAGCTTTGTTCTTGAGCTATCGCTTTTATAAGAGCGTGTTCTTGAACCTCTTTTATCTCAACTCTTTTTGTGATTTTAAACAAATCGTCACAAGCCAACTCTTCTATTGTAAGATTATCAACTGCTTCATTTAGGCTTGAAAGTTCTGAGATATAGGCTCGCCTAAAAGCTGAGAGACTCTGCTTTGTTTTTGCTAAATCCAACTTGTTAAAGAGTAGCTCTTTTTTTGAAATCTCTCCAAGTTCATAAGCTCTTTGAAGTCTTAAAAAACCCTCATTTTGCTCATCATATAGCCCTTTAAAGGACTCACTCATCCCTTTTGAGATGCAGGCTTGATGATATGTTTTTGCTATATCTAAACTCATCATATCCAGAGCGAAAGATGCACTTATCTCTATAGCTTCTTTTTTCGCATCTACAGCTTTGCTTTTGTTTGCAAAGGGATGACTTATCTCTTGAGAGATGCCAACTCCGTACTCTTCTCCTTTTTTGCCAGTCTCATCAGCGTGAGAGATGCTAAGACCCAAATATGGGGCATCATAAGCACCTAAAAGTTCTGTTTGAGCGATCTCTGATTTAGTCTGCTCTTTCATTGAAGTCACTCTTTTGCTCATCTGCCCAGCTTCTAATATCTCGCTTAGATTTTGTGCGAAAAGAGCTGTAGATATAAAGAGTGGTAAGAATATTTTTATTTTCATTATTTAACCTTTTTTTTAAAATTTTAGTTTTATAAAAAAAGTCTATATGAGTGGCGGTCTTTGTGGAACTTGTGATGTGTTTGAACTTAGAGTGAGGATAATGCTCGATGGCTTTGTATCTAAGAGTTTAGTCTCTATAAACAGAGTATCTTTGAGGTTAAAATTAAAAATATTGTGGATGGTGTCATGAACCTTACTTTGCATATCTGCTTTGTCATACACCTTGTAACTAAGCTCATAATTTGCATCGTGATGCATATCGTGCACAACATAGTCATGCACAACAAAAAAAGCAAAAGTAATAAGAAGTAGAGTTAAAACTCTTTTTTTAATCATTTTCATAATGCAAACATTCTACACAAAACTCCATTACATGAGTGTTAAGATACAAAACTATATCTCAATCCTAAAGCAAACTCCATCTTCAAAATTGCTAACACTCAGGCTTCCTCCAAGATGCTCTTCTATAATCATCTTTGACATATAGAGTCCTAAACCTGTTCCGTTATGTTTATCTTTTGTAGAGAAGTATGGCTCAAATATTTTCTCCTTTATAGCCTCATCAATCCCTCCAGCATTATCACAAACTTCTACAACTAGTTTCTCTTTTTGGCATCTCGTTTTGATGGTGATTTTAGGATTTTGTACCTCTTTTTCTACTAATATATCTTTTGCATTTTTTATAAGATTTAACATAACTTGTATAAACTCATTTTTATATATATGAGTCAAATCCCGTCCTTGAGTATCTAGTTCAAGTTCTATGCCACTAAGTTCAAGCGATTTTTGCATCAAGCTCACACTTGTATTTACTACATCGCTAACAAGTACAAACTCTTTTGATTTATCAGGTCTGAAGTAGTTTCTAAAATCATCTATGGTTACAGACATAAACTCTAAGATAGCATTTGCTTCAACTAACTTCTCATCAAGATACTCTTTTGTAAGCTCTTTATGCTCATAAGCTGAGTCGATATTCATAAATACATATGACATCTGATTTAAAGGTTGTCTCCACTGATGAGCTATCATACTTAACATATCCCCCATCTCTGCCATCTTTGACTGTTGGATTAGGATTTTATCTTTTTGTCTCTGTTCCCTTAATCCATCAGCAACCCTTTGCTCTAGTGACTCATTTAATTTCTCAAGTTCATCAGCTCTTCTTTGCACCTCATCTTGATACTCTAAAAATATACCATTTATCTTTCTTGAGAGAAGAAGTGAGAGAACAACAACAAAGATAACAATAGCCGCTGATGCACTTAGGATAAAGTCTAGTTCATTATCTAGCATCTGCTCCAATTGATTTTGTTTTTCTAACTCTTTTTTACTCATCTTAGATGTCTCAAAACCATAAAGCAAGTACCAATCAAGTGGCTCATAGTACTTAGAGTAGTAGTAAAAATTATCTAAGGTGTCTTTATGCCATTTTGATTCTTCTGAGAGGTTTGTAGATATAAATTCAAGTGAGTTATCTCCTAAAAAAGATGACATTTTTTTAGATAAAAAAATAGGCTCTTTTGCTTCATAAAGGCCCATAAAATCGGCTCTATCCATAGGTATGCTCTTTAGCATCTCTAAGAGTTCAGACTTTAGAGAATCTCTCTTATTCTCAACATTTATGGATGAGCCTATGTAGTAGTCATAAATATTTAAGTTTTTAACATACGTTATATAACTCTGTTTTTGTTCATAAAAATCGCTCTCTAAAAAGCCCTCTTGGTATTTTCTCGCCTTTTGTATCTCTTCTAAGATTATGGCTCTATGGTTAGCATCTTCATAAGATATAATGTTTTTTTGCGATAGTTTTAAGCTTCGTGGTAGAATATTTTCTCCATTAAAACTAACCATAAAAATGGGGCTTTTACCTGCGTTAAATGCCATCTGAGAATCTATTATCCGCTCTTTTATCTCTCTTGCTGACTTTTTCATATCATACTTTTCATAGATATATCTAGCACTATCATAAGCCATATCAACACTCTGCTTAAGCTCCATTTTTATGCCATCAGCTAAACGATTTGTTTTATAGTCAAATAGAAGGTTTAACTGATCTACCCAAATCTCACTCTTAGCTTTTTTAGACTCTATATGCTCAGCTATAGAAATCTCTTTTACTTTTTTGAAATAAGCGTTTACTTTATCTATATAAAAAGTAGTTATAAAAAAACTAGCCGTCAACACCAAGGCTAATGGCACTACGACTATAAGATATGAGATTACTCTTTTTTCATTTATCTTCATGTTTACTCTTCACTTATTATGCTTAACTCTTTTTTAGGCTTAAGCCCTAACTCCACAAGATTTTGTGCCCGTTTTATAATGTTTCCTTTACCACTCTTTAGTCTCTTCATAGAGATATCGTAAGAGTCCTGAGCCTTTTGAAGATGCTCTTTTACCTTTAGCATCTCATCTACAAACAAAACAAGTTTTTCATACATCGCCTCAGCCTCACTCACTATTTTTTGGGCATGCTCTTCTTGGTGTTTTGTTCTCCAAATATGCTCTATAGTTCTAAGTGTCACTAGGAGTGTAGATGGTGAGACTACTAAGATATTGCTATCATAAGCACGTTTAAAAAACTCTCCATCTGACTCAAGTGCAAGAAGAAAAGCTCCTTCTATTGGCATAAAAAGAAGTGTAAAATCAAGTGTATTTACACCCTCTAAAGCATCGTAATTTTTAGCGCTAAGCTCTTTTACATGCGTACTTATGGAGTTTAGATGCTCTCTTAAAGCCTGACTCTTTAGCTTAGCATCATCCTCTTTTACAAACTTTTCATAAGCTAAAAGAGAGACTTTTGAGTCTATGATGATATCTCTTTGTTGTGGCATATGAATCACTACATCAGGGCGGTAACTTTTGCCCTCAGGAGATTTTAGACTCACTTGTGTTTTATACTCCATCCCCTCTCTTAAGCCTGATTCTTCTAAGATTCTAACTAAAACTATCTCGCCCCAGTTTCCTTGAGTTTTGTTCTCACCCTTTAGAGCATTTGTAAGATTTAATGCATCTTGAGATAGTTTAGAGTTCATCTCTTTTAGTCTTACTAACTCATCTTTTAATAGATGCCGCTCTTTCGTCTCATAACTAAACTGCTCTTTTGATTGGTTTGAGAAGTTTGTTATCTGTTCACGAAAAGGACGAAGAAGCATCTCAAAATGCTCTTTATGCGTATGGTTAAAACTCTTTGATTTTGTCTCAAAAATCTCATTAGCTAGAAGTCTAAACTCTTTTGATAGCTCCTCTTTTGCACTTTGGAGCATCTCTATCTTCTCTTGATGAGATTTTATATTTCCTTCATACTTACTACTTAAGATGGCGTATCTCATTCTTAAGTCATTTTTGGTTTGAAGAGTCGATACATAAAGATACAACAATGTTGCAATAACTACACAACAAACAATCAAAAGAGCCAAATATAAATCCATTAAAAATTATCCTAAGTTTGATTTGTATAAATTATACAGTATTTGTATTTGCATTGTCTCATTTCAATGCAAAATGCCATCTTTTATGCTAGAATCGACTTTATGATCCAATGGCACGAAGGGTTAAGTCTTGGCGTAAAAGCCATTGATGATGACCATAAAAAACTCCTAAACATTATCAACACTCTCTCAGATGCTATAAAAGATGGCAACACGCAAGAAGTTATAGATAAAACATTCAAAGACTTACAAAAGTATGTACTAGAGCATTTTCATAGAGAAGAAGCACTCCTTAAAAAGTGTAATTATGAAGATATAAAAGAGCATATGGCTCAGCATAGAGAGTTTGGCAAAAAAATTCCCGAACTAATGACAAAACTAGCCGATGTAAAAAATAGTGCTAATGCGCAAGAAGTAAGTTACTTTCTAACAGATTGGCTATTTAACCATATTATAGAAGAAGATATTCCAACTATTAGTATATATGAACAGCATGGTCTTACAAAACAAAAAATGAGTAATAAAAAGAGTTTTATCTCTAAAATAACAAAAAAAACTATAGAAAATTTTAGTTTTACAAAGAGAATTTTTCTCTCAGCCATTATTCCTCTCTTAGGAATGCTCCTCTTTGGGACTATCATACTATTTAACAACCTCACAAAATATATGAACATGAAAAAAACATCTACGATAACTCAGATTGTATCAAGTGTAGATAAAGTTGTTCACGATATGCAGATGGAAAGAGGTCTAAGTATTGGCCATGTTACTTGCTCAGATGGAAAGTTTAAAGAGACTCTAAGACGACAAAAGCTTAGCCTTAATATCTCAATAAAAAAGTTTCAAGAAAAAATCAAAGAACCAGATATAAAGCATATAAGCGTAATAGAACCATATATAAAAAGATTTCAAGCAGATATATTATCACTAAAAAAGCTCAGGGATAAGATAGATGCAAAAGAAATCACCCAAGATGAAGCGATATATTCTTATACCCAGATTATTAAAAATATCCTAAACATCACGCCAAAGGTAGCCTTTTTAAACTACGATAGAGAGATATCTTCTAATATTGCCACACTATCTTCTTTGCAACATCTAAAAGAGTCTTTAGGCCAACAAAGAGCCTATGCAATTATGCTTATAGAAAAAAATGGTGGCTCCATAGATGAATATCTACACTTTGCAAAGCTAGATGGAACCCAAAGAGCTTTTTTCGAAACATTTAAGCAGAGTGCATCTCCCTTAGAACAAGGTGAGTATAATTTAATTATATCCTCAGACATAGCGAAAAAAATAGATGACTATAAACAAAGCATCTATCTCAGAGAGTTTGATTCTCTTGATTCGCAAGTCTGGTTTGACTCTGTCACAGAGCTTATCAATGAGATAAAAATCTTTGAAGAGAGTCTCCTCTTTAAGATTAACTCTTTAGTAGAGGCAAGTATAAATGACTCTATAGTAAATCTTCTTTTATGGTTATTTTTTGCTACAACTATCTTAATCATTACACTCTCTATGCTCTATACTTTTAGAACAAGCACAAAGTACCAGATCCATCAACTCACAGATGCCATGAAAGATTTAGCTAAAGGAGGAAGGTCGCTTAGACTCTCTCCTATAAATATAAACAGAGATGAGTTAGCTGTTATGTACGATGCATACGAGACAACCAGACAAAAACTCCTAAAGGGTGATATCTACACCCAACTCTATCTAAATAAAAAAGAGTTAGAGATAGAGTCTCAGCAAAAACAGAATGTTGAACTTCAAGAGATGGCATATATTGACCCTCTTACAGGTACTATGAACCGCCGTAAGTTTGATGAGTTGTCTCAAATTGAGCTAGAGCGTTCAAACCGCTATAAAAGTGAGCTAAGTTTTTTATTGCTAGATATTGACCACTTTAAAAAGATAAACGACACTTATGGGCACGATGCTGGCGATGAAGTGCTTAAACACTTCTCTAGTATATGTTTAAGCATGGCGAGGAGTTTAGATATTGTAGCTAGGATTGGCGGTGAAGAGTTTGTAGTGATGCTAAGAGAGACAGACTCTGATGGCGCTCTTATCTTTGCTGAGAGATTCCGTGAAACAATCTCCAACTCAGTTGTAAACCATGATGGTAAAAGTATAAAATACACTCTAAGCATAGGAATATCTTCAAGACAAGATGATGATAAAGATGTAAAAGCAATCCTACAAAGAGCAGATAAAGCACTCTATGGGGCTAAAAACAGTGGAAGAAACCGTAGTATTATCTACTAAGATTACGCATATTATCAAGTAAGTTTACTTAAATGGCAGAAGCAAAACATAGATTGCACACTAATCATATAGTATGCCATTGGTAAGCATACCTATATCATGGAGTATGTCATTTGCTAGTAATACCTATATCATTGAGTATGCCATTGATTAGCATACCTAAAAGCTACGAAAAATTAATTGTGTGCTCTGATTAATCTATAAACTAGATTCCGTGTCAAGCACGGAATGACAGAACACGCGCCATCCTGAACACGCGTCATCCTGAACTTGATTCAGGATCTAGCTTATAGATTAATCAGAGGGTTCAATTTTTTGAGAGATTCAAATTGTTTCAGGTCTTTTTTACACAATATAAACTTAAATTATCAGAAATATAATCAACTTCAAGCTAAATTATGTTTTACTTGGATATAATCCGCCAAATAGTTTAAGGGGAAGGTGCTTTGCGTTTGGCAAAATTGTATCATCTCCTTAATTACAAGGATAATGATGCAAGAAAATGCACAAACAGAACTAAACGTACCCGTAAAGGAGAATCTAGTCACATTTGATGATTTAGGTTTAAACAAAAACATGCTTAGAAGCGTAAAAGAGGCTGGTTTTACAATACCTAGTCCAATTCAAGTAGCTGCAATCCCTTTTATATTAGAAGGTCGTGATATCGTAGGTCAAGCACACACTGGAACAGGTAAAACTGCAGCTTTTGGTCTTCCTGCACTAAATAACATCGACGTTAATGCTGGAGTTGAGATACTCGTTATCACTCCAACAAGAGAGCTTGCTACTCAAGTAAGTGATGAACTTTTCAAATATGGTAGAACGATAAACGCTAGAACTGTTACAGTTTATGGCGGAAGCTCTTACAACAGACAGATAGATTTAATAGACAGAGGTGCAAGTGTAGTAGTTGCTACTCCAGGCCGCCTTTTAGATATCCTCAAGAAAAATTTAGTAAAAAACTTTACACCAAGCATAGTTGTTTTAGATGAAGCAGATGAGATGCTAGATATGGGATTTTTAGATGATATCAATGAGATATTCTCTTATCTTCCAACAAACCGTCAAACTCTACTATTCTCAGCAACAATGCCAAAGCCTATAAAACTTCTAGCAGAGAGAATTTTAAACAACCCTGAGTTTATCTCTATCACTCAAGGTGAAACAACAAACACAGATATAGAACAACTATACTATGTGATAGAAGAGTCAGAGAGAGATGATGCAATCATCCGTCTTATGGATTCAGAAGAGACTACAAAGTCAGTTGTGTTTTGTAGAACAAAGAGCGAAGTTGATAGACTATCAAATGTTCTCTCAAACGCTGGATACTTAGCAAATGGACTTCATGGAGATATGGAGCAACGTCAACGTGAGACTGTTATTAAGGGTTTTAAATCTAACTCTGTAAAGGTTTTAGTGGCAACTGACGTTGCCGCTCGTGGTATCCACGTAAACAACATCTCTCATGTTTTTAACTACCATATTCCTTTTGATCCAGAGTCTTATGTTCACCGTATTGGTAGAACTGGCCGTGCTGGAACTAAGGGTAAAGCTATCACACTTTTAACTCCACTAGAGTTTAAAGAACTTCAACGCATCAAGCAAAAAGTAGGAACTTCTATGGCTCACGCTTATGTTCCAAGCAAGACTGACTTAAGAAGCACTACTATAGACAATCTTGTTAAAAAAGTAGAAGATCATAAAATCTATGATGAAGCTCACAAAGTTCTAGATAAGCTTCGCGAAGATATAGATGAAGAGCAGATGGCTTATAAACTTATCTCTATGCTACTAGATCAGCAAGATATAAAGGGACCAAACAACATTGGTATTCCAGCTGAAAAAATGGAAGCAATTCTAGCAAGAGCTTCTCAAAGAAATGACTCAAGAGGAAAAGGTGGCCGCTCAAGAGGTGGTTCATTCCGCTCTAACAGTAGCAGCCGTCCATCAGGTCAAACAGATAGAAACCGTTCAGGCGGATACCGTGGTACTACAAGCCGTGATAAAAACCGTTCAAGCAGAGCTAGATAATACTTTGCAAAAACACTCTAAGCACCTCTGCTTAGAGTATCCCTCTCAAACAAATCAATCTTCTAACTCGTACCCTGAACTTCCAACCCTGCCATCCAACTCGTCACCCTGAACTTCCAACTCGTCGCCCTGAACTCCCAACTCGTCGCCCTGAACTCCAAACTCGTCACCCTGAACTTGATTCAGGGTCTCTTGAGGTTTTAAAAACATAATGAGATTGCGGATCAAGCCCGCAATGACGGAGATGTCAAGCAAGTTACAGAAACATCTTTCAAGTAACGAAAGCGTAAAACAATAGAGTATAATGCAATCTTAAAAATATATAGGACGACTAATGCAAAATATAATTTACGAAGACAGAAATTTCTATATAGAAAAAGAAGAGAGCCAAATACCGTGGCTAAAAATCTTTACAAAAGAGCCATACAGAGAGCTAGGCGACCTGCCAAAAGAGCTAAGGGTAAGACTATGGGATATTTACGACATAGTAGAGAGCGAGATGCTAAGCTACTACAAACCTACAAAAATTAATATGGCATCATTTGCAAACATGCTACCTAGAGTTCACATACATGTAATGGCAAGGTTTGAGAATGACTCACACTATCCAAACACAATGTGGGGAGAAAAGCTAAGAGAAGCAACTATAGAGCTACCTGATAAAAAAAAGTTTTTTAAAGACTTAACAAAAGCGCTAAATGCTTAAGTGTTTTCCCTTTCTCTGCTTAGGTGCAATGCAGATAAACTAAGCAGATATACTCATCACTTAGACTACAAAATATACTTATATGCATTCCCACCGAGGACGATGGGAATGAGAGAACTATAAATATAAATTTTAATAAGTAATTGTGGATGAAAAGCTGGTTGTCCATCATTGGAGCGTTTAGAGAGGTTCTTAAATCCTAATTCTGATAAGTTAAGTATATCTACATACTCATCTAAACTTGGAGGAAATAATAGTTGTTGTGTACGGTTCAAGCCTTCTTAATAATTACTACTCATCAAAGCCATATATTACGAAGTTTTATGACGGTATTGTACCATTTTAGGGATTAAAAGAACCCTTATTTAAGAGTTCTTTTATAAAGTTCTTTCACAGGCTCAGGACGATGGGAATGAGCTAAGAGGATTATTAAGGTGTTAAGGGTGAAAGTATTTTCGGAACCGACGCTTTTAGGAATGCTAACTAATAGCATTCTCCACGATGAGCTTCGGCTAAGTGTTGACGAGGTTGAAACCTTGTTTGCAAGGAGTGTTATAAGTGATGCAAAAGTGTTATTTTAATTGAATATTTTGAACAATTATTAAGTCAGGTCCTGAATCAAGTTCAGGATAACGATTTGTTTGTTCAGGATGAAGAGTTGGGAGTTCATGATAACAGTTTATTTGTTTAGGATGACGCGTGTCTCGTCATTTGACGCTTGACACGTAATCTAGTTTATAGATGAATCAGATGGTTCAATTATGAGAAATTATTTGAGTGGTGAAAAAGGGACTAGCGCACTTCCCCAAGTTAACCCTCCGCCAAAGGCGTCAAGCAACATCAAATCCCCACTCTTTAACTTTCCTTGCTCATAGATATCGTTGATAGCCATAGGAATAGATGCACCTGAAGTATTTCCATACTTCTCAACCGTCATAACAACCTGCTCATCTCTTAGTTTTAGTGCATCGCCTACCGCTTTTATGATGCGGTAGTTTGCTTGATGTGGTACGAAGTGAGTTATATCTTCACTTTGCACCTTGTTTTGTTCTAGTATATCTATAACATCTTTTGTAAGCGTACGAACTGCTACCTTAAAAGTCTCATTGCCCTTCATCTGCATAAAACAACTATTAGCTTCTTGGTCGAGTGAGTCGTGAATTGAGCCACTTCCTCCATTTGGAGTCATAAGTAGATCTGCGTAAGTGCCATCAGCTGCGGTGTGTATATCTATAATCGCTTCACTTTTATCATCAGTCGCACTAATAATAGCAGCACCAGCACCATCACCAAAAAGGATACAAGTGCCTCTATCGCTATAGTCAGTTATTGCAGATAACTTCTCAGCTCCAATAACTAGAACATTTTTTTTCATTCCAGACTCTATAAAAGCCTTAGCAATAGATAAAACATAAACAAAACCTGTACATGCTGCCGAGATGTCAAAAGCTGTAACATTTCCAAGTCCGAGTTTATTTGAGATGATAGTTGCAGTTGATGGCATACAGAAATAATCAGGTGAGATAGTAGCACAAATCACCATGTCAATCTCTTCTTTAGCTATACCACTTCTTTCTATTGCCAGCTCTGAGGCACGAACACCCATATCACTAGTCGTTTGGTCTTTTGCTGCGATGCGACGCTCTTTTATACCTGTTCTTTTAGTAATCCACTCATCAGTGGTATCAACCATCTTTGATAGGTCTTCATTAGTAAGTATATCAGCAGGAACATAAGCCCCAATAGATCTAAATGCAGCATAAGCCATTAAACTTCCTTATTATTTAACTCTTTTATTCTTGAGACAATATGCTCATTTACGCCAGTATCAACATAATTTATAGCTTGATAGATAGCATTCTCTATAGCTTTAGAGTTACTTTTTCCGTGGCTAACAATAGCACAACCTTTTATACCGATAAGTGGAGCTCCACCAATCTCAGCATAATCAATCTGCTTTTTGAGTAGTTTAAAAACTTTTCTCATCAAAAGTGCACCAGTAATTGCTACAGGAGACTTTCTTATATAGTCTTTGATTAGCTGACTAATTGTAGCTGCAACACCTTCGCTAGCCTTTAAGACTAAGTTGCCTATAAAACCATCACAAGCGATAACATCACAAGTCCCATTAAAAATATCTGTGCCTTCTACATTTCCTTTAAAACCTTTATAGTTTTTAAGAATTTTAAATGCCTCTTTTGTAATTTCATTACCTTTAGAAGGCTCCTCACCATTTGCTAGTATGCCTATGCTAGGGTTTGGGATTTTAAGTAGATCTTCGGCGTAGCATCCACCCATAATAGCAAACTGAGCTATATGGATAGCCTTAGAGTCAACATTTGCTCCAGCATCTAGTAGTATAGAGCGGCGACCTGATTTGGTTGGCATTAGTGTTGCAAGTGCAGGACGAGACACACCATCTAAGCGGCCCAGTCTAAGAGTTGCAAGAGTCATAGTAGCTCCACTATGACCAGCAGAGACTACACCATCAGCTTCACCCGTTCTTACTAGCTCAATGGCTTTATATATACTACTCTCTTTCCTCTTTACTGCATCTGTTGCAGCATCTGACATTAAGATAACATCACTAGCTTCAACTATAGAAACTTTAGCTCTATAACGTTTTGGTAACAGAGCTAAAATTTCATCTTTATTACCAACAAATATTGGTATAAAAAGCTTTCTTTTTAGTGCTAGCATGGCACCTTTAACAATTGGTTCGGGACCGAAGTCCCCTCCCATTGCATCAATTGCAATCTTAATCATTGACTATTTATACTCACCAGTCGTTGGGTTGATATGGTGAGGAAGTTTGTAAGTTCCATCC
>Ga0265295_1007613_pt1 | contig 12373 bp, 12 predicted proteins | sample Munlansysbiofilm_FD_192503 | JGI IMG/M metagenome (GOLD analysis project Ga0265295, IMG submission 192503) | Leachate microbial communities from a municipal landfill in Southern Ontario, Canada - Methane capture system biofilm | ecosystem: Engineered > Solid waste > Landfill > Unclassified ... | reverse complement strand
ATGTTACAGGTAAGCTTGTCTCAGACGTGGTTAGTCCAAGTACATTTATTTTTGATTCGGCATCAATAAGAAATTCACTTTGGAGGGTTGTATTACTAAGTTGCGAATAAGCATTCAGCCAGTCACTAGGCTTGGCTAAATCAAAATTGACCTCTCCATTCCCTTTTAATAGTGTGTTTATCCCTAAATCTCCTGTGAACACCTCTCCATATATGCCAAATCCTACCTCTGTTTTAACACCTGCTCCTGCTCCTCCTTTTATTTTTACCGTAGCGCCGTATTCAATCGGACTACCTTCTTTTCCAATACCTTCATTCCTGTCCCTGTAAATTGTAGTCCAAGTCCCTGTTTCGTATTTGACACCAACAGTAAATGAATGCTCGTAAGAGAGGGTGGAGACCAGTTCAACAGCTCCGTCGAGTCTCACTATCGCATAAAAATTTATACGAGGTGTTATAACGACAGGTCCTACAAGAAGGGGGCTAAAATTGATAGTCATTATATGTTTTTGAAATTGACCCTTGAATGGTACCGTTATTTTAAATTCTGCTCCTAATTTGATATCCGGATCTATCAACATATTGAACATTAGCAATTTTTTTTCATAAATTACTGTTTGTAACCTCATACCAAGCCTGATGTCAACCGACGGACTGAATTGAATATGTTCACCACCTATTTCAAGTGTGACTGTTGGAAGTCTAAGTGATATAGATTGTTGTGAAACAGCTTGAGGATATGTTGCCAGTGGTGAATATGCCTTTGTTTTCGTAAAGGAAATTGGTTTACCATACTCATCTACAATCTCTTTGATATTATCAGCCAGGTCTAATCCGGTAGTATCAATTTTAAGGTCGCTGAACGCCTCTTCAAATGGAACTCTTTCCGTTGTTATTGAAAATGTGCCACCCGGCATTGCATTTACACCGGTAATTCTCCCTATATAACCTTCAGGGGCGGCCGGAGATGGTGTGTTAATCAGTAAAACCTCTCCAATTTTTGGCAGCTCTTCATATTTGGTGTCAATAGGTAAAATAAACTCTCCCTCCTTCTCTCCTTTCGTGATTTTTTGTAATTCATCCTGAGTAAATATTTTAGTGCCGGAACTGAGTGTGAAACTTGTGTTGCCATTTTTTGTACCAAGTTGTTTTATCACAATTGATTTCTTTGTTGTCCCTGCAGTAATTGTGACCTTTGCATCCTCCATAGGTTCCTCTTTACTATTAGCCTCCGCCTTAATGGTGACTATCCCACTGCCTTTAGTAACAGTACACCATGATTTATCGGAAGATGCACTCCATTCACCATTTGATACGATTACCTCAATATTTTTAGTGCCTCCTGATGCGCTGAAGGTTATAAGTTCAGTGGAAATCTTTATGGTTGCAGGTCTAGGATCCTTTTCAGGGTCCCCTCCGGGAGGAATTACCTCTCTTTCGCAGCCAATAAGTAAAAAGAACAGAACAGCAATAATGCTGTAAAATTTTTTCATAAGATTTTTGGTGAATGATTTATAGAATAAATATAAAAATAATCAGACCAATTAGATCAACATTTTATCAAAATCGATAACAAGAACGTCAAAATTGGTGATTTGTACGAAAAAGTAAAAAGACCAAATCCAGTTATTATCTGATTTGGTCTTTTTGGCGGTATGGACGGGACTCGAACCCGCGACCCCCTGCGTGACAGGCAGGTATTCTAACCAGCTGAACTACCACACCGTTTGTGTTTCAATTGGGATTGCAAAGATAGATATGTTTTTAATATTTGCAAAATTTTTAATCCTTTTTGTCCTCTATTTTATTTGAGAAAAACGAAAAATGGACATTGCCATATTTTTTCTCCTTGATAAAGCGAGGATTAGATTTAAAGTTAATTGCGGCAGGGTGCTCGAAAATCAGCAGTCCATCTTCCTTTAGAATGGGATAGGAGAGTATTTTATCAGGAATATTCTCTAGCCCGGCAATATCATATGGAGGATCTGCAAATATAATGTCATAACTCTTTCTACATATTGAGAGGAAGTCAAAAACATTATTTCTCAGAACCTGTACTCCATCAAGGCCAAGCTTTGATATTGTGCTTTTAATAAATGAGTAGTGCAGAGGGTTCATCTCAACGGCAGTTATCTCCTTGCATCCTCTTGATGCAAATTCAAATGAGATACTACCTGTTCCTGAAAATAGATCAAGAAGTGATATCTCTGGGAAGTCGTACTGATTTGCCAGGATATTGAAAAGTCCCTCTTTTGCAAAGTCAGTTGTGGGTCTTGCCTTGTAACCTGCAGGGGGTGTAAACTGCTTTCCCTTTAAATCACCGGAGATTATCCTCATAATGGAAACATCATTGATGCATATTTCATTTCTAGTTCAGAGCCTCCCAAAAGAATTGATGGATGTCTGAAGAATTTTATCCGTGGGAAAAATTTTGTAAGGCTGAATGAATCCTCCTCTCTGAAATTTCCCGAGAGTATAATGGCTGTATCCTCTTGCTTTATCTCGGTTTGTTTAACAGCCAGCATTATATAGTATAGAGCTGTGTTAAATTGAAGTGCAGGGAATGAATTGCAGAATAGCATTTTGGAGCCGTTTGTGATTATTATATGTACGTGTCCTTTGTGATATTGTGCAAATATTTTGTTGTTGTCCGGGAAGAACTTGTTGTTCTTAATAAATGGGTAGATTGAGGGAGCAACTTTGAAGTCCGGCTGAATTGTTTTAATAGTGTTGAGCAGGGTGCTGTTTACGGCAAAGAGAAGAGCCATTTCTTGCGGCTCGTCAATAATAATATCAACTTCATCCAACTCTTCCAAAAAGTGGAGTTGTCCAAGTATAAGCCCTGCGTCTTCACTTTTAAAATTACTTAGCGGTATTGCAGTGAATTTATGAGTGTTTATAATAACGTCAGTTGATGCAAACTTTTTAGAGAGAAGCGGAAAGGATTTTATCATCTTGTAGATGGCTACATTATACGTATCCGGATCTTCAATAAAGGCAAAATCTGACTGGTAGAGGAAGTGGCACTTCTTCTGCAAATCGTTGACAATTGAAAAAGAAAATCCATTCAAGTCTGCTTGAATGGATAATCTGTATTGAATTGTCTTATCCAGCTCCAGCTGTTTGTTGACAATTACAGGCATTATTATTCCCAGTTACCTGCGTTGTTATTAGGTGCTTCAATACTACCAACCTTCAAGCCCGGATATTTATCTACCATCTCACGATCAGATTTAAGATTTATTAGAAGCTGTCTGTTAAGGTCGCTGAGAAGGATTTCGTATGGAATTGTTGCTTCAAATAGAGGAACTTCAACACCCGATACTTTGCCAATTATGGCTTTCATCTCAATTTGCTTTTTACCGCTGAATGGAATAAACTTGATTGAATCAACTATAAATCCATCTCTCTTAAGAAGAGTGTCGCGAACGGCAATTTTAATACTGTCTCTGTATACTCTTTTCTGTGCAACTGCCAGTGAGTCATCCATTGAACCTACCTGTTTTACAACGGTAATTACTCCTGTGTTGTAAAAATCAATTAGCGAGTCAATGCTGCTGGTAAATTTGTTATACTTTGATTTGTAGGCAACCTGGAGGGTACGGATGTCTTTAAGTCTCTCAATTCCTATGGACTCTCTGAACTTTCTCTGTTTTTCGAAAATTACCGGTTCCTGGATGCTGGTATAGATCAAATAGCCTATTACAATAGCTATAATAGGCAGCACAACAATAGTTAAGACCTTTTTCATTAGTGGTTATCTGTTTGTATTAATTTTTTCGCAAAGTTCCCACAAAATTAAAATAAATATTGAGACCCCACAATATATTTTCTATTTTTGTTCCAACATTTTTTTTGATGAAGGGTTATTTAAAAAGGAATTCGGCGGATAATTTTAAAAAAGTTGTGAATAGTGCTACTTCAGTAGTAATACTTACTCACACAAATCCGGATGGAGATGCATTGGGCTCTGTTATAGCTCTTAAATCTTATCTTTCTACGCTTGGAGTAAGGTCCAGAATAGTTGTCCCTAATCCTTATCCAAAAAATCTGAAATTTCTTGATAGTGACGGAGATGTTATAATATACTCTTGGAAAAAAGAGAGTGCAGAGAGAGTAATCAAAAGTGCAGATCTTATTATAGCCCTTGATTTTAATCAATTAAAGAGAATTGATGATCTTGAGCCTCTTGTAAGAAATTCATCCGCAAAAAAAATTCTAATTGACCACCATCCGCTACCTGAAAAGGAGGCTTTCGATTTGGTTATCTCCAATACCGAGGTCTCTTCTACTTGCGAACTCCTTTTTTGGCTTATTAGAGAGATGGAAGATGGGTCAATTAATCGTATTCCTGATATTTCGGCACAATCGTTGTATGTGGGGATGATGACAGATACCAACAACTTTTCAAACTCTGTCGAGGCCGGTACATTTCTTATGTCTTATGAGTTGCTTCTTCACGGCGTGGATAAAGAGACTCTTCAGCTTAAAGTATTTGCCGGTTTTACGGAGGAGAGGATGAGACTTATGGGGCACTCTCTGCTTAATAAGATGAAGATTTTGCCTGAACTTGGCGCAGGATATATAATTCTTACTAAGAGTGAACTTGATGAGTTCAAATTTCTGGAGGGTGATAGTGAGGGTTTTGTCAATATGCCTCTGAATATTTATGGAATTACAATTTCTGCACTATTCACTGAAAAGGATGAGCACATAAGAGTATCTTTGAGATCTTCCGATGATTTCTCTGTTAATCAGTTTTCCCGTAAATATTTTAATGGTGCGGGACACGAGAGGGCAGCGGGCGGAAGACTATACATTCCGGTTGAGGAGGTAGGAGAATATTTTGAAGAATCGCTTAGAAAGGAGCTTGAAGCAAATTAAAATAATTAACTTTGTCTGTTTTAATTAAAAACATATTGTAGATCAATGAAGAAATTTTTAAAAATATCCCTTGTTATAAGCCTCTCTTTTATGGCTTTTTCCTGTGCAGTTGAGAGAGAAGAGTCTGCCGAAGAGATTGAGAAAAGGGTTATTGATTCCTATATAACAGTAGTTCATAACGATTCTCTTAATCCATCTGCAACTGGACTCTTTACAATAACCAAGGCCAAGGGCTCGGGTGATTTAATTGAAGATTCAAGTTTTGTTTATGTTACCTATTCTACAAGAGATCTTAAGGGAAATATCCTCTCTACAACTGATGAAGAGGTTGCCAAGAGAGTGGGTACCTATTCAGTTGCAAACTATTATGGGCCATATCTGGTTCAGACAAGCATATACTCCCTTATAAGAGGGGTTGAGGAGGGGCTTTCAAGAAAGAGAGTAGGTGATGAGTTTAGTCTTATTATTCCAAGCTGGCTATCTGACTATGGTTACACCGGTACAAATAAGACGCATACCTCTCCAACTATTTACGACTTCAAGATTCACAGGGTTGTGAAGGATATTGAACAGTTTCAGAGTGACTCTTTGAGGTCATACAGCAATAAGTATTTCAATGGTCTTGATACCACAGCAAATGACTACTATTTTAAAATTATCGAACCTACTGAAGGTGATTCTGTAAAAATTGGTGATCTTATAGAGTACTACTATGTTGGTAAATTGCTTAATGGTTTTGTATTTGATACAAATATTGAGGATACTGCAAGAAAATATGGTCTCTATAACTCTACTAAACAATATGCTGCAGCAACTTATACAGTTATTGACCCTGAGAATACCACTGGTTCAGATGACTCAAATAACAGTGTGATTAAAGGGGTAGCCGATACATTTTTAAAAATGAAATATGGTGAGAGAGCCGTTACATTCTTCTCTTCTGAATATGGTTACGGAAATCAGGAGCAGAATTTTGGTATATATCAACCTCTCTTCTTCGAGATTAAGGTAGTAGAAGAAAAAGCCGACTAAAATTTCTTTTTAGCCGGCCTTCCAATAAAGTTTTATATAGTAGATTAACCTACAAAGTGAAAATGTGGGCCAAATCTTTCGAATGCTGCTCTGTCCAGCTCCTCTCTATGGTCTGGGTGAGCCACTGAAATGATCAGTTTTGCTCTCTCTTGTAATGATTTTCCATAAAGATTTACTGCCCCATACTCTGTTACAAACCAATGAATATGGTTTCTTGTTGTTACAACACCTCCGCCTAGTGTAAGAGTAGGTGATATCTTGCTAACTCCCTTGTTTGTTACTGAAGGCATTGCTATCATTGCCTTTCCTCCTTGTGAGAGAGATGCTCCGTAAATAAAGTCAACTTGTCCGCCAACTCCTGAGTAGAACTTGGTTCCAATTGAGTCTGCGCAAACCTGACCGGTAAGATCTATCTGAAGAGCAGAGTTTATTGCTGTTACCTTTGCGTTCTTTGCAATGATGAATGGGTCGTTTGTATATGCAACGTCTTGCATTAGAACCATAGGGTTGTCATCAATAAAGTCATAGCATTTTTGAGATCCCATAAGGAATGTTGCTACCATCTTACCCTTGTCAATTGATTTGTTTGCTCCGTTTATTATACCCTTTTCAACAAGAGGAAGTACGCCGTCTGCAAACATCTCTGTATGGATTCCCAGGTTTTTGTGGTTGCCCAATTGTGCCAGAACTGCATTTGGTATAGCTCCAATACCCATTTGGAGGCAGGCGCCATCTTCAATAAGGGCTGCGCAGTGCTTTCCTATTGCTGTCTCAATTTCGTCCGGATTTGAAAAATGCGCCTCTTCAAGTGGTGTGTTGTCTTCAACAAAGAAATTGATCATACTGAGTGGAATCATCGCATCTCCCCAGGCTCTTGGTACATTTTTGTTCACAACTGCTATTGTGTAATCTGCGCACTCTATTGCTGCTAATGTAGCATCTACAGAGGTTCCTAATGATACAAATCCGTGTTTGTCCGGAGATGATACCTGTATCATAGCGATGTTAATTGGAAGTGCACCGCTTCTGTATAGCTTTTGAGTCTCACTTAAAAACACAGGGATATAGTCTGAATAGCCTGCCTGTACGCTTTTTCTTACATTAGCTCCAACAAAGAAAGCTTGGTGGAAAAATGTGCCCTCAAACCTTTGTTCGGTGTATGGAGCAGCACCCTCGGTGTGTAGATGGTGTATTCTTACATCTTTAAGTTCTCCTGCCTCTCCTCTTCTGATAAGTGCGTCAATAAGAACTTTTGGGACGCTGGCTACACTGCTCAGGTGAATGTGGTCTCCAGATTTCACTACCTTGACTGCTTCGTCGGCGCTGATAAATTTGAAATTGGTGTGCATAGTAAGTAATTAGAAATTAGTTATATTTTTATGTATTGAAATTTTTTATCTTTGTGTCATATATTCAGCCCCTTAATGACAATTGTTACATTAACAAGTGATTGGAACAAAAGCGACTATTATCTGGGTGTCCTCAAGGGCAGGCTGGCTTCTCTTTCATTAAAAATTAATCTGCTTGAGATTACAAATTCCATTCCAAGTTTTGATGTTTTACAGGAAACTTTCATTTTAAGGAACACATATTTAAATTTTCCTGCAAACTCAATTCACATTATGGGTGTTATGAGTGAGCCTACTCCGGAGAGTCCGGTTGTGATAGTCTATGCAAATAATCATTACTTCATAGGTGTGAATGATGGTAGATTCTCTCAGCTCTTTGAAAATCCACCCTCAATTGCCTTCGCGGTAAATGTTGATGAGGCTTTTTCATCCTTTATGGCACCTACACTCTTTGCCAAAGGGGTTCAGACAATTCTTGAAAACTCTTTTGAGGCTAATACTAAGGCTTGTGACCTTAAAAGAGAGTCGATTGCACGTGTAGTCTATGATGAGAATTCAATTGTTGGAAAGGTGCTCTATATTGATTCATTTGGTAATGCAGTTAGCAATATCGAAAAAAATGTATTTGATAGAGTGCACAAAGCCAGGCCTTTTACAATTTTTGTACAAGGACCTCATATTAAAATTAAAAATATTTCAAGGGGTTATTATCAGGGTATTCCGGGAGGATTAATGGCACTTTTTAACTCTCTTGGACTTTTGGAGGTTGCCGTTTATATGGATTCTCTTTCAAAGGTTGAGAGTATTGTACCGGGATCTGAAATTAGAATAAAATTTGAAAATGAACAGGGATAATGAGATTAAGGCTTTCGTCCGCCTTTTGGATGTAATGGATGAGTTGAGGGAGAGGTGTCCGTGGGACAGAAAGCAGACAATGGAGAGTCTGCGACCATTAACTATTGAGGAGACTTATGAGTTGAGTGATGCTATTATGGAGGGGGATTATAAGAGTGTAAGTAAAGAGCTTGGCGATCTGATGCTTCATATGGTGTTTTACTCTAAAATAGGTAAGGAGAAGGGCCTTTTTGATATTGCCGATGTTATAAATCTTATTTGTGAAAAATTGATCTTCCGCCACCCTCACGTTTTTGGTGATGTTGAGGTAAGTGGAGCGGGAGAGGTTGTCCAGAATTGGGAGCAGCTGAAGAGAAAGGAGAAGGATGGCAATAAGACAATTCTTTCAGGAGTACCGGCATCGCTTCCATCTCTTGTAAAGGCATACAGAGTTCAGGATAAAGTAAGGGCTGTAGGGTTTGATTGGAGTGAAAGAGAGGATGTGTGGAAGAAGGTGAAGGAGGAGATATCTGAATTTGAGGCAGAGGCTGTTGCGAAATTGGGTGAGTCAGGAACAAAAAGTGGTGAGGGAGAGAATATGAAAATGGAGATGGAGTTTGGTGATCTTCTTTTCTCCTTGGTCAATGCTGCCAGATTATATAATATTAATCCGGATACTGCGTTGGAAATGACTAATATTAAGTTTATTAAAAGATTCGGATATCTGGAAAAGGTTGCTACAGAAATGGGCAGAAGTATTAAAGATATGACTATTAGTGAGATGGATGCAATTTGGGAGGAGTCAAAAAAGATTGTAGGATGATTAGTGATCTAATAGATTATGGATGGCAGGAGAGGTCTTTGTTGCTATTAGGAGAGGATAGACTTAACAGATTAAGGAGTTCACAGGTTATTGTTGTTGGGTTGGGAGGAGTTGGTGCATATGCTGCTGAGATGCTTGCCAGGGCAGGAGTGGGGAGGATGGTGATTGTGGATTCGGATCTAATCTCTCTCACAAACAAGAATCGTCAGCTTCTAGCTCTTGATAGTACAATGGGTATGGCTAAGAGCGAATTGATGGAGAGTCGGCTCAGGGATATAAATCCTCAACTGGATATAATTTCAATTAAGGAGTATCTGACTGAGGAGAATGTCCATATTTTACTTGGCTCTTATAATCCGGATTTTATTGTTGATGCAATTGATACTCTCTCTCCAAAAATTTCTCTTATTAAATATGCGGTGAGTAAGGGGATAGCTATTGTTAGTTCAATGGGTGCGGGAGCAAAGAGTGATGCTACAAAGGTTAAAATTAAGGATATCTCTAAATCGTTTAATTGCCCGCTTGCATTTATTCTTCGAAAGAGGTTGAGGAAAGAGGGGATAACCAAGGGTTTTAAGGTGGTCTTCTCGGAGGAGCTTCCGGATAGGGGAGCTATTCTACCTGTGGAAGAGCAGAATAAAAAGTCAATTGTTGGGACTATTTCATATATTCCGCCTGTTTTTGGTTGCCTTTGTGCTCAGGCTGTTCTTGAGGAGATCCTCTCTCTCAATGAGAAAAAATAACTATATTTGTTTTGCTTATACCTAAAACTATTTAGTTCCTGATGAAAGTAAAAATTAAAGAGGTCTATACAAAGTCAGATATTAAAAAATTTGTAAGGTTTCCGCATAAGTTGTACAAAGGATGTAAACAGTATGTTCCATCTCTGGATGCTGATGAAATATCAATAATTACAAAAAGTCCCTCGCTTGAATATTGCTCCATAAAATTGTGGCTGGCTCTTGATGAAAATGAGAGTGTGGTTGGCAGAATTGCCGGTATATATAATCCACGTTCAAACGAATTTCATTCTGAGAAGAGGGTGCGTTTTGGATGGTATGATTTTATCGAAGATTTTGATGTTGCACGTATGCTGATAGAGCAGGTTCAGAATTGGGGAGAGGAGCTTGGTATGAATGAGATTCACGGGCCTCTTAGCTTTAATACTTGGGGAAAGCAGGGAATGATGATTGAGGGGTTTGAAAATATTCCACCTGTAAACTGTATATACAATTACTCCTACTATCCTGTCTTTATGGAGAGGATGGGCTTTGGTAAGCAGTTGGACTGGATTCAGCTTAAGATAGCTACAGGGGATCCTATAGACCAAAGAATTATTAGGGTTAATAATATGCTTATTGAGAAGCACAAGCTCAAAATACTTGATATTAGGAAAATAAAAGATAGGGACTCACTTGTTAAGGGTTTCTTCAGAAGCTATAATGAGAGCTTTAGAGATATTGACAATTTTGCCCCAATGACAGATGCCGAAATTGAAAATATTGGAAAGGAGTATTTCCCAAAATTAAAGCCTGAACTCACAACTATTGTGCTTGATCAGGATGATAATATTGCCGCATTTGGTATATGTTTTCCAAGCTTAAGCAGGGCTTTTCAAAAGGCAAGGGGGAGGCTCTTCCCTTTTGGTATTTTTCATATTTTGAGAACTTTCAAAAAGTATGATTCCATTGATTTTATGATGATAGGGGCTGCGCCGGAGTGGCAACATAAGGGGGTTACCTCAATTTTTCATACCCATATTGGTTCAAATCTTCATAAAATGGGTGTAAGGGTTGGAATAACCAATCCTCAGGCAGAGAATAACTCGGCCTTTAAGGTGTGGGAGCGGTATGGTACCGAACCCTATATGAAGAGAAGGTGTTTTATAAAGACTTTGTAATATAAAAGCAATGAAAATAAGGGATTTGTGCAATCTCGTAAATGGGACAGTGCTATGCGGGGAGCAGCATCTTGATTCTGTGGTAGAATATGCGTTTGCGTCTGATTTAATGAGTGATGTTCTTACAGTGAAGACTAGTGAGTTTATTCTTATTACCGGATTGGCAAATCTACAGGCGATAAGAACTGCTGAAATGTCCGATACCCCCTTTCTGCTTATTTGTAGAGGTAAGGAGGTCTCTGAAGAGATGCTGGATCTGGCCTCTGATAATGAAATATTAATTATTAGCTCCTCTTTTTCAATGTTTAAATGTGCCGGAGTACTATACTCGGCAGGATTAAAGCCTATTTATTGATATGAATCTGGAGTTTAAGGTTGAGGGTGGTGATTTTACTCTGGCTGGAAATGCCTCTTCTCAGATTAAGAAGATGCTTAAGCAGTTGAATATTGATCCTAAAATTGTAAAAAGGGTTGTTATCGCTCTTTATGAGGCTGAGGTTAATATTGTGGCTCATGCGTACAGAGGGATTATAACTGCTGAAATTGATCCTCAAGGTGTTAGACTTAAACTTGAGGATGAGGGGCCCGGTATTCCTGATATTGAAAAGGCTATGACTCCAGGCTTCTCAACTGCATCAGAGCAGGTGAGGGAGATGGGATTTGGTGCTGGAATGGGTCTTCCAAACATTAGTGAAAACGCAGATGATTTTAGAATTGAGAGCGAAGTGGGAAAGGGAACCACGCTTTATATAAATTATAATTTTTGATGAGTAGTACCACTTATAACCGTGCTCTGGAGATCCTGAACGACGTATGTATAGGATGTTCGCACTGTATGAAGGTTTGTCCTACAGAGGCCCTCAGGGTTACTGCCGGAAAGGCCAAAATACACGTGGATTGGTGCATCGATTGTGGTGAGTGTTACAGAATCTGTCCTAACAGGGCAATAAGGGTAATGGATGACGATTTTAAGCAGATCTTTAAATATAAGAGAAGGGTGCTGCTTGTTCCAAGTGTCTTCTATGCTCAGTTTGATGATAGTGTTCCAAGGGAGCGGATTTATGAGATAATTGGTGAGTTGGGATTTACGGAGGTTTGTGCTGTTGAACAGAGTGTTGATACATTGCTCAAAGAGGAGAGGGAGTATGTGAAAAACTCAGATGAGCCGGTGATATCCTCCTTTTGTCCTGCTGTTATAAGGCTTATTCAGGTAAGATTTCCATCTCTGGTAGATAAGATTATGACTCTTCTGCCTCCGTTAGAGATAACTGCTCAATATTATAAACGCAAGCACGAGCAGGAGGGAGGAAATCCGGATGATCTTGGACTTTTCTACTTAACTCCCTGTATCGGGAAAATTGCTGCGGTTAAATCGCCTGTAGGAGGGTACAGCTCTCCTATCACGGGTGTTATTAATATGGATTACTTTTTTAATAAAGTATTCCTGGCATACAAACAGAGAATTCCAATAACAACTAGTGTAAAGGTTAATAGTGAGATATCCTCTAAGGGTGTGCTATATCCAACAACGGGTGGAGAGGCTGCTCATATT
>Ga0265295_1007611_pt1 | contig 12374 bp, 6 predicted proteins | sample Munlansysbiofilm_FD_192503 | JGI IMG/M metagenome (GOLD analysis project Ga0265295, IMG submission 192503) | Leachate microbial communities from a municipal landfill in Southern Ontario, Canada - Methane capture system biofilm | ecosystem: Engineered > Solid waste > Landfill > Unclassified ... | reverse complement strand
GGAGCTGGTTCGGATTGCGGCGACAAAAGCGTGAAGCCAGCGGTTTGGCTAGAATCCAAGTGGATATATCCAACTCCATGGATGATCAGTGGGGAATCGACGTCATGAAATCCAGAGCTGTCTTCCCGGAAGTGGTCAAGGACGAAATGCGCGTTGTCTTGGAGCGTATCGAGGGGGCATCTGTAAGGACTTATACGAGTCGGGGACAAAGACTCTCCGAAGCTGAACCTTATCCTCTCTGGCAACGCGAGGTCAGTAATTCCGGGGTCAAATATTTGATCGATCATGACCATCCGCTCTTGAAAGCCTTTTCACAAAAGCTGAGTGCCGATGATGCTAAGGAAATGAAGTCTCTGCTTTTCCTGATTGAGGAGATGATTCCCATTGAGGCGATTTACAATGATCGACTGGGTGACAACATCGATAGTTCTTCACCCGTGGATAATGGCGAAATGGAAGAGAAGTACCAGCAGATGTTAAAATTGCTGCTTGAATCTGGACATGACAGGGAGCTGGCCGAAAAAATCTTGGTACGCCTTTTCAAGTGATAATGGAGGGAATTCGTGGATCCGCAATTGATATCCTTTGTGAAAACATTGGTCGAAGGTGAGAAGAAAAGGGCGGTCAACGCTGGTAAAACCTTTTCCGAAGAGGACTTGGTTGATACTGTAAAGGATAAAGCTCCTGACACTGCCAAGTTGCTTGGTGTTTCACTCGACGAATCCTTGTTGGAGCATCTTGTTGAACGAATCAAAACTTTAGTGTCAGTGGATATGGTTACTGGAACTTTGTTAAAGGACAAGATGCCCCACAAGGAATGGGTCCGTGATAGAGATATTTCATGGGACTGTTGGGACGGCTACAGGGAAATGCTAGGAATAGAGCAAGGGTTTCCGGATGCAGTCTTAAGAACCATTGGTGATGATACCTTCAGGGTTCTCAATCAGTTGGGTGATCCGAAAAATGTGGAGGACTGGTATAGGAAGGGGCTTGTCCTAGGACATGTGCAATCTGGCAAGACTTCCAATTATGGTGGCTTGGTGAACAGAGCTGCTGATGCAGGATACAAGATATTCATCATCATCGCTGGTATCCACTCCAACCTGAGGAATCAGACACAAAAAAGGATCAATGATGCCTTCGTGGACAGGGCTCCTGCTGCTAACCAGCCAATTTCTCTTACCACTGAAGATGATGATTTCAAGGCGGCCATTGCATCAAGGCGCTTCCCGTCAAGTGCTGTAGGAACCTCGTTAGTCTTTGTGATCAAGAAGAACGTTACTATTCTCAGAAACCTTCGAGATTGGTTGAAGGGAAGCAGCAAGAAAGGTGGCGGTTGGCAGGATATGCCTCTGCTCATGATTGATGATGAAGCAGATCACGCTTCAATCAATACGAACAAGGAAGATTCTGATCCAACGGCAACGAACCAGCTTATTCGAGAAATACTCAACCTCTTCAACCGGAAGTCGTATGTCGCCTATACGGCAACTCCCTTCGCCAATATATTTATTCACCCTGATGTTGCCGATGAAACTTGGGGTGAGGACTTGTTTCCTGAGGATTTTCTTTACGCCCTGGAAGCCCCTTCCAACTACTTCGGTCCCGGGAAGATATTTCTTGCAGAGGACGAAGGAGACCGCATCCTGCGTGATCTGACTGATGTATACGACCTGATTCCACCGAAACACAAATCCTACGACCTCCCTCTCGTAATTCCCGAGTCTCTCAAACTGGCCGTAAGAGTATTCGTACTTGCAAGGGCCGTGAGGATGCTGAGAGGAGATCTCAAGGTCCACATGTCCATGCTTGTCAATATTTCACCCTATGCAGGCGTGCAGCGGCAGGTCAAACTCTTGATGGATGACTATGTCGAGGAATTGAGGGGACGAGTGCTTGCGGGAGCACGCATGCAGGGAATGGACCTCGCCTTCTGGGCCCAAATGCAGGAGCTCTACGAGCGTGAATATGCTAATTCTGGAATCAGCTGGGTTGAAGTTCGTTACATCTTGCCTGAAGCCATTGAACGCGTTCGGGTCATAGTGGATAACAGCAAGTCCCAAGAGCGTTTGAACTACGAAGAGCATGAACAGGATGGTTTGCCAGTAATTGTCGTGGGTGGTTATACGCTTTCTCGCGGGCTCACTCTCGAAGGCCTCATGACAAGCTATTGGAGCAGAAACTCCAGAACCTATGATGCCTTGATGCAGATGGGAAGATGGTTCGGATACCGGACCGGCTATGAGGATTTGTGCAGACTCTGGATGTCTCCCCAAGCCCGCGGTTGGTATACTCATATTGCCGAGTCTGTAGAGGAGTTACGCTACGATGTCTACGAGATGTCCAAACGCGGCATGACCCCTCGAACCTTCGGCCTGAAGGTGAGAGACCATCCCGACACGCTTTTGGTCACTGCCTCGAACAAAATGCGTTCCGCACAAAAGAGAATCGTACGGGCCGACCTTTCCGGACGGCTGGTTGAAACTCATGTCGTATGCACGGAGCAAAGCCTGATTCATGGTAATTTTGAACTTTTGAAGGCATTCGTTGAAAAGATGAACTCGAAGTCCACACCAACCCATGTGGACGAAAAGGTCCATGGGCATATGTGGCGCGGTGTGCAGATGAACTGGATTCGTGAGTTCTTCAATGAGTATGAAGGGCACCCCCGCCCGATAGAGCCAGGCCTGTTTGCTTCGTATCTCGATGCCCTTGAAAAAATTCCTAGCGGTCCCCCTGCCTGGAATGTTGTCTTGGTCAGCCTGAAAAAGGAGAGCCGAGCCGTTCTTGGACTTGGCGGTCTTAAAGTCATGGCTCAGAAACGTTCGACTGGTGTTAAAATCTACCAGCCGATAGAAGGTGTGAGCATTGGGCAAAAGCAGCGCGTGGCATCACGAGGTATCGAAAGCGTTTGTTTTGAAAAGACTGAACTGAAGGCTCTTGAAGAAGAGTATTATAGTTCAAAGAAAGCCAAAAAAAATATCCCTGACAAATTTTTCAGAGACAAGATGGAATGCCCATTACTCATGATACATATACTTGATCTGTATGAAAATACAGATCTTCAAGGTGATGCTGGCATTGAAAACGTCGTTGCATGGGGAGCAAGCTTTCCATCAAGAGAAGATGTTCCAGCAAAGACTTATCAAGTCAACCAAGTCTGGCTTGAACAGATATCTGCCTACCTTGAAGATGAAGACGAAGGAGAGGATGAATGATGTCTCAGCAAGATTATCCTTGGAGATCGCTTTCTGCTTCTCGGAACACAATCATCAGTGATGCTATTAAGGTCGAGGGTTCCAAACACGCTTTTTATTGGGCCAAGAGTCATGAGGGATTGCCCCAACTCATATGCAAGCTTCCTGAGGCTGTTTCCCTTAATGAGGTATTGCCTAACTTCAATGGCATAACGGCGCAACTCGTTGAAGCTGGAGGAGAGTGTCTGTTGGTAACGCAATTAACAGACCTGACATTCGAGCAACTGTTTCACCACCTGTGTCTGAATCTCATTGAGAGTACTCGTTCTGCCGATTGTGCTACCGCGATTGTGATCGTGATTGTTGGACGTCTGAAGAGGTGGCAGAAACTCATGGGAAAAAAGTCTGTGCCGGGAATGCTCACCAGACAGGAGCAACAGGGATTGATGGGGGAACTTATATTTCTGCGAGATATGCTGTTCGACTGGACGAGTTACAGACAGGCCGTCGCGTGTTGGGTAGCACCTGATGAGCACCCTCAGGATTTTGCCTTGCCTGGACCGACATCCGTAGAAGTTAAATGCAGACAAACGACTTCTCCAGATATGGTCAAGATATCGTCAGCTTGGCAACTTCATCAGGAAGATGGAAATATTGTCCTAGCCGTACTCGCTTTGGGAAAGGGCAATGAAGGCTCTGCAGGGCATTTTACGCTGGCTTCGCTCGTGGAAGACATCCGAAAAATCCTGTCCGCGTCTCCGGATGCCTCGGAATTGTTTGAAGATGCGCTGTTCGGTTGGGGGTATATCGATTTGGCCGAATACAATGTGACTTGGTGGCAGGTTGCTAGCTGGAGAGCGTATGGGGTTGATGGTTCATTTCCGAAACTGACGGTCCCTGATCTGAAGCAAGGCATCGTGGACGTTTCATACAGATTGTCATTGCCAGATTGCAGTCAGTGGGAGTTGGATATCCAAAATTTGAAATCAGCATTCTGATGAGGGTGGAGAGATGGAACTGGAAGAGTTTTATCAGGAATTGCAGCACAAAATCCGATTGAAGTCTCAGGAACTGGAGGACTTCCCGGAGCCTTCCTTTTTGGAAATGGTTGCGGAAGATTTGTGCGAAGCTGGAGTTGTGGAAGACTTTAGTCATGCCCATCTTTCCGATGTCAAATCAGGGCCTTATAGAAATAGTCGGGTAGATGGATACTGCTTTTCGGAAGAGAATGACTCTGTTGACTTGTTCATTGTGGATTTCAAACAAAACGAATCTCTCGATACGCTTACGCTAACCGAAATGGAGACCATTTTCGCCCGGTTGGAAAGATTCTTTCTCGCTTCAGTCACAAGTCGTTCTTTCGAGCGGATGGAAGAGAGTGCCCCCGTCTATGGTTTGGCTTACCAGCTTAATAGCGAGGCTCAAAAATATTGCAACATAAGATTTTTCCTTATTTCAGCAAGAACGTTGAGTGGTCGAGTAAAGAGCCTCGAAGGAAAACGTCTTGATGATTGGAATGTGACCTATCATGTATGGGATGTGTCAAGACAGCACCGCATGTATGATTCTCGCGGGCAACGAGAGGACGTTCTTATCGACTTCGTTGAAGAGTTAGGGGAGCCTTTAGCATGTCTTCCTGCGAATATCTGTGCAGATGAATATCAATCTTATTTGGCGGTAGTCCCGGGGGAGCAGCTTGCAAATTTATATGGCACATATGGTGGACGGCTTCTCGAATTGAATGTCCGAACCTTTCTTCAAGCCCGAAACAAGGTGAACAAGGGTATTCGAAATACCATAGTCAATAATCCTGACCGTTTTTTTGCATACAACAACGGTATTACAGCTACTGCAGAAGAGTTAGAGATTATTGAAGGTAAAATTGTGAAGGTGAAAAATCTTCAGATTGTCAATGGTGGACAGACGACAGCATCGCTTTACCATGCATCACGAAAAGATAGAGCTGACTTGAGTCAGATTTTTGTCCAGATGAAATTGTCGATTGTAAATCCAGATATTGCCAACGAAATTGTGCCGAAAATTTCCGAGTATGCCAACACCCAGAATAAGGTAAACGCTTCTGACTTTTTTTCCAACCACCCATATCATGTACGAATGGAAGAATTTTCAAGAAGATTGTGGGCTCCAGCAACAGACGGCTCACAAAAGGAAACGAAATGGTTTTATGAAAGGGCTCGGGGACAATACGTCGAGGCTCAGTCGGATATGACACCGGCGCGCCGCAATGCTTACAAAATTGAGTACCCCAAATCTCAGGTGTTTACAAAAACCGATCTGGCAAAATTTGACAACTGCTGGAATGGCTATGCAAGGGAAGTCAACCACGGTGCACAGAAGAATTTTGCACACTTTGGACAAAGGATTGCTGAAAAATGGGATGATGATAACACTGTGTTCAATGAAGATTACTTTCGTCAGATTGTTGGAAGAGCAATCATATTTCGGGAAACTGAAAAGATGGTTTCTAAGCAGGAATGGTATCAAGGTGGTTACCGGGCCAATATCGTTGCCTATACCCAAGGTCTGTTGTCCAAGGTATTGTCTGAAAAGAGAATGTCTCTTGATTATCAGCTTTTGTGGCAAAGACAGACAATTTCCCCGGCACTTTTGTTCACGCTTGAGACAATTGCGAGGGAAGTGAATGAGTTCGTGACGACAACGCCCGACGGAATCAGGAACGTTACCGAGTGGTGCAAGAGAGTCGGATGTTGGGAAGGGTTGAAAAAAATAAAGATTGTGCTGAACGACAACTTTATGAAGGAGTTGATCCCACTCTCGGAGGCAAAATACCGAAATAGTGACGCAAAAAAAATTCAGACAATTGATGACGGCATCTTAGCACAAAAGAAAGTTATTGAACTCACTGCGAATTTCTGGCGAAAAGCGTTGGAGTTTGGAACGAAAAGCCGTGTTCTTACACCGAAAGATTCAAGTATTCTTCAAATTGCGTGCATGATTCCGCAGAAAATTCCTTCAGAGAAACAGTCAACAAGGCTGCTTCAGATATTGCAGAGACTGGAACAAGAAGGGTTGAAAGCGGACTGAGAGGGTAAGACTCGACTTTCGGAGTTTGTTACTCAATAACTTGTTATATTGAAAAAAATAATTGGAATCGTGTCCTGGACTGCGTACTCCATAACGGAAAGCATCAAGCAATTTCGAATGGGGGCATGAAAAAAGGCTGGACGTAGTGTTCAAACAATCGGAGCCACTTCTGTCTTGGCCGACCGGATTTCTGCGAACAACCCGGAACTTTCCTACATGGCGGTCTCCCGGCCCCGGGCCCTCCTCGTTGTTATCGGACCGTTAACTCTGCTTGGTAATGCCTTGCTGGAGGGGCTAGATCGGGATTTAGTCTAAGGAATTGGGGTGTGCAGGACGTGGCAATGTGCATGCCTTCAAGGATCAATAATGTCTTCTCTTCAATAAGGACGAATAATGTCTTCTCCTCAAATTAAGGTCTTTGCAAAGCAGCTCCGCCAAAGACGTGTAAATTATGGCTCCCTCGAAGACACCGCAGCGGCATGCCGACGCGATATGGAAGCGTTTGGCATTGTCTTCGGACCGGAGATGATTGCAGATCTTGACAAAGCAGTGGAGGAAGTTAGGGCTGAGATTCAGGACGTAGAAGTCCTTCGCAGGTATTCGATCATCGATCCACAGGAAGAATGGTATCACGGGCCAGGCGCCAACAGCCACCATTGGTCAGCGCTGCACGAGTATCTAAAGACAAAGGGCTGGAATCCTGACACGATTGCCTCCTTGGACCATGCATCGACGGAGGTCGTTTCATTGCTTGGCAATCCCGAAAGAGACAAGTTCGCCTGTCGCGGTCTTGTGGTAGGGTATGTACAATCCGGCAAGACCGCCAATATGACGGCTGTAGTGGCGAAGGCAGTCGATGTCGGCTACAACATGATCATCGTCCTCGGTGGCGTCACGAACAAGTTGCGTAAGCAGACACAAGATCGCTTCGAGCAGGATGTGCTTCGCTACCGTAATCTCTGGCAACTCTACACAACAAGCGATGCTGACGGGGATTTCGTCCAGCCCGCGAATGGAGGCTTCGTCATGCCGGCGGAGAGGCATGCCCAGCTGATTGTTATGAAGAAGGAGGGGAGTCGGCTCGAGCAGCTGTGGCGCACCATCTCCCGTACTCCGCCTGCAATTCTGAGAGAACTTAAGGTGCTCCTGATCGATGACGAATGCGATCAGGCCTCAGTAAATTCCTCACGGGGCGAGTTCGACATGACCTGTATCAACGCCGTAATACGGCGGATTCTTGCCGCTCTACCTGCCGTCACTTATGTCGGTTACACTGCAACACCCTTCGCGAACGTCTTCATCAATCCCTACCCCTACGGCGATGAGGAAGCGCTGGATGATCTCTACCCGCGTGACTTTATAACAGCCCTAGAGCGACCGATCGGCTATTTCGGCGCACGAGAGGTCTTCGGGAGTGATAGTGCAGAAGCCGATAGCGAGGGAAGCGACATGATCCGCATTCTCGATGTGGGGGATCCGGACCGACTTCGACCGGTCTCGTCAAGGGACAAGGAGAGTTTTCACCCTGAGATGACCCGAAGTCTTGAAAACGCGATCCTATGGTTCTTGGCCAGCTGTTCTATCCGCCGCGCTCGTGGCCAAGAGCGCGAGCATATGTCGATGCTGGTCCATTCTTCGCAATATGTGCGCCAGCACGAATATATGTCCGAACTTATCCGAAACTGGGTGGAGGAAAGAAAAACCGACCTGATTTCGGGGAAAGGGGAACCAGTAGCAAGACTGCGAGAGGTTTTCGAGGAGGAGCGGGAGCGCACGGCTCCGGTTGGCTTGGATCGCATTTCCGAGGATTTCGACACAGTCCTAGCTCATCTTCCCACAGTCTTGGATGTTCTCCGCTATCCTGTCGAGAATGGCGAGGCGAATGATGCGCTGCGTCTCGACTATTCCGGCGATCCGGTCACCTGCATTGCAGTTGGGGGGACGGTGCTCGCCCGCGGTCTCACGCTTGAGGGCCTCTGTGTCTCGTTCTTCCTGCGAACATCGAGGCAGTATGATACATTGCTTCAGATGGGGCGCTGGTTCGGCTATCGCCGCGGTTACGAGGATCTTCCTCGTCTCTGGACAACAGATGATCTTGCCTCCAAGTTCCGTTCCCTAGCAGTGATCGAGGAGGAGATTCGCGAGGACATCGCGGTCTATCGTGAAAACAAGCTCACACCTCGTGATTTCGCTGTGAAGGTGCGTGCGATACCGGGCATGGCGATCACTGCGGCAACTAAAATGAAGCATGCTTTTCGCACGAGCATGAGCTTCTCCGGAAAACACATCCAGACGATCCGTTTTGATCATCTGAACAGCGAGATAGTGGGCCGCAATTGGGAAGCTGCCTCGCAGCTAGTGGACTCCATGTTAGAAGACAAGGTCTTCACCAAAGAGAAGCGTAAGCGTGGGTTGCTGTTTCGGGATGTCCCCTTCCAAATTGTGCGGCGTTTCCTGATGTCGATCGATATCTCGGATGAACACATGGACCTCAAGAAGCCTCATCTCATCAGATATCTTGACCAAACGGAAACCTCATTGAAGAAATGGAATGTCGGGGTTATACTCACAACTTCGGAAACGAAATCCCAAAAGCCGCTCGGCAGGCTGGGGACAATGCCGACCATGCGACGTTCGCGGTTGCGTGAGGCTCCCTTCCAATATGCCGACATCAAGGCGTTGATGTCCAAGGCTGACATCCTGATCGATACCGAACGGACACCTGAAGGCAAAGAGGATTGGACAACCTACAAGGCTTGCCGTCCAGAGATTCCGCTTCTGCTTCTGTATCTTATCAACGCAAAATCGGAACCCGCAAAACGCAACTCGAGCGACAACAAGCCCCCATCTCGTGTGGCTCTCGACGCTGTGTCGGATATCATCGGTTTTGGAATCGTCTTTCCCGGCCAGAAGGATCGGTCGGGAGGCTATTTCTCTGTTGACATCGAGGCTCCCGCTCTTGAAGAAACGGAAGAGGGCTGCGACCAGATCGAGGAAGTGGAGGGAAACGATGCTTGAATCCGGACTGCTCGAGATGGAATGGGCCGAGATTCGAGCCTCCGGTCAGGGCGACGGAATTCTTGAAGTTCCAAGCCGGGCAACAACGGTGACAACGGGTTACGGTCAGGTTCGGATCGCCATCGGGCCTAGCGGTGAGCCGCGTCTTCTAGTTCCCGTTGCTCGTCCGACCAGTGGTTCGACGAAAGCGGGGAGCTGTAACTTGGTCCTCGCGAGAAGCTCTTTCAGATCAGGTGGAAAGCTTGAGCATTTCATCGACATTACCTTGCGTAATCCAAGATTGACCCAGGTCTTCACTGAACTGGTTGAAGAGATCCTTAAACGGCTGGAGCGTGGTGAAGGTCCTGAAACTGCCGTCCATGGCACCATCGAGGATTTTCGGAATCTACTCGCCAGAACTCCTGGCGGCGAAGTCCCCCTGACGAAGCTCTCTGGACTGATCGGGGAACTTGTCATTCTCGAGAGATTAACTTCCGTGCGGCCTGATGCACTGGACGGTTGGACAGGTCCAAGTGGTCAGCGATATGATTTTCGCCACGGTGACATTGCTATAGAAGTCAAGACATCACTTCGTTCGGACTCATCACGAGTCGTGATTCATGGACCCGAGCAGTTGCTGCCGCCAGAGGAAGGACTCCTTTATCTCGCTCACGTGCGGATAGCGCCTGTGGCCAGCGGTTCATTATCCGTAGCAGCTCTCCATCGTACCATCATCGAGAACGGCGCAGATGAAATTGTTCTGGACGATCGTCTGGCAGAACTCGGGTGCCGTGATGCGCGAGCCGACGAATGGAACGCTATAAGCTTCGTTTTCGAGGGACTCGATGTCTACGCCGTTGAGACTGGTTTTCCGTCTATAACCCCCGCATCCTTTTCTGGCGGGGTCTTACCTGTGGGGGTTGTGGCATTGAGCTACGAGATCGACCTCACGATTGCCCGTTCGCATCTGCTCGACAACGCGCGGACGGACGCTCTTTTGGCGGACTTTTTTTCATGACGCCACCTGATCTGCATAGTGAAAAATTTGCACGCACGGGCAATATCGCCGGCGAGGGCTTCCGACGTCTATTGGGGCGACCCTCACTGGGGCTTCTACAGACTGTGATCCGCGAAGCGTTTCAGAACTCGATCGATGCGGCTCCTGCGGGCAATCAGGTCGAAGTACTGTTGCGCTTTCGTAGCATCGAGGGAGATGAGCTTGCCAAATTGCGCGACTTGTTCTTTCGGGCATTGCCTCCGGAAGAAGCCTGTGCGGCAAGCGGGGACGATGAGAGTGCAACCTTGCGAGATATCCTCCAAGAGGATCAGGTTTCCCTGCTCGAAATTGCCGATTTCAATACGAGCGGTCTTGCCGGGCCTACCCGCGCAGATGTCGCAGCAGGTGCGGAATCGCTTGATTTTGTGAATTTTCTCCGCAATGTCGGCGCCGCCCGAGACACGCATCAAGGGGGGGGGACCTACGGTTATGGAAAGACTTCCTTCTATGCATTGAGCCGCGCCTCAACCATCATTGTCGACACCCAGACCACCTACGAAGGATTGCCTGTCCGCCGGGTCATGGGATGCCATCTTGGCGATGCTTTTGAGGCCGCCACTGACGGGGAGCGCCGTCGTTTCACCGGCCGCCACTGGTGGGGGCGAGATGATGCCGAAGGTGGTGTCGAACCGCTCGGGGGTGCAGAAGCCGTCGAGTTTTCTCAACTTCTCAGATTGCCGTCCCGAAACGAGAGCCGAACTGGCACCACGATCGCGATCGTCGCCCCACACGTCGATCGGGGAGAGGATCTGCACGCAGAGCTAATGGAGACGGTTCTCTGGAACTTCTGGCCCAGAATGTGCGTGTTTACACCCGCTGAACGGAAGATCGTCGTGAGGCTGGAACTCGACGGCGAACAGGTCGCAATCCCGTCGCCCGAGGATTATCCTCCACTCGACCTGTATGCCGCAGCGCTGCGGAACGTGCGCGGTGAAGGGGATGGAGAAGCTGTTGCAATCCGCAGCTCAAGACCAAGTGCTGATCTGGGATACCTTTCGATCGTACGGGGACTGCATGCGCCGCGAAATCTGGTGGCACTGCGCGAGAAAAGTCCGATGCGTGAACAGGCTCACGCCATCGCTCTGATGCGTCCAGTAGAGCTGGTCGTTCGCTATCTGCCAGGGGAGGCTTTCACGGACAAGCGTTTCGAATGGGCCGGCGTATTCATCTGTTCGAAGGAGGATGAAATCGAGAAGGCTTTCGCTCTTGCCGAACCTCCGGCTCATGACGACTGGATCCCGGACATGCTGCCAATAGGGCGGGCCAAGACATTCGTCAATGTGGCGCTACGGGAACTGAAGGTGGCTGCCACGACCTTCGTGCAGCCGAAAGCCGTTCTTGGAACGGGCGAGGATCGAGGACCATCCGTGGCGAAGACTGCCGCAAAGCTGGGCAGAATGCTGTTCAGAACCTCTGGGAAAGGACCGAGACAGCCTATGTCACCAACTTTAGGCACTAGGAAGAAGATCTCGATCTCCGTGCCACGCTTTGCTGGCCTAGAGCTCTTCGATGGGCAACGTGTCGCCAAATTTGAGGCTGAGCTAGTGAACGATGGCAGTCAACTTGATCTCATGCTCCACGCGAATCCGCACTTAGTTCTTGATGGCTCTTCCGTCTCGGCTGATGATCTACCCGTTGATATCTCGATCCGCCTCTTGGACCTTTCTCTCGTGGACCGTGTCGCCGGACCTGAGGGGATCAAAATCCTAGATACGCAGGGTATCGTTTCCTGCCGGATCACCGTACCAGAAGATGCAGCTGTTGGCATTCGCTTCAGCTTCGAGGAGGTACGCGTCGCATGACCGAAGCTTTTGCTCTTCCTTTTCTGAACCTGCCTCATGAAGCGGTGACGCTTGGACGCTGGATGATCAGCCAGACGGGGGGGCAGCTTCTTCCGATGACACCCTTTCTCGACGAATGGGACTATGCAGCGGATGTCGAGCTCCGTGGCTCCATTTCGATCGACATGACGGTTGCTGCCAAGATACTCGCGATTCCCTCCAAGGAGCTGAAGCTTGCGGTTGTACTCAAGATCGGCACAGGGCGGGGCCGCTTTC
>Ga0265295_1007610_pt1 | contig 12376 bp, 11 predicted proteins | sample Munlansysbiofilm_FD_192503 | JGI IMG/M metagenome (GOLD analysis project Ga0265295, IMG submission 192503) | Leachate microbial communities from a municipal landfill in Southern Ontario, Canada - Methane capture system biofilm | ecosystem: Engineered > Solid waste > Landfill > Unclassified ... | reverse complement strand
CTACTGTACTTAAAAAAGCGCATATTGTCAACATAAAAAGTATAATAGGTTAACATTTTTCCGGACGTTTTAATGTGATCCTTTTTAGATGTTTTACGTTTTTTCATGTTGCGTTCAGATAAAACCTTGTATGATCATCTTGAACGACCTAATACAAGAGAACGTGCGGTCGGTTCAGTTAGCAAATGTGACACACACATGAAGCTCATTTCAAAAAGGAGGACTGTAAAATGTCAAAAACTTTTTTAATACGCTGGGGTCTAAGCATTTTATTCGTTGCTTTTATCGTGATTGTCTTCCGAGGGATACAGTATCATCCGAAATTTCAAGTCGCTGAAGCAAGTACCCACAACACATTTCCTACGGATGTTACCTTGGATGCGCTTCATAACTATCCTCTAGCCATGCCAGCCGAACCAGTGAACTTACCTAGCCAGGATCTTTACAATCAATCCTACGAAGCGTACTCATCCAATGCATCGCAGTTTGACGATAGGCTCACCACTGTCTCTGAACCAACGGCTGATACGTCTTATCCATCATCGTCTATGATGCCATATTCGATCGATCGAACCGACGATAGCGATCATAAGAAGTATGATGATGACAAGTATAAGTATGATGACAAACACGATAAAAAGAAAAAAGATGATGATAGGGATGACCACGATGATTAAGCGTGTTGTATGGGAGGCTATGGGAACAGAGATTGAACTCTCTGTTCCCTCCACACACATCTCATGGAGCACCGTTGTACAAAAACAATTTCATCAATATGAGCTTATATTTTCTAGATTCATCAAGGATAGTGAACTTATGCGCATCAATTCGACATTGTCCACGTGGCAGACTGTATCACCGACGCTCTGGAACGTTCTTTTTCTGGCCGATCAGGCATATCACCAGACAAAAGGTCTTTTTTCGCCATATTTACTTGATGCCATCCAATATCATGGCTATGACCAAAGCTTCAACCATATCTCAGGAACACGGAGAGACGATCCATCCCGCCAACACGATAAAGCCATCGCCTCTATACGTCAATACGCTCGCGATCATGTCGTCTCCTCACAAGATCTTCCGATATTGAGCGACCATAGCATCTCAGACTCCCCCCGGTCTCACCCATCGATCGAGCCCTCATCTACCACGCCCGCGGATCCACCTTTACAGTTTTCTCTACGACCGCTCGCCATCAAAAAAAAGCGTGATATAACCATCGATCTAGGTGGTATTGCCAAAGGTTGGGCCGTTCAACGCATCGCTAACACGTTAAAAATAAAAGGCGTGCCATACGGCTCACTCAACGCCGGTGGTGATCTTATCGTTTGGAACGAAAAAGGAGGGGAACCGTGGGTGGTCGAGATTGAAGATCCGCGCATTTATCTTGATACACGTTTATCAGCACAGATGTGTTCGCCGCTCCTGACATTTTCCATTCACCAAGGTGCCGTCGCAACCTCTGGAACCGCCAAAAGACGCTGGATACATCAAGACACCATCAAACATCATCTCATCGATCCGCGCACACGCATGCCAAGCAACACCGACGTTTTACAAGCGACAATCGTCGGTTCAAGTCTGGTTGAAGCGGAAGTCTTAGCCAAAATTTCTGTGATCCTCGGTCAACAGGCTGGAGAAGCTTTCCTAAAGGACTATGCGCGTCGCCACGCTCGCCATCTGCGTTGGTGGCTCGTTACAACTACGGAAGAAAAAGATTAAGTAATAAATACATCAATAAGAAAGGTGGTCCCATCATGAATCTAAAACATAAAATTCAATGGACGCTCTATGCCGGTAGTGGTGTCCTGTTTGGTGGATTGTTAAGCGCGGTTAGTGCAACATCCGAACCAACGCCATACGACATCTCGTCAACGTATGCTACCTATGATGCTCCTTCGAATACCGTCACCTTTAACTCTGCTTCTACGCCAGCGATTCGCCGCATGTATGACGACGATGATCACCATAGAGACGATGATCGATACGAACATGACGACGATCACGACCACACAAAACCATTTAACCGTGTTTCACCCATAGATGCTTCGGTATACACTCGTGGATCTTATGATGCTCGCCCACAACAACCAACGTTACAAGCACCATCGCTTTCGTCAACCCAATCCATACAAACGACACGCAAAGTACGAACCCGGCTTTCTTAAACAGCAAGCATGTACTATCATATTAAAAAAGGATGATGCCATATGGGCGCTATCTTGGATGTCTTGACGAACTTCGTTCTTTCTTTGCCGACATGGGAACTCATTCGTGCGCTGGGTCTGACGGCTTATGTCCTTCTGTTCGTCACAACCGCTCTAGGAATGTTTTTACCACTTCAACTTATTACCGGTACAACCAAAGCGATTTTAACCATCGCCCATCGCTTATCGGCTTGGCTCGCTTTGATCTTAGCGCTGATGCACGGACTTTTATTGATGATCGATCGCACCGTGCCTTTTCCGTGGACATCCATATTTTTCCCTTCATGGACAAATCTTCGCGAGTTCAGCTATGCACTTGGCGTCATCACCCTCTACATGTTGATTATCGTTCTACTAAGTTCTGATCTTATTGCTGTGCTGGGCAAAAAGTTATGGAAAAAAATCCACTTTTTAAGTTATGGCGCGTTTGTGCTGGCTTTCATCCATGGCCTATGGTCAGGAACTGATGCCTCAACCCTCTGGGGGACAGCACTTTTTGCTTCGACTGGTGGTATCGTCTTCGTTTTAACCGTGCTCCATATCTTACTTCGCCGCAAACCGATACAAAAAAGCAAACAATCTTCTGTTAAACAGACGATCTGATGTTAAACAGAGGATCTGACCTTGTTTATCATGCGCTGATCCATAAACTTTAGAACATATGTGGAATGAGGGCGATCGCGATGCGTCTTTTATTGATCGAAGACGATGAAACGTTGGGAAAACTGATACAATATAAGCTAGGACAAAATGAAAACTGGCAAGTCGACTGGGCCAAAGATGGTACAGAAGGTGAATGGATGGCCAAAGAAAGCACCTATGATGTGATTCTTCTCGATTGGCGCCTGCCAGAAAAAAGCGGCATCGATCTTTTAAAAGCGATACGTTCTGCTGGCGTCCGTACACCAGTTCTGTTCTTAACAGCGCGTGATGCCATTGGAGACCGCGTCCATGGATTAGACAGTGGTGCTGATGATTATCTCGTAAAACCGTTTGATTTTGCCGAGCTTAACGCTCGAATTCGTGCCCTCTTACGTCGCCCACCGGATTGGGATCATAATACATGGACCTTCGGTCATCTGCGTGTCCACCCCATCTCTAGAGATGTGTTTTGGAAAGAACGTCCTCTGCATTTTACAGGACGAGAAACGGATCTGTTTATGGTCTTGCTTCGCCATCACGGTCAAACTGTACCACGTGACCAACTCATTCAATCCGTCTGGCGTTTTGAAGAAGTAACTGATAATATTCTTGATCAGTATATGGTCAGGTTACGACGCAAACTTGAATCGACTGACCTTGTCATAGAAAACATTCGTGGACAAGGCTACCGTCTTTTACTACCATAAACGCATGTGAAAGCGTAGGGAGATGTCTATTGGATGAATGCGTTGATCCGTACACGGCTAAGATTGGCCATCTTCTTCGGAGTGATGGTAGGCTTCATCGTTCTTCTGACACTTCTTATGGTATATATCGCATTTTATCGAATGATATGGCAGCACGAGCATTCAGAATTACAAAAATTAGGGCAATCTTGGATAGAGAGTCATCCTTTGAATCGATCAATCGATAAAGAAAAGGAAACGATGCCAAATGCATATTTTATGACCGAACCGAGCGCTTACGGCGTTCTGCGGCATCATTTTTATATAATCTTAGAACATCCTCAACCAACGTCATCGCTTGTTGAAACACAATCATCCTCCCCTTTTCAAGCGGATGCGTCATGGATCGTCAGCCATATGCAAGAAGCGTTAGATAACGAAGCGTGGTATACGTTGGAATGGCTCACATTTAGCTCTCCTGATCAAAAAAATGTTCAGGCAGCTTACGCTGCCATGCTTATACCGCTTCAGGCTCCCTATGTTCTTCTCGTGGGTGAAGATATTAGCGACTATCATATGTTGCTCGAACAACTCAAACATCGTCTCACCTTTTCAGCGCTTCTTTTACTCGGACTGTCTGCGGTCATCGGCTACGTTTTTTCAACCCGTGCCATCCGACCACTCCTTGAGGCTCACGAAAAAGAACGGTCCTTTTTGGCTAACGCTTCTCACGAACTTCGCACACCGCTTACGGTCATCGGTGCCTCACTTGAAATCATAGAAGAACAAAAACAGACATGGCCTGAGTTTTATCAAGAAGTATTTGATGATTTACAAAGAGAAGTCAAACGCACACAATCCATCGTTCGCACGCTCTTTGAACTGTCGCGCTTAGAGCACACATTCGAACTCGCTCATAAACCGGTTCACCTCTACGACTTACTTCAGTCTACGTATCGTATGTTTCAACCGATCGCCCAGGCACGGGGCATCACACTTATCGATAAAACTCGGCTTATGGATCTCCCACCAGGAAATGATCCATCGTCCTACATCATTCAAGGCGATGAAACGATGTTGTCTCAACTTCTTACCAATCTGCTTGATAATGCCTTAAAGTTTACCCCATCTGGCCGACGCGTGTTCCTATACATCAAACATGATCCGAAGTCGCTCCATCTATGTGTAGAGGATGAAGGACCGGGGATGGATGAAGAAACTAAAAAAAATATTTTCGAACGCTTTTATCGTGCCAATCCCCGACGCGATCCTTCCTCCGGAGCGGGTTTGGGCATGGCCCTTGTAAAAATGATCTCCGATTTGCACCAAGCACACATCACCATCGAAAGCACACCAGGTCAAGGAACGACCATATGCGTTGCATTTCACAAAAGCCATTCATTCTTCCTGAATCATACTAAATCATACATCCCATGACATATCCTCACGCCGATATTTTTAGCATATCGGCGTTGTTTACTTTGTTAATACATAACATCTTGTAACATATTTGTCGCCTGAAAGACATATTTTGTTCAAAGTGTTGTTATACTATAACACCTTATAACAATTATAATTGAGGTAAAGCCCCTATGTATAAAGCTTCACATTATTCACTCATTAAGGAGGAAGCAGCATGGAGATGATCTGGCTTGGCTTGTTTCCGCAATGGTACGTCCCAAATTTTGGTTCGGGGTATGTCGTCGCTTGGATCGCTTCGATCCATGTGTTGTTCTCTCACATCTCTGTCGGCGCCTCATTTCTACTCGCATACTGGGTGACGCTTGCCTACAAGCATCACAAACCTGAACTTTTACCCTACGTGCGAAACAATTTTTTCACCTTATTGTTTACGTCTTATATTATTGGGTCATTAACGGGACCGGGAATTTGGTTTTCGACAACGGTTGCTAATCCACGTGGTATTTCTGAATTGATTCACAATTTTATGTGGGTCTGGGCCGCAGAATGGGTTTGGTTTGTTACGGAAGTGACACTCGTTTATGTGTTGGTTTACATGTTTTATAAGGTCAGCTTAAAAACGTATATGCACCTAGCATGGGTGTTCGCTATCGTCTCATGGGGGACGATGCTTATTATTGTAGGCATACTCTCTTTTATGCTCTCTCCAGGTAGCGAAGCGTGGTATACAACAGGTAATGTCATGCAAGCTTTTTATAACCCTAACTATTTCCCACATCTTTTCATGCGTACCGGTTTCATGCTCGCTCTCGGTGCTCTTTTTGGTCTAGGTCTTGCTCGGAACATACGCCAGCCTGATCTAAGATTTTGGGTCATCCGCAGATTATCCTTCTGGGGAGCTGCTGGTATCATCTTTGGCGGGATTTTCCTCCCCGTTTATTTTTATACGCTTCCTGACCGCGCACGAATCACGTTAGACACTGTCATTCCCCTCTCCGTCAAATTATCGATTATCACTGGCATGGGACTATTGCTTCTGACTTTTGTACTTTTATTTACTCGACCGCGCTTAAACCCAGCCCTCGGGTTTGCGTTGATTTTGAGTGTGGTGACATTATTTTTAGCGATTTACCCGCAAGAAAGAGTGCGAGAGTGGCTACGCAAACCTTATATCGCAGGTGATTATCTGTATGTCAATCAAATCATAGCTCGCGATGTTCCCGCCCGTGGCATACAAAGTGAACTCGATACGATCGATACCAATGGATTTTTAAAGGTTCACCCATTTGTACCAGCGTCGTTGAAAACAGTAACACCAGAAAATATGTTGGAAGCCGGCCGAGCCATGGCGCTTGTCTCTTGCGCAGCCTGTCATAGTCTTGATGCTTCTGGACCTCGACCGCTCGTCTTGCGTATGCAAGGTCTCACCAATCCGGAGGCCGTAGAAACCTTTATTACAGCCCGTTTAAGCGGTGATTCAGCGCACGGAGGAGCGCCGTACATGCCTAAGCTCGTCGGTACACCAGAAGAAATTAAAGCCTTATCCCTTTATCTCGCTCATCTCAATCAACGTTATGCTCAATCCTCACTCACTGCAACTGGAAGATAAAAGTTATAAAATTTATAAGGAGGTATTCGTATGGAACCCGGTCTTTTACTTCATACACTTCGCTCACCGAGTGGTGTTGATATGTATCCACCTGTTATCCAAGTGCTCCTTGTTCTGACTTGGGCTGTGCATATGTTTTTTATTCAACTGACCCTTGGGGCACTTGGTACAACCATCATCGCCTTTCTTAAAAGACGTCGACCCGCTTATGAAGCTCTGAGCACAAGTTCTATAAAAATTGCTATCATCTCACTTTCCCTAGGTGTGGTTTTCGGTGTTGCCCCTCTTCTTTTCACGCAAGTGATCTACGATGCAGGATGGTATGTTGGGAACAACCTTTCCGCTTGGTGGGTCATCTTATTTGTACCGATCGTCATCGTTGCCTATTATACGGCCTATGCATCTTATTTTTATATTCGCCGACGTTTTCAAAGTGCGTTCCAAACATCACCCAAGACGACCTTCACGCCCTATGAATTTTCCACTTCAACAATCAATACAGATTTGGAACCATCTAATCCAATGCTGTCTAAAGCGTCTTCGAACCATAGCTATTCTCATAAGTATGATCCGGACCAACTATCCCCAGGTATGCTGGCTGAACTTGCCGAAAAAGGTTCATCCTTGGCCTTTGATGAAATCGCTGTTGCTGATCGTCGACCACAAGACGCTTCGGTTTCAATACCGTCCCAAATCGTTTCACACAAGACTCTATCGACAAGCGGTCTTTTTGTCATTGTTCCTCTAATCAGTTTTGTATTTTTATTAACAGCAGCAGCCATCATGCACACCTTTTCTTATCAAGCACTTTTTCCAGAACGCTGGATTGACTGGTACACCGCCTCGGGGACGACGATGAACACGGATGGTTGGCATATTTATGCGTTTAGTTACAGCCGATATGCTTTTTTCATCGCCCTTGCCTTTTTCGTCTATGGTCTGTTTATGCGTGCATATGCATGGTATTTTTCACCGCGCAAAGACGTTAACCGGAACATCCTACAATCTTTCTCACGATATGGGATCATCTTAGCACGTATAAGCGGTCCTATTGCTTTTGTCCTGGCCATTCTCACCAACCTCACACAAGGGTCGCTGACTTCTCTCATTGTTGTGCTAAGTCTCGTTCTCTTAGGAGGCGCTATCATCTCCGTTTATCTACCTGCCAATCATAAACTCTTAGTGGTCGGCCCTTGGGTCTTGTCTCTCGCTGCAATCGCCGATCTCGCTACCTCCCTCATGCGAGAAGGCATTCGCCTCTACACATATGGATTATATCAACACACGCCCTATGACTACCCTTTGCATTTAAGCTTTTGGGGCATTGGTTTTTTCTTAGGAACTTTCGTCGTCGGTGTTGCCTTCTTTAACTTTTTACTGCGTCTTTTGTATCAAAGCGGTCGCGTCGATCATGTCACAGTATTCCAAGACACGCTCCGTTTCAATCGAGCCTGGAAAGTGAGTTGGCGGTTACTCATCACTTGGGTTATACTGTTTTGGGTAGGTGGATTGATTATCTTATGGACCTTATAAGTTTAACCATGCATCCATTGTGCCCATTGATAATATAAGGGCATGCCAATGGTCAGATTAAAGGGAAACGTAAGTCCCAAAGCGAGTCCCAAATACAGGGATGGATTGGCTTCAGGAACTGCTTTTTGCATGGCGGCAGGGGCTGCAATATATGAAGCACTGGCCGCCATGACACCCATAACCGTCATCCCGCCTATCGAAAGACCACTTAACCCTCCAATCCAAACTCCAAGCATTCCAAACATCGGTGGAAAGCCAAACCCTAAAATAAGCGTGCGTAACCCATAGCGGAATAATGAAGTTATACGCGCTCCAGCCAAAAGACCCATATACAGAAGAAAAAGAACGAGCACACTGCTGTACAAATCGATAAAGAGCGGTTGAATGGTCGGCAAGGCACGTGGACCAGCCACCCACCCAATGATGAGACTCCCCATTAATAAAAGAACGCTTTGCCCGAGCAACGCTTCACGGATGATGAGCGAAGCAGTTCCGATCCGTGAAGGTTGACGAAGGTTCGGTGTAGCAACATCGGAAAGTGGGCTCTGAAATCTTTGCCTTTTTTTTAGACCTTCTCGTTGCGCTGTATCCATGGTGGTTGCTAATCGAAAATCGAAAGATAGGCCATCCTTTTTTAAAATTGCATGCATCACCAGCGCAACCAAAATGGCCGGGCTTTCTAAAAGCACAACCAGTGCGCTTACAAACGACTCGTACGATTGACCAACATGATCCAAAAAGGCCAGCGTCGCACCAAAGGTCACAATGCTTACCGATCCATATGCTGCGCCGATGGCCACAGCATTGGGCAGATCAAAACCCATTCGACGCGCAATTAAAAGAGCCACGATCGGGATGAGCGCTCCCAAAACGAGTGTGCCCATAACCGGTGTAATGATTTCTTGCCAATGATGTTGACGCATTTCTATACCGCCTTTTAAACCGATCGCGATCAATAGATAGATACTTAAACTGTCTCCAAGTCCTTTCGGTATTGATAAGTCCGATTTAAAAACAGCGGCTAAAAACCCTAAGACGAAAAAAAGCACTGCCGGCGTTAAGAGATTTGTAATCATAATCTCGCCCAACTGTTCATAACCCCTTTCTCCGTTTAAGAAACAAAAAACCGGCTGAGAAACAAAACGATCATATGCACACACTGGATCGTTTTTGCTTCATTCAGCCGGTTTTCTTTAAACAACCGTTACAAGGCGTTTTAAAGACTCCCGTCATGTTACGCATATCATTTTTTCTGGTAAGTTTAATGTCAATAATATTTCTCTGCATCAAATGGGCGTTCTAACATAAAAACCATCAACCGTTCTCCAGTTCGGGTACTAAGATCGGTGTGAAAACTATAGATCGGTATGTCTAAAAGCTCCCCAATGAGCGCCTTTAACTGTTCCTTACCTGATTCTACAAGTTCGGTCCGGGATTTTTTGATAGAAAGCATGCCTTCTTGCGTTTCAGCGACCTTCTTTTCTGCTGGAGTCAGTATCCCCTTCAGAAAGATGATCACCATATTTCGTAAAATATCCGTCTTCACCTGAACTGAACCGCGCCCAAGGTACTCTCTTTCCCATTGCGTAACCGCTCGACTGATCTTGTCTTCTAGCTCCCCTTTGGTAAAAGGCATGGTGTCCTCCTCCGTCAACATCGGTCAAGCTCAGGGGAGCTTCCACTTCTGATCGTATCGCTTACTTTTGTATTTTAAAATCTCACACTGACCTTGTCAAGTCATATGCGGCTTAAGCTATTTGCTTTGTACCTTATCTCCGAGCGCTTGAATTTTGTTTCACAGAAACAGTTTCAGAAGAAATGAAAAGCATGTTTTTTACGACTAAAAGAAATATGCTTCTCTATTGCCATTGATGATTTTGGAAAAGGAGAGACTTCCTGTGAAACTTCTCTCTCCTTTGAACCCACCTTTGTAAAATTAAATCGCTTCTTCGCTCATCATCTAGCAATCTCGAAAGAGAAAGTAGAATTAATATTAAAACCAAATCTTTCAAAAGAGAGGCATTCAAGTTATATTAGAAAGCATTGAACGACCCAATGATTTAGTCGTGGCAAAAGAACCCGCTTCTTTATAGAAGAAAGCGCTCCTCCCTTACCAAAAGAAAAAAGCGAAATTTTTTTTACTTATAAATATATAAGTATATAAGTCTGAAGAAAGGTTCGTAAATCGTTCCCTTAAAGTTGTTTTTTTCGAGATGCAATATCGATCCAAACCGCCAGTAATAAAACGAGTCCTCTAACTACGAATCGTTCTGTTGTCCCAACATCCATTAACAACATGCCGTTATTTAAGGTGGACATGACTAATGCACCGATGATGGCTCCTATAATGGTTCCCTGACCGCCAAGTGTACTGGTGCCTCCAATTATCGCAGCCGCGATCACATCCAATTCCATACCTTGTCCTGCAGAAGCGGCGGCCGAACCAACGCGGGCCGTATAGATGATGCCACCGATAGCACCCAGAATTCCGGATGAAACAAAAATCCACAAAGTGGTTCTTTGAATATGAATGCCCGATAATTTGGCGGCTTCTTTATTTCCACCAATCGCATAAATATGACGGCCAAAGATCGTTTTAGTCGTAATAAAATGATAAAGCTCGCCAATCGCCATTAATATGAGAATAGAGTATGGGATACCGCGATAAAAAGCCATCACAAGAAAGATGGAAGAGATGAGAAGAATCGTAGCGACGATTTTCAGAATAAATAAATAGGTTGGGAGTATATCAAACTGATACTTTATTCTTTCCTTCCGATTCTTCCATTCATACCACAAATAGCCAATTATTACCAGGATGAGAAAAAGGATCGTTGTATCATGGGGAATCAGATCCTTCGGCGAGTTGGTGAAAAAAAGGGTGGGAATATAACCTTGACCAATTTTATTAAAAGTGCTATTGGTTGCGATCGTCTCTCCCTTAGTGATCCCCAACAATAGCCCATTAAAAATCATCATTCCTGCCAAAGTAACGATGAAAGCCGGAACTTCTCTGTATGCTACCCAATACCCTTGCCAAAGTCCAATGAGTGCGCCGATGAAGAGCGTGATCAGGATCGCGCTGATTACATCAAAACCGTAATGGGCTTGTAAAATGGCCGCAACGGCTCCCGTGAATCCTACCACCGCCCCAATCGATAAGTCAATATGTCCGGCGACAATCACCAACACGACACCGCTGGCTAAGATCGCGATGTGAGCAGTTTGCAGGAATAGCGTAGATAGATTCCTGGGCGTCAAAAAGGCTTCATTCATGATCGAAAAGATGATCATAATGCCGATTAAAGCGATAAACATTGTGTATTGACGGATATGATTCCTTATAGATAATCGTATCATCTCGAAGGTAATTCCCGTTTTTTGCTTTTCTATATTGATATTCATTCTGGTTCCCTCCTGCGATCTATTGCGAAAGTGCCATATGAACGCCTGTAGCGGCCATCATTACTTTTTCTTGATTTGCTTCCTTCCAATCCAATTCAGCAGTCATCTTCCCCTCGTGAAATACCAAAATCCGATCACTCATGCCCAAAATCTCGGGAAGTTCCGACGATATCATGATGATTGAGACCCCTTGATCCACAAGATCGTTCATAATATTATAGATCTCATATTTGGCTCCTACATCGATTCCACGGGTCGGCTCATCCAAAATAAGGATTTTAGGATTTACTAACAACCATTTGGCAATTGCAACCTTTTGTTGATTTCCTCCGCTTAAATTCATCACCTTCTGTTCGATGGAAGGCGTTTTGATTTGCAAAGCCTTCACATAATGATTCGCAACACCGATTTCTTTATTGGCGTCGATACCAATTCCTTTACGAATGCTTTCCAATCCGGCTAATGTAATATTTTCCTTAATCTCCATCATGAGAACAAGCCCATTCTTCTTTCGATCTTCAGAAAGATAACATAGCCCCTTCTTGATCGCCTCTCTTGGATGATTAAAAAAATGGCGCTCACCCTCGATCCACATTTCCCCCGATCTATGGTTCCCGTACGCTCCGATCAAACTCATCATCAGTTCCGTTCTTCCGGATCCCACGAGGCCAGCAATCCCTAGAATTTCCCCTTTTCTCGCCGTAAAGCTGACATGATCGATCAGTTTCTTGTCTGGAATTTCCGGATGGTCGACGCTCCAATTTTTCACCTCTAAGACGACCTCCTGGGGAGTATGCTCCTTTCTGGGGTATAACTGAGTGAGGGGCCTACCCACCATTCCGGTGATGATTTTGTCGATGGTGAGGTGGGGG
>Ga0265295_1007609_pt1 | contig 12378 bp, 13 predicted proteins | sample Munlansysbiofilm_FD_192503 | JGI IMG/M metagenome (GOLD analysis project Ga0265295, IMG submission 192503) | Leachate microbial communities from a municipal landfill in Southern Ontario, Canada - Methane capture system biofilm | ecosystem: Engineered > Solid waste > Landfill > Unclassified ... | reverse complement strand
TCTAATGATAAACGTTTTGTGAAGGCACATCGGTGAGGGGGGGGGAAGATGCCTGTTTTGATACACCTGCTTGATGCTTCTTATCATGTTTTAAGTGAAGACGATCAGGCGCTTTTAAGCCAAATGTTTCGTCAGGCGCTCGATGAAGAAGGGCGAGGCGATGAGAACGCGGAAGTGAGCATCGCCTTTTTAGATGATAAAGCCATGGAAGAATTAAACCATACGCATCGTGGCGTTCAGCGAACGACAGATGTTTTAAGTTTTCCTTTCGATGAAGAAGGGTATCTGGGCGACATTGCCGTATCTGTGCCCCGAATGAAGGAACAGGCTAAGATGTACGGCCACAGTGAGCGGCGCGAGCTTTTCTTTTTATTGGTGCACGGATTTTATCATTTGCTCGGCTATGATCATGCGACGCCAGAAGACGAGAAGGTGATGTTTGCGAAGCAGGAAGCATTGCTGAGTGCATTTGGTATCACACGATAGACAAGCATTCATCTGGCAAGGTATGATGGATCTTTTTAGACGGATCCTTTTAAGGGAGTTATCCAAACCGATGGAAGATTGGAAACGACTGATACAAAGTTTTTCATATGCTTTTCAAGGCTTAAAAACGTCTTTTCGCGAACAATATAATATGCGCATTCATGCTTGGGTCGCTTTTTTTACACTTGCCGCCGGGTACTGGAGCGGCCTTTCGATGGAGCGTATGCTATTGATTTTGGCGCTTATCCTCTGGGTGTTTAGTGTCGAGCTTTTAAATACAGCCATTGAACAAGCTGTCGATCATGCTGGAAAGCATCGATCTGGAGCGGCACAAAGAGCGAAAGATGCTGCAGCTGCTGCGGTTGTGCTTGCAGTTGTGACGGCGGTTTTTACTGGTTTTTTTGTATTGTATCGTCCGCTGACACAAAAGGTGACGCTGCTGCGGGAGACAGTGTTAACCCATGGGGTATCGTCTATTTGGATCGTTTTTTTATTTTTAAGTTTCATCCTATTACTTGTCGGTTTATGGATGGATCCACTTCAACCTGGTAAGGGCTTCTTGGCCCTTATTCAGGTGGTGTTGCTGTTTCTGTACTGGTCCGGTTTTCTTTTTCCGTTGGATGTGATACCATTTGCATTACCGATCTTTCTGGCTGTTTTTTTACGACGCAATATCGGTGTTGTCGTTTCTTTGATCTGGAGTGTTTTTTGGTTTTTGTTGTTCGGATTGTGGTTTGCTTGGATATCGCCGTTGATCTGAATCGTTGATCTGAATCTAAGAAAACTTGTGCTGTTTTGTTGACGTCAAGCTGTAAACGGTGTCAATGCGGGACCGTTCAAGAGCGTTTTGTATTTCTTACGGAAAGGGTGGCTTCCGATGTCTCAGCATACGTTGCCTGGAAAAAAGGTCGCAGTGGATCGATCCCTACATGATAAAGTCTTGACTGCGCGGCGGCGCGCCTATGTCCCGTATTCACATTTTCCGGTTGGTGCGGTGGTCGTTGATCAAAATGGACAGATATACAGTGGGGCGAATGTTGAAAATGCTTCATATCCGCTCGGTATGTGTGCGGAGCGGGTCGCACTTTTTAAATGGGCAACCGAAAGTACAAGTCCCCCCCAAGCGCTTTATGTCCTTGGCGATACGGAAGAACCGATCTCGCCTTGTGGTGCCTGCCGTCAAGTTATGGCAGAGCTTTGTTCACCGGAGATGCCTGTATATCTTGGTAATGTGCGTGGAGAGTGGATAGAGACGACGGTCTCGGCGCTCCTGCCCGGTGCATTTACTCAGCGCCATCTCGGTTCCGAAAAGTAAACCCTTAAGGATGGTTATGAAGCGATCGGTCGCGTTTGATGGACAAGGTTTAATGGACAAGGAACGGTAGGAGGTGAAGCATATGCAGAATATAACCATTCGTTCGTCTGACAACCATACGAAACAATCCGGTTTTGTTGCCCTGATCGGACGGCCGAATGTCGGTAAATCATCGCTCATCAATGCACTCATCGGACAGAAAGTGTCTATCGTCACGCCCAAACCACAGACGACGCGTAATCAGATTCGGGCTATTTTAACCGAACAGCGAGGGCAAATCGTTTTCTTGGATACGCCGGGTATTCATGAAGGCAAAACATCCCTTTCTAAAATGATGTTAAAGGCTGCACTCAGTGCCATTTCGGCCGTCGATCTCGTCCTTGTTGTCTTTGATGCAGAAGCCGGTTTAACGGATAAAGACAAGACACTGATTGGACGCTTACCAAAGGGTGAAAACGGAAAACCAGTTATTGCCCTTCTTAACAAAATTGACCGTGTTCATCGGGAAACGCTTCTCGTCTTGATCGACACGTTGCGTCAGATGTATCCGTTTATGGAATATTTACCTGTATCGGCGAAGACGGGTGAGGGGTTGGGTGCGCTTTTGGACGTACTTTTCAAATATCTCCCGGAAGGTCCGCTTTACTATCCAGAACATGTAACGACGGATGCTTCCATGAAATTTTTAATCGCAGAGATCATTCGCGAGAAACTGTTATTGAAACTCCAACAAGAAGTGCCACATGCTTTGGCTGTGGCCGTCGAAGAGATGCGCGAAGAAGAGGATCGTTTGTATGTTCGGGCGGTGATCGTTGTGGAACGAGCTTCGCATAAAAAAATCGTTATCGGTCGCGGTGGATCGATGCTTAAAGACGTTGGCATGCTCGCTCGAAAAGAGTTGGAAGCACTGTTTGGTGTACACATGTATCTGGAACTGTGGGTGAAAGTGCGAGAAGACTGGCGCAATCGCCCTTCTCAACTTAAAGAATTTGGCTATTTTGAAGAGTAGTGGCTAAGGTCTATTGCTTTTTGCAGGCGGAGCCGTTATGATAAAAAGTAACGGTAGCGTGCTGGATGGTTTTACCTTACCAGTGAGTCCCGGGGATGAAGACGTGTTGGGTGCGTACACTAAGCATACGAGGATGGTCATATGTCATAGACCGGAGGGACAGGGAACATGCGTGAGTCTAAACTGTCTTGGCGGAAGTTTGAACAAACGGGAGATGTGACCTACTACTTGGCTTATAAAGGGCTTATGAAGCCGACACTTGATGCTTCTCATACCTTTGGAGAAGAATTTGCCGGCGAATCTCTTACGGATCTAACACCATTCAAGCCAAAGAACAAATGGTCATCCGATCATGATCATTTACCTCGGACTCGACGGGAAGATATCTGGTGATCGTCCGCGTACACGGTCTCGTTCTTCGTACGCTCCCCTATGGCGAGTCGGATGCACTCGTGACGCTTTTGACGCGAGAGGCGGGGAAAATCGGACTGATTGCACCGGGGGCGAGAAAGGTTCGTTCCCGACTCGCGGCGCATACCCAGCTTTTACGCTTGGGTACGTACATACTGTACCGAGGGCGGACCCTCTTTCGTTTAGATCAAGCAGATACGACGGCCTTATTAACTACGCGTCTTCATGACCCACTTGTCAACCGGCGTACGATGGAGATGTTAGAGTGGGTTCTGCGGTTGACAGAAGATGAAGTTCCAGATCCTTTTTTATATGAACATGTGGAACGTTCTTTGTTACGTTTGGAACGCGGCGAACAGCCGGATGTAACATGGTTGATCTTTCAACTGGTGATGCTCACGCATCTCGGATATGGTCCGTCTTGGGATCATTGCACGCGCTGTGGACAAAAAGAAGACCTTAAGGCTTTTGCGCCTCGAGAGGGTGGAATGATCTGTACATCATGCTTAAGTCATCACGCGCCGGATCAAGATATCTTTTTTTTGCCGCCGCGTTTGGTATGGGTTTTGCAACAAATCGTCCGAACGCCACCGCATCTTCTAGGACATGTTCAGCTTAAGCCGGAAAACATAGCGCGCGTGTTAAAAGCGCTTGAAGTGTTTGTTTCGTATCATGTTCCGGTACATTTTCGTACGCAAGACGTGTGGCGCAGCAGTGAGGAACTTTTGGCGATCGCCGAAGATTTGAAAAAGGCACGCAACGCACCGCCGAAAGCAGAAGGTTGAGCCGATATGCTCTGATGTCGCCAAGATGCGTTATCACTTGTCAAGGACACGAGAGATCGCTATAATAACGTCAGAGTCGAACGAATTCGTGTGAACCCAATCCATACAGCTTGTGGGTACAAATGGATATGGCGATGAAAGGTAAAGTTTGTGTGTCGTCTACAAAGCGAGCCGGGGAGGGTGAAAGCCCGGTTAGTATGAACACAAATGCGGCGACCTGGAGCGATCAAACATGAGGTGGGTAGCTTTTTGCTGCCAAGTAGGGTGGAACCGCGATGAATCATCGTCCCTGCAGACTGTCCGATGCGTACGAGACAGATGCAGGGACGTTTTTATGACGTTCATGCTCTGCGTATAAGGGCATAGAGGACAAAGGAGGTATGCTGATGCAAGGAATAACGTTTCAAGAAATGGTACAACGTTTAAAAACGTTCTGGGGGGCGCGGGGGTGTCTGATCACCGAACCGTACGATATTGAAAAAGGTGCGGGAACCATGAATCCGCAAACGTTTTTGCGTGCGCTTGGGCCCGAACCATGGCGTGTGGCATATGTCGAACCGTCTCGTCGGCCGACGGACGGGCGTTATGGAGAAAATCCGAATCGACTGTATCAACATCACCAATTTCAAGTGATTATAAAGCCATCGCCCATCGACATCGTTGAGCAATACATTGAAAGTCTAAGATTTTTAGGTATTGACCCCCTCGCCCATGACATTCGCTTTGTCGAGGACAACTGGGCGGCACCGACGCTTGGCGCTTGGGGCTTAGGTTGGGAAGTATGGTTGGATGGTATGGAAATTACACAATTCACGTATTTCCAGCAAGTCGGTGGACTGGATGCTGATCCGGTGACCGTAGAAATTACGTATGGTTTAGAGCGCTTGGCAACATATCTTCAAGATCAATCAAGCGTCTATGATATTATTTTTGGAGATAGTGTCACTTACGGTGAAGTGTTTCTACAGAATGAAGTCGAGCAATCGCGGTATGCGTTTGAAGCCAGTCATCCAGAGATGCTTAAAATGCTTTTTTCTTCTTATGAAAAAGAAGCAGAGCGTTTGATTGAGCAAGGCATTCCGCTCGTTGCTTATGATTACGTATTGAAATGTTCACATACGTTTAATCTTTTGGAAGCACGTGGTGCACTTTCCGTTACAGAACGAACGTCGATGATGGGGCGTGTTCGTCATCTCGCTCGGGAAGTCGCTCGCGCCTATGTACGGTCGCGTGAAGAACGTGGTTTTCCACTTTTAAAATCATAAAGGTTGCAAACGTGACGATGGACGATCGTGTGAAGGAGGAAGCATGATGCATCATACAGAAGGACGAACATATGTGTTAGAGATTGGCGTTGAAGAAATGCCTGCAGGCATCATACCAGAAAAAGAAAAAGAATTAAACATGCTGATGGCGTCTTTTTTAACCAAACAAAGACTTGCGTTTACGACGGTCAAAGTGTATTCGACACCGCGGCGTCTGGCGGTGATGGTGATGGGTCTTGCGGATCGACAAGAAGACCTCATCGAGGTGCTTCGTGGTCCACGCAAAAAAGTGGCGTTAAACGCGGATGGCACATGGACGCAAGCAGCGAAAGGTTTTGCAGCATCGCGTGGATTAGACTTGGATACACTTTATTTTGAAGGCGAGGGGGAAGATGCCGTCTTAACTGGCGAGCGTCATTCGACCGGTCAACCGGTAGAGACGGTGCTTTTAAGCATGCCTGAAGCTGTGATCGCTTCGCTCACTTTCCCGAAGGCTATGCGCTGGGGGACGGACAAAACCCGCTTCATTCGTCCGATTCGTTGGCTTGTCTCACTTTTAGACGATACCGTTTTGCCGATTCGTTTTGCTGGACTTGAGGCTTCTCGAATAAGTTATGGTCATCGTTTTTTAGGTGAAAAGATCGTTTTATCGCATGCCCGTGACTATGAAACGGCGCTTCGCGATCAGTTCGTCCTTGTCGATCGAGACCTTCGTAAGGCGACCATCATCCAACAAATCGAAGATCTCTCGCGCCTGCACGAGGCCCACGTACCGATCGATCCCGATCTTTTAGAAGAAGTGACCGATCTTGTTGAATGGCCAACGGCTTTTTGGGGAACATTTGACGAACAATATCTTCAGCTCCCGCGCGAAGTGCTTATGTTGACCATGAAAATGCATCAACGGTATTTTTATGTTGAAGATGCATCAGGTGCGCTCCTTCCATTCTTTGTTGGCGTGCGCAATGGGGATAGCCATCATTTGGCGACGGTTGTACGCGGCAATGAAAAAGTACTCAGTGCACGTCTGGCCGATGCGCGCTTTTTTTATGAAGAAGACTTAAAGGGCTCAGTCGACGAATATGTTACCAAGCTTGATTCGCTGACATTTCATGCCCGTTTGGGCTCCATGTTGGATAAAACCAGACGTCTGGTCCGACTGGCCGATCTGTTTGCTGATCGTCTCGGCATGGATACACATTTTCAAAAGAAGTTACAACGAGCTGCATCCATTGCTAAATTTGACCTTGTGACGCATATGGTCTATGAATTCCCGGAACTTGAAGGAACGATGGGCGAAGTATATGCACGTTTGTTGGGGGAAGAACCGGAAGTCGCTGCAGCTGTGCGTGAACATACGTATCCACGTGGCATGGAAGGTCCACTTCCTGCTTCACAACTCGGTGCGTTCCTTGCCTTGATCGATAAAATCGACACTTTGGTCAGTTTTTTTGCGATTGACGAAGTTCCCAGTGGTTCAGAAGACCCTTATGCCCTCCGCCGCGCTTTAAATGGTGTGATTCAAATGCTAGATCGATACCAAATCCCATTATCGTTGGCGGAAGTATGGACACATGCATATAACACGTTAGCGCAACAACAAAAAGAAGCAGATCTGCTGCCGCTTGAAGACGTCTTAGACACATTATGGACCTTTACCGTACCACGCTTAATGAGCCATCTTGAACAAAAAGGTTTGCCGCATGACATCGCTCAAGCCCTCGTCTATCGTCCGACGCTCACGGTTTTTGAGATGATCGCTCGAGGAAAAGCCCTTCATACGCTTTTAAAAACTGCACCCATCCGTTATCGTCAGCTCGTTCAAGCACTTATCCGCAGCATGCGTCTAGGGAAAAAACTTGATCATGCACCGTTTAAAAAATATCAAAACACGGAGCACAATGAGGATTGGATGTCAGCGATCATACGTCATGTTGCGCTTCAAAACGATCTAAGCCTGATACGTTGGGAGGAAGTTGACTTAGAAGCATCGCTCCTTCAAGAACCACAAGAGAAAAGACTCCTACAAGCTGTTAAAAGCCTTTTTCACGACGAACGTCTGATCCGTTATCTTTTTGGTCACATAAAACGACAGGCAACCCACTCGGACGATCATCTCGTCTTCACCGAGACCTTTGAACAAGCTTCTCAAGTGGCACTTTCTGCGTTAGAGCATCTTGTACAGCCGATCGAACAATTTTTTGATGCGATTCTCGTGATGAGTGAAGACCGTGCCTTGCGTGAAGCGCGTCTTACGCTTTTAAACCTCATTGCTTTTTTTGCCTACAGCTTTGCCGACTTTGAGGCGATTGTTTTAGGAGATTAGTGGCATAAGACGGTTGTTTTATGTTTTGATTGTCTGTAGCCATGCGTGACCTATGAAAATAATGTAAAATTTTCATCTTGGCACGGTCGTTAAAAAGTGTATAATAAACGGTGTTGCGATGATAGTTCATGTAGTTAAATATTTACTTGGTCAAGGGGGTGGGGATGTGCCTGATCGAAATGCCGAAATCGAAGCGCTTTTTCAGAACATGCGCCAAATATCGCGCTATACGAAGCATACGTTAGGGCAGATTGATGGGCAGCTCACGATGACGGACTTCATTTTTTTAAAGCATTTAGAAGGTGAAAGTGGTATACCGGTTACGGATTTGGCTCGGCATTTTGGGGTATCGGCCAGTTATATTACAAACTGGGCGGATCGTCTCGAAAAGAAGGGTTTGATCCGGCGTGAGCGTCAACCAACCGATCGACGTGTTGTCCTGCTCTCGATGACCGAAGAAGGAAGAGCCGTCCAAAAAAGCGTGGAACATAAACGGATGCACCACATTCGATCGCTGCTGGCAGAGATTGACGATGCGGAACTTCAAACGTTCAATCGCATTCTTCGCAAAATATTAAGTAAACTTGAAGAGACAGTGGGGGATCAATCATGAATATGCGACGTATGTTTATCCTTAATATCCTTGTGCTCATCGTACTCGTGGCGGGTGGTATCAGTATTTATGCGTGGGTGAGCAACAATGAACGTTATTTAACTGTTGATAATGCGCATGTTAACGGTCAGGCCATTCCCATCGCTGCACCTGTTTCCGGGAAACTTGTGGCTTGGGATGCAAAAATCGGTCAAAGTTATGATGCTGGAGCGGTTTTAGGGAAAGTTGAAGTACCGGTTGCCGCCAGTTCCAATATGCCTGCGGCTCAAGCGGGTGCGGCGGGAAACAATGCATCGCCCAATGCCACGATGACGGTCGATATCACGATGCCGACACGGGGCACCGTTGTGACGAGTTCGGCCGTGGTCGGTACGTATGTCGGTTCGGGGATGCCTTTAGCACAAGCCTTTGATCTCGATCATCTTTGGGTGACAGCGAATGTCAAAGAAACCGATCTACAAAATGTCAAAGTCGGGGCGGACGTTGATGTGATGGTCGATGCTTTTCCTGAATCGAAGCTGACGGGGCGTGTTAGCCGCATTGGGTTGTATACAGCCAATACGTTTTCACTCCTTCCTCAAAACAATACGACCGGAAACTATACAAAAGTCGTGCAGGTCATCCCTGTGCATATTGATCTTGACAGCTATAAAGGTGTTGGGCTCGTTCCGGGCCTGAATGTCACTGTGCGCATTCATAAGTAAGATAGGCGTTTTGAAAGGGGGTAAAACGGTTGTGACTTGGTTCATCGCGTATGGTATTGGAGCCGTTTTGCTCCTTGTCATCATGAATGTAGGTCTGATTTGGAAAGGAAAAACGGCTTCACGTCCTAAGACCTTAGATCAGAAAGTTCGTGGCGAGGCGGTACGACTTAAGCCTTCCTCTGAACCACAAGCAGAACGTCCAGAGCTTCAACGACGACCGATCCTCGCGGATGCACCCGTAGAGAGTCTCGTAGAAACGTCGGATGAGGCTGTCGATGAATCGTCTTCAAGACCGCCGTTGACTGAATCAGTATCGGGTAATACGAGCGCAGATGTTCGACCAGTGCGTGTCATGACTGTTTTTTTACTCGGCGCCTTTGTCACCATTTTAAATCAGACGTTGATGAATGTGGCACTTCCGCATATGATGAACGAATTTAACGTCTCAGCCGATACGATTCAGTGGCTGATTACGGGGTATATGCTCATCAACGGCGTGCTCGTTCCGATTAGTGCGTATCTCGTTCAGACTTTTTCATCACGCGACCTTTTTCTTTTTGCGATGGGCTCGTTCGGAGTTGGCTCACTCATCAGTGCACTTGCGCCGAGTTTTGCGTTGCTTTTAACCGGTCGACTGGTTCAGGCGATTGGTGCAGGGATTATTATGCCTTTGATGATGAATGTCTTTTTAGCCATTTTCCCACCGCAGTCGCGCGGGAAAGCCATGGGTGTCATGGGTCTTACCATGATTTTTGCGCCAGCCGTCGGACCAACGCTTTCGGGATGGATTGTTGAGAATTATTCTTGGCGGATACTTTTCTACATTTCGTTACCCTTTGCGCTGATCTCCGTCATTCTTGCCATTTTCTGGTTGAAAAATGTTTTAGCGCTGACCCGCCCCAAGCTGGATGTGTTGGGGACGTTTCTTTCAGTCATCGGTTTTGGCGCACTTTTATACGGTTTAAGTCGTGCGGGGAGCCTAGGTTGGGGAAGTGGAGAAGTTCGAGGGACAATTGCTGTCGGGTTGGTCGCACTGATTTGGTTTGTGCTTCACTCTTTACGTGTACCGAATCCTATTTTAGAGATGCGTGTTTTTCGTTATAACATTTTTACGATGACGTCACTCGTAAGTGCCTTGGTTACGATGGCGATGTTTTCGGCCATGGTCATCTTGCCCATTTACTTGCAAAATATCCGCGGTTTTTCACCGATTCAAGCGGGATTATTGTTATTGCCCGGTGCCTTGGTCATGGGTGTGATGTCGCCGATCGCTGGTGCCCTCTTTGATCGAATCGGCGCTCGACCGTTGGCGATCATAGGCCTTCTCATCACCGTCTATACGACTTGGGAATTTACCCGGCTCAGTGATGGGACATCGTACGGCTCGATTATGCTCCTTTATACCATTCGTATGTTTGGTATGTCGCTTATGATGATGACGGTGATGACGGAGGGGCTCAATCAGTTGCCGCGTGCGCTCAATCCGCATGGGACAGCGATGGCCAATACCGTCAGGCAGGTGGCCGGTTCACTCGGCACGGCTTTACTTGTGACGGTGATGACCAACCGGACCACGGTTCATGTTGACCAAATGATTGCTTCCGTTTCGACGACCGATCCTTTGGTGATGGAGCAATTTAATAAACTCACACATTCTATATCGCTTTCGGCAGGTCTGCCTGAGTCTTTGGCTCAACCGGTGGCTCAAACGCTTCTATGGGGAACAGTACAAAAAGAGGCAGTGATTGCTGGTATCAATGATGCTTTTATTTGGGCGACGGTAATTGCTGCCGCGGCACTGTTTTTTAGCTTTTTTATCCGTCGAGCGCGACCAGAATCGACGCAACCGGGAGAAGCGCCTAAACAGCCTCAACAAGAACAGTATGCAAAAAACGATGTACCTTCTGTACAAGGTTCGACGTTCACACCGTCTAAAATATAAGACATAGATTTGTCACAAAGCGTGTATAAAATATTCCTCAGTCGCTTCAATCGTAGCGGCTGAGGGCTTTTTTTATGCTTGCAATCACAGAGTCAACGTATTAGTATATACCATATACGAGAAATTAAAAAAGTAGTATAACACAATATCGAGGTGATATCGATCGAGCTTAACGCACGTCAAAGACGGATTTTAGAAATCGTCAAACAGAATGGTCCGATTACCGGGGATAGAATCGCTGAGATACTGGGGCTGACTCGAGCGACCTTAAGACCTGATCTGGCCATCTTGACAATGTCCGGTTTTTTAGAAGCGCGTCCGCGCGTCGGATATTTTTATGCCGGAGATCGTAGTCAATCAGTCTGGCAAAATCGTCTCAAACAGATGACCGTTCAAATGTTCAAAGCGCCACCGATCGTTGTTGAAGAACATAAAAGTGTGCAAGAGGCGATCGTTACATTATTTTTAGAAGATGTCGGTACACTTTACATTATCGGCAAAGATCGATTATTGAGTGGGGTTGTTTCACGCAAAGATCTTTTGCGTGCTGTGCTCGGCAATAAAAATTTAGAGGATATTCCCGTGGGCATCATCATGACACGGATGCCGAATATTGTAACCGTCAGGCCTGAAGAAACATTGTTTGAAGCAGCGCAAAAATTATTGGAATATCAAGTGGATTCACTGCCTGTTGTTGTCCCTAGAGATACAGGTCGTTTTCATTTTGAAGTTGTCGGGCGTTTTACGAAGACGACGGTGACGCGGGCATTTATTGCTCTGGGCAAAGAAGATTTATTTGACGATGGCTTATAAAGATTAACGTTTTGAGGAGACGAGGATAGGTTGGAAGCTGTTCCTAAGTTCTCACAACGCTCAAGGAGGGGTGTACGATCGAATCACACAAAAAAACGTATGTCTTTGTACTTTCGGATTCATTGGGTGAGACAGCGGAATACGTTGTGCGGGCAGCCGTCAGTCAATTTGACTATGATCACGTAGACATTCGGCGCATTCCGTTTATCGATGATACGAGTACGATTGATGAAGTGTTAGAAGCGGCACAGGAAGTTAACGCCTTGATCGTTTTTACTTTGGTCATACCGGAGTTGCGTACGTATCTTTTGGAAAAAGCGCAGGGGATGGGGCTTTCTGTTTTCGATCTTATGACGCCGCTGATCGAACGGATCGGGGAGCGTCTTTCTCAAGCACCGAAGAATAAACCGGGTCTTGTTCATAAACTCGATGAAGATTATTTTAAAAAGGTCGAAGCGGTAGAATTTGCCGTTAAATATGATGATGGCAAAGATGCTCGGGGCATTTTACGGGCGGATATTGTGTTGGTCGGGGTATCGCGCACGTCGAAAACACCCCTTTCCATGTATCTTGCCCATCGCCGGCTTAAAGTTGCTAACGTTCCCCTTGTACCCGAAGTGCGCCCGCCGGAGGAACTGTTTAAAATACCACCATCGCGCATTGTGGGGTTGACCATCGATCCTCAAGCTTTAAATCACATCCGGACAGA
>Ga0265295_1007608_pt1 | contig 12378 bp, 16 predicted proteins | sample Munlansysbiofilm_FD_192503 | JGI IMG/M metagenome (GOLD analysis project Ga0265295, IMG submission 192503) | Leachate microbial communities from a municipal landfill in Southern Ontario, Canada - Methane capture system biofilm | ecosystem: Engineered > Solid waste > Landfill > Unclassified ... | reverse complement strand
GAGAGCTTTTTGAGTGCCTTTAGGAAAAAGGATTTTCCCGAGCCACCCGAGCTTTCGTCCTCGTCTGTGAGTTTATTCTCCATTACCCACACGGCAAGACTTTTGGAGTCAAATTTATAGCGATGTAGCATATAGCCAATCGCATAGATTTTATTGAGGATATGGCGTGTTTGTTCGGTAATCTCTTCTTGTTTCAGACGTGGCCCATCGGTGGCGAATTGAAAGTCCTTTCGGTATTGTTCGTTTTCCTCTACCACGTTTGAAAGGCGGTGTTCAAACTCCTCTTTCCAATAGATACGGCTTGCGTTAATGAGCATTCTGAAATAGTGGCTTTTCGTGTTTGTAATCAAGAAAGAGAGGTTGTCTGTCTGTTTATCCACTTTCACCTCAAAAGAGGGCTCTAGGCGTTTAAAACGGTGTGGCGAAACGTTATTTATCCACGTATAGGATTTAATATCGTCGTTCCTGGTCTCGGTGACTTTATCGGCGGTAACGGTGATGCTACAATTTTCAAAAAAGAATGTCCGATTATTGAAGGAATTCTTTTCAAAATTGAGCTCAATGGTTTCCAAGTCATCCGCCAAGGCTGCGCCCGTGCGTTTGGAATTGAGGAACACATCCAAAATAGCATTATCGAGTTGACGGTGTTGTAAATCGGTTTTGATGAAGTCGCGAATGCGTTTAGGTTCGTACTCCTCCACTTTGTAGCCTGACACACGAATATAGCGCATTTGGTTAGTGACTTTATCTTTAATTTTATAGAAGCCGTTCAAACGTAAGTAATAGAGCAACGAGGTTGTTTTAATCTCGGTGCGGTTACCCTTTTCAGACACAATGATATTCCAAAATTTACATTGTTTGGCAGTATTCAGGAGTTTATTGAACTCCGCATTTGCTGGTCGTAGTTCGAGGAAATCTCGTAGGTCCTTACGACCTTTGCCCCGATTGTCTTTATAAGATCGTAGCCATTGGGGCAACTCCACCGTATGGAGTTCCAGGAATCGTAACGCTAATTGTGCACTAGCTCGTAAACCCGTATCGTCGATGTCGGGTACATTATAGACTTTATCGGCCATACGTAGTAGGTCGTAAAAGTCTTTGTCCGATAAGGCTGCCGTTTCGGAGTTGAGCCAAATAGGCAAAAAGCCCATACCTGCCACGTTCATTGCATCTCGTTCACCTGAACAAATGATTACTTCCGAGAGTTTGCGTTTGCGTGCTTTGGCGTCCTCTTCCTCGTCATTCTCGGCTTCTAACTTAGCAAATGCTTTGCGCACTTCCTCTAGTCCGTTGATATAGTCACGAGGTTTTTCGCCATTATAGAAAAAGCGAAAGGCTTTGTTGTATTCAAGCGGTTTGTAAATCTTCTGAAACGTGCCACAATCTCGCATGAATATTGGGTAGTTATCATTGGCGGTAATCGTGGTTGTCTTACCCTCTTTGGTTATGGAATAGCTTTCGAGTGATTTGTAGCTATATTTCTGCATTGTTTGGGGTTTGACAAACGGGCCAAATACTTCTAAATCTGCCTCGCTTGGTTCTTTCTTTTCCACAAAGGAGAACGTCCCGTTTGGCTCATCTTTGGTTGCTTTACGACTTTTGATCGTGGGTTTATTGATTTCGGCTGAGAGTGTCGTTTCGACCCCGTACCGTTGTGCCAATAGGAAGATAGTTTGCTTGAATGGCAAACACTCTTCTCTCATAGCCACGTCAAACGCATTACGCCCTGTGGAGTCATCGCCGAAATCTGTCACATACCAAATACCCTTGTATTCTTTGAGTGAAGCTGAGGCGGTTTGCTCGGAAGTACGGAGCTTGAACTTTTTCGCGGAACCATCCACACATTCTTGCGCTTGTGGATAGTAGGATAAGATTATGTCTAATCCTCCGCGTGTTACATCCAATATGCGTTGTTTCATGCTAGTATCGTGTTTAGGTTACGTTCAAATTCTTCTCTGTGAAAAATGGCTCGGTTGGTTGTGCAGTAAAACTCTGCCACGCCTTTGATGTGTTCAGTGCGTAATCGTTTGATATGTATTCCGTCGGTTGAGTTGATTAGTTCTTCCACCTCGAACAGTCTATTGTCCACATGTTCGATTTGAAGCACTGTTTCGTTTACTTTTTCGGTAAGTATATATGGTTTTTCCATGTCAATTTGGTTTTGTTCCTATTTGAAAATCTCTTTTTTAGCGACCAATTCAATCGCTTTTTGGTTGGCTTTTGAAATGCGCGTTTTAGCCGAAAGCCAGTTATAAAAGATATAGCGAGTTATCTCGCAATCGGCAATGATTTTATCACGCACTTCTTTAAACTCATTCACAGGTAACGAATAGTACCATTTAGAGAGTTTGTCTGCTAATAGTTTTTTGTTGTTCTCTTCCATAGCTGTATGTATTAATAAATTGTTTAGTGTGTAGTGTGTAGCGTTTAGTGTTTAGTGTTTAGTGTTTAGCGTTTAGCGTTTAGTGTTTAGTGTTTAGTGTTTAGTGTTTAGTGTTTAGTGTTTAGTGTTTAGGATTGGTAATCTTGTTTTTCAATGAGTGCTGCAATAATTTTTTCTTTGGCATCTAGTAGCTCATTCTTTTCTTGAATGATTGCGTGAGCCACTATAAGCGCTAGTACTAGCGCCAAAATGAGAATGATTAGAATGATGATTAGTAGTTTCATAATTGTAATTATTTTAACTGTGATAGGGGAAATTCGACAATTTCAAATCGTTCAAAAAATGAATGTCCATATTTTGGATCATTTATGAATAAATGGTTTGTTGTGAAAATTATTGATATTGAAAATTTTAAATTGTCAATAACATGGAATAATTGTTCAAAATTCAAATTCGGAAGACAATCATCCACAATAATGAGTTTTGTTGATTCGGGTATTGATTGAAAATGTTTGTTGATATTATGTTGATTGAATAGATCTTTCCCATTAACAAATAACGTATTGTTAATCCCCACGTACTCTGCTATCAGTTTGGCAACTCTAGTTTTCCCCGTTGCATCTCCACCTACAAAAATTTTTGCTTTCATAATTATTTTTTTTAGTTATTTAATTGAAAATTAAAATCTTATTTAACTTCACTGTGTTCTTTTTCAAAAGCTTTACCAGTATAATTTTTACGAATAGAAGCGTCTACACTCGATTCCTTTGGATGAAAAAAAGTACAGCCACATTGACCTGATTTTGGATGTCCTGAACTATGACACCAACCACCCATGTAATGGTCTTGAATAATGTGTCCGCAGTCGCACTTTACATTTTTAGGACATTTACTTTCGTTTTCTCTTGCCATTCGAGTATTTGAGCAGAAAAATGTAAGTAGTACTTTCTGATTTGGTAGAAGCGTAATGCATATTTTCGTATTTTTAGTCATGGCAATATTAAGCTGTTCAATTACAACTAAATGTTTAACTTGTGGCTGCTTAACCTGATATTCTAAAGGTGTTATTGATTGTACTACATTACCATCTCGTATAAAATTGATAGGTTGCTTTTGTTGTTTTATCTCTCCTACAAAGCTGATAGTTTTAATAATTCCAGTTATTTGTGTAATTTCTTTGATTTCTATGTTATTTGAACGGTTTTCTAACGGTATTAAAATTGAGCTAACTTCCATAATTGTAATATTTAGTTATTTAATTGAAAATTCTATTGATAAGATTCTAAATAGCGATAATTTCAGGCGTACCTGTTTGGTTAGTTTGATTTTAGTGAGCCAAGCACGTACACGCTGTATAAAGGTTATCTTTTGTGGCTTGCCGTATAAATATTCTTCTATCTCTTTAATTCTAGCAGTTCCAACTCCGTGTATCCGTCCCTGACTTCCACCTTGTCTCTTCCACTCATACTCTAACTCGTCTTTAGTACACTCTTTTAGACTTTGCCCAAATTTTTCATAACGAGGAGAAAAATTGAGCAAACGCAGTATAGCATAATAGGATTTTCCTGATACTTCATTCTTTAGGTTTTCCAAAGTTTCCATAGTTGATAAAATTAGAGTTGCACAATTGTTGTAATATTATTACTACCGTTGTAATATTGTTAAGACTGTGCAAATATATTGCATATTGCAATAATATACAAACTTTTCTGCAATTATTTATTGCAGTATTTATTAACTAACTCATTTATAATAACTTAAATTTGTAATTATGGAACAGACAAAAGAACGCTTATTAGCAAACATCGTAAGTATCCGACAACAAAAGGGTTTTTCACAAGATTATGTCGCCAATAAACTTGGGAAAAAGCAGTCTGGATACGCATTAATCGAGAATGGAAACAGAGGACTGGATTATGAACTTCTATTACAAATTGCAATAATATTTGAAATGCGTGTAATAGATATTATTACCTATCCTGAAGTATATAACTCTGGAAAGCCAAGTTCTACTAAGGTTTTAGTAGAATTGGATGTTACACCCGATGAATTTATTCAAATGGGATTGAAAGATAAGATTGTACGAGTATTAGAAAAGTAAAATAATGAAGAAAAGAATAGATGATTTATTGTTTTTGCAGTAGAGTTAGGAGTTGTATTGGTCTTTAGTTTTGGGAAAAGCAAAAATTAAGTTTATGGAACAAAACGAAAAAGAAAATAAAAAATCGTGTGGCTGGTTATGCTCAATCATAATTGCTTCAATCTTAATTTTAGTAGTTGCTGTAATTTTTGCATTTGTACAATCAAAAATGGGTTTACAACTAAATGTTAATGATACAATTTTGATGTTTGTTGGCATTTTAGCCACTTTTATTGTAGTAAGTAATTATGCCCAAGTAAAAGAGATAGAAGAGAAAATGCAAAAACAGATAGAAGAAATAAAAAACAATCTAAAATACTCAAAAGAATACTTTATGAATACAGTTAATTATGATTTAGACAAAATGCGTGATAAAACAGTGTCTTACAAAGGAATAAAGATAAAACCAAGAGAAGGGACTTTAAGGGGAATAGTTCTGTCGGTAAATGATGAGGTAAGACTTTTTGTGGATGATTATGTTTTACCAATTAAAAATTTATCCGAACTTATAATAGATAAAAAACCAATAGATAATTTGGAACAATTTGAATTATACGTCCAAAACTACATTAAAGAGCATGGTCCCGTTGGGGATTTGCCACATTCTTATTAAACATAAATTATTAAACTAGATGCTTTGAAAACACTAAAAGAATTCCTCATCGAAAACATGATAGAAAAACATTCTTCTTCATTTAATTCTGATGATATAGACGATACAACATATTTAAAAGATGTTTCCACTTATAATAATCCAACGAAAAATATAATAGATTGGAAAGTGTTGTTTACTTTTCTCGATATTACTATAATGGAAATAAATAAAAAATGCAATCACTTTAAAATTGGTAAAAGTGGTTCGATCGTAAATCGTATGTCTCAATATAAAAATCCAGAGGGTGATGAACCCGCTTACACAAAGATGTACCTAATATTATCCAGTAATAACAGTGAAATCATTAACTCAATTGAAGCACAGTGTAATACACGTTACATAAACTATAAGAAAAATGACAATACAAATGAAGGAAGTGCTGGTACATGTGGTTCGCATGATGATAAATATTATTTGTATATAGTCACAAGATAGATTGACAGATAGAACGCTGAAAATTAAATATAACTAATTCATTAATAGCATTTTAAGACCTATTTAAATGCTATTAATTTTAGCCATAAACCGTGTCAAAATCGTGTCAATAATGACTATTTTTTAGGTAAATTAAAAAAATAATTAACTGATTTAGAGTGTATTAAAAATAATTACATGATTTTTAGCTTCGTCAGGGTTCGAGTCCTTGTGAGGCAACAACAGCGATGAACAGTGGGTTTAGCTAAAAACACCACAAAAAATCGTGTCAAAATCGTGTCAACTTTTTTGATTTGTATTAAAAAAAATGGTTAGCTCCTTGCGGGTGCTAACCATTTCTTATTCACCAACTACTACAAAGAATTATTTTCTAGTGTTTTACAATTCCGTAATAAAAAAAGCGACCCCAATAGATCGCTTTTTGAAGTTTTTTCAAACTGATTAAATGCCTAGAAGGCATAAATAAATAAATCAGTCACCCGCTATTGCTTATGAATCATAAATCTACCTAGTTATTTCTTTATTTTTTTCATTACTTTATAAACATGTGATCCAATTTTTGTGGGATAATCTTCTTGTTCCACATCTAATTTTTCTGCCTGAATAATTGCCGAATCAATATAAGGGAAATATCTATCTGGTTTCGGATTTGTCTTATTATAACCATCTGGCAAAAGATTGCCTAGATAATTATCAAGGTAACGTTTATGAGAGGATATTTTAGCATTGCTTAATATGTCAAGAACTTCCTGTTCGGTTAACGTATCAACATCTTTTAAATGTAAAAGAATCCAAAATTCAAAACATGGATTACTAACAGCAACAAACATATTTTTTTGTTTTTTACATTCTTGAATGATCTCTGGAATATTTTTCCATCTATCTTTGTCAATAATCATCCATAACTCATCATTTGAGGAAAAATTATACTCATCTCTGGCTTCTTTTTTTAGCTTTGTAAAGACGTGATTAGGAGCACTATTTGTATCATCCTTTGGTCTTTTTAAGAGATATAAATATATTAGCTCGTCATTAAATTGGTCATTAGACATAAAATCCTCAAAATAGATTTGCTCAGTAATATTACCCTCAAAAGCAAGGACTATAATCTTTTCCCTTTCTTCAGTTTTACTTTCTCTGAATATTTCTTGTCTTTCACGTGGCATATTCTTATTCTTTAGGTAAAACTGTTAATTGATTTCTGTTGCCCATTTTAGGAATCGCTTTAAATCTCCCTAAGAGATAATCTTTTCTTATTTGTTTGTCAAACCGAATGTTGTATTGTTCTAATGAATGAATTTTTGTTGCTCCGTCGTTATTTTTGACAGTAAACCAGATTTCATCTTTCCTTAGTAACTTTTGAGTAAGTAATGATGATTCATGACTTGCTAATATTAGTTGACTATTAATATTTACACTTTTTTCTAAGAACAAATCTAACAAATCATAAATGAGGTTTGGATGAAGACTTCTTTCCATTTCATCTATAATAAAGACATTCCCACCCTTTAATAAATCCATTAATATTGGAATAAAGTCAATAATACGATTAGTACCATCTGATTCATCGCTTGTGTCAAATTTTGCAGGAATATTTATATCTGAGATTTTATGTTTTGTCATAAATTTGTGATAGGTGATTTCATTGTTTTTAGCAGATATAAAATATGTTGTGTTCTTATGTGATAATATAGACGCTCTTAAGTTTTCACTTTTATGATTTAATATATCTTCTTTTATTTTTTCAAGTATAACTTTCGGAATATCAATACTATCATAATCTATTGGTTCAAGGCAAACACCCTCAATACCCGTGTCAAAATATTTAAGCAATTCTTGATAAACATTAAGAAGCCTTTCATCTTCACTTAATTCAAATTTTAGACCTTCTTTATACTTGTCATCTGGAAAAATAATTTTCAAAGAGTTTTGAAACCAATCAATTACATTTAATAATTCCTCAATATTTGAAACATTTTCTTTTACTTTTCGGTTTTTAATTTCACTTAAAAATAATTGATTATTAGGTGTACCCTTAGCTGTAAAATTTAAAAACTGCTTCTCTTCATTGTTTTTATTCAAATTAAATAAGTATTCTAAATCAAATATTGAATCCTTATTCATATTTCTTTCAAAAATTTTAACATCTTTCTTCTTATTTATTTCATATAACCATTCTTCTTTTATTATATCGTTATTGAAAATAAAACCATAAGCATAGTTTTTACTTCTATGTTGAAATTCATACTCTAAACGAGTATCCTTATGTTGAAACTCATTATCTAAACGAAATTTTTGATAATTTATATACTTACCTGATAAATTTCCTTCAAGAAGCATCATTTTGCCAAAATGCATTGCTTTAATTAAATTTGATTTCCCAGATGCATTTGCTCCAAAAATAACAGAGGTTTTTAAAACAGATATACCACGAATAGGTTTAGTTTTATGGTCCGCCTTTAACGTACTTCGTCCAGGTATTAAAGAAAATGATTGTCGTTCTTTAAAAGACGAAAAATTCTCAACTGTGAATCTAATTAGCATAATTTTATTATTATTTTTTGCAAAAGTAGTGAAAAAATCACACCAAACACAATATCTAACTATTTTTTTTTAGAAAGAGTAACATTAAATTTACCTAAATCCTTATTCCTAACTCTAAATTCGTTAGAGTATATTACTCAAAAGTAATCATTAAAACTAAATTCAAGAAACAAATCACTAAAAAAATCATAACGTTTCTAAAATAATTTTGCAAGTAACCAATTCAAGGCAGGTAGTTACAAAAAAGTCTAAATAGTAAAAATTGATTCGCCATATTTACCGGTAAATTTGTATCTTTGTAGCTTGAAACGATTGGATGTAAACAAATCCTGCAAACAACCTGAGTATGACAACCTTTGAAGCCCTTATAAAAAACCGTCGCAGCATACGTAAATACCTCGATAAGCCGGTAGAAACTGAGAAAGTTGATGCTATTTTACGCACCGCGTTAATGTCGCCTGCCTCCAAGCGTGCTAATGGTTGGGAATTTATAGTGGTTGACCAGCGCGATACGTTAGTAAAACTGGCGTCGTGCCGAGAATTTGGCAGCAAGTTTGTGGCAGATGCGCCATTGGCTATTGTGGTGGCTTACGATGCCGAAAAAAGCGATGTTTGGTACGAAGATGCGTCTATTGCTGCCATCATCATCCAATTGGCAGCCGCCGATTTGGAGTTGGGAAGCTGTTGGGTACAAGTACACAATCGTGCTTACAACGAAACTACAACCTCAGAAGCGTACGTTAGAAACATACTTCAAATACCTGATAACAAACACGTTTTATGCCTGATAACGCTTGGTTATAAGGACGAAGAACGCAAGCCTTACGACGAAGAAAAACTCGCCTACGACAAAATTCACTATAATCAGTATTGATGAATCAACCTCTGCAACATATTGTATTAATTGGCGCTGGCAATTTAGCCACACAATTAGGATTGGCGCTACACCGCCGTGGCTTGCACATTGTGCAAGTTTACAGCCGCACAGAGCAATCCGCCAAAACACTTGCAGATCAGCTCAATGCAGAATTTACGACGAATTTAGCTGAACTCGTGCCCACCGCCGATCTCTATGTTTACGCCTTGAAAGACGATGTGCTAGCAGAAGTTATCAACACCGTTTCGGTAACACAAGGGTTGCACGTACACACCGCAGGCAGCATGCCTATGACCATTTTTGCTGAAAAACAGCGCAATTACGGCGTTTTATATCCGTTGCAAACATTCTCGAAACAGAAGTTGGTTAATTTTACCGAAATACCCATTTTTATTTTGGCGAATTCAACAGAAAACAGTGATAAACTGAACGTTATATCACATAAAATAACGAACAAAGTATTTACGACAACGGACGAACAGAGAGAATACATACATTTGTCAGGTGTATTCGCATGTAATTTCACCAATTACTTATACGCGATTGCCGAAAAACTCTTGGCAGAACAACACTTGCCGTTCGACCTACTAACGCCGCTCATTACTGAAACATTGGAGAAGGCAAACGAACTGTCGCCCAGTAAATCGCAAACGGGTCCTGCACAACGCGGCGACCAAGTGGTGATTAACAAGCACATGCAGTTGCTCCAGCAACATCCCGAATGGCAAGCCATTTATAAACAACTCACTCAAGCGATTGAACAAACTAAAACCATTAAATAGCACCTATGAACTTTAAACAAGCTTTAACCCAAGTCAAAGCCTTTGCTTTTGATGTAGATGGCGTTTTATCGGCCACCTGCATTCCTTTAGCCACCAATGGCGAACCGATGCGTATGATTAATATAAAAGATGGTTACGCGCTACATTTAGCGGTAAAAAAAGGGTATCCTATTGCCATCATCACAGGCGGAAAAACAGAAGCTATACGCATACGTTTTACCGATTTGGGCGTTCAAGATATTTATTTGGCTTCACATTATAAAGTGACCGATTTCAATGATTTCCTCGCCAAACATAATTTGAAAGCTGAAGAAGTGATGTACATGGGCGATGATATTCCAGATTATGAAGTGATGACACTGGCTGGTTTACCCGTCTGCCCTGCCGATGCTGCGCCAGAAATTAAAGCTATTTCGTGTTATGTGAGCGATAAAAATGGTGGTCACGGCTGCGGACGCGATGTGATAGAACAAGTGTTGAAAGCTCAAGGACATTGGATGAACGGTCAAGAAGCGTTTGGCTGGTAAACTAATACAACATACAATTCATTATTATACAAAGACTTATGCACAAACTCATTCGTTACAAAAATTTACTGTTTATCATTGCCATACAGTTATTAATGGCAAAAGCCATTATAATGCCCACATTAGCCATGTTCAACCTCTACACGCTCACACCACTATGGATGCTTTTGTGTGTAATTTTGGCAACGGTTCTTATTGCCGCTGGCGGTTATGTAATCAATGACTACTTCGATTTAAAAATAGACCGCCTCAATCGCCCTGACCGCGTATTGATTGGCACGATTATAGAAAAACCAACCGCCATGCGCTTATATCAGGTATTAACTGGCTTAGGTGTTTTGATTGGTTTAGTCGTTGCGGTGATGTTACGCAATATGACCTTAGGACTCATTTTTGTGGTGGTGCCAGGCATGTTGTGGTTTTATTCTGCGTCTTACAAACGTCAATTTATTATTGGTAACCTTATCATTGCCCTTTCAGCTGCTTTGGTTCCCTTAGTGCCTGTAATCGTGGAAAGTGCTCTGCTCTCTCAAAACTATGGCGATTTGATTCAAGAAACACCTGTGATTAGAACACTCTATATGTGGATTGCGGGATTTGCTGCCTTTGCGTTTATTTGGACCTTGATTCGTGAAATCATTAAAGATATGCAAGATGAATATGGCGATCGCGAAATGGAATGTCGCACCATTCCTATTGTATGTGGCACCACATGGACAAAATGGATTGTGAGTGCGCTCATTGTATTATCGGTTGCCGCTTTAGGTTGGTTAATTATCACCTACTTCCACCTGCCAAACGATGGTTCTATTACGATACGTTATTTTCTATTCGGTATTGTAGCACCAAGCATCTGTTTGTTAGTCTTATTGTGGAGTAAAAATTGTCAAGCTTTACAACACGCTGCTACACTCGCTAAATTCATTATGGTTTTTGGCGTTTTATACAGCTTAGTGTATTATTATTTACTAGCCAAAGCCTATGGATTAGTGTTTCTTGGTTTATTTCAAGTACTTTAATCACAACTGGTTATGTTGAATAATTTGCCATATAACATCATTCTTGGTTCACAATCGCCACGCCGTCAGGAACTACTGCATGGATTAGATGTGAATTTTACCGTAAAAGTGATTGACGGATTAGAAGAAAACTACCCAGCAACATTGCAAGGTGAAGAAATTCCGATGTTTTTGGCACAACAGAAAGCAGAAGCCTATCTAAACAGCCTCACGCCACACGATATGCTCATTACAGCCGACACGATTGTATGGCTCGATGGCATTGTATACGGGAAACCTAAAAACGAAGCGGATGCCAAAAAGATGTTACGAGCACTTTCGGGCAAAACACATGACGTCATCACTGGCGTGTGTGTTACGACCACTGAACGACAAGAGACATTTGCGGCTATTTCGAAAGTGACGTTTGCATCATTCTCGGACAATGAAATTAATTATTACATCGAGCAGTACAGACCGATGGATAAAGCTGGGAGTTATGGCGTACAAGAATGGATTGGATATATTGGCGTGGAACGTATTGATGGCTCCTTTTACAATGTCATGGGATTGCCCGTACAACGACTGTACACACTATTAAAAAATTGGTAAGAATGGATTTTATAAAAAAAATAACACTTGGATTTTGCTTAATAAGCACCACTGTCGCGTTAAAGGCTACTACTATCAATGAAGATTCGATTGTATCGAGTTCATTTTTATTAAAACCACTTCCCTATGGCATTTCGGTCGACTCTATTGTAACATTTGGTAAAACATTTATTGGTCAGCCTTATAAATATGGTGGAACAGGACCAACTCGATTTGATTGCTCTGGATTTACGTCGTATTTGTTGAAACAATTTGGATTCAATTTGCCACATTCTGCCACGGCACAATACAAAGCAACCATGTATATACCCATTGATTCTATACGAAAAGGCGACTTGGTCTATTTTCAAGGCCATCGACGCAATGGCAACATCGGTCATGTAGGAATTGTGGTAAGTGATAGTTTAAAAAATGGTGCGTTTGAC
>Ga0265295_1007607_pt1 | contig 12380 bp, 8 predicted proteins | sample Munlansysbiofilm_FD_192503 | JGI IMG/M metagenome (GOLD analysis project Ga0265295, IMG submission 192503) | Leachate microbial communities from a municipal landfill in Southern Ontario, Canada - Methane capture system biofilm | ecosystem: Engineered > Solid waste > Landfill > Unclassified ... | reverse complement strand
TCGAAGGCTGGCGGGCCAGCGAGAACCAGGGCACCTTCCGCGTCGAAGACGGCAAGCTCATTGTCCATGGCAAGCGCAGCCATCTGTTCTACGTCGGGTCGGTCAATGGGGGCACCTTCACCGATTCCGAGTTCCAGGCCCAGGTGATGACCATGCCCAAAGCCAACTCGGGCATCTACTTCCACACCGCCTACCAGGAGACCGACTGGCCCGCCAAGGGCTACGAGTGCCAGGTCAACACGACGCACAGCGACCGCAAGAAGACCGGCGGTCTCTACGCGATACAGGACGTAATCGACAACGCACCGTCGAAGGATGGGCAGTGGTTCCACTATTACATCAAGGTGGTCGGCAAGCGCATCGTAATCCAGATTGACGGCAAGACGACGGTCGACTGGACCGAGCCGGACGATTGGCGACCGCCGCAGGGCATGGCCGGCCGCAAGCTTTCCAGCGGCACCTTCGCCATCCAGGGCCACGACCCGGACAGCATCGTCCACTTCAGGAACATCATGGTCAAGCCCCTGGACCCGATCCAGGTTGTGGTCGTCACCGGCGGACATGACTTCGAGCACGGCCCGTTCTTCAAGCTGTTCCAGGGCTATGACGACATCGCCTATGTCGAAGCCGCGCAGAAGGACCACAGCGAGCTGTTCGAGGACATCGCCGGCTGGAATTACGACGTCATCGTGCTCTACAATATGACCGCGAATATCTCGCCTGCGCGGCAGGACAACTTCAAGCGGCTGCTGCGCGACAAGGGCGTGGGCCTCGTGGCGCTGCACCACGCCCAGGGCGCCTTTCCCGACTGGGACGAGTACCGCAAGATCATCGGGGCCAAGTATCCGCTCAAGGACCAGACGATCGACGGGGTCGCCTTCAAGATGGCCACCTACAAGCACGATGTGGACCTGACCGTCCAGGTCGCCGACCGCACTCACCCGCTCACGCGCGGGTTGGAGGATTTCGACATCCACGACGAAAGCTACAAAGGCGTATGGTTCGCCAAGGACAATCACGTGCTGCTGACGACGGAGGAGCCGACCAGCGACAAGACCATCGGCTGGGTGCGACCGAACTACGGCAAGGCCCGCGTATGCTTCTTCCAGGGCGGCCACGACTCGAAGGCCTACGCCAACCCGACCTTCCGCGAGATCGTCGTCCGCGCCATCCGCTGGTCCGCCGGCCGGCTGGACTGAGGCGGGATCTTCCGAAGAAGCCGGGCTCTCACAATAGGGAGGACGAGAACGATGGCATCAGATCTGAATCGTCGCAGCTTCATGAAGCACTCGCTGGCCGCCTCGGCGGGCGGGGCGATGGTGTTGAGCGCGACCGGGAGCCGTGCCGGCGCATCGACCATTCGGGTCGAGCCGGACTCGAAGGCGACACTGCCGAAGGGCAAGATCGGGGATCTCGAGGTCAGCCGGATTCTCTTGGGCGGGAATCTCCTGACGCACTACACCCACAGTCGCGACCTGCGGTATGTCTACAATCTCTGCGCGCACTACAATACGGAGGAGAAGATTCACGAGACGATGGCCCTGGCTGAGGCCCACGGCATCGACACGCTCTCGATCCACAACCCGCCCGGCATCGTCGAGATGCTCAAGCGATACCGCCAGCGACATGGCGGCAAGATGAAATGGATCATCTGCCCCATCGCCGAACTCACTGACGACATGAAAGCCTATACCGAGATGACCAAGGAACTGGTCGACAACGGCACCGAAGCCATCTATCTCTGGGGTGTGCGCTCTGATCCTCTGTGCGCCCAGGGGCGCATGGATCTTGTGCGCAAAGCCGTCGAGGTTGCCAAGGACCTCGGCGTGCCCTCGGGCGTTGGCGGCCACGACCTGAACGTGATCGTCCAGTGCGAGAAGCATAACATCGGCGCCGACTTCTATATCAAGACATTCCACCACCACAACTATCCGAGCGCCCCCAAGCCGCACGAGCTGAAGAACGCCCACAGCGAGGTTCCCGGCTACTGGTGCAAGGACCCGGCCGAGACCATCGAGGTGATGAAGAACGTCACCAAGCCGTGGATCGCGTTCAAGGTGATGGCCGCCGGAGCGATCCCGCCGCGCGATGCGTTCAAATACGTCTTCGAAAATGGCGCCGACCACTGCCTGGCCGGCATGTTCGATTTCGAGATCGCCGAGGACGCCATGATCGCCAACGAAACCCTCGCCGCCGTCCAGAACCGCTCCCGCCCCTGGCGAAGTTGACACGCGAGAATCGGATCGGGCAGATGGTAGGGTGGGCCGCCCACCATCTGTCTTTGGATCGGTGTGCGGGGCACACCCTACCGCTCTATCAAGCCCCGGGATTTCCAGTGATGGCCCCCGGGTGGCACGCCCTCGCACACGTGAAATGGGGAACGCCTTGGAATCCGCATGGACACATGGCTATGCGGGCACATGTTGATGAAATCGGATTGACAGCCGCCGGGCGGGTCGGTAGGCTGCTCGGCTTTGCGTGGGCTGTGGTTCCGTATGACGCTGATTCGATCGCCGCTGGTGATTCTCCTCGCGACGCAGTTGCTCTTCACGACGGGCGACTTGCTCGCCCGGGCCTACATGCGCCACAGTCCGTTCAGCATGTCGTCGTTCCTGACCTGGTGGTTTGTGGTCTACTTCCTGATCCGCCAGGTCGCCATGTTCGGCCAGCTCTATGTCTTCAGCGTCCTGCAGATCGGCAAGACGATGGCCCTCTTCGGCGCCACTTCCATCGTGGTCGTCAACGTCCTGGGCGTGCTGCTGCTGGGTGAAGTCCTCTCGCTCCAGGCCTATCTCGCCATCGGCCTGGTCGTGCTGGGCTTCGTCCTGATGTCGGTCAGCCCGTAAGAGGCCGCTCCTCGCCGATGTGCCCGTCCCGCTACTGGCTACCCGTCGGCACGGGGCACAGGGTCACGATCGTTACCAGTGTGCCGGAGCGAGCGGGTTTGTGGATGGCGATGCGGCTATGGTGGCTGTCATTGACCAGGGGCAGATGCTCGATTCGGACGGTGCACTCCGGCGGGACCAAAAGGGTCGCGAGGCCTCTGTCGCCTCGAATTGTAACGCCGTCCGCCGTCCGCTCCACGGGCAGGGTCGTCTGCCAGTAGAACTCGACAGCGTCGCCCCTGGCCAGTTCGTACTCGTCTCGAATCGTCAGCATATCGGGTGACGGCGAATCCCAGGTGCGGACCCATCTCCTGTAATACGCACTCCAGCCGGGGGTCGCGTCGATCCGGGCGTGGAGCGACCGTTCATCACCCTCGCCCATCGGCTTGACGTCGAACGGCAGAGGGTTCAGCGGCGCCGCGCGCTCGGCCGTGCCCACCGGCACGAGCATGTTGTGACGCTGGCAGTGCTTGTACACCGCGTGAATCGGGTCCTCGTAATCGCAGATCCCCAAGTCGATCGCGAAGGCCTGGCCGGCATACTCGAGCACGAAGCTGCCCTTGTCCTCGTGCGTGTGGCCTGCATTGGCCTTGTTGCCCATGATGAAGATCCTGACGCACTCATTGCCGAGCGACCGTGTCGAAGCGATGTAGCCGATCTCGGGCAGTTCGATGTATGCCGGCAGAGGCGGTCCCGGATCTACCGAGGGCGACAGACCTTTGGTGGCTTGCTTGCTGTGATAGAGCGTGGTCCAGTAGCTGTCGGGGATCAACTCCGTCAGGACGCGGAGCGTGTCCTCGCGGAACACCGGGTCGGAATCGCAGACGGCGATCACGTCGTCGCTCGTGGTGGAAGCGACGACAGCGGCGTAGTTGGACGTCAACTTGACGATCGCCGGGACGAGTTCTGAGACATTGCGGCCCCGGGCCCGCGCATAGTGCGTCATCGCGTTGTAGTTCTCTCGAATCGTCGGGTTCAGATAGCCGGGGCCTTCGAGCGATCCACCGTCCGGCTCGATGACGCCCTCAAGATTGTCGATCGCATCGCCAAGGGCCAGGTCGGTGTAGGGCCTGACGCGGGGCCACTCGCGCTCCAGCACGAGATAGGCATACATCCGGCCCGTGTTGAAATAGGCGAGCTGGTTGCAGTGGAAGATGTATTCGTGCCGCCAGGCGACATAGTTGATCGGGCCGATTCCTTCCTCCGCGAGCCGGCGCATCAGATAGGTCCGGCCGGCGTCGGTGAAGACCTCACCCGCCAGATCGAGTATCCTGGCGATATCGGTGGCGGTGTACGAGCGGCGGAACGCCCGGTCCTCCCAGGCGCTGCCGGGCAGGACGGACATGAAGCCTGTGTCCCAATGCTCACTCATCGCCAGCGACAACGCATAGCGAGCGGCCATTCGCAGCGTCTCGGCGTCGCGTAGTACGAGGCCGGCGATGGCGACTTCGGGATTGCCGGAAAGGCGCCGTCGGAATTCGTCCCGCACGCGGCTGTGCGCACTGGTCCGGCCTCCGCTGCCGACGAATTCGCTGATCCCCTTCTCTGGGTGATACTCGCCTACCGCGGCGGCGCGCCGCATGAACTCCGATTCGCCACCTTCCGCGACTACCCGTTCGTGTTCAGTCCGCAGGTCCGCCAACTCTTCGGACGTCAGGAATATGCCGTAGCGTGGCTCGAACCGCAGCGTCGCGTCGGGGGCGACGAGATAGGTATCCCACCGCATGGCGGAGTAGTCCCACTGATCGAAATATTGCGCGAGCCGCTCTGTGTTCTGGAGTCCGATCCAGCGCAGCCACCCCGCAGCGCTGCCCTCGCCGCCTGCTTCGAGTTCCAGGGTGATCGTCTCGATGCGGCGGGCGTCTCGCAGGTCCAGGGCATACTCGGCTCTGTTCTCGGCGGCCGGCTCGGAAACGAACGTGCGCGCGCCTTTGTCCGTGGTCGCTGTCACGCGAACAACGCAGCCCTTCGGCGGCGACAGACGAACGAGCAGATGATCGTACGCCGAGCAATCGACGTCGAACTGCCGGCTCATCCGCAACGCCGGACCCGCTGCCGGCCTCGACGCCCACTCGAAATCGACCGCGCTCCAGTTCTGGCGGATCCGCAAGCCGTGATCGGCCCCAGAATCGATCTTCCACTTGCCAAATCCGCTCAGTTCCGGCACCCAGAACGGCTCGATGATCGCCTCGGCCATGTTGATCGGAACGGGCTTGGGCAACACCGATGTCTCGCCAGCGCCGCGAGCGGGAACAGGCCGCAGAACGAACAGGAATAACCACAGAAGCAGACAGGATCGGATGCGCACAAGCGTTCTCATCGATTCGGCCTCGTACCCATTCGGAACGACAAGGGCGATGCATGCATCGCCCCTACAACAGTATCGTTATGCGGACATCATATGTCGGTTTCTGCCGCGCGGCAACCGACCTCTACAGGCGAGGCATGCCTCGCCGCTACCTCAGCGAGGGGCGACGAGAAGCACAGCAGCCTGGAGCACCGGATCGGCCGCCTCCAGCTCGACCGGCGTAGTCTTGACAGCAAGGTCCGGGGCGATGCCCTGTCCCTCGAGACACGTGCCGTCCGGGCGCAGCGCCTTCCACGAAGGCAGGTAGACCGTGACTCCGTTGCCCAGATCGACCGGCTTGGGATTGCCCGAGCTTCCGTACGAGGCCGCACCGACCAGCTTGCAGCCGGGCACCTGCTTCATCATGAGCAGGAACGCTTCACAACTGCTCATGTTGGCCGGACCCATCAGAACAGCGACCTTGCCGCGATACTTCGGCCGGTCCCGAGGTGCATCGGGACTGGGTTCGAGGATGCGTTCCTGGAGCGGTCCGAACCCGCTTGGCGCGTCCGCGTCGCGATAGACGTGTTTGGCATAGACAACGGGCTTGTCGATGAAGCACCCGGCAAACTCCCCAGCCAGAAGCTCGGCCCCCCCGCCGTTGGGACGCACGTCGATGACCAGGCCCCGCGCGCCAGCCAACTCCCTGAGGGCCACATACACCTGTTCGAGGGCCTGGGTGTGCCTGCTGTCCCAACTGTCGATTCGGATGTACCCGACGCCATTCTCGAACCGGCCGGTGTAAACGACGGCGCTGCGCTTCTGGAACGCGGGAACGACCTTGGCCAGTGTGTCGAGGTTGTAGTTTCGCACGATGTCGCGTTTGAAGGGCTGGACGGTCGTGTCGGCGAGCTCGACCCAAATGTGCATGTCCCGCGCGTGGGCCAGCAATTTGGCGGCCGCTTCGGCGAAGGCAGCGGGGTTCTTGGCGCCTTTCAGAGCAGGCGTGTGTTCGACAAACAGGCCGTCCCAATCTACGCCGCGCAGGTCCTTGTACGAATACTGCGTGTCGATCGCCTCGCGCAGCCTCGAGGCCGCCTGGGCGTTGTCCTGCGCACCCGTTGTAGCCGGTTGCGCCATTCCCTCTGATGCGGCGGTCCGGAATTGCACCGGATAGGGCACCGCCGATTCACCGGCGATGTTGTGGCACTTCTGGGCGGCGGGACAGTTGACGCTGAGCCGGTACTCGTGGTCGCCAGCGAGCTGCACGCGCATCACGAGCGTCCGGCTGTCGGCCCAGCGCGGCCGGCCGACCGTCTTGGGAAACAGCGGCCCCCCGCCGCAGATCGAGTACCCGCCCGTGCTCATGTCCTGATCAAAGACAAAACGCAATTCCCGCAAATCGGGATCGACGTTCAGATCGCCGTTGCGCGGCACCGTCTCGACCACTTTCGGGGGCACGGCCAACAGGCTCGCAGCCGGCAATACCGCAAGAGCCACCCAGACCAAGCCGATCGTTCGCTTCGAGATTCTCATGTCACCACCTGGACATTCGAATTTACGATTTATGATTTACGATTGAGTCGCGTTGGAGACGCACGAGGCCAAATCATAATTCGTAAATCATATATCGTAAATCCAAAACCGGGCGGGTAGGGGCCAATCATTCCGCCAGAGACGGACCCGCATGCGGGTTCACCGGCGTTTCCGGATAGGCAGGCCGCAGGTGCCGAACTCGGTCTTGGGGCTGTCGACACGACCCTGGCTGAAGGCAGGGGCCCACAGGCTCTGCGTTTTGCCCATCGGCTCGAAGCCGCTGTTGGGATCGGCGCCGGTCTTCAATTCATAGGAGACGACCGGAACCAGGCTCTGCAGCTTCGTCATGTAGTAGCCCCGCTCGAATTTCAGATCATCGAGCGAGACGTGCCATTGGAAGATGATCATGTTTCGGCCGGCGACGAGCTTGTCGATGGGCAGCTCGATGTCGTACGTGCCGTCGCCGGTCTTGTGGAAGGGCAGATTCACAGTGTCCGTCACTGGGGCGTCTGCCTTGCGGCCGAGCAGCACCCCTTCAAGCGGGGCCTCGGCGTAGGGCAGGTGAACCGGCAGCAGCGTGGTGTCCTGCGGGCCTTTCAGGAGCGTCAGGTAGGCTTTGACCCGAGCCCTGCCCTCGGGCAGAATCATCCAGTAGTCGATCTGCCTGCCGACGAATTCGGGCCTGTCCCACTGCTGGTAGGCGGGCTTGGGCGCGGGGACATCATCCGCATCAAGCGGCTCGGGCAGGTTCTCCACCGCCGCGTCCTCGACATGGAGATCGCCGTAGATGACGCGGTAAGTGGCGGAGTCCTTAGGGCGGTACCAGAAAATGGGCGTTTCCGCCTCGCCCAACATGACGCCTCGGCCGCGATAGGTCCACTCGCCCTCGCCCTGGAAGAACCGCGTGAACAGCACATAGTTCTGGATCGTCTGGCCCAGTGCGATCTGTTCTTCACTGCTGAGGTCCATCTCTTGGAGTTGCCTGGCGACGTCCGGCGCCTGCTTGAGGTAGTCCTCGACGGCCACGCCGTCAGGGAAGCGGCCATCGTTGAACCTCTCGGCGAGAAGCCGCAGACCCTTGATGAAGGCCTCTTCCGTTCCGGCGTGGAGATCGAGCGTGCTGTCCTGGTGGACCTTGTAGCCCTCGGGAACGTCCATACTGAACCACGCGTCCTCCACGGGAACGTCGAACTGCATGTTCTTACAGACCACTCGCATCTGCCCCTCGTTCTGCTCGATCCGTACGGGCAGGCCGGTCTCGGCGTCGGCCCAGATCGTGATCTCGGCGCGCGGGTGCTTGGCGAGGAAACCGACGACCTCAACGCCGTCCATTTCCTGAAGGCCAAGGTTCTCGACGACGAAGTCAGGAGTCTGCTGCAACATCACAATGACGTTCTTCAGGTTTTCCATGTAGTTCGGTATGGAAGGCAGGCCTTCCAAGCTAATGTATTGGGCCTCCTTCTTCGTTTCTGAGAACGTCAGGATTTGGCCGGCCTCCAGGTCGATGATCGTGACGTCGTCGCCCATGCCGGGCAGGGTCCTCCGGATGCGCGAGCCCATGACCAGATCGCGCATGATGGGTGCGCCGCCGTCCTCGTCGCCGATGACGATGTCGAACTGGGCGGTGCCTGCGTTAAGGATGGGCTGGATGACCTGGGCGAAGGTCAGCGTCGAGCCGACCGGATTGCCAAAAAAGCGGAACCCGATCACGGCGGCGATTACGATCACGGCTGCTGCAGCAATCTTCGTTCCTTTGCTTGTCATGATGGTTCTCCATATCACCGGCCTCGGATGCGCTATCCCGCCCTGTCGGCGCTTTGCCAGATGGTCGAGGGCGCCGCACAGAATGCGCTCATCCGCCTCCGGGCTGGCTGTGATTTGCGATTCGTGGATCAGTCGCTTTATCTCATCTGCCGGTTTCATCGGGTTGCCTCACCGTTGAGAAGGTACCGCAGTCTGTCGATTCCGTAGCGGTAGCGGCTCTTGGCCGTGTTGGTCGAAATCTGTCGGGCCCGAGCGATGGCCGCGAAGGTCATCGCCCCGTGCAAGTGCAGCATGACGACCTCGCGCTGCTCAAACGGCAGCCCGGCCATCGCGCCGCTGAGCCGTCCGATCTGTTCATTGCACGCCACCGCTTCGGTCGGGCTGTCCGCACAGGCAGGCTTCCCTGTGTCGGCGTCGGTCCCTGCGCGACTGCGTCGGCGCTGGGCCTTGTTCCAGTTCCTTGCGTGGTTGGCCACGCAGGTCAACAGGAAGCCCTTGAGACTGCCGGTCAGACGGAAGCCGTCCAGACCCTGCACGAACGACACAAAGACATCGTGCACCACGTCCTCACAGGCGCTGCGGTCGTTGAGCAGGGCCATCGCCAACAGCAGCAGGTCCGCCTTGTACTTGCGGTAGATCTGCGTCAGGGCCTCCTGGCTCCCGCACTTGCATCGATAAACAAGCAGCTTGTCTTCCATTGAACCGGTCCGGTGCGTACGCCTGCAAACGTCTTTCGGCAATATAACAACGACCGAGGCGGTTTGGGTCTGCCGGGTTGGACTTTTTGTTCGTTAGTGCCACATACTACGGCACAAGCGCATAGAAAAGGCCGGGTGGTCAGTCCCGGCCTGATGGTATCCTATCTGCAGAACGAGCGTTCCCGCTCGCGGGGGCATCGGTCAGTTGCCGGCCAGGGCCTCGACGATGGCCTCGGCAAAGAGTGTGGCGGCCTGGGGTCCGGCCGAGGTGACGATATGGCCATCGGTCTGAACGGCAGCGCCGGTGAAGATCGCTCCGGCAGCGACCAGTTGGTTCCTTTCGGCCGGCACGGCCGTCGTGCGGACGCCCCTGAGCACGCCGGCGTTCGCCAGGATCACCGGGGCGTTGCTGCCGGCGGCCATCACCTTCTGTTGCGCCCCTGCCCGGCGCGCCAAGCCGACCACAAGCGGATTGGCATAGTATTCCATCGTGCCGATGCCCCCGATGAATATGAAGGCATCGAAGTCCTCGGCCTTGACCTGGCTTAGAGGCAGGTCCGCCTGAGCAAATCCGCCGAAAGCGCCGACGATCCGGGTGGCCCGCGTGCTGGCGATAACCGTCTGCACCGAAGCCAAGCCGAGGACCCTACTGGTTTCGAAGAGCTCCTGGTCCTGGAAGCCGCTGGGCGGCACCACGAGCACGGCCCGTCGGGAAACCTGTGACGCCGATTCCGATCCTGATGCACGTGGGGACCCCGCCGTCCCGGCGTCCGCCGCGACGCGCGACAACGGATAGCCCACAAGCGCCACGTACAGCGGCTCGGTCGTCCTGGCCAGCCGGAAGGCCCGCTTGACTGCGTTGCCGTCCATATCGGACGAGGCGATGTATGTCAGATCGAGGCTCACTGCCTGGAGCTGGAGGCTCTGCGCCATCTGTCCGGTTCTCACGAGCATGGCAGTCCGGGCGTTGGCCCCGTGGGCGGCCGTGAAATCCCGACTCGAACCGGTAATCACGATCTGGCAGCTTCCGGTGGTTGTCGCGGGCACCGAGACGTTCGGCTGCCGGCTGTAAACCGCGGTCGCCACGGCCAGCCGTACATCGTTGTCCGAGGTCTGCTGCAATGCATGGCTCTGTGGATCGTACAAGAAGGTCCCCTCCGGTAGAGAGAAGTACACCCGAAGCGGCACCAGACTACCCGGCACGACGGTCGTACCATCCGTTCGGGGAACGGTCACGCCCTGGGCAGCCCAGGCGAGCTGACCAATTTGCGCCAGAGTCAGCTTCTGGTCGGCGGGAGCTTCGAGATCCTGCGCCAGGCTCAGGACCTTCTCAAGGCTGACGGCGCTGGACGTAACCGGTGCGGGAAGCTGAACGACCCTGTTGCGAACCGGGCGAGCGGAGCGGGCCCGTGCCGTGTCCGGCGAGGCCTGTTGCTGCCCCCAGCAGACCGTTGAGATCACCAGCAGCAAGAACATTGCCAGGCAGCGAGCCCGTTGCGAATAGGCACACGCCCGCGAATCGGCCATCCAGAGTCGGCCGGCCGAAGTCCAGAAGTACGTCTTGGCCATCATGATCCTATTCCTCCAACACGAACCGTTGTGGCTTCCTTCGGGAATCGACGATATCCAAAGGGTAACGCTTTGTCTTGACCTGGGCTACAGTATTCCGCAGACAGGTACTACGCGGCACCTCCGATCCGGGTTCCCCATCGGCGGGCCCATCCAAACAAGGAAGGCCGAGCAATCAGTCGTTCCTGTCTGTGCCGATGCCGGCGGCAACGGCATCCCCTCGGAACGGCCTGTACAGGGGATCGCCGATGAGGACCAGTTGCCACGAGTTGAACGGCTTGGTGTGATAGAAGGTCTCGACCAGGCAGCTTCCGGCGAACAGCTCGGAAAAGAATGCTTTGGGCTCTGGAAAGCTGTGCAGATAGGGTTCGGCCACGGGCCCGAGCGTCGCGGTGATCCCTCGCGTGAGCATGGCCGGGCACCACTGTGTGCTGTTCGGATCGCGCAGGCTGGCGGCCTCGAAGCTGGCAATGTGGAATCCGACAGCCCCCGGAACGAACGTAAAGGCATCGACGTACTTGCTGACGCTGTACCAGCCGCAGTAGAGAGCCGTATCGGGACAACTGCCCGGCTCGAACAGAGCGCTGGTGCGTTCTTCTTTGACGGGCAGAGACGTCCGCAACTGGATCAGCAGCGCCAGATCTCGCAGAGACTGGTCATAATGGCCGTACGCGTCCTTGCTGAACATGCCCCGGGAATCGACATAGGCGGTCCCGGTCAGTCCGTTCGCCTCGGCCTCAAGGGCCTTGTCAACAAGCCCCGCGGCGATCGCATAGTCGGGCCCGTCCAACCGGCAGACCATCAGGGTCCGAGACGGCTGAGGCGCATTGCTTCGCACCAGATTCGGCTGCCATCGATAGAGTTCGTATGTCCCGAACAGAGCCATCGACAGCTCGCTGTCGACGGAGGCGTGGGTCTCCTTCCCTTCGATCCAGTTGATCTCTGCCTGCAACGCCGTAACCTGCCGCGCGTGCTGATGGTATTCGGCCGAACTCTTCCTGTCTGCCGCCTCCAGTTGTGAGACCGCCTCTTTGGCCTGCTCCAATCGCGTGCGAATTTGGATCAGCCGGGCCTCATGCTGAGAAAGTGGACCTCGCGCCCCCACGCGGAAGGGAATCCCGTAGGTTGTGACAAGGCACTTGATTCCCGCCATGTCGGGTCGGGTGGAGAGGAGCCGGCGGATGGGTTGGGCGATGCGCTTCTCATAATCATCGCGGCTGACCGTGTCGCGAAGCGTGGTGCCCAGGGCCAGCGGAACGACATGGCCGGAAGGCACGCCCCGCCGCTCGCAGTAGTACCGCGCCAGCCGCACGGATGCCGCGTGGTTCGAGTTCGCCAGAACCAGGATCTCGTCCGGCTGCAATGCCCACAAGGGACTGCAACAGAACAGAATCACCAGAAGACGAGACGACGTGCTGTTCGTCATGCCGGAATTACCTCCTCTCGTCCATTCGCACAGGCTCCTTCCAAGGCTGCGAGGGCCGCGCAGGCGCCGCGCGATGGACATGGGACTCATTCGGGGCCGTGCGACCGATACGGCAGGTTGGCCGGGTGTTCGGGGATCATCTCCGCATAGTCATCCAGCCAGCAGGCCTGCGGATTGCTGATGAACGCCAGCATCCGACCGCTGTCGGCATCGTT
>Ga0265295_1007602_pt1 | contig 12388 bp, 13 predicted proteins | sample Munlansysbiofilm_FD_192503 | JGI IMG/M metagenome (GOLD analysis project Ga0265295, IMG submission 192503) | Leachate microbial communities from a municipal landfill in Southern Ontario, Canada - Methane capture system biofilm | ecosystem: Engineered > Solid waste > Landfill > Unclassified ... | reverse complement strand
TGGTGTACAGACAAAATGAGAAAGATGGCAAAGTGGGTAATCAATTTTTTATAAATTTATTTTTGCTCTTCTGCAACCACAATCCGCCATTCTTTTCCACATTGTGATACCGTATCCCATACTGTCTTTTTATGTACGATAACCCCGGATTTATCATAATATTCATAAGAACCTGTTCCATCTGTCACGTTTGCAATAAGTGAGATGGTCATGATCTCATTATGCGGACATCTTTGAGAAGGATTGAATGGCTGCGTTATTGTCAGGGTAAATTTTGAAAAATTTTTTCAGACCAGACATTTCAAGAATCTCATATACCGTTTTATTTGGAGTTGATAGCCGAATTTCTCCATTATTTTTCTTTAGAGTCTTTGCGCCAGCAATAATTACCCGAAGTCCGGCACTGGAAACATATCTGACATCAGTTAAATCCAGAATGATTTTACGCATCCCCTGGTTAATTCCTTCCATAAGGTTTGCCTCAAGATCGCTGGAAGTAGTAGTGTCAATGGGTCCTACCGGATGAAACACCCAGACTTCACCTTCATACCAGATATCTATGTGAAGTTCATTCCCTGATTCTTTCCTGAGTGTGTGGAGGAGATCGGCCTCATTTTTATTTACTGACATTAAGCATCAAACACTACATGTATTCGCACAGATACAAAAAAGGATAACGGGGATCTTGATTCTGTCTAAAAACGAAGTGATATCTCCACACTCGGTTTAACATGGATTTTACAAGTATGTTTTTGTTCTCATTTTCATACTCTCATGTTCAAAAAGCCAAAGTGAAATGAGTGATTCTGAATTACCTAATTCTGTATCACGTGAAAAATCGACAGAACTGCAAGTCCTATTTTACATCAGACTGGCAGACTTCCCTAAGCTGCGTGAAGGAACCACTATATGAGAAAGGTGTATCTTATTCAAACTCATAATATTAAGATAATTTACCGAAGTAGTATATCCTGACTTTCTAGGGGGAAAAGTACTGGTGTCAGAAGAAAAACTGAAGGCAGTCTGCATTTATGCACAAAATCAGAAAGGTGTCCTCAAGGATATTGCAGGAACCTTTGCCGAACATAATGCTAATATCGTCATGATCCATCTTGAAACCATTCATGGAAGGGGTGAAAACGTATTTGATGAATTGTATGTCGAATATGAAGGGGATGTGCAGCAGGAAAACCTCATTTCAGCCCTTCATTCCCTGTCTGGCGTGAAAGATGTTATTGAGCACATCTCCTTTGGCGATATTTACGGAAAACGGGTTATTATTATCGGCGGCGGTGCCCAGGTAGCCCAGGTTGCAATGGGGGCTGTCAATGAAGCAGACCGGCACAATATCAGAGGAGAAAGAATATCCATCGATACTATTCCATTGGTAGGTGAAAAAACCCTTTCGCAGGCAATTGAAGCGGTAACAAGACTTCCGCGGGTAAAAATTCTCGTTCTTGCAGGTTCTATCATGGGAGGAGTTGTATCTGCTTCGGTGGACAGAGTAAAAAAATGCGGAATACCGGTCATTGCACTTAATATGGCCGGAAGTGTTACTAAACACGCCGATCTTGTGGTGACCGATCCCATTCAGGCAGGAGTTTTCGCAGTTATGCATGTATCTTCTATAGCCGTGTTTGATGTGAACCGCGTACGGGGGAAAAAATTCTGAAAGTAGATATTGAGCGGGCCTTGCATATTCTGATGCACGATGGCCTGATAGTATACCCAACAGACACACTCTATGGTCTTGGTGGTGATGCCCTCTCTGATGAGGCTATTCTAAAAGTTTTTGAAGCAAAGGGGCGGGAATTTCATAAACCCGTTTCCATTGCCGTCTCTGACATTGACATGATAGATGCCGTTGCACGTGTTGATGAGATTGCAGAGGAGTTCATTGAGGCATTTCTTCCAGGTCCGGTGACAATAGTTCTGCCAGCCAGGAATATCCTTCCATCAATGCTCACTGCCGGGACAAAAAAGATAGGCATCCGATATCCTGACCATGAGGTTGCCCTTGACATCATATCACGGTTTGATAGCCCGATTACCGCAACCAGTGCAAATCTCTCGGGCGGTCCTGGTCCGATAACTATTGAGATGTGCAATGTTCCCTGTGATTGTGTGGTTAACGTCGGACCACTTCTCGGAACTCCGTCTACGGTTGTAGATCTTGACTCCCTGGAGATAATCCGGCCTGGTGCAGATATAGATGAGGTTGCTGCATTTTTAGTGAAGAGGTGCTGATGCACCCAGTCAGACTTCGTGACTTTGTCAGGGATAGAGACGGGTGGTACTATGCTGTTGCTGCCTACGATAACAGCCCCCGCATCGGTTCTGTTCTGCGGTATGTCCCGGATGTCACAGGTGACCGGACTGACAGCACCGGCACGCGATATCGAAAAGTAGATTTTGAAGAAGCCTATCAGCTGATTGCACAAACTCATCCTGACTGGGCTGACCTCGTGCACCGGATTCCTCATGACCAGATAACGGCGGTGCTTAAACCAGACGTACAGATTGAGACCGTTTCTCTGCAATACCCGAAAGTTGCAAAACTGGTTAAAGCTCTCCATCTGCCCCCTTGTTCCTTTGGTGTAACAGGATCGCTTCTTTGCGGCCTTGCTGCTGATAGTTCTGATATTGATGGTGTGGTATATGGTGATGCATTCAAATATGCCCAAAAACAACTCACCCGTTCTATCAGGGAAGGAACTCTCGAAAGTTTAAGTGAAGAACTCTGGCATACCGTGTATCGGAAACGAAATCCTGACACATCTTACGAAGAATTTATCCTGCATGAAAAGAGAAAACTGAACCGTGGACAAATAGACGGGACTTATTTTGATCTCCTCTATACCCGTGCATACCCGGACCTTCCCGGATTTGCCATGAAGAAAGGGAATGTTCTTGGGAAGCGAATTATTGAGGCGAAGGTCACCAATGATCAGTTTGTTTTTGACAGTCCGGCAGTGTACGAAATTGACCATCCTGAAATATCACGGGTGCTTTCATTTACCCACACCTACACCGGCCAGGTATTTTCCGGTGAAGTAATCCAGGCACAGGGGATTGTCGAGCAGCACGGCGAGGAACAATGGCTGGTAGTAGGAACCACCCGTGAAGCAAAAGGCGAATGGATTCGGTCTCTCTCACTTCTTGAACAGGGCAGATAATTTCCGTGGCTCATGCCCGTTACATTTTTCTACAAACCGGCACCGCGAGCAGGGGGGATGCAGGGGCTTTGGAGGAAAGGCTCCCTTGTCAATCTCATGTATCTGGTGGATTGTCTGCACGATTCGTCTTCTGTCTTTTGGGTTTGGCTCATAGTACCTGATTACCCCTGAGGGAATATATTCAATGTACATTCCGGCCTTGATGAGAGAGCAGGTCTCTTTCACGCAAAGCAGAAGTGCTGCAGTCCTGATGGCATCTTCCGGCCAGCAGCCGGTTTTCGGGGCAGTGCAGCATCTTGTAAGGGTGCATTCACCGGTGTTTGCATCATACTTATCAAGAAGTCCATAGAGCCCGACCTTTTTAGATTTGACGGTGATATCAGTATCAGTCCATGGTCTGACCGGCGCATGTTTCATTGCAGTAATGCAGGATGAGAGAAAGTCCCGCGAATCAGGTGATATTTCCGGGTGTATCAGGCAGATGGCATCCCAGATCTCTTCTTCGGAATGGATATTACATGCGCATGATACCTGTTTGCAGATAGTATATGTATCAGATGATTTCCATTTTGCATTTTTATTAAAGTAATACTGCCTGCTGCAGGCAAATGCCTGTAACAATGATGAGATTGAAATTCCCTTCTGTTTGTTCATGTCTAATGAAGATGCGGTCATTTTATTGGAATGGTTGTCAAATAGGTGAGAGATGGCATCAAATGAAATTCAGGTTACTATACCGCCGAATGTAGAGCCAGTCTACAGTAATATGATCCAAATAGCGTATAAAGACGATGAATTTACGTTCATCTTCCTTCACCAGATTCCCGGAATTAACCAGGCACGAGGCAAGGCAGTTGTCAGTATCAGTCCAAACCATGCCAAAAATCTGCTCGCCGTTCTGCAGCGAACTGTTGGAGAATATGAGCAGAAATTCAGGACCCTGGAGGCTCCCCAGGAAAATAAGCAGAATGTTACCGCAATGACCGGATATTCATAAAAAAAATAGTTTTCTTTTTTCCAGGTTTTGTCTGTCTGATTAGTAGACTCCTTGGGCTTTTACCCGGTAAATCTGGTAGAGCAGTCTTCCAACAACCCGGTACATCATATCCAGTTCTTCAAAGCTTGGGATACTGTGTGAATGTAGGATTTTCCTGCCACGGTCCATTGAAGCTCCTCCAAGCAGTGTCGGAACAATTCTCTTGTCTGTTGATTTTGAGAGTTTCAGGATCTGATTTGCCAGTTGCTCTGATGAAAGAATGTTGTTTGGAAACCCGACGATAAAACACATGTCCCAGAGAGCATCATTCTTTGCAAGGATCTCAAAGGTCTTTTCAAACCGTGCCTCGGTTGCATCTCCAAGCAGGTCAACCGGGTTTGCACGGTTCCAGAACGGAGGCAGGAATGTGTCCATCTCTTTGACCAGGTAATCAGGAAGGTCAATCATCTTTATTCCATATCGTTCTGTATAGTCAGATGACAGCACTGCAAACCCTCCGGCATTGGTGACTATGATAGCACGCCGACCTTTTGGATACCGTTTCGGATGAGAAAGCATCTCTGCTGCAAGGAACGCACCGGTGAGGGTATGGACCAAAAGAACACCTGATTTTCTAAATGCTTCTACGTAGACATCATAAGAACCGGAAAGTGAACCGGTATGTGAGGCTGCAGCAACCTGTCCACGTGCAGAGGAACCTGCTTTTAATGCAACAATAGGCTTGTGTCTGGACACTTCGCTGACGACCTCCATGAAGGCTTTGCCGTTTTTGATCTGCTCGATATACATAATGATGACTTTCGTCTCCGGATCATCTGCTGCAGCACGGAGATAGTCAAAGAAGTTCAGATCAGCCTGATTTCCCACTGAAACTACGATAGAAAAACCGATATCTTTGGTAAGTGACCAGTCAACCACGGTGTTGACAATGGCGCCACTCTGGGAGATAAATGCGATATTTCCAGGGTTTGGCGACTGCGCAACATAGGTTGTATCAAGGCCGATTGGTGGGATAATTAGTCCAAGACAGTTGGGCCCCACAATCCGGGTTCCGTACCGGTGCGCAATTTCCACAATGCGCTCTTCCAGCATCCTGCCTTCCTCATTCATCTCCTTAAATCCGGCAGTGATAACAACAGCTATCTTGACACCTTTCTTTCCACACTCTTCCATGACTCCCGGGACATGCCTGGCCGGAACAGTGATGACCGCAAGATCAATCTCTTCTTCAGGGATATCCAGAACAGTCGGGTAGGCTTTCAGGCCCTGGATGGTGTCACGCTTATTATTGATGGGAAACACTTTGCCAGGGAAGTGGAGGAGGTTATGCATAACTGCGTATCCCATCTTGTTCTGATCGTCCGAGGCTCCGATTACTGCAACAGATTTGGGTCTGAAAAAATCAGTAGGGACTGGTTCGAGGTCAACGACATTAAGGAGTCTGATATCATCGTCCATAATGACTCTGGCATCAACGGCACAGGCACCTGAATCATAGAGACGAATTGGGTTGATATCAAATTCACGAAGATCCTTTTGATCCTCAAACATCTTGCAGACGTTTTTAATGATCTGAATCAGGCACTCTTCATCCTTTGGTTTAGATCCCCGATATCCGGTGATAAGTGGATAAGAGTCAATATCAGTGACCATTTTCCTGATTTCATCCTCGTCTATTGGGAGAATCCGAAGGGTCACATCTTTCATCAGTTCAACAAGGGTCCCCCCTATACCAAAGGTGATAACCTTTCCAAAAGTCGGGTCAGTTTTTCCACCGATAATAAGTTCAAGACCTGGTGCTGCCTGATTCTCAATAATTACGCCATGAATGTCGGCATTCTGGTTATATGCACGGGCATTGGCAACTATCTGGTTAAAAGCAGACTGAGCCGCCTCTTTTGTTCCGACACCGACAATAACGCCGCCCGCATCACTCTTGTGGCTGATATCAGGTGACATGATCTTCATGACAACAGGAAACCCTATTGCTTCAGCTGTAGATCCGGCATCCTCTGCCCTGGTCACAATGCGATACTTTGGTGTGGGAATTCCATATCTTGAAAGCAGATCATATCCTTCAGATTCACTGAGCATCCATTCTGTCATGTATAACCTCTGTATTACTACCGGAATGTACCGGCTTCAACAAATGACGTATGAAGGTTCGTCAAATTCTTCACTTACGATGTGAACCATTCACCCATATAAATCAACCGCATTTGATATTCATGGATAATTCAAAAAAAGAATAAAGGTTTTAAGGAATTGTCCATGATAAATAATGATAATTAGGGTGAATTATTATATCCAACAAATTGATGGAAAAACCTGAACAAAAAGTGTACTATCCTGACCCTCAATACCGGGATTCAGCACTTATCCACGATTATAATGAGTTATATCATGAGTTCGAAAAAGACCCGGATGCATTCTGGCGCAGGATCGCATCAGATCTGCTCTGGTTTAAGCCCTGGGACAAGGTCAGGGTCTGGGAACACCCTTATGCCAGTTGGTTTACTGGCGCAGAATTGAATATTACTTATAATTGTCTGGAGCGGCACGTCAATAACGACCGAAGAAATAAGGTTGCGATTTTCTGGGCTGGTGAGAATGGAAAGGAGCGGATTCTCACCTACTATCAGCTGTATAAGGACGTCATGCGGATGGGAAATGCTCTCAAGTCTCTTGGCATTGCGAAGGGTGACCGCGTGTGCATTTATCTTCCCGGTATCCCGGAACTTGTCGTATCCATGCTTGCCTGTGCCCGCATCGGCGCAGTCCATACTGTCGTCTTTGCCGGGTATGGAGCAAAAGCGCTGAATGAACGTATCACTGGGGCAGGAGCCAAGATTGTCATCACTGCTGACGCATCGGTCAGGAGGGGGGGGAGTATTCCTTTAAAGCCAATTGTTGAGGAAGCCATAATTAATGCACCCACTGTTGAACGGGTAATTATCCTGCGGACACAGGAACCAAAAGTCGGGCTGCTTGATGAGTTTGAGCTGGATTATGAAGAGCTTATTGCAAAGGCAGACCGGGAATGCGAACCGGTACATGTCAATTCAGAAGACCCCTTGTTTATCCTGTATACTTCAGGCACAACCGGGGCGCCTAAAGGGATAGTTCATGCAGCAGGCGGGTACATGGTTGGAGCATACTACACCACCAAGTATGTTCTCACGCTTCGGGAGAATGATGTTTACTGGTGTACCGCTGACCCTGGCTGGATTACTGGTCACACCTATGGTATTTACGGACCACTCCTCGTCGGCGGTACCATATTTCTTTCTGAATATACTCCGGACTATCCGGATCCTGGCATCTGGTGGAAACTTATCGAAGATTATGGGATAACCATCTTTTACACCGCACCGACTGCAGTCAGAATGTTTATGCGGATAGGAGAGGTATGGCCGGATAAATATGATCTTTCATCACTTCGTCTGCTGGGTTCGGTTGGAGAGCCATTAAATCCTGAGGCATTTGAATGGTTTTACAAGCACATCGGAAAAGACAGGTGCCCGATTCTTGATACCTGGTGGCAGACTGAAACTGGTATGCATATGATAACAACGATGGTTGGTCTTCCAATGAAGCCCGGGTTTGCCGGAAAGCCAATCCCCGGAGTTATTGCCGCTGTGCTCGATGAATTTGGGGAACCAGTGCCGCCTGGAACTACAGGATATCTTGCCATTAAAGAACCCTGGCCGTCGATGATGAAAACAGTGTACCAAAATGATGAACGGTACAAACAGTACTGGAATTTTGGAGAGAATGGGTATTATAGCACCAATGACCTTGCCGTTATGGACGATGAAGGATACATTATGTTCCTCGGTCGGTCTGATGATATCATCATTGTAGCAGGGCACAATGTCGGAACGGCTGAGATTGAAAGTGCGCTGGTGTCACATAGCGCAGTTGCTGAGGCAGCAGCAATTGGAAAACCGGATCCGCTGAAGGGTAATATTATTAAAGCCTTTGTTATTCTCCGGGATGGTGTGAAGCCTACCCCGAAGCTTACACATGACCTGAAATATCATGTCCGTATCATGCTCGGGCCGATTTCTATTCCGGCAGAACTTGATTTCGTGGATAATCTGCCAAAAACCAGAAGTGGAAAGATTATGCGGCGTGTTTTAAAGGCAAAAGAAATGGGTATGGATCCCGGTGATACATCAACTCTGGATGAATAATCATCCAACTCTTTATATACTGTTTTAATAGATTTATAACTATGGCGGTAACTCCTGAGACTTCGCTCCGAATAGAAAATATCGTAGCTTCGGCGAAGATCTCTGAATCCCTTGACCTTCCACAAATTGCATCCAGTATCAAGGATGCAGAATATAACAAAAAACGGTTTCCTGGTGTTGTAATCAGGATGCAAAACCCAAAGATTGCAGCATTAGTGTTTGGCTCTGGAAAAGTGGTGCTCACCGGGGCAAAAAGTGTTGAGAGTCTGACCAAAGGACTTGAAATACTAGGCGGGTTATTACGCGACTTAAACATCGAGATTGTAAGTGAACTGACGTACAAAATTCAGAACATAGTAACTTCGGCGGACCTTGGTTCTGGTATTAACCTGAATAAAATAGCAGTCGGGTTTAATCTTGAACGGATCGAGTATGAACCTGAGCAATTTCCCGGCCTGGTATATCGGCTCGAAGTACCAAAAGTCGTTGTCCTTCTCTTTGGTTCCGGGAAACTGATCATAACTGGAGGAAAAGAACCTGATGATGCGAAAAAAGCGGTGCTGAAGATTGTAGATGATCTGAAAGGTCTGGGTCTTTTATAATTATACAATAATTAATCTGAATTTATAATTCAGATTCTATATTTTTATATACAATAAAATTAATTTATGTAATACCGATATCCGGGGGATCTGTTGTGGCATCACACAAGGATTCGGCATATAATCTATTTTTTACAAATTTCGTGCAATATTAAGCAGATTATCGGGATGCGTCAGCCTGCAGTGAGTACTGGCAATTGCTAAATTCCCGGGTGGCACACCGCAATCAATGAAATGTTATTGTTTATCCAATCAAAATGAACCGGGCTCACGTCAGAGAATTCGTGGACCTGTTTCTTCTCCTATTATAACTGTTGTTTTCTTGGTAAATTCAGCAAAAATTCCACAGCTGACTACACCTGGGATCATGTTGATTGCTATCTCCATCTGCATGGGGTCAGGGATAACAAGTGGTTTGTAATCAAGAATGATATTTCCATTATCAGAAAATACCGGCCCATCCTTTTTGATTCCTTCACGGACAACTACCGTTCCCCCCATCTGTGTAAGGCGTTTTATCACCTGTGAAAGAGCAAAAGGGATAATTTCAACTGGAATTGGTCCGGTAAGTTCTTTGCACAGTTTTGAAGGATCGGCAACGATAATAAGCCGTGTTGAAGCATCAGCAATGATACGCTCCCTGACATGAGCTGCACCCCGGCCTTTGATAAGGCAGAACTGAGGATCTATCTGGTCTGCTCCATCAATGGTAAGATCTATTGTTTTGGCCTGTTCAGGTCCGATGATGGGGATGCCTAGTTCCCCTGCACGCATCATCGTCTGAATTGAGGTTGGAACACCAAAAATTGTAATTTCTTTTTGAGAAATCCTTTCTTTCAGCCTGGCCATGGTAAATGCAACCGTTGATCCGGTTCCAAGACCCACCACCATTCCATCTGTCACATATTCGGCGGCCTTGAGTCCGGCACGCTGTTTTGCTTTTTCCTGTGGTGATAATTCGTTCATATTCATGATAATCCTGGATAATTATTTTTTTCCGAACTTCTGGTACTATGAGAGAAAAAGGCGTTTAAGGTTCTCTGAACCTGCGTACGCAGTGCAGTCAAGGGTGATAGGAGTAATTGAGATATTTCCCTTATGGATGGCATGTACATCTGTTCCTTCCGGAGCATCAGTTACGAGCGGTCCGTTAATCCAGTAATAGGGCTTTCCTCTCGGGTCAAGTCGTTTTTCAACCCCGGTGATGAATAAATGCTCGGCAAGGTGGGTGATTTCATATCCCCCGGTAATCAATGAAGGAATGTTTACGTTGATAACGTGGGTACACGATGGAAATCCGTTCTCAAATATTCGTGAAATTACATTTTTTACTACTTCTTTTGATTCTGTAAACAGATCAGCAAGATGCCGGGCATCATCAAATTTTTCTTTCTGGTCTTCTATTTGAAGAGAGAATGCAACTGCCGGATATCCCAGGTTTGATGCTTCAAGAGCGGCACCAATTGTCCCGGATGTGGTGACGGCTTCGTAGGAGAGATTTTCGCCTATATTTATCCCTGAAACCACGAGATCAGGTTTTACCCCCAATGCAAAAAGAGCGAGAATTACCGAATCGGTTGGCTTTCCTCCGACTGCATACGCAGTAATATCACCTCGTTTTGTGGTATTGACTCTGAGTGGTTCAAATATGGAGAGTGACCTTCCGACTGCACTTTGCTGAGTTGCCGGAGCACAGACTACAACATCTGCAAGTTCACACAGGGCCTCATATGCTGCCCACAATCCCTCGGAGTTAACACCATCATCATTGGTTAGAAGAATACAGGGCTTACGATTTTCAGAAGAATATTGCGCCCTCTGGGCGTCAGGAAGTGTTCCTGATTTCATGTATCCGGACTATTAGTTCTTCTGCCTCTTATAGTGTACAGCATGTCACCAGGGAAAAATAGTGTGAAACGGCGCGTAATGTAACGTATATTCATTCATTATGCGTTGAAAAATTGTGAAACCTGATTTATCAAAGGAAGCAGGTAGAACATATCCAGAACTCCTGATCCTGACGCCCCAAATAGGATTATTTTTTTTCTGATCATGCCAACAAGTAGCGATGAACATTCTGCTTGCTGAATATGCCGTCAGCCATGACCCGGCTCTTGCTCCGGAAGGTCGCGCCATGCTTGATGTATTAACAAGGAGTTTTACCAATATCGGATGCACCGTTCAAACCCCTGCTCAAGGTACGGATTTAGCAGCAGAAATAGCACGGCTTGGCCCTTCCTGCGATGAAGGGCTGGTCATAGCTCCTGATCATCTGCTAACGCGGCTTACCAAAAATCTTGAAGATGTCACTCGGAACATTGGGTGCAATTCTTTTTCTATTGCAGTCTGTGCGAACAAGCGAAGGACCGGGCAGATATTACAGTCTCATGGGATTGATGTCCCAAAAGAGATGACATCTGGAAAAAGAATAGTAAAACAGGTATCTGGGTGCGGAGCGGTGGGTGTCAGGCTGACAGATGGCCCTGCAGCAAACGGTGAATTCGGGCAGGAATATGTCGACGGCGAACATTTTTCAATGAGTCTTGTGGGTGGCCGGGTTGTCGGGGAAGTGTGTTTATACTATACTGGAAAAAACCCTCTCCTCCTTGCTTTAAACCGGCAGGATATCAGGTTTGACGATGATGGATCAGTTCATTACCATGGAGGAGAAACACCGGTTATTCATCCACGAAAACAGGAGATGTATGATTTGGCCTCTCAGGTAATTGCTGTTCTCGGGTGCCAGGGGTATGTTGGTATTGATATGGTGGTCACTCCTGACCGGATAGTTGTCGTCGATGTAAACCCAAGGCCTACCACTAGTATCATCGGAATTGCTGCGTGTATGGAAGAGGAGATTGCACAAATTATCCTGGATGCTTCATATGGAAAAGCACCGGATAGTGTGCATCTGACTGGTCATGCGACATTTTCTTCGGAGGGACAGGTTGTGTATGATCGGAGTTGATATTGGCGGGGCGAATCTGAAGGTTGTGGATGGGTCAGGAACTCACATCCATTATTGCCCACTCTGGAAGGAAACACCTGTCAGGGAGATTTTAGAGGAATATGTATCTGCTGATAATGCCGCGGTGGTGATGAGTGGGGAGCTTGCTGACTGTTTTGCATCAAAGCAGGAAGGTATAGAGTTTATCGTATCGGCAGTTTTGGATGTCTTCCCCCATGCACTTTTTTATGGAACCGATGGAATGTTTCATACCTCCCCAGTCCCGGAACTTGCAGCAGCCAACTGGCTGGTCATGGCTGATGTACTGAAGGACACCTATCCGAATGCCCTGCTTATTGATATGGGAAGTACGACAACCGACCTCATTCCCCTGAATGCATGGGATTCTCTGAAAGGACAGACTGATTTTTCCCGTCTAAAATTCGGCCTGTTACTCTATTATGGTCTCC
>Ga0265295_1007601_pt1 | contig 12388 bp, 11 predicted proteins | sample Munlansysbiofilm_FD_192503 | JGI IMG/M metagenome (GOLD analysis project Ga0265295, IMG submission 192503) | Leachate microbial communities from a municipal landfill in Southern Ontario, Canada - Methane capture system biofilm | ecosystem: Engineered > Solid waste > Landfill > Unclassified ... | reverse complement strand
AGAGCCTTCGTGGCTTTGTGGCAGCTCTGCTGCAGAGTTTACCTGCCTTAGAACAAACGATAAGTAAGCGCGGTGGTTAAAGTATGCGTGCGGTCAAAATGATACCCGTAGTTGTTAAGAATTAAAGATTGATCTGACACATTCCAATCCATAGAAATATAGATTCCAAACTTCCCAATTTCAGTTCCTATATAAGGATGCAGTATTGATGTGTAAGAGGTAATGTTGGCTGAAGTCCGTTCTTTTGTATTTACGTCTTTCGATCCTACAATTGCATAGTTGAAACTATTTCCTAAAAAGACTTTTGAAGGCAATTTAAATGTTTGAAAATGATAAGCAAATCCAGCCTCATACGTCAGTAGAAAGCTACTTATCCTATAATCATAGTATTGACCTTGATTGTTAATAATCTGTCCCGTTGTGTCATATTCAGTGGAATTAGAATATGAATTGCTGAATGACCGTCTATAACCAATTTTCAAACCTGAATTAAATGAAATTTTTTCATTCAGCATAGTCTCGCCCTCCCGAAGTAAAACCCGGAGTTGAAACCCATTAATATCTCCCGTTTCATAGTCACTTACCCAATGAATCGGAGTGCCGTTCTGATCTGTGTAGTTGGTAATAAACCGCATACTGTTTTCTGTGAAACCTTTTACATACCCGGCTTCAATTTGTGAAAGCCACTTAACCTGTTTTCTGGCTTTTTCTGATGTATTGCCCGAAATCAATTGATAACCTGGTTGTCTGGAATTCGGGAGGTTCTCTCCTGCCCTTCTCCTTAAAACCCCGATTTCGATGGTCTGTATGGAGTCGGCCATTTTAATGGTTGTTTGATTGCCAAAAGCCGGTAAAGGGATTACGGTTTTCTGATGGTTGTAGATAACAATAACTGAATCAGCCGTTTGTGCAGTTGTCATAAGCGTAGGCATTGCCATCGCTAAGAAAAATAGGACGTTGATTGGTTTCATTTTATAGTCTGGTTTAAGTTTATGCATAAAAAGTTTTCCTCCTCACCCACAAGAATTAGCTTGTCCGGTTCTCCGTTTGGTTTCCTGCGAAACAGGATTTTTGTGTTGGTAAACAATTTATTGAGTTTTACCTTTTCATTCCGGGCTATTTCACTCATTTGTTCTTCATCCTCTTCTATCCGGGTGGTTTCTATGGTGATGGTGTACCCTGGCTTTTCCTGAGGAACCAATGCCAGATGAATACTGCTTTCAGGCATAGAATCAAGCATAACCGGGGATTCGTCGGCATCTTTAACTGTAAGTTCAGGTATAGTGCTGGTCTCACTTGCGGATATATTTTCTGCTTTTTTATCTCGCCCTGGAGACTGCTTAGGGCTTTCCTTAACATAATCCGAATGCGTATATTGATTCTCCGGAGGATTATGATATTTGAGTGCAGGCGTTTTACTTTCCGATTCAACGATCTGCTTATTCCCGGAATTAAAATCAACATTAAATAGAACAAGACTGGTAATCAATGCCGCAATGGATGCGACAGCCAGATAGAGCACTTTTCTTTTCCGTCCAAAAACCGGAGTCTTGCTAATTTGAATGATTTTTCCAGTCAAGGCAAGACTTTCAGCAGTGTAGTTTTCAAGTGGATCTATACAGCGGGTTTTTTGCCATTGCTCCCACTCAAATTTAAAAAGTACATTCCCTTCTATCTGTTCAAGCAGGGCTTTTCTGGTTGTTTCGTCAAAATCATCTTCAATCAGCCGGAACATGATTTCTTCGTAATTATCGATGGTTATTTTAGTGTTCATACCGTTTCGAGTTTTAAGATTTTTTCCTTTACCGCTTTCCTTGCCCTGAACAGGTAAACTTTTACCTGGCTTTCAGTCAATCCGGTTATGGCTTCAATTTCCTTATACGAGTATGAATCAAGGTCGCGAAGGGTTAACAGTTCTTTAAACAATACAGGAATCTGGGTCATCGCCAATTGAATCAACTGCTCATTGTCTTTATTCTCCGGTCTGGTTTCAGTTCTGTAAAATTCCGGGCTCAGCTCCTTCATCATGAAATCTGACCTGTAAGTGTCCATTATTTTTTTGTGCGCTATGGAAAACAGATAAGCTTTTGCCGAGCCCATTTCCACCTTTTCCCTGTTTTTCCAAAGAACTTCAAAACATTCCTGTACAATATCCTCCGCTTCAATTGCATTACCTGCTACACGCTTCGAGAACCTTAACAGGTTTGGCGTATATAGTTTAGCACAAGTAATGAAATTATCTTTGGTCATACAGCAGTAAATCGGCAAAAGGCTATGAAAGTTACAACCGGAATGGATATTTGGAATTAAATTTTAAAATATGGATATGTTGTCCTCATAAGCCTTGTTGAAGGCTTTGCATGGTATATTATTTTAGGAGGATTAATAAACATTCTTTGTGCTGATTGGCGCCCTGATAAAACTCATTATTCATAATAGAAAGCTTGCTGTTTTACAAGTTCTTCCCTGATTTCCTTTATACTTTCCTCAATTTCGGGGCCGGGCCTCAGTGCTTCTTCTTCCTGGCCTTTAATAAATTCTGCGGTCAGGTAATACAATGGTTTAACCATCTCTCTTAATTTATCGCCAAATTCCCGATTATTGAACCACGACCAGACATAATTATATTGCTTATGTACCAGAAATGCGAAAAACAAATCCATCAAATCATCGGTTCCTTCCTTTTGTAAAATGTCTGGGATTAGTACTTTTGCGGTTTCCTCAAACTCCTTCATCTGACCGGCCCATAGAAATACAATAGAGAAAATGATCATGGATTCATGGCCCACTTTATGCGCTATTTTTTCTTTAACTAAGTTAACAACCTTCTGTTTGTTCATATTGCGAGAATAATAAAGTTTGAGCAAATTCACAAGAGATTGATTTATTCCTTTGTCTATCGCGGCTTTGTAATATTGTTCTGCTAAATCGAATTGATCCTTTTCTTGATACAGTGCGGCAAGATTGTTTAGGGCCCGATCGTCACCATTGTCTATTGCTAATAAATAATACTTTTCAGCATCATCCTGGCGATTTTCTTCTTTATAAAGGATTGCAAGATTATAAAGTGCCTGAAGATGACCCTTATTTATTGCTAATAAATAATACTTTTCGGCATCGTCAAATCTATGTAATATCGCATATAAATTTGCTAGATTATTAAGTGCCTCAATATTCCCATTTTTAATTGCCAAGAGATAATATTTCTCTGCTTCATCAAGCCGACCCTTTATTCTATATAATTCAGCGATATTAAAAAGAGAGTCTATATCTCCTTTCTGAATAGCCATAAGATAGAATTTCTCTGCATTCTCCAATTGGTTTAAGTCAAAATACAATTTTGCAAGATTAAAGGTTGCTTTGACAAATCCTTTTTTATGGGCCAATAGGTAATATTTCTCTGCTTCTTCCAAACGATTACTTAGAGTGTACAATAAAGCAAGATTGTATAATGCATCATCAATCCCATTCGAAATGGCAATAAGGTAGTATCTTTCAGCATCTTCGAAACGTCTATTTTTCAGATAGATATTAGCTAAATTAAAAGATGCCTCTTCAATTCCTTTTTCATTAGCTAACAGATAATACTTTTCTGCTTCATCTAAACGATTCGTTTCATTGTATAAATAGGCCAGATAAAACTCTGCCATTGCATCTTTTTGATTTATTGCATTTAACAATTCTTTTTCTGCTTTAGCGTAGTCACCTTCCATCATAGATATTAATCCATAAATACCTTCCTTCAAAGGATGAGCTTTTTCTATTGAATTTAACTCCATTCGTGCAGATTTATAATCATGTGAAATTAAATTTTGCATTACGTTATCTATTATCTCAGCCGTTGACGCAGGAATGTATTCACCGTATTTTAGTTCAGCTTCTTTCAAATATCGGGTTTTCTCGATGAGAATGTCTCTTTGATCGGCAGTTATGTTCCTTAAATGGGCCAGAGCAGATGACATCAGTACAGCATAATCTGGTTTTAAACTTTCTGCTTCTAACTCTGAAATATGTTGATTAAATAGTGAACGTAGTTCCGGTTCGTCATACCAATTTTCCAGAAATACAGTCAGGTATTTCACCTGCCGTTTCTCTTTGGGCCCACCCTGCGTCATTAACAACCATAAATTGAAAAACCTTTCTGAAAGCCGATACAGATGCTCTCTTTTAAACCCAGGTATCTTTTCGACAATTTCGCTTTTTTCGAGCTGGCTAAGCTGGGCTGAAATCACTTTACCCGGCATCTTACATACTTCAATAAGCTGGTTTACTTTAACTGCATCCCAAAAGTTTGCCAGTTCAATTATCACTTTTCGTTGTGCAGGCGGAAGATAGTTCAAACGCTCTTGATATACAGGTGTTACCCGATCAAGAATTAATCTCAGATACTCATATCCGTTTTGATCTTCGCGATCAATTAATATTTCGAAGAAGTTCAGCAGTGTTCTCGGCATGCCGTCAGTTAATATCCGGATAGTTTCAATTTTACCTGGATTTTTCTTTAAGAATGTTTCCAAATCAGGTAAGTGCATACATGATGACCAATAGGAAAGGAGTTCGCCTACTTCCTCTCTTGATAGGCTTTCAAGACGGATAATCCTGAAATATTCATAAAATGGCTTGTCATATTTCCAATAATGTTCGCTCATTTTAACGCTTCCTCCAATTATGCGAAGGTCTTTATGGTTGGTAAGTAGCTCTCTCAGTAAGTGGGCATCTTCACCTATGTTTTCAAAAATTCTGTCAATATTGTCAAGCAATAAGAGCAATTTCTTTTTCTGTTGATTTAATGATTGTTGAATTAAGGAATAAAGTTTTTTTGAATACTCATTCTGATCATTTGAAAATAAAGCCCACTCAACTTTCTCTGTGGGTATATTCCGGGAATTAAAAGTGCGAAGAATCAGATCCCAAAGATCATGTAATCGATAAATGCCGGCTTGTTCTTCACTGAGATTAACAACGATCAGTTTTTTTGATAACTTTTGGTCGCGATTTACTTCCGCCTCAATCCTACGCAAGAGAGTGGATTTCCCGCTTCCTCTGCGCCCTACAAGGATAAAGTGCTGGATCGCTTTAGACATATCATCTCTTTTTATCTCTGATATTATCCGGGCAAATTCCTTTTTCCTGACCACAAAGGATTCGATGATTTCATCATCCTTAAGATTGGCAGATTGATAGGCGTACATTATTCTTGGACATCTGTTGTTTTCCATGACAGATTTTGATTAGTTTATTGGGTGTTGATTTTTCCACCATGCCTGAAGCAGTGGGGATGTATATCGGTAAACTCCGTCTTGTTTTTCAGTTATGTAGCCATCGCGGATCAACATAGTAACAATATTCATATATTCCCCCGGGACAGTTAATAATTGCGCTTCATTATATATTTCCTGAATGGCAATTGTATCTTGACGGGAGAGAATTGTCAGAATTTTGTTGCTAAAGTAAGCCTCGTCCAAGGCAATATAGGGCGGGTTCAAGCGGTCTTTCCAATCCTTAAGATTGGTATTTTTTTTAACAATTGATTCAAATGCTGTTCTGATATCATCAGCCTCAGGTTTTCGCCTGTTCTGAATATGTAGTATCCTATCAATTTCTTCAATCATTAATTGAATAAAATAGGGAATCAGATGTTCAATCCTGTCCAATAATTGTACAATGAAATCGGGTGAGTATTTTACTGTAGCTGTATGCGTTAACTGTGTAATGAGTTGTATTGCTTCTTCCTGGGATAATGCTTCAATCCTGATCGGATGCAAATCGTTGATAAGCTTAACCCTATCCAATGACTCTATTACATGTTCAAGTCCAATAGAGCCCGCAAGAACAAAAATGCAATTATTAAATTCCTTCTTTTGTCTGATTTCCCGTATGGTATGAAGAACTTCTATTGCGTTTTCATCTCCCTCTTTTCTGCGGATGGCTGAAATTACTTCTGGGAATTCGTCAAGAAACAGAACAACTTTTTGATCAAGGTCAGGAAGCTTTTGTATCAAAAGTAAGAGTTCACTTTTATATTCCAATTCCTTTTCCTTAAACCTAACCCCACCTTCAAAACTGATTTCTTCGATACCCCTACCTTTAAGCCACCTCTCAATATTTGTTCTTGTCTTCCCAGCCAAACTCAATCTATTGAGGACAAGAAAATATAGCCTTTTAAAAAATTCTTGCAATGATTTATCCGATTCAACATTCTCAAAAATGCAATTGTATCCTTCTGGAGGATTTGTAACCAAGTCTTTCATCACAGAAGTTTTTCCAACCCTTCTGGGTGCAATAAATAAGATGTGCGAACCTTTTTCTATTTCCCGCCAAAATTCTTTATTTAAATTTGGCCTGCGAATATAGCTGTCCCCTTCGGCAGGCGGACCTGTAATCGTTTTTGGATGTACCCATTCTGTCCTCTTCATAACGACAATATTTTTATTGGCAAAGATACTTAACAATACATCTATTGTCAAGTATTTTTAACAATATTTTTATTGTCAATGAAATTTTAAAAAAAATTAGCTCTATTAAATTAATAATCAGCATGTTGGGGTAACATATAATTAACAAGATTAATCTCCCACAGGGAAAACTTAAATTAAAAGCTGCCTATTGCATGATTGTCAAATATATGACTTATCGCCTCCTCATAATCTTCAAAATTCTTCGCTTTTCTGATCTTCCTGAAAACCCTTACGGGTTCATCAAAATATTCGGCCAGATAAGCCCAGTACTCCTTCATAGCATTGAGCACGGAAGGATTGTCATTGCGCTCACGGCGAATAGACAGATACAATTCATCTACAAATTGATATACCCTTGCCTGGGGATTGTCTGGCAACTCCAGCCCCTTAATTTGTGCCGGCAGAAATGGGTTGCGCAGTATGCCCCGTCCGAGCATCAGCAGTTGGATGGATGGAAAATGCTCAGAAAAATGACGCCAGTCTCCGGGCGTGAAAATATCTCCGTTATAAGCCAGTGGCGCTTTGATCAGCGATACCGCTTCTGCGAAAGTTTCCATGTCGGGTTGGCCCGAATACAATTGCTTGCCGATACGGGCATGGATGGTGAGTTCGCTGATAGGGAATCGGTTGAAAACAGGAATAAGCTTGTTAAGTTCATCTGCGGAAGCATAGCCCAGGCGACACTTGATGGAAAAGGCAATGTTGATTTCCCTGAAAACTGTTTCCAGAATTTCATCCACCATTTCCGGGTAAGGCAAGATACCTGAACCACGCTTTTTGTTGGCTACCTGTGGATATGGACATCCTAAATTCCAATTCAGCTCCTTAAAACCAAGCTCTTCACAATTTTTGGCCAGCCAGAGGATTTCATCGGCATTTTTACTTAAAATCTGCGGTACCACTTCAACGCCATGCTCCGACTGATTTTTCAATGCAACCAGTTTTTTAGGTGGCAACTTGCAGCCAGGCTCAAAGTTGGAGAAATAGGGCGTAAATAGCTTATCCACTCCCTTGAAATGCCGGGCATACACCTCCCGGAAAAGGTGCGTAGTAATTCCCTGGAAAGGGGCAAAGTAGATTTTGGGCGGTGGGTTCATGGCGCTGCGAAAATAAGGAGGATTTGTGAAAAAGGGCCAGTTTTTTCATGGACCCAATTCTTTCTTTGCTGTTGTTTTATGGCGTTTTTATGTGTGAAGGGTTTGAGGTGGGGAAAGAGCGGAATGTGGTAAAACTTATGCCGTTTAATTTAGAGTCTGCTGAAAAAATAATATATCATTGGACACCAGTATGGTATAATGAAATTTCTTATGTTACATGCAAGGTTTTTCTCGCCATACGTCCACATTCCATGTTTTTCAACAGACCAAAACAAAACCTGTAAATCTTGTAAATCCTGTCAAAAAACAATACTGTAAACCATGTCAGAAAAAACAAGTTTATAATTTATGAGATATTAGACGATTAGGAGTTTTTCAGCAGACCCTAATCTAGCATTCTCGGTTTTTCAGATTTAACTTCACCAATATCTCCCTGAAACTTTCCAGCCCTGCTTCCAGATTCTCAATAATTTCAGTTGCCAGATCTTCCGGATCGGGCAGGTTATCGAGGTCGGCAAGGGATTTGTCTTTTAGCCAGGTGATGTCCAGACTGGTTTTATCACGGGCTATAATTTCCTCGTAGGTGAATTTGCGCCAGCGTCCTTCAGGATTGGTTTCGGCATTAAACAGTTCTTTGCGCTTGTGCCGATTCGAAGGGTTATAGCATGAGATAAAGTCCTTCAAATCATCCAGTTTTAAAGGGTTTTTCTTTAGCGTATGATGGATGTTCGTGCGATAATCGTACACCCAGATTTCCTTTGTCCAGGAATCTTTGCTGGCCGGTTTGTTATCGAAGAAGATTACATTGGCTTTCACTCCCTGGGCATAGAAAATACCGGTTGGCAAACGAAGAATAGTATGCACGTCAGTTGTTTCCAGCAGTTTTTTTCGGACGGTTTCACCGGCACCGCCTTCAAATAACACATTGTCGGGCACAACAACCGCAGCCAGACCGGTTGTTTTAAGCATGGAGCGGATATGCTGAACAAAGTTCAACTGTTTGTTGCTGGTGGTTGCCCAGAAATCCTGACGGTTATAGGTCAGCTCATCTTTTTCAAGTTCTCCTTCTTCATTGGTGAAAGTTTGTGAGCTCTTTTTCCCGAATGGCGGATTTGCCAGCACATAATCATAAGTCTCGGGAGAAGCGGCAATAAGCGCATCGGCCGGTGAAATAAAGTTATCACCGTCAATATCGCCGATGTTGTGCAGAAACAGGTTCATCAAGGCCAGACGGCGGGTTCCGGCCACAATTTCATTGCCATAAAATGTTTGGTTTTTTAGAAAAGTATTCTGGGCTTTGTCCAGCTTGTTATTCGCCACCAAATAATCATAAGCTGCAAGGAAAAAGCCACCGGTTCCGCATGCCGGGTCGGCAATTGTTTTCATTGGCCGGGGTTGTACACATTCTACCATTGCCCTGATGAGTGCACGAGGGGTAAAATACTGGCCTGCACCGCTCTTTACATCTTCTGCATTTTTCTCAAGCAAACCTTCGTAAATGTCGCCTTTAACATCGGCTCCCATCACCAGCCAGTTTTCGCTGTTGATCATATCAATCACCCTGGCCAGCATGGCGGGGTCCTGTATCTTGTTCTGGCTCTTGGTGAATATCTGGCCCAATATTCCTTTTTGGGTGCTTAACTCACGCAACAGAGTAGAATAGTGCAATTCAAGTTCAGCCCCTTTTTTGCTGATCAGGCTTTCCCAATCAAATTCCTTTGGGATATTCATCTCCCGCTTGTAAGGTGGCTTGGTATATTCGTCAGCCATCTTTAAAAACAGCAAGTAGGTCAGTTGTTCCAGGTAATCGCCATAACCCACACCCACATCACGCAGGGGGTTGCAGAAGGACCAGACTTTGGAAACGATGGAGGATGTATTGTTGTTCATCAGTTATCAGTTATTTTTATCTTTAAATATTGATTATTAAGAATATCTGAAATACCAACGTTACAAAATCCTAATTCGGTAAGTTGGCGTTTCCTTTCAAGACAAGTTTTTTCATCAAGTTCAGGGTGAAATATTATTCTTGTTTTTTTAAGTAAATTGTTGTCATATTTAAAAATGAGCTTTTCTATGTTTTCACCAATTTTATTTTCATAAAGAATAGCTACTCGTAATTCTTTTTCAAAATCGTACTCAGCTCTCTTTGTGAACATAGAATCAAGCAGCTCATTTCCTATGTTATGAATAAATGCATTATAATCCTTGAGTTTGTCATAATAGTGGACTTTTATTTCTTCTTTTGTTTTGTAATCGACAATTCCGATTCTAAAAGTCAGCTTACGATCAATTATATGACTATAAAAATCAGAGTGAAATAATATATTAAAAAAATCACCAACTGTGGATTCAAATCTAATGCAATCGGATTCTCTCATTTTCCACATTGCATAAGATTCCTCTTTAATCGAAAAACACTTTGCATAAATCCAATTAGTTTTGTCTTTGAAAGACATAGGACTGCCATTAATAATAATTGTTGCATTAAATAGGAAATTCTCATAAGGATCCTTCCAATCGCTGGCCCTCTCAAAATAGAATTCCTGATTTTCATCGGATTTTATTAAGTTGTTAAATGTAATATAATGATATATTTTATGTTCGAATGCTTCTTCTAGTGTGCAAAAAAAGTTTTTAAGAACTACCCTTTTAAGTTCGTCTGTTATAATATCTCGTTCTGTCATACCAACCTCCCCTCAAACGCCTTTTTCAAAATACTCTGCCTTAAAGTTTCCGCCTGCTGCAAACATTGAGCAATGGTTTCTTCAATTTTATCACATACGGTGAGTTTGCTTTCGAGTTCGATGACAACTTGTTGTTGTTCTTCAAATGGAGGAAAAGGGAATAATGTCTTTTTAACGATACCTAAATTTAAATTAGGTTGAACGCCTCCAGAAGATAATCGCCTGATATCATTATAATTCTTCAAAAGAAAATTCTTCAAAAAAGTCTTTACTCTAATGTCGTGATTTTTAAAATGAATTGCCGCGATTGCTTGATTTGTGCATGCTTCAATCTGTAGTTCTGAGCACTTACCTCTTGTCTTTCCTTCTCCATACATTGCCAATAAAAGTGTATTCTTCGGATAAACCGATAAATTGGTTTCTCTTATAGCTATATCAGTAACATAATCGGTTGCTACTTTGACAAATTCATCATTTAATGCGCCACTTGTTACCCAGGCGATTTTTCCTCCCTCATAATATTTTTTATTCCCTTTTAATGGAGTTGCTCCAGTTCCAACTGTTGCAATGTCTTCAATTTTCCTCCATTTCCACCCCTCCGGCAATTCCCCGTTTTCTCCATAGTTTTCTTCCGGCTCAGCAGCCAGAGCAAGGCTGTTGCTATTTCCCTGTTTATGGGATTCACGCCAACCTGCGGTCAGTTTCCCCTCAAATGCAGCTTTCAGCAAACTTTGCCGGTAAACTTTTAACTGCTGCTGCGCGGTTAGCAGTTGCTGTTTGCCGTTATCTAAATCGCTTAGGAGTTCTTCTATTTTGGCAACAATGAGTTGTTGTTCAGGGATTGGAGGTATTGGCAAGTCCAAATTCTTAAGAATTCCCTGACTAATATTGGGTTGTGCTCCTCCAATACCTTGTTTAACCAAACTAGGTTTTTTTGAAAACAAATAGTAATAAAGAAAATCTGAATCAATGTTTTCATTTTTATAAATGCCACATACTGCCTGGTTTGTAGCAGCATCGATGCCAAGAAAAGCAAGTTTGCCAATTGTTGCACCATATAGCGCAATCAATAATGTTCCCTTGGGAATTATTTTTGCACTTGAATTTTTTATGGCCTCTTCTGAAATTTTTTCCTCTGTGTCAGTTATTAGACCTCTATTCAATTCACCAGATTTTACCCAAGGAATTTCCCCTTCATAGTAACTTTTATGACCCCGACTTGGTGTTCCACCACTTGTAGTAAAACAAACTTCCCCCAATTTCTTTACCTGCCAATGCTTCGGTATATTCTTATTCACAGTCATTTAAGGATCAATTAGAAAATTTAAACAACCCTGCGATGACTGATTTTTCAGCACCACTAATCGCTGAACCTTTCCAGATTTCATATTGATCGGCAAACCCGGTTTTGTCGTATTTCACAAACAATTCAGCCCCATTCATTAAGTCTGGATTTTTATTTGTCAATACCGCCTCTATTGCTTTAAGCGCATTCAACCGGCGTTCTGGTTGTGTCAGATTTTTCGACAAATGATCAGCAATATATAGCTGCCTGGATTTATTATAGGAATTCATAATAGTCAATGAATTTTAAAGAGATTTAAACGTCCATTTTCTCAAATTTTTTTTTGGGAGTACAACGAAAAGCAAATGGGGGTTGGTTCTTTTTAACGATTGTTTTTATTTCTTCCCAGCGGTTAACCAGTTGTTTTACCATTTCCCAATAGGAGAACCCGCCTTTTGATGGTGGGTTAAGGAAAAGGATGCCAACTCCGGAGTTTATATAAAGCTCTTTCTGGTGCCGTTGGGTTTGAATCCGATAATCCTGTGTAATAACAACTCCGCTTTCCTTGCCAACTTCCGGAATCCACTCCTCATCTTTTGCCCCCTGCCCGTAAACCTCTTTAATTGACAGCACTTCAATAGCCATGCCATCTCTGGCATTCATAGGTTGTTGCAATTCATTCAATCCGACAGCCAATTGCTTTGGGAGATTTTCATCGATATAAATCTTATAGCTCCTCATTAAGCGGCATTTTTATGGAAATCAATTGCATTAACAACCTTATTAACCGGCAATTCATAGAGTTCCGCAATAAAATCTATCGGCTCTTCGGCCAGATACATTTTATACAATGTTTCAGAT
>Ga0265295_1007599_pt1 | contig 12391 bp, 12 predicted proteins | sample Munlansysbiofilm_FD_192503 | JGI IMG/M metagenome (GOLD analysis project Ga0265295, IMG submission 192503) | Leachate microbial communities from a municipal landfill in Southern Ontario, Canada - Methane capture system biofilm | ecosystem: Engineered > Solid waste > Landfill > Unclassified ... | reverse complement strand
CAATGAAATAGGTCGGGTGATTTTTCCCTATAGTGTGACTTCCAATTTTGATTTCCATCTTTGCTCCTCTCAGCTTAAATAGCTTGCCAATTGCTTGGGCAAACCTTTTTCAAAATCTGCATACATATGGTCCAAGCCATCGTCGACTCCCGGCAATTCATGCCCCAAAGCCTGATGCAGCAAATCGGCATTCATGCTCAAATTCAAAGGGCGCTTTGTTTTCAAATCGCCATCCTTGGTCTCCACACGATTAATCAAGCTCTCGTCAAGACCAAAGCGCTTGGCAAAGGCGGCACCAAAGTCAGCTTTGCTCAGACTGTCACGCGAGAAGAAATGATAGATGCCATGCAAGTCCTCCGCCATCGCTTCCAATAGCAACCTTGCCAAATCACGTACATAAAGCGGACTAAAAATTGAATCGGCAAAGCCGTTAACTTGCTTGCCCTGACTCAAATTATTATAGAAGAATTCCGCCAAACTGCGTTTACCGTCGATAGACCAGCCATAAAAAACCACGCGTGCAATCAGTGCCTCACTGAAATTCTCAGTTAAGCCAATTTCAGCGTTATGCTTGCTTTTGGCATAGGTATTCAAAGGCTTTGGCAGATCACTTTCCCGATAATTTCCTTTTTTACCGTCAAAAACAGAATCGGTGGAAATATGCACAAAAGGAATGCCGAGAGTTTGAGCATGCTCAGCCAGCACTAAAGGTGCCTTTGAATTTATGGTTAAAGTCGCTTGCGGGTCTTTTTCCGCCTGATCCAAATTGGCAATCGCCGCACAATTGATGATAGCATCTGGATGCGCTCGTTCTACCGCCTTTGGCAAACTGTTAAGTACTTCCAAATTTACCGCTTCTTGATAAAAAGGCGCGTTTTTCAATTGGCGGGTATTCGTCCAGCCAATCACCTGATAGCCTTTACCGATTGCCTCAAGCGCCAGGTTTATCCCCAGCAAACCGCTGACACCGGTAATCAACAAGCGTTTCATTTTTATTTTGCCTCTGCCAATTCTTCTTCAATCGGCTTGATAAATTCCATAATTCCCGCCAGATCCAGCCACTCGGAATTGGTTCCGCTGTTATAAACAAAACCATCCGGCACAGGTGTTCCCTTCTCATTCCAGGAATAGCCAAACCAAAGTTCGGCTCCGGAAGGTTGCACAACATACATATCTGGCAGTTCAACCGTCGTTCGTGCTTCGTCTTCAGAAATCAGGCTTTCATGCAATTTCTCACCCGGGCGAATCCCGATGATTTTAATTTCCGCTTCGGGAGCCATCGCCTTCGCCAGATCAGTCATTTTCATGCTGGGAATTTTCGGAATGAACACCTCACCGCCTTGCATTTCTTCAATTGCCTTGATTACGAAACGCACGCCTTGTTCCAGCGACATCCAAAAGCGGGTCATTCGATCATCGGTGATGGTCAAAACCCCACTCGGGCGTTGTTGAATAAAGAGGGGCACAACCGAACCGCGAGAACCGACAACGTTGCCATAGCGAGTACAGGCAATCCGCGTTTTCCGTCCGCCGGCATAGGCGTTGCTCTGGACCATCAGTTTTTCAGCCGCCAGTTTAGTGGCTCCGTAGAGATTAACCGGATTAACCGCCTTATCGGTTGAAAGCGCCAAAACTTTTTCAACGTTGTTTTCAATTGCGGCATCAATAACATTTGCCGAACCGAGAATGTTGGTTTTGATTGCTTCCATCGGGTTATATTCGCAAGCCGGCACCTGTTTGAGTGCCGCAGAATGTACAACGATATCCACGCCAAACATAGCGCGACTCAAACGTTCTTTATCGCGCACATCTCCGATAAAATAGCGAATGCGTGGGTCATCAAAGCCCAAAATGGTGCGCATGTCATGCTGTTTGAGTTCATCACGGCTGTAAACAATCACCTTTTCAGGCTGGTATTCATCCAATAAAATCCGAATGAACTTTTTACCAAAAGAGCCGGTGCCACCGGTTACTAAAACGACTTTGTTATGCCAATCCATATTTGCTCCTCGCGCTAACCGCGTTCTTCTTTAGAAATTATTATCATGGGATATTGCCCATTTTTACCAAAATAGTGGGGGAACCACTCTTCCAATCGATACAAAACTTTTAACCAAAAACGACCTGCCCACTCCGGTTGAATGACAGAGCGTAAAAATTTTACGGAGACGCTGCGCCAAACGCGAATTTCATATGGCAAAACGCCATCCATTACGCTCTTGAACCACTTGGCAGAAGTCTTCTTAACAAATGTCCCCGATGGGCTTTGCTTTGAATTTGTCTCCGGCTTTTTTTCCTGGCTCGCCGAAACGCCGTTTGGCATTGCTTCGGCTTCTTTGCCGGTCATTCGGCGCAACTTATTCGCGACGCGCATAACAAAATCAAGAAAACCACCAAGCCCAAATTCAGCCCAGCCATCCACCGTCACCATAGAACGGCCCGGAATCAGCGTCCGATATAAACCTTTATAGACATTTACCTTTTCCTCAGTCGGGACATGGTGAATGGTATGCAAAGAAACAATTCCATCAAAAGCCTCATCTTTGAAAGGCAAGTGAGCAATATCGCCCACGACATAAAAGCCTTTCTCGCCCAAACGTTTGCGTGCTTCCTGCATTGCTACCACAGACAAATCCATACAAACCCGCGCCTTGTAGTCTTCGGAATAGGTCAGATATTCGTCATATTGCACTGGGCCCGAACCGGCATCCAACAGATAGTTACCGCTGGCTGCCAAATGTCTTTTGACGCGCATATGGCATTTATGAATGTAGTCTGCCGAAACCGGGCGCAAATCTTCGTATCGCGCGTTTTGGTAGAGCCCTTTTTCTTCCATTTGCCAGCCAACCTCGTTATAAAATTGGCCGACATCGTGTTTCACAGAATTGTCACTCATTAATTTTGTTCCTCATTATCAGGAAGTTCTTCGGCTCTGGCAAGCCCTCGTGCCGCCCAATCCAGCTTTTCACCGGCTAAGTAGGCGAAGGTTTTCTCATACTTTGCCTGCCCCTCATCCGAAAGAACATAACTCATCGGCCGATTTTGGAAATCTTCATGCAGCCACAAAATGTGCCACGGGAAAGGCAAAGAAAACTCGAAAAAGAAAAGGTAGGCATAAAGCCAGGCTTTTTTGACCTGTTCTTCGCTAAGCCGGGAAGATTCCGGGTTGGAGCTGATTTTTTCGAGCAGACTTTCATATTCAGCCCAAGATTGTGGGTCAAAGGTGAAACCCTTTCCGGCATAATGGGTTTTGCCGGTTACGATCACAGGCAAACCGCTCATCGCCATTTCCATCCCGACCGTGGTTGTGTAAACCAAGCCAAAAGAGGCGATTTCCACCAAATCATAGGTGTTTGTTTTATCTTCCGGGCGGACGATATGAATGTTTTCGGGCAAGTTCGGATAAGCCTGATTAATCACTTCAATCATTGAAGTGCCATGTGTTTTCAGTTCGCCGGGATGCACCCGAACCACCAGCTGAACCGCCGGATGCCCAACAAACCAGGCAATCGTTTTGACGATCATCTCAGCCATAGTTTCCGTTATTCGTTGACGGCCAAGGGTCAGGCTGTCGCCCAAAACGTTGGTTGCCAACAAGGCAATCGGCCGGCTGTCCAAATGGCGCGCTTCACGAACTGCTTCACCGCCCTTGCTCGGATTTTGCTGCCATTGCCGGGCGAAATTTCCCCAAAGTTGCGCGCCTTTTCGCGCACCAAAGAGCTTCATCATCGCATCTTTGGCTTTTTCGGGCAAGCTTTGATTGCCTAAACTTTTCCACAAATCATTCGTGTTGTGGGACATAATTTCATCGTTTTGCGCCAGCCAAATCCGTTCTTGCTGATCTGCAAATTCAAAGCTAACCGTTTCTATCCCTAAAAGCCCGGCTATTTTGTAAGCAACGCCCATTTCAAGAATCGTGCCGTTGGGAATCACCAGCAAGTCGGGTTTTTCGCTTTGTAACCAATGGAAAAGCGCGACTGCAGCCTGTCCGTTGCGTTGTTTTCGCAAGCGGTAGAGCGGATTATTAAAATCGGTTTCTTCAACTTGTAAGGTATATTGCGTGTCATAATCCGAAACATGCTCAACTATCGCCATCAATTCCGGCGTCAGTTTTGGCTCTTCGCCTGCATCTAAACTCTCGGCAAGCAAACTTTTTAGTTGCATCACTTTTGCTGCAGGTTTAAGCACTTCCTGGGTATAAAGATCTTGCTTGCGCAAGTCAAAACGGTTGATTTCCCTATCCCATTCGGCATAGGGCAGCCAGGCAAAATTGACTTCATGCCCCTGCCCGGAAAGAGCCAGAGCAACCGACATGGACTGTTCTATCCAATAATGCAGCGTCGAGAAAACACAAATCTTGCGCGGATTTTGATTGCTCCGTTTGAAATGAACGACATCTTCAACCGCATTGGGCAAAATTTCCTTCAAGCTTTTAAGCTTGTAATGCGCTTGCCAGGGCTTGTTTTTGCCCCTAACAAACCAATAAGCTTCCGCAGTAAAAGGAAGTGCGCCAAGCAGATTTTTTAGCGAGTCACTCACGCCTTGCCTCGTTCTTCAATTGTCCATTCCAAAGCCGGTCTGACTGCACCCGGCCTTGCTTCGGGCCAATGCGTACCTGGGGCACCACTGGCATCCACCGAAAAACTCAAAGCCTGATCATCCTGGAAGTAGCGCTTCACCATATAAGAACTGGCATTAATCCCCAGAACAAAGCGCCCTTCGTTCAGCGTTTGTGGCGGAATAATACATCGGCTGGTATAAACGCCTTTTGGCCTGCCCGTGTATTCTTTAAAAAGTGCTTCGTCATCAAGATCAAAACTTGTGAAAATCGGTTCGCCGCGGGTTGTATTTAAATAGTAGCCCACCCGCAAACCGGTCAAATCTTCCAAAAGTTCATAATCAATTTCAATCATAATCGGATCAACCGAACGAACTGAATCCGAAACAACTCCCTCCTTATTGACAACCCGAATTGCCAGGGGCTTGAACGGAGCACTGTTTGCCGGGATTTCATCCTCTTCCCAAAACCGTTCGCCTACTTTGGACATACCACGGTTGAGATAAAAATCAACAGCTTCGGCGGAGGGAGCGCGCATCAGCACAGTTCCCTTATCCAAAACAATCGATTCCTGCGTCAGGCGCTGGATAGCAGACATGTTATGGCTGACAAAAAGCACCGTCCGGCCCGAATCTGCCACATCGCTCATTTTGCCAAGACATTTTCGCTGGAAATCGGCATCCCCAACCGCCAAAACTTCGTCCACGACTAAAATTTCAGGTTCAAGGTGTGCCGCAACGGCAAATGCGAGGCGCAAATACATGCCCGAAGAATAACGTTTCACCGGTGTATCAATGAATTTTTCAACTTCCGAGAAGTCAACTATCTCATCATAACGTGCTTCAATTTCTTTCTTGTGCATTCCCAAAATTGCGCCGTTGAGGAAAATATTCTCCCGTCCGGTTAACTCCGGATGAAAGCCGGTGCCAACTTCCAAAAGCGAGCCAACCCGTCCACGCAATTCGCCGAAACCCTCGGTTGGGTCGGTAACGCGGGAAAGGATTTTGAGCAAAGTGCTTTTACCGGCACCATTTCGTCCGATAATACCCAAAGCCTGACCCTGTTTTACTTCAAAGCTGACATTGCGCAAAGCCCACATCTCTTGTGTGCTGCTACGGAGTTTATTCTTGCGGAAGATGTCACCAAATTTTTGCGTTTGGCTGACAATCAGATCGCGCAAAGTGTCATGCCGTTCCTGTGAAGCGCCGATCATGTAACGCTTGCCAATTCCTTTTACGATAATTGCTGTATCTTTTTCCATCTTAGACCACATCCGCAAAGGTTTTTTCCATCCGCCGGAAAAAATATAAACCGCTAATCAGCAAAACAATCACTGCAATACTTGTATAAAACAGGCTTATATCCGGGGCTGCACCGCCAAAAAGTGCCCAGCGAAAACCCTGCACCACCCCGACCATTGGATTGAGGCTGTAAATATTACGAATTATGCCCTCCGGAATAATCGTGATTGGATAAACAATTGGCGTGGCATACATCCAGATTTGCATCAAAAATGGCACCATCTGTTGAATGTCGCGGTATTGTACATTTAATGCAGAAAGCCATAAACCGACTGCCAAAGCTGCCAAAATCGCCAACAAAGTCAGTGGAATCAGCCAAAGTGCATTCCAGGTGATAGGCAATTTGTAAATAAACATCGCACCAAAGAGTAAAAGCAAGGAAATCCCAAAATCGACCAAAACCGCTAAGACAGATGAAAGCGGAATAATAATCCGGGGAAAGTAGATTTTGGTAATCAGGTTAGAGTTACTCACCAGGCTCATACTGCTCTTTTGCAAAGAAAGCTGAAAAAGATGCCAAGGCAGTTGTGCCGCCAAAGTAAAAACCGGGTAGGGCAAATCACTGCCGGTATCGACCTTTAGCAAGTATCCAAAAACCAGCGAGGTAATCAGCGTGGTTAAAACCGGTTGTAGAATCGCCCAGGCAACGCCCAAAGTGGCTTGCTTGTAGCGCACTTTGATATCACGCCAAGTCAAAAAATAAATTAGCTCTCGATACTGCCAAAGTTCGCGCAAGTTGATGCCAAGCCATCCCTTGGAAGGCTTAATCGTCACTACTTGCGAAGTGGTTAAAGTTTTATCGTCTGTCATTTGCCCTTTCGTTAATATACCAATCGATTGTTTGCTGCAGGCCATCTTCAAAACTAGTTTTGGCTTCAAAACCAAAGCGTTCTTTCGCACGCGTGGTGTCCAGTTTTCGGCGAGGCTGTCCGTTTGGCTTCGTTGTATCCCAACGGATTTCGCCCTCAAACCCTGTCAGTTTGGCAATTAATTCTGTTAAATCTTTAATTGAAATCTCAAAACTCGAACCAATGTTGACCGGGTCGGAGCTGTTGTAACGCATCGTCGCTAAAGTGATTCCTTCAGCTGCGTCTTCGGCATAGATGAATTCGCGCGTAGGGGAACCATCGCCCCAGGCAACAATTTCGGATGCGCCTTGCTCTTTGGCTTCCAGACATTTGCGAATCAGGGCTGGGATGACATGCGAGCTTTCGGGGTTAAAGTTATCTCCCGGTCCATAAAGGTTGACCGGCAGCAAGAAAATGGAGTTGTAACCATATTCCTCGCGGTATGCTTGCGACTGGACCAAAAGCATCTTCTTTGCCAAACCATAAGGCGCGTTGGTTTCTTCGGGATAGCCTTCCCAAAGATCTTCTTCGCGGAAGGGGATTGGCGTGAATTTTGGATAGGCGCAAATTGTACCAATGGCAACAAACTTGCTAACGCCCATTTGCCATGCATTATGAATCAGCTGTACGCCCATCATCAAATTGTCGTAAAAAAACTCGCCCGGGTGTTCTCGGTTGGCACCGATTCCACCCACTTTGGCTGCCAGATGGATAATCACATCCGGCTGAGCCTCACGAATCATGCGTTGGATATCGCTTTCTTTAACCAGGTCATAATCCGGATAATTAGGCACAAAGATCTCCTTCGCGCCATGAGCTTGTAATTTGTTAATTAGGTGCTTGCCCAAAAAGCCGGCACCACCGGTAACGCAAATGCGTTGCCTGGAGAGGTCTAATTCTTTATCCATTTTCACCTCGAAAATTTTTGTCTGTTTCTTCAGTTTGTTCTACATCCGTTTCTACATCAACGGTCGGGTTATCTTCATCATTAATAGCACTAAGAGCAAAAGATTCTTCGGAATCTTTCGCTGGTAATTGTAGTGCAAGTTTAAGTCCATCAATCCGAATTTGTGGAGTTTGCGCCTCATTTGTAAGGGCAATTCCGCGCTCAAGGCAGCTCAGGCGCACAACCTCAGCCACGTCGTCCTCGCCGGCTACATTAACCTGATTAAAGCCGGCTTCCTCGAGCTGGTCAAGGCAAAAATTGCTCCGTTCGCGAACCCGGCGAAAGAGATCGAAGGAGGTTTTAATGTAATCCACAGTCAAAGCCGCCCGCAGGGCAATTCCTTCAGGCGTGATGATGTAGCGCAGCTTTTTTCGTTGGGCACGTTTAACCTTGACGTAACCTTTGTCAATCATCCGCTTCAGGTACCAGTTAATCGTTCCCACAGCCACACCCAACTCATCCGCAAGCGCAACCTGGTTGATATCCGGGTTGGCTTCAATTTGTGTGAGCATCTCCAGCGTCCGTGGAGCCTCTTCGGCAGTAATCTCGTTTTCCATATAATTCAGTTGTTGAATTATATATGCATTATGTGTGGGCTGTCAAATCAAGCATACTTTTAAAAACCCCTTACATGAAAGTGAGCATGGATCTTTGTTTCAAAGTCGACTAAACCGATAAGGAATGTTAAAATTCCTCTGACAGCCTTATTAGCATTGTGCTATAATAATTTGTGGTGAATAAATGATATGTTAAATCAACCATCTGATGAAACAGTGATAATTACTGCTGCGTCTCAAAGCTTTGGAAATGCAATATTGGCATTAATAGGGTCCCTTAATCTAAATTGGCCTCTCCATCCCCGAGTGATAGATTATAATCTCGGCTTAACACCTGATGTTTTACAAAAACTCAGCGAATCAGGTATAGAAGTTCGCAAAGTCCCCCCTTTCGTCCCCCACTGGCGAAAACACTTTATATGGAAACTTTATTGTCTGCACGACATTCAAGCAAAAAATGTTATTTGGATGGATGCCGGCTTATGCATCCTTCAACCTTTGGATGAGATTTTTACATGGCTGGATAAGGTTGGATACTTCTTTTTAGTGAATTATGAACTTCTCGATTATGAGGCTTCAGAGGAAGCTTGTAAGGCTTGTGGTGTTCCTGTAGAGTTCCGATTTGGAAAACATACACTCCCAAGCGGTCTAATGGGATTTAGAAAAGATGAGATGATCGCCAGTATTTTGGAAGAAGCATTTCTCATTGCCCACAATGAGGACGCTATGAAAGCAAGCCAACCAACGCATAGGCACGATCAAGCCATCATTTCCCTCTTGTTTTACAAGTATTTTGGGCAGCCATTGTTCAGCGATGGGCTTATTTATTTAGGCTGGGAAAAGCCAGATAGTGTGCCGGGACAAAAAGTATGGGTTCACAGACGACTGATGCGAAAAGAGGACACTGATCATTTTATACGCTTCATAAATGAGCCTGGTGAACCTTATTTGCCTAAAGCGAAAGAGGTTATAACAGTAAAAGAACCTCTTATCTCTCGCATTCTAAGCGGACCTAAAAAAATGCTAAAATCAATTCTTATCAAACTAAAATTATGGCAAGAACCAGTAAAAAAGAAAAGATTTATGATGGTGTAAAAGATTAAAAATGGATAGAGACAATTTCACCTTAAAGCTTTGGTTTGTAGATTTTTGGCATCCTTCCACAAAAGAAGCTATCATGAACGAGAACCCTGTCTATGAACTATTATCAAAACGATGGGAAATCCAACTTGATTCAGATCAACCGGATTTTATTATTTGTTCTTGTTATGGTTGTGAGTACTTGAAATGGACTCAACCGCGAATATATTACACAGGTGAAAATTTTCGTCCACCTTTCCAGTTTATCGACTACAGTTTTAGCTTTGATTGGCCTATTACTGAACGGAATTATCGTTTACCTTATTACCGTCTAAATGAGTATTATGAGGAAATCAAGAAAGACCGGGTAATTCCGCCTGATTACGAAGAGCGGAAGTTTTGCAGCTTTCTCGTCAGCAATCCACGCGCAAAGGAACGCATTCAAATGCTGGATCAACTCTCAACTTATAAAACAGTTGACTCTGGTGGTAAAGTGCGAAACAACATCGGTCGCCAAATCGGCTCTTCATTGGAAGATAAACTTGATTGGATGAAAGAATACAAGTTTGCTCTTGTATTCGAGAATTCTTCTTATCCTGGATATTCGACTGAAAAACTTATCGAGGCTTTGCTCTGTGGCACCATCCCTATTTATTGGGGCAATCCTCGAGTTTCAGAGGACTTTAATACCGAAGCATTCATAAATGTACATGATTTCCCTGACTTTGCTTCAGTTGTTGAGCAAGTTCAAAAAGTTGATCAGGATCCGGAACTGGCGAAACGATATTTGACTGCACCGGGATTGCCAGGCGGCAAAGAAGCAGATTATCTCAAAGAATCTGCGATATTAGACAGATTTGAAAAAATCTTCAATACGTCTGTACCGGTTATTCCTAAATGGAAAAAAAGGCTGCAAGTGGTTCATTACCCTATCAAAATGAGCCGCAGATACTTAGAAATCACCAAAGATTTTTTTCGCAAATTGCCTCAAAGGATCAGCCAGAAAGTAAAACGATTGCTCGGATCGGCCAGTGGAAATTCTGCTTCTTAGTTAGATTTCATGGGCAAATCTCAATAAGAATGTTGACTATCTATTCTTTAATATCGATGATGCTATAAAATTTGGCCTGTCTGTCAAATCACCATGGAAAGCATGGCAAAACTAAGCACCAGATTGGTCAGGACAGACCAAGCCAAAATCAGATAGACAATTGCTCTACCGGTTCGCTCTTGCAGATAGAGGAAGAGGGCAAAGATGGTGTTCAAGAGGGTAAACAAGAGACCGAGCAAAGCAAGCAAAAAGAGCCGCGTCGGCGGAACGGGGATCATATCCACCCAAACCACCGGTGAGTCAATTGCCACAATCACAACTGACATCGCAATCAGAACGAAAAGACTAACCGCAGTCAGAATGAGCAAGTTTTTCGCTTTTTTATCTTCAATGACCCGCTGCCAGAGCATTTTCAGGTTTTCGGATTCCGCTTCAGGGATTTCTAAACTGCCCATTTGAGAAAGTTCATTAAAAGCTTGCGTGAATGATTCTTTATCTGTGGGAGAGAGAACAACATATGCCTGACTAAGCTTAATCAGCACCATCTGCTCAGGCTTGGTCGCCACGAAAAGCGTCTTGCCCAAGCCGTTTATATCTATTTCATCATAAAAGGAGGCTCGAAGCTTGCCATAAGGGATGGGAAGCGGCGTTTGAAAATCGCTGACCGGGTGAACCCATTCGATTTCGCGCAGGGGAATTAATTCCCGCCTCAAACCCCATTTAATCTCCAAAGCATCCCGCGTCATGCGGTAGTTGGTGGTAATAATCGTAAAAACTCGGTAAATAGTCAAAAAGAGGGGCACCAAAAGCAATAAGCCAAGCGCGATGAACACAATCGCCAACCAGCCTTCACCGATAAAAGAAGCATAAACCAGCAAAAAAAGGATGATAAGGATAAGTAAAACCGCCAGGATGCTATTGATCACCAGAGCTTTGGTCTTCGGAGGAAGGAACTCTCTTTCCATAGCCAAATTATACTTGCACTTGAAAGCGAAATGTAGGGCGTGCTTGAAGGCGCTAAACATGTCGGCTATCGGAAATCTCGCGCGCCTTCAATCCGCCTGCCCAATGAAATTTATATTCAGGCGGGTTGAAAGGGCGCAAGGTAAACCAGTCTCAAAGTTCAAAGCCCTTTCAACCTCGCCCTACCCTTCTTGCCACAATAAAAAAGCCCCGCTGTGAAAACAACGGGGTTTAAGGTTCGAGCAAAAAAACTTAGTCTGCCAGATACTCTGCGCCGCGGCGCATTGCTTCAATATTCATACCGATGAATTTCTTTAAACGATCGGCGGTATGGGCTTCCAAAGCGCGTTCTAAAGCGCCTTCCGGGAGAGCTTTCAAATTAGCTTCAAGAGCTCCGAGCAAAACCATGTTGGTGGCGCGTTCGTTGCCGATTTCCTGAGCGATTTTGTTCGCCGGAATCATCAGCCAGTGGATATCCTTACGAGTTGGTGTGCGGTTGACCATCGATTCGTTGACGATAAGATAGCCACCCGGTGCAACCATCTCCTCGTATTTATCCAAAGAGGGCAGGTTCAAAGCGATTACCGCTTTTGGGTAAAGGGCACTGGGAGAGCCGATTTCGTCATCAGAAATGACGACTGTACAGTTGGCTGTGCCACCGCGCATTTCGGGACCGTAGGAGGGCAACCAGGTTGTGTGTTTGCCTTCATCCATTGCCGCGTAGGCTAAAACCTGACCGGCATAGAGCGTACCTTGACCGCCAAATCCAGAGATGATAATTTCTGATTGCATCGTTTAGCCTCCTTTAGACAATTCTTCAATTGCAGACGAAATTTTGAAATCGCCGATTGGATAAGCCGGGACCATAAATTCCTTCAACCAGTCGCGGGCTTTGACCGGGGTCATTCCCCAGTTTGTCGGGCATGTGGAAAGCAATTCTACGAAGGAAAAACCCAAGCCCTGTCTTTGGACTTCAAAAGCAGTGCGCAAGGCTTTTTTCGCCATGCGAATGTTGCGGGCATCTTGCAAACTGCGACGGACAACATAGGTTGCGCCATCGAGAGAAGAAATCAATTCTGCGGTTCGG
>Ga0265295_1007597_pt1 | contig 12397 bp, 7 predicted proteins | sample Munlansysbiofilm_FD_192503 | JGI IMG/M metagenome (GOLD analysis project Ga0265295, IMG submission 192503) | Leachate microbial communities from a municipal landfill in Southern Ontario, Canada - Methane capture system biofilm | ecosystem: Engineered > Solid waste > Landfill > Unclassified ... | reverse complement strand
CCAGGTTGAACGCGATATCGTATCCATCCTCGGTAACAAGCCGCGCGGCCTCGATGGTGCCTCCCGCGCCCAGTCTCGCCCAATCATACAGGCCACGGAACACGGGGTTTTCGATATCTCCAAGGCCGAATCGAAAATCAGCCCTCGGCTCGTCAGATGAACTGAACTCCCTGAGCTTGGCCAGATATCCCTGGGAATGAAAGGTGAGGAGGTCTTCCTCCGCGGCCGGGATACAGTCCAGGATAGTGGCGCCAGGCCGGCGCAGAAGACCGTACGCGTCCATCAGTTCATAGGCGAGCCGGAACCTTTGCACCTTGAAGGGATGCTCTTCTCCATAACTGAATCCGCTGAAATCCGGTGAATATATAAGCGCCGTCTTAGAAGTCATACCCATGCCCGCCCGTAACTTTGTACTACGGCCGGCACAAGTGCGTCAACAGCATTTTACTTCATGAAACAGCCCATTTTTTTATGCAAATTTCCATCTTGCCGGATAACAGAAGGCGTATTTCGCCATGTTTTGCGGAACTGGTGGAGCAAGGGTCGCGCAGTCAATTGGTTATCGTTGATGGGAAACGGAAACTTCTCCGGACATTGACATTTACTTGCGTGAAGGATTTAATAGCCTTCAAAATTCAGGATGAAAGGCTCGAAAATGAAAAGCGAAAGCGAAGGCTTCGGCCGTCTCATGGATCTGATGAAAAAACTGCGGGCGCCCGGCGGATGCCCGTGGGACGCCGAACAGACGCACGAAAGCCTTAAGAGATATCTCCTTGAGGAAACATATGAGGTAATGGAGGCCATCGATTCCGGTTCCCCGGAAATGCTGAAGGAGGAACTGGGGGATCTCCTGCTTCAGGCGGTGTTTCATTCCGTCATTGCCGATGAAAAGGGTGAGTTTACCATGGACGAGGTGCTCCAGGTCCTTTGCGAGAAACTGATCCGACGCCACCCCCACGTGTTTGGAGAGGTGGAAATAAACGGCATCGAACAACTCGTTGATAACTGGGAGCGAATAAAGAAGACCGAGAAGGGGGACGAGAGACGATCTGCCCTCTCCGGTGTTCCCTGCCACCTTCCAGCCCTGTTGCGCGCCCAGAAGATAACGGAAAAAGCGGCGAGGGTCGGATTCGACTGGGACCATATCGATCCCGTATTCGCGAAAGTTCTGGAGGAACTGAAGGAACTGGAGGAAGCCCTTCTTTCGGGAGATCAGGAAAGGATGGAATCAGAGCTGGGGGACCTTCTGTTCGCTATCGTGAATCTGGGCAGGTTTCTCTCCCTGACCCCGGAGGATGCCCTTCGCAAGACCATCGCACGCTTTACAAGGCGCTTTTCCCACGTGGAGGAGACCCTTCATGGGAGAGGAAAGACCCTTCCCGAGTCCTCTCTGGAAGAGATGGATGAACTGTGGGAAGAGGCAAAGCTAAGGGAAAAATGACGGCCGGAGACATTGGTTGCCGCTCAGCAATCCGCTCCCCTTCTGAAATCAGCCGTGGTTTTGGTACGATAGGGGATTTTCCACAATAAATGTGGAAAATCTGTGGACAAGAGTGTTGATAACCCTTGTTTCTGAATCTCTTCAAGGGAATTATACTGTTTGCCTGTTTTTTAGGCGTCAGCAAATCTTTTTAAATTCAGCATGTTACACACAGTCTCAACGATTCAGCGTAGTTACAGACCCTATAGATCGCGTTGTTAATTAAATCTACACTCAAACAACTCTGGGTGTGAATAACAGGCTTATAAAAGGAGAATTTAGGGCCATAGACCCTTTTTTGTTAATTAGCGAAATATATTGTCAAAATAGTAATGTTTTATGGCCGTGAGCATGAACTGATTCAACCTACCCCTGAGGTCCACCGGTTTTCCTCCCGAGCCTTTTCCGGATCATTCCAATGGCCCTCCCCGTTTCTTCGCAACGAAGCAGGTGGGCGCACAAGAGGAAGACTGCTATCCCTGTTCCGATGGAAGCGAACAGCACGCCTCCCTTCAGCAGTTTCTCTCCTGGCCTTGACCAGTCGATAAGCCCCATTCCCCAGGCCACCGCAAGCCCCATGGGCGCGGATGCCAGAAGGGTCTTGGCGCCTTCGAAAAGGATCTTCCTCCCCCCGAAGGGACCGACCTTCCTTCGGACAAACCACAAAAGGAGCCCCATGTTGCAAAACGAGGAAAGTGTTGTCGCCAGCGCCAGTCCACCGTGAAGGAGGGGCCCCATGAGCGCGAGACTGAAACCCGCATTGAGTAGAAAAGCGACAAACGCGGTCAGCACAGGGGTCTTCGTATCCTTGAGAGCGAAAAAGGCCGGGGCCAGAACCCGCACCAGGGCCACGAAAGAGAGACCTATTGAATAGTAAAACAGGGCCTCCGCCGACCTTTCCGCCTTCGTGTAATCAAAAGCCCCGCCCATGAAAAGGAGGGTGAAGATTGGAGTCGAACAGACCATGAGCCCTATGGTAGCAGGTATTGTGATGAAGAGGGTCAGACGCAGTCCGAAGGCCAGAGAGTCTTTTACTCCGGACATATCTCCATTCGCCGCCTGTCTGCTCATGGACGGCAGAACCGCCTGGGCGATAGATACCGTAAATATCCCTTGGGGAAATTCAAAGAGGCGCTGTGCGTAATAGAGATAGGAAACGCTGCCCTGGGGGAGAAGCGATGCCAGGATCGCCCCGACGGTGATGTTCAGGTAGTAGACGCCTACACCGAAAACCGAAGGACCCATGAGAAGCGCAATCCTCCTGACGGCCGGATGCCCGGGGGAGAAGCGGAATCGAAGGGGAAAGCCCTTGCGGAAAAGAACCGGAAGTTGAAGGAGCAACTGAAGCGCCCCTCCAAGAAGGACACCAACCGCCAGGGCTGTTATGGGAACAGAGAACCACCCGTGGAGGAAGATCGCGCAAAGTATCATGGAAAGGTTCAGAAAAACGGTGGAGATGGCCGGGGTGAAGAAATGGCGTACCGTATTCAGAATACCCATGCACAGGGCAACCAGGCTGATGAAAAAGATGTAAGGAAACATCAGCCTGTTGAGCAGGACCGTCAACTCGAGCTTGTCCGGTTCCGTCCGGAAGCCGGGAAACATCAAAGAGACTATGAGTGGAGAGAAGATGATGCCGAGTATCGTCACCACGGCCATGACGACCGTCAGGAGAGAAAAGCACACATTGGCAAGTTCCCGCGCCTCATCCTTCCCTTTCCGGGTGTAGTATTCGGAAAAGGTCGGCACGAACGCCGACGTGAGTGCGCCCTCGGCAAAGAAGCGGCGAAGCATGTTGGGAATCTGGAAGGCCGCGATAAAGGCGTCGGTGGCGTAACCGGCGCCGAAAAGACGCGACTGTACCATGTCCCTTACCATGCCCATGACCCGGGACAGGATGGTGGCGGCCCCGAGGATGCCCGCGGCCCTGGCTATGTGTTTCTTTTCCGTCATACCCCCTCCTGGACGATGCTTCAGGGGTATGTATCACAGCCCGGAGATAATTGGTAGGATTTCAGAGAATCTCGTCCAGAAGAGCCTCCAGTTCTCCAGCGCCGGTTACCGGAAGACGGCACGCGCCACCGGCGCATACATCTACTACAGTTTTATTTTTGCCATCCGGCCGGTCGTTACCAGTGACGCCTTCTCCCGTCCACCGCAAAACCAGACCGGGAATGTAGCGTTTGTGCACGCAGCGAAGCATAGCGTACGCCTCCGGCGAATCGACGGGCCCCGAAAAGGCTATCTCCGTATCGTCGTCTCCAAGGTAGTCAAGGGCCGCAAGGAAATGCAAAGCGGCGCCGGGCCGCTGGGAGATGCTTCCCATAAAGGCTCTCAGGATACCCTTCCCCTCTTCCAGAAGCCTTGCGTCCCGGGCGGCCTTTCCCAGTCTTATCAGGTTCATGGCGGCGACGGAATTGCCGGAAGGGAGCACACCGTCGTGCCATCCCTTCTTCCGAACGAGGATGTCTTCCGCATCCGATGCCGTGTCATAAAGACCATAGTCCTCTTGGTCGCCGAAAAGACTTATCATCTCCAGGGACAGTTCTCTTGCTTCGTTCAGGAAGGTATCTTCAAGGGTTGCTTCATACAACTCCAGGAGTCCCCATACCAGAAAGGAGTAATCCTCCAGGAAAGCCGGTATTTCCGCCTCACCCCGGTACCAGGCGCGAAGCAGGCGGCCGTCCGCCCTCTTCAGATTCTTCATGACGAAGGCCATGGAGGTCTTTGCCGCGTCCCTGTACCGGGCCTCGCCGGTAATCGCATAGGCCTTCGCAAAGGCGGAGATCATCAGGCCGTTCCAGGAAGCAAGAATCTTTTCATCCCTCAAAGGATGCTTTCTGGCTCCCCTTGAAATCAGTAACTTATCACGCCATATTTTAAGTTTTCCATCAATGATATCCGGACTAATACCCTCTTTCTCCGCGAATTTCTCCAGTGACACTGCCATGCTGAGGATGTTGCGACCTTCGAAATTTCCCTCCGCGGTTACGCCGAAGAACCGGCAGGCCAGGGTGCCGTCCTCTTCTCCCAGGACACCAGCTATCTCGTCAGGGGTCCAGGTGTAAAACTCTCCCTCAGACCCGTCCGTATCCGCATCCCATGCCGAATAGAAACCACCCCCGGGGTCCGTCATCTCGTTCAGAACAAAGGTGAAAATCTCCCTCGCCATATCCATGAACATATTCCCGCCCGTTGCCCGGAATGCATCAAGACAGGCATGGGCAAGCATGGCCTGGTCATAGAGCATTTTTTCAAAGTGGGGAACCATCCATCGGGCATCAACGGAGTAGCGATGGACGCCGAAGCCAATCTGGTCGAAAATCCCTCCCCGACGTATACTGTCAAGGGTGAATCCGGCCATATCCAGCGCCATGGTAGCCCCCGTCCTCTTCCAATACCTGATGAGAAAAAGGATATTGAGGGGAAAGGGAAATTTCGGCGCCTCTCCGAATCCGCCCCGGATTCCGTCAAAGGACATCTTCAGCGAACGGAATACCGCATCCGGAATCCGCTCACCTTTCAGGGAACCGGCCGACGGCGCGACAGCCCTTTTCAGTCCGTCAAGAGCCTGCGCGCAGTTTTGCAGCACCTCCGTGCGATTATCGCGCCAGAATTCCAGAACCTTTTTCAGGAGATCAATTATCCCGGGCATGCCCATCTTCTCTTCCCTGGGGATGTATGTGGCAGCGAAGAAGGGCTGTTTGTCCGCGGTCATGAGGATCGTCAGGGGCCAGCCGCCCCCACCGGTCAGCATCTGGGAAACGGTCATATACTGGTCATCGATGTCCGGACGCTCTTCGCGATCAACCTTGATGGCCACGAATCCGTTATTGAGCGCTTCGGCGACAACGGGGTCTTCGAAAGACTCCCGCTCCATGACATGGCACCAGTGGCAGGTGGCGTAACCAATGGAGAGAAAGATCGGCTTATCCTCCCGCCGCGCCTTTTCAAAGGCCTCATCGCACCAGGGATACCAGTCAACCGGGTTTTGGGCGTGCTGCAGAAGGTAAGGACTCCTGGCGAACACGAGGCGGTTGAACCCGGGTCCCCCGTCCGGGGGCAGGCTTGTTTTGTCCAGGGCATCCAGCGCCCGTATCCCGTGGCTTCCATTCCTGTATTTATCCATATGGGTCATGGCTTTTCTCCGCTTGCATTCTCATGATAAAGAAGGGGTACCCCGCTTCATCCGTCGGCAACAGTCCGTCCACTCCTGATTATCGGCGGTAGGCCTCATGTATAGAGAAACCAGTATACCAGCATATGGGATTACGTCATCAGACGGCTATTTCTATGACGCTTCAGTCCCGAAACTTAATGGGAAATTATCTCATACCGGGCTTCAACACCATTTTGCGGTTCCAGTTTTTCAAGCATCAGGGAGCTGCTACCTTCAACAAGCAGATGAAGAAGCGATTTCTTTTTCTCCGGGGGGTAGACAAGCTTTGGCTCTCCCTTTATGCCGGCCATCTTTGCCGCGGTATCAACGGCATCCTGAAAATTTCCAAGACGGTCTACCAGCTTCCTTGCCAGCGCCTGTTCACCGCTGAATATTCGTCCATCGGCCAGCCCCCTGACTTCTTCCAGGGGGATTTTGCGGCCTTCGGAAACCGTTTTTATGAACTGTCCGTGCATGCTGTCAATGACCCCCTGGAGAACCTCCCTGTCCTCCCTGGTCATGGGACGGACCGGAGAGCCGCTGTCTTTGAATCTGCCGCTTTTAAGGATGAAAGACTTCATTCCCACCTTGCCCAGCAGCCCCTGAATGTTGGTCATCTTCATGAGAACACCGATGCTTCCGGTTACAGTCCCGGGGTTTGCGACGATAATGCTGGCCGGAGCGGCAATGTAGTACCCCCCCGAAGCGGCTACGCTCCCCATTGAGACAACCAGCGGTTTCTTCCTGACGAATTTTCGTACCTCTTCCGAAAGTTCCTGCGACGGGCCGACCACTCCTCCCGGAGAGTCTATCCTTAGCACGACCGCCTTGATCTTCCTGTCGTCACGGAATTTGTTCAGTTGCATGATATGGTCGTGGGCATCGACAATAACGCCCTTCACTTCCAGGACGCCGACCGAGCCTCCCCTCCCGATATTTCCCTTGTCACCGATGAGATACATCGCGATGCCAATGGAAATGATGAAGAGTAGAACAAGTGATACAGTTATTCCGGCGATAATGAGCACGATTCTTTTATTCATCGCATGCACCCCAATGTGGAACTGGATTTGATTCGCTTTCTTCATCCTTCATGAGCAGCAGTCCCCCGGTGCAAGGCTGATGCCGCGATGCTGTCAAGGGAGGGTGGAATCATCAAGGATGTCGGAAAACACCAACTCCGCTAAAAGATTGTTTTTTTTGATTGAAATGATGGCAAGGGAATGAGTGGCGGCGTCTTTTTTAAGAGAACCTGGATTGAGTAGCAAAGTGTTTCCGTGTCTGCGCATGAAAGGTACATGGGTGTGGCCGTACAGGGCGATCTCGGCCCTTTCACTGGTAGTTTTCACCAGCAGATTATCGAGTCCGGCCTTTACCGAATAATGGTCCCCATGGGTTGCGAAGATCCTTGTGTCATTAATGTTCAGGAGAATCTCACGCGGGCATCCGCAAGCGTAGTCACAGTTGCCGGCGATCTTGATTATCGGTCGAGCCAGCGCGTATTCAATGCAATCGGCGTCCGCCACATTGTCACCGAGGTGTATGATGTGATCAACGGCGGAAATGCGACTCAACATGTCAGCGGCAAGCCCATAGTTCCCGTGGGTATCCGAAAGAACGGCAATCTTCATTATTTTTCTCTATTCATCTGGCGGGGTTTCCTGACGCGCCCCCCCCTGCCGCCAGGTCAGGCGGAGCTCTTTCAGGAAGGACTTTCTATTCCCAGACGCCGCATTTTCTCCACAAGCGTGGTTCTGTTCAGATTCAGCATGGCGGCCGCCTTTGCCTTTACCCCTTTGGTAAGAAACAGCGCGTCACATATCATTTTTCTCTCCATTTCATTAACCGCACGCGCCAGATCCACGCCCCGCTCCGTTACCCTTGTCATAAATTCCTCTCTGATATTGGAGGGGACATCGTTGGCCATGATGCGAACACCGTCAGTGAGGGTTACTATCCGCTCCACGATATTCTCCAGTTCCCGGACATTTCCGGGCCATCGATAGACCTCGAGCATTTCCAACGCCTCGTTTGAGATGCTCATTACCGGCCGCTTCATTTCCTTGCAGTTCTTTTCAATGAAGTGCTTGACGAGGGAGAGAATATCTTCCTTTCTTTCGCGGAGGGGGGGAAGGAGTATGGGGATAACATTCAAGCGGTAGTAGAGGTCTTCCCGGAAAGCGCCTTTTCGCACCTCCTCTTCCAGATTGAGGTTTGTCGCCGATATGACGCGCACATCAAGCTGTATGGTCCTGGAGGAGCCAATTCGCTCCACTTCCTGCTCCTGCAGAATTCTCAGAAGCTTTGTCTGGAGATGCATGGGCATGGTGCCGATCTCATCCAGGAAAATGGTCCCGGTTGTGGCGGTCTCGAATTTTCCGGCCTTATCACGGATGGCGCCGGTAAACGCGCCCTTGACATGGCCGAACAGCTCGCTTTCCAGGAGTGTCTCCGGTATGGCGGCGCAATTGACCGGAACGAAGGGGCGGTCTTTTCTGTGGCTGTTATAATGGATAGCCTTGGCCACAAGCTCCTTGCCGGTACCGGACTCTCCCAGGACAAGAACCGTCGAATCGGTGCCGGCAATCCTTTTCATGCGTGAAAAGACCTTCTGCATTGGCGGAGAATTGCCGATGATATTGGTAAAACCGAATTTGTTGCTCAGTTGCTTCTTAAGGTAGACGTTTTCCGTGAGAAGCTGGCGTTTTTCAAGGGCCTTGGAGATGATGATGGACAGTTCGTCAAAGTTCAGGGGTTTGGTAATGTAGTCGAATGCGCCTTCCTTCATCGCTTTCACGGCGGTTTCCGCGGAGGCGTGTCCGGTGATGAGGATAACCTCCGTGCCGGGTGAGCATTCTTTTGCCCGCTTCAGTATGTCGATGCCGTTACCGTCCGGAAGGAGAAGGTCCGTTATAACGATATCGAACTCTTCATGGGCGAGGAGTGACAGTCCCATTTTCCCGGACGCAGCTCCCTTTACATGAAAGGCAGACATTTTCAAGAGCCGCGTCAGAGAGTCGCGGCTCAGGTCTTCATCTTCAACCAGGAGTATTTTTGCTCTTTCTTTCATCGACACCTCACATGAAAGCTTTCCTACTCATAGCATTTTCCATGAAGACTGGCAAGGGTGGTGATGAGAAGGGGACCATTCCCATCACACGCATTTGCGGTTGTTTGCCGCCTTCTAATATATACGTGGATGCAAAAAGGGCGCTCCGACATTTTAAGAGCGCCCTTTTTGCATAGCTGGCGTGATCCCATGGAGTGGAGATCAGGAGATCAGTATCTCCACCTTTCCTTCCTTGCGCAGCTTGTCCACATAGTCATTTATGTCCTTCCTGATTTTCCGGCTTTTCAGAAATTCCTGTATCTTCTGTTTTGACTCATCATAGGTAACCGTTTTAGCCGGTTGTTTCTCCATTACCTTGATGATGTGGAAGCCGAAACGGGTTTCCACCACCTCGCTTATTTCCCCCGGTTTAAGGGCGAAGGCGGCTGTTTCAAACGCCGGGACCATCTGTCCCTTGGTAAAGGCGCCCAGGTCGCCTCCCTGAGCTCCGCTGGGGCAGGTTGAATTCTCTTTTGCCAGGGCCGCGAAATCTTCCCCGGCCTTGACACGCTTCAGCAACGCATTCGCCTTTTCCCTGGCCTTTGTCTTGTCCGCGTCGGTGGCCTTAGCGTCCGTTCCAATCAGGATATGGCTGGCGCGCACGCTTTCGGGAATTTTGAATTTTTCCGGATTTTCGTCGTAGAATTTTTTCATCTCGGCATCCGTTACCGTCACCTTGGAGGCAATCCGGGTCTCTATCAGGTTATTGATATAGATTTCTTTCTCGGCAAGGGACTTGAAGTCATTTTCCGTCATATTGTTTTCAGCCAGAAACTCGTCAAACTTGGCGGGTGATGGAAACTTGGATTTGGCCCCGCTAACCTGGCTTTCGACCTTCTTCCCGATATCCTTGACCTCAATCTTGCGCGCAGCCTGGTTGAGAAGCTCCATGGAAACCAGTTCATTCAGGACCGCAAGTTCGGCCTCCTTTTTCCTGTCATCCGGAAGCGCGCCGACGCCTCCCGCCTGTCTGAGCATGACCTTCATGGCCCGGTCAAGCTCGGATCTGGCAATGGCAACGCCGTTCACTCTGGCAACATCCTTGGAAACAGGCGCCTGCGAGGCTCCGCTCTTTTTGGGGGAGGCCTTTTTCTTGCCCGCGGCCAATGCCACGCCGTTCATGGAAATCAGCGAAGCGAGAAAAAGACAACTGAGAAAGAGGAAGGTTTTCCGCATAATAATTATCTCCTTTACAGCTATATTGGTTGCCTCGAATACTAACATGACCGATGACGCATTCAAAGTTGATTTTTACCGCTATTCCCTGTTCGTTCGAGAAGAAACCTTTTCATTTTTCAACTCCTGATAGGTCATTGACTTTGACCTGTTAATCTGGTTTTATACCAACTTAGTGTAATTGTATTGAATTTATCCGGCCGTATGGGGCCTTTCTGTCCGCCCCGCCACAAATTTCTTCCGGATTATTTCAGGGAGCCCAGAGATGGAAAAAAGGATTTTCAAGAAGGTACTTGCCGCAAACAGAGGCGAAATCGCCATCCGAATCTTCCGTGCCTGCAATGAACTGGGTATTGGAACCATTGCCGTATATTCACAAGAGGACAAGCTTTCCCTGTACCGTTACAAGGCTGACGAAGCATATCTGATCGGCAAAGGAAAAAGTCCGGTAGACGCTTATCTGGGCATCGATGAACTAATCAATCTGGCAAAGGACAAAGGCGCGGACGCCATTCATCCCGGCTATGGATTTCTTTCCGAAAATCCCGTGTTCGCCGAAAAGTGCGAAGAAGCGGGCATCGTCTTTATCGGTCCGACAGCGGAGATGCAACGCAAGGTGGGTGACAAGATTGCGGCGCGCAGAGTCGCCATGGCGGCTTCCGTGCCCGTCATCCCCGGGACGGAAAACCCGGTCGTTGAAGATGAAGAGGCCATCGAATTCACCAGAAAGGCCGGATATCCGGTAATCATCAAGGCCGCTGCCGGTGGCGGCGGACGTGGAATGCGCGTCGCGCGCAACCAGAAGGAGCTCATAGAGGGGCTTGCCAGCGCAAGGAGTGAAGCAAAAGCGGCCTTCGGAAACGCGGAGGTGTTCCTTGAGCGTTTCATCGAACAACCAAAGCATATAGAGGTGCAGATCCTGGGAGACAATTATGGAAATCTGGTGCACTTCTTTGAACGTGACTGTTCAATCCAGCGTCGTCACCAGAAGGTCGTTGAATTCGCTCCTTCATTAAGCATTTCCCGACAAAGGCGTGAAGAGCTGTGCGCCGCCGCGCTCAGGGTGGCCCGTCACGTCAGTTACCGGAACGCCGGAACGGTGGAGTTTCTGCTTGATCAGGAAGGCAATTATTATTTTATCGAGATGAACCCCCGAATCCAGGTAGAGCATACCGTCACCGAGATGATCACCGGCAGGAACCTCGTTCAGGCGCAACTTCTGGTGGCACAGGGATTCAGGCTTGCGGACCCGGAAATCGGCATCCCTTCACAGGAATCCATTACCATGTGGGGACATGCCATCCAGTGCAGGATTACCACGGAAGACCCCAAGAACCAGTTCGCCCCTGATTTCGGCACCCTCAAGGCATATCGCTCGCCCGGCGGTTTCGGCGTGCGGCTCGATGCGGGGAACGCCTTTACCGGCGCCCACATCACCCCCCATTACGACTCTCTTCTCGTCAAGATCAGCACCTGGGGACTTACCTTCAGTGACGCCGCCCAGGTCATGAACCGCTCCCTGCAGGAGTTCCGCATCAGGGGGGTCAATACCAATATCCCGTTCCTGGAAAACGTGGTTACCCATCCTGTCTTCCTGGCCGGAAAATGTGACACATCGTTTATCGACAAGCATCCCGAGCTGATGAAGATGAGAGAGAAGAAGGACCGGGCCACGAAGATCCTTAATTTCCTCGGTTCCGTGATTGTAAACGGCTCTCCGGGCATTGCCAGACCCTTGCGCTCCGCCGACCTGCTGGATGCCAGGCCCCCCCGGGTCGATAATTCCCTGCCCCGACCGACCGGGACGGCCGAGATCCTTCGGGAAAGGGGCGCCGAAGGCCTGAAACAATGGATACTGGATCAGAAGCGCATACTGATCACCGACACAACCATGCGCGACGCCCACCAATCCCTGCTGGCGACCCGTGTCAGGACATTCGACCTGCTCAAGATTGCCGAACCCACATCCCGCCTGGGCGCCAACCTTTTCTCCCTGGAGATGTGGGGAGGCGCAACCTTCGACGTCTCCATGCGCTTCCTCAAGGAGTGTCCCTGGCAGCGTCTCCACAAACTGCGGGAGGCGGCGCCGAATATCCTTTTCCAGATGCTGCTGCGAGGTTCCAATGCCGTAGGCTATACCAACTATCCGGACAACGTGGTGGAGCGTTTTGTGAAAACCGCGGCCGAATCCGGGATCGATATCTTCCGGGTCTTTGACTCCCTTAACTGGACTAAAGGCATGAGGGTCGCCATGGACGCCGTTCTGAAAACCGGCAAGGTATGCGAAGCATCCATTTGCTACACGGGTGACATATGCGATCCCAAGCGAGACAAGTACCCCCTGGAATACTATGTTTCCCTTGCCAGGGAACTGGAGAAAATGGGCGCCCATATCCTGGCCATTAAGGACATGGCGGGACTCCTCAAGCCATTTGCCGCCCACAAACTGGTAAAGGCGCTCAAGGACGAACTG
>Ga0265295_1007596_pt1 | contig 12397 bp, 15 predicted proteins | sample Munlansysbiofilm_FD_192503 | JGI IMG/M metagenome (GOLD analysis project Ga0265295, IMG submission 192503) | Leachate microbial communities from a municipal landfill in Southern Ontario, Canada - Methane capture system biofilm | ecosystem: Engineered > Solid waste > Landfill > Unclassified ... | reverse complement strand
GCCGGCAGGATCTTCTATCGCAGGTCGATCCTGGCCCACGGAGTGCTAGCCACCTTCGAACTCACATATGAAATGTCCCTCAAGGAACTTTTCGATCCAGTAATCCGGGACATCTCCGCCGGGTTCATCATCGATCCGGCCTTCGGCCTCTACTGAGAGTACGGCAAGCAGTACTCATGACCAACGATTCAACATCTGCCTCGCTGATCACCTTAATTTCGCTTGCGCTCATAGACCTTCCTCACTCAGTGACATTTAACATGTGCTCACACGGCCCCCACCACCCCAACCCCAGACGATCCTCGCCATCAGTTCCCATGCATAATCCTGCCAGTCTGCGTATCGAGGTAGGTTTTTCCACCTTGTGGGATTACGACTGAACCGGTTCTCGTATTGACGTAATTATTTCCAGCTGGGGCATAAAAGACGCCATGCTGATCCGTCATGCCATGCCGGGGTTGTGGCGGGATCACCATATGCGTAGGGCTTTGCGGGATGGAATTTGCGGCTTGAGCGGCCCGTGCGTTCTTCTGCATCTTTCTGAGCATGATCTCCTCCTTGGAGACTCCGCTCCTCTCAAGATAGAGGTCATGGAGCATCTCCTGCTTCCGCCTTATGTCGTTCCTAAGCCCACCCCTTTCCATTGACGGGTCCATGCGCTTCTGGCTTTCCAGATAGCTGATCTCGGATTCCAAATTGTTGATCGTGTCTTGGAGGGCCTTGTTTTCTCTCGCCACTGACCTGCCCCTGAAGATGCCCCTGTTCCAGGACCTGGACCTGAGAACCGAAGCCCAGATCTCCCATGGGAGATCTGTTGATGCGCGTCTCGGAATCCACCTCGGCTTCAACAGCTTCATCGGGTAGGTGGTCGGTGATATGCATCACCCCGTTGACATCCCTCCACTTGTAAAATCCCGCAGCATAGACAGGACAACATGTAAGAGCCACAAACAGGAGCAGTCCAAAGATTTTTCTCACGCCCATCGCCCTTGTATAGAAAATTGCGTCCTAAGTGTCAGGTCTGAGCCAATCCAATCGCGCAGGACAAAAAGGATAAAAAAAAGGGCAGAGAATGTCCCTGCCCCGATTGCGTGCTCATAAGTGTCCGATGGAATCAGACCAATTGTCTGCGCCGGATGCCGACCAGTCCCAATATTGCGGAGCCAAGTAGCAGGGCTGCACCTGGGATTGGGACGGGCGCGGTAGTGAACGTTGCGCTGACGGTCATGCTGGAAGTACTTCCTGGATAAGCGCCAAAACCGATCCACTGGGCAGTGGGGTCGATGGGGGATAACAAATTTACCAAGTTCGATCTATTGTTTGACCAGATGTTCGTTTCACCAAGGGCACCATATTCTACTAGGTCCACCACCTTTGGCTCCCCAGCAGACACCGACCAAATGGAATTATCACTAGAAAGATAATCGTAGCCATTAATCGAAAACTGCCCAAGGAATGCCATAGGGCCGCCACCCTCGCTTGGTGTAAGCGGTTGATCTATAGAATATCCGTTAACAACTTCCCACTGCAGGGTGTATGTTGTCCCTGCTGAAAGCCCATTATAGGTACCACTCAATGGCACCCACCAGTTGGTTTCTTTAGATCCACCAAAGTCCTGAACGACACCACCCGGACCGAACAATGAAAAGTTGGTAACATAATTGTCCGATGTGAATGCGTAGTTAAGGTCGATGCTGGTTGCAGCCAAAGCGCCAGAAGCCCAGCAAATGAGAACCAAGCTGCAAAGAATCGTTGAAAGTGGCTTCTTCATGGTGTGCTCCAGAATTCCGATGTTATGAGTCCCACCTCATAGAGCAAAAGACATTCCAAAAAAAAGTCCAATTCGACAAGACTCGGACCTGCCCATCGTCGAAGGCATCAACTCGGTCCCGTACGTCTAGCGGGCAAACTCGTAAAAAACATCACCAATCCGATCAGACCACCACGTTGATAGTCACTTGGCGATCCAACTCCTCGAATTCACTCTCTATGGCCTCGGCGAGCGCTGTCATTTCCGGTAGGATTTTGTTCATACGCACGGAAGCGAGAACTTCGTGGGGAAGAAAATGCAATTGGACATCGATCAGGTCAGACGCGAAATGCCTTTGAAAAGCATCATGAATATAGCTGTGCAAGTCGTTATTCATAGCATCCTCCAAAATATGGAAAAGAGATAATGAACCGTGTCGATCATCCAACATTTGCGGTACTATTTACGCCTAAAGAATTGCCCAATCTTCCGCAGCGGTTTGGCGATAATTGTCCACGGATATGGATTGAGCCCATTAACGGACCAGGCCTTGCGATCCATGGCGTTGGCTTTGAGGCGGTTTTGAAGGCTTGCGTTGCTGGCCCCGCCTGTTCGCATCTTGACTAGGACGTACGGGATATAGGCGGTAGTGATCCTGTTTTTGACCAGAAAGCGCAGCATCAACTCATAGTCCGCTGCCGAACCGAGGTTCAGGTTGAAGAGGCCGAATTGCTCATACACGCTGCGACGGACAAAAAAAGTTGGGTGCGGCGGCATCCAGCCCCAATAGAAGCTGCGCTCATGCATCTGCCCTGCTTTCCAGTGGCGAACCACAGTGGTGGCGTCCGGGGTAACGTACTGCAAATCCCCATAGCATGAGTCCACGGACGGATCGGCAAATATTCGGGCTACGCGCTCAAGGACTTGGCTGTCGGCGTAAAAGTCATCAGAATTGAGGATGCCGACAACGTCACCTGTAGCCAAAGCGATTCCCTTGTTCATTGCGTCGTAAATCCCCTGGTCAGGTTCGGAGATGATTTTGGCCACGTGTGGAAAGGAGCGAACGGCTACCAGGGTGGTATCGACAGAAGCGCCGTCGATTATGATGTGCTCGACGGAAAACGGTTGGGATTGCACGCTGCTTAGGCAGGAGGAGACAAGGGAGGCGCTGTTGTAGGTGGCGGTGACGAGGGAAAAAGTTACTCCAGACATAGACTAAAGCTCAATGCCGTATTCTTGTTTGATGATACGCTTAATGGAAGCAGTATCTTTTCCACCCTTTAAGTAAATTTCAAAAATTTTTGCATCTACTAAAAAACGATACCAAAAACCTTGTAAAAAATGCCAAATCAATCCTTCTTTCCCGTCCAAAAATCCAAGCATAATAAAATATCTATAAATAAAATATAAAAATGGGCGTACAAATAAGGGAAAATTCGTGTATTTTTGTTTTAACCACCGTTTTTTTTCAGCCTGTGTTCCGAAAATTTTACCTAAAATTTCGCAATCACTTGAAAAATTATGCATATTTCCAAGCAAAGATATGGCTTCTCTTGTTGCATAACTATTATGCTTTTCCGTCCACCACCCAATATTGTTCAAATTGTTATCAATAATATCACCTTCCATATTTACAATCTTTCCGCTGTCAACGCAAATATGTTCATCCATCCACCGTTGTTCACATCGCGCTTTACCGTTGCGAAAAATTCTTAACAAATAAATTGGGTACATTCCTCCAAATTTAATCCAACGACCAAGAAAAAAACGCTTGAGCCTAACTTGAACGCCATCAACGTCAAATTGAAGTGAATTAAGAAAAAAAGACATTTTCATTTGCATATTAGAATCTAGAATCTCATCAGCATCTAATCTTAATATCCACTCTGTCTTGATTGGAAGATTATCGAGAGCCCAATTAAATTGCGTTGAATAATTAACCCAATTATTTTTGTATATTTTAGCACCTAGGGATTCAGCAATTTCACATGTACTATCTGTAGAATAGCAATCCAAAACATATATATCATCTACAAAGCCAATTAAACTAGTAATGCATCGACGAATATGAATTTGCTCGTTAAATGTCATTATAATTACAGAAATATTATCACTTTTCATGCTAATCAACAATCACTCTATTTTTGATAAATTTAGCAGGATTTCCAGCAACAACAGTCCAAGGAAGTACGTCTTTAGTGACAACAGAACGCGCCCCAATTATTGCGCCATCACCAATCGTAACTCCAGGACCAATAAATGCGCCTGCGCATATCCAAACGTTTTTTCCAATAACAATATCCTTTCGAACAAGAGGAAGTGTAGCTTTTGTATAATCATGTGTCCCACCACACAAATACACATTTTGAGATAAAATTGTATTATCGTCTATAAAAACTGATTTTAAATTATATATAGTAACATTTGGTCCAATTGAAACAAATTTTCCTAATGTAAGATCCCAAGGACGAAATATATCAGTAGATGAAAACGCCATCGCATCAAGGGAAACATTAGCTCCATATACTCTTAAAATTAACATTCTTAGCCAAACAATACGATGCCACAATAATTTCCACAAACTTTTTTTAACAATAATCCAAAAAAATCGCAAAACATATTCATTTAATGGATAAGGCCACAAATCAATATCTTTTAAATTATGAGATTGAGTGTTGTGCATCAGGACTTCCTTTTGAGGATAACGAGTAATTAAACTTTTTTTCGAGCAAATTCACCAATCTCAGGTTCTCTCTTGAGGTAATTAAGATGAGTATCTTTATCTTTAGCGCTGGAAAATCGAACCCTAACTAAGCGATTAGGCGATCCTGCATGAATTTCACAGGCAGCAATATCCTTCGTAACAATCGATCCAGCGGCGACAATCGCACCATCACCAATTGATACACCAGATAAAATAATCGATCCTGCCCCTATCCAAACATCTCTCCCAATAATGGTAGACCTCTGTGAAGGCCTACCAGAAAAAATAATTGGAACTCCTGGAAGATCAAAACGATGGTCATCGCCGACAAACATTACTTTTGGGCCAATCATACTATAAGCACCTATCGAAACTTTTGGACCAATGACAGAACCCGAACCAACGTAAACATATGAATCAGCAATTAAATCTTTAGAAATATCGGAACCAAATGCAATATATGCAAATTTATGAACAAAATTCAAACCATAATAATATTTTTGAACCAGACACTTGCAAAACCTTAAAAAAAATATAATTTTTTTCATGCTAATTAGAAAGCTCGTTTATAAGTACTGATTCAATACGTTCACGTTGATATATAGGCGTATAAAAAAATTGAATTCTCGAAACGCAATCATGAACAGGCTTAATTGAATGATGCAAAAACCAATTATTTATAATTTCCGCCAAATTTTCATATGAATTTTCTATGAAAAAATCTCCAGTAACTCCAGGAATAATCGCCTCTACCTCAGGCATTTGGTTGTCTAGATTGCCATGTGTAATAACAGGAGTACCATATGCCATACTATGCATAGCAGTTAAACCAATTTTACCTGGACAAACAGTAAGGTCTGAGACATGATATAGTTTTGATAAAATGTTCTCATCATAACATTCACCCCAAAAAATGACATCAAGATTAAGATCCTTAGATAAATTCTGTAATGTTAACACTTCTGGACCGTCACCAACAAATATAATTTTATAATAATATTTAAATTTTTTTAATAAGTGAATCGCTCGTAACAACAAATCAAAACTACACTTTTTAGTTAAACGAGCAGAACAAATTATTATTCTTTTATCCGAATCAATACTTAACTCATTTTTTAATTCATCTATGGTCTTATTCTTAATATTGTTAAAAATTTTAGTCTGATAATCAAAATCAAGCGAATTATTAATTACATGTAAAAAATTACTTTTAAATCCTTCTTTCACTCCTATATCTCTACTCCTATTTCCGTATAGAAAAATACCATCTGACAAACTGAAAAAAAAATTTCTGATTTTTCTTTTAAAAAAACTCTCTTTGTTAGAAATCCAACCATGTGTCCAATAATAACATTTTACGTTAAATAATCTAAGAAAAAATACGTAAAACCAAGTTGTTATAAAATTTGGATTCCCAAGAAAAATACAATATTTCATTTTGTTATTAATAATATGAAAAAAAATTCTGAATTGAAAAACAAAAGAACCTATTTGATACAATTTCGCATCTATGAAATTGTATTTATCACTGAATTTAAAAGAACGTATAGATTTATCTCGAGAACTACGAGATCCATAAAAATAATATTTAAAATTATTTGATTTATTTAAAGATTTGATTACACCTGCGCGATAATGTGGAAAAAAATCATAAATTATTGCAATTTTATTCATATTTATATTTATTATATTTTTTTAACATGCTATTAACGATCACAATCTACATTACGACTCTTTAAAAAATCAATAGTTTCTAACCACCAAGGTGCATTGGAATCCCAATAATCAGGTGAAGATGTCTTAGAATTCCATCCACACCATATTACAACGCCATCTGCAATATTTTCAGAAAACTCAAGCATGTATCTCCAATAATCTGGAGAAACAGGTTTTGATCTAATATTCGGAGGAGTATATTCTACTGAAGCATAGTATGGTGATAAGAAAAGAACTACAGGCTTATCTGGCGCAATTAATCGCGCCTGGTTTACAGAATTAACAGCACTTTTAGACCAAATATGCCTATCTTCCCAACTTGTATAAGCTTCAGGAAATATAACATCGCAATATTTACTAATTGGTGAAACTCGCAAATTATCGCCGACCCATTCTCTCCACAACGCACTACCTTCAGCAGCAATTGATTTTTCTGGATTTCCAACTGGAACAATTCCAAAATATCCTATTCGATTACTAGGTGCAAATGTTTTAAAGGACTTTGCAAGTTGAATATATTTACTTATACTTTCATCAATGACATCAACTCTATGACTTTGAACTGGCCAATACTCAACATCAATTACTGTTAACAAATTTAAAAGCACAGCTTTGTACGCTTCTTTTTTCACAACATCTAATTTTGGATAATCAACATCAGTATTTCTTTTGAAAAATCTTGATTCATAAATGATATTGATTCTTTCCATGCCATGTAAAAAAGGAGGTTTATTTAAAAAAAGTGTTCCATCATAAACTTTAAAAACATTTCTATTTTTGCTTTCATTACAAACAGTATTCTTCGAGTATGAATCAACTGGAATAAATAATGCGTAAAATAATATTATAAAAAAAAATATCCTATACATCGATAACTTCGCTTTTTAACAAAATACCTAATCTGTAGCAAATTCTACTAACAATCGAAGCTTTTTTTTGACCAACAGGGAGCATGCGATGCCATTTTAAAATTTTAACTTTTGAAGGCATATTTTGCCTTATTACATTAGGTCTCGAAATTAAAAAAATCATTTTTTTTGCTAAAAACTTACTATCAAAATTGGCTAAAAATTTATTCCTAGCCCTAACTTTTATGTCACAAAGCAATTGATGATTATCTCTAAGTTTAGCCAAACAATCAAACATATGGATATTCCAACTTTTGATTGAACAAACATAACCATCAAGACCACTGTCAATTATGCATTTCATTGCGCCAATTCCATCACTCGCAATTGGAACCAAACCCCAACTCATAGCTTCAAGCAAAGCCATCGGGCATCCCTCCTCTCTTGAAGGAAGGAGAAATACATCGTAATCAGACAATCTCTTCAGATATTCATCCCGTACGACGGAACCATGAAAATTTACATAATCAAGATTTTTACATAAGTTTACTATCTTATCAGGGACATGGCCATACCAGTCTAAAGAAATTCCTTCCCATTTATCATGGTTTTGCAATACTGCTGATAAAATTAAATCTGATCCTTTTCGCTTATTATATCCGCCAGCATATAATACTTTAATTTTTTCATACTTTGACTTCTGATTCGAACAAACCATGTCCTTAACACCATTATACACTAAAACGCACTTATGGGGCATCAATTTGTGTTTATCACAAAAAAAAGAATGCATCTCATTCGATATTGAAACTACATAATCTACATATTGATTATTAAAAACAGCAAGAGAAGCAATTACATAGCGATTTAAATGGCCAACAGAAATAAAAACGCACTTAACAACAGGTGCTATACTTTGAATATATGGATTGTCATTATTGATGATCGCATCAATGTTATTATCATTAACAAATTTAAGTAACTCAAAACATTTCTCACGTGGAATATCATTTTGAGATGAAGGAATAAATTCAATATTGTGTTGATTTATCCATGAGTAATCATCTGGGATTGGTGAAGAAAAATAGATTTTTACACCCTGTAAGATCAATGCTTCTGAAAGTTCTTTAGCATACGCACTAATTCCAGAACCTCGATCAGGAGAGCTAGATGAACCAATCAAAACCTTTAGTTGCTTTTGCTCTAGCATTGCTAATCCTTATAATTTAAGGCCTTCATTCTGCAAATCACCCCAAGTGTTGCTCCTGCCCAAAACCATACTTGAGTATTGAGGGGAACATTCAAAGTAAGTTGAGCCATCATTACCGAAAATGCGCCTAAGAAAACAGAAATTGCCACAACATCGACATCTCGATTTATCATATACACAAAAAGTCTAATTAACGGATATAAAAACAATCCTAACCACAAAACAGCTCCTAATATCCCAGCATTCAGAAACATTGCTGTAAAATTTGAATGCGGAACATCTTGATACAAAAATTTAAACTCCTGAGACCCTTGAGGAACCCAGTATTCAAAGTTTAAAATATTTTGTATTCCATATATTGATGAAAATAATCGCCCTTGAAAAGCATTTTTAGCAAAAGGATCGTCAAATCGCGCTAAAATTATTTCAAATAAACTAAATAACCTTTCTTGCTCGATTAAAAAAAATATAAATATTAACAACATCATAAACAAAATTCTTTTTTTACTTATTTTTTTATGATAAAAACTACTAACTATGGATAAATATATAAGTGCAACAAAAACAAGCACACCACTTCTAGTCTGTAATTTAACTAGAAAATAAAAAGCTCCGATTAACAGTACAAAAGACATAAATACTAAAAAAACAGAATTTAAACACAAATATGCTAACACTGAAGGTATGAGATAAAATATTTGAAAGTTTTGATCTGTAAAAACTTCCGGACGAGCCTGAATTATTCCATAATTAGACCAATATGAATTAATCACTGGCAAATTATTTGGAAATAATCCACTTAGGGCGGTTACTCCAATCACAACATAGAATATACTTATTATTAAATATAAAATCCCAACCTTATTCTTATCGTATACGTAATTAAACAATGTAAAACCGATAAAATATGCACAACTAGCCGACCCAATTCTTAAAAAATGCCAAGCAGACATTTCTTCAATGGCGAAAATACCAATAATAAATCCAATAACACCTGCTATCCACACAATTAAATAAAAAAAAGGCACTTTTAAGTACCTAGCATCTATTAAAATGAATATAAAAATAACCAATAAAGGAAGCACTGAATTTACTGGAAAACTTACATCAAATTGAGATTTAAATATGTAAGAACTTAGCACATCACACAAAACCACTCCAGAAATTAATAATAACCACTTTGATTTTGCTTTATAATTTACATCTTCAAGATTCATAATTTTACCGCTTTACAAAAGAAACTAACTCTTTTTTATATTTCATTGGTATTATAATAATATATAAACATCCAAAAAACATTATTTTTAAAAATGAAATTTCATATAAATTTAACTCATCTGAAAATAAATATGTAATTTTGAAAGCACAGAATACTAATAAAATACTGGATATTAATTTTGAAAGAAAGATATATAGATATTTAAAATTATGAACATTAAGAGATTTTGAAACTAAAAATATATGAATCAATACAGAAATAAACTTATTTACCGCTATACACAGAGCAATTGATCGCACGTCTCCTATCATAGAACCAATTGTAGCAAAAATTATAGTACCTATTGCCTCTATCCATAGCAACATAGCTCTACTATTCCACATCCCGCGCGATTCTACCATTGAGCGAGAGAAAGTTGACACAACGTCAGCAATCATACTTATTGACAAAATTTGCACTACTATAATTGAATCTTCCACACATCATCCCACAATAATATAACTAAACTTTCTGAAATTATAAAAAGCGTCATCGAAAAAAAACACACTAAAATAAGTAAATATTCGAGTGTTTTTTTAAAATAATCATTTTGAACATCTCTATTGATCGATATATTAGAAAATGCTGATAACGCTACAGACTCTATTGAGCTTGAAAAAATTCTTGTGAAGCTATTAACAAACTGATAACCAAAAAAATACACTGCTAATATTTCTGGAGAAACATATAGTCCTATTACACAAAAATCTCCATATAAAACAATAGAAACAGCTAATGACCCTAACATTATCCACTTTGTGTCATTTAATATTTCTAATATATTATTAAATGACAAATTTTTACTTTGAATATCAATTTTTTTAACTTTATTAAATACTATAATTTCAATAACCATTGCAACAATTTGAGAAACAACAAAACTATATACACCAAAACCACACAGCGCTAAAATAATAATAGATGAATATTGTATAAATGATATTAATATATTAGTATTTTGTAAAATTTTAAAATCAAGATCTATAGTTAACTTTGATTTAATTATTGAAACATATGTTCCTAGTGGAAATGTTACTGAGATTAACGCTATAAGCCAATAATACTCTTCATAATTATATAATTTAAGTATAAATGGACCAAATAATAGCAAATTTACAAAAATTATAAAATTAAATATATATGAAAATGTCAGTATTTTACCTGATATTTCTAAAAAATTTATCCCTTTTTGTATTAAGTACTGCTGTGATCCACCATTTTTAAGAACACCTGCAATACTTGTTAAAGACAACGTTATTGCATAGATTGAAAAATCATTTTTAGACAAATAGTAACCTAAAACAATTTGACACACTATAGAAAATATTTTTGTTACGACTATGTTTATAGTTGTCCAAAAAATACCATGTATTGATTTTTTTTTAATATTTTCTATACTTATCATTATTTTAATTAATGTATTTTTTTCAATTTATAAATACTTCAATTTTCGTAACTTTAAAAATATTAATAATTTAATCGTAATTATGCGTATTTCTGAAACATTGTGCATTGTTTATCAACTTGTATTGTTTACATTAAAAGGAAGGAATCAAGCCTACAGTTGCTTTTTATTTTGCAATCACTTTACGTTATCTAGCCGCATTTTCCAAAAGCCAAGCATACGTGCGATAGATCCCTCCTTCCAACCCAATCTCGGCCTTCCAGCCAAGTTCTGACAACCGTGATATATCAAGAAGCTTCTTCGGCGTCCCATCCGGCTTCGACGCGTCAAAAACCAACCGCCCTTCATAACACACTCTCCTGGCCACGACCTCGGCCAACTCCCTAATATTAACATCCGTCCCGCAGCCCACATTCACGAAACAGGGCCTCGGATAGGACAATAGCTCTTTTTTGAGCGTGTCGGGCTCCAGATTCATGACAAACAGACAGGCCTCCGCCATGTCATCCACATGCAGAAATTCCCGCCTGGCATTTCCCGTTCCCCACACAACCACCTCTTCCGCCCCACTCTCTTTAGCCTCATGAAATCGCCGCATGAGCGCAGGCAACACATGGGAATTCACCGGATGAAAATTATCCCCCGGCCCATAGAGGTTGGTGGGCATGACGGCCACGAACTTCGTGCCATACTGCCGATTGTAGGACTCGCACATCTTGATCCCGGCAATCTTGGCTATGGCGTAAGCCTCGTTGGTCGGTTCCAGGGGGCCGGTCAGGAGGTGCTCTTCCCGCATGGGTTGCGGGGCCAGTTTGGGGTAGATGCAGGATGATCCCAGAAATAGCAGACGATCAACGCCTGACTCATAGGCCGAATGAATGACATTAGACTGGATGACCAGATTGTCGTGGATGAAGGAAGCCGGATAGGTGTTGTTGGCATGTATCCCGCCCACCTTGGCGGCGGCCAGAAACACATGATCCGGACGCTCCACTTCAAAAAAATTATGCACTGAAGCCTGATCCAGCAAATCGAGCCGTTCCAACCGCAACCGTCCCTCACCCTGCGTCCCAAAGTCTGGAGCAGCGTTGTGAATGGTACCGACGATATTCTGGAATCCTTGCGCCAAAAGAGCGCGGATGATCGCACTACCGACCATCCCGGCAGCACCGGCGATGAGGATTTTGTCTTCGTGCTTCATCTTGAGTTCACTCGTGGGGGCAATTTATGCTAAACCCGGCACGCACACATAACTCTTCCTTTTTCGCGTCTTCCAGATCAAACCGCACCATCTCGGCTACCAGTTCCTCAAAGTGGACCTTAGGGGTCCAACCGAGTTGCTTTTTACCTTTAGCCGGATCGCCCAGCAGCGTCTCCACTTCCGTGGGCCGGAAATAACGCGGGTCCACTGCCACTATCGTTTTGCCGTTGGCCGGGTTCACGCCTTTCTCGTCCAGGCCTTCGCCTGAAAATTGAATGGTCATGCCCAGCTCTTTGGCAGCAGCC
>Ga0265295_1007594_pt1 | contig 12399 bp, 8 predicted proteins | sample Munlansysbiofilm_FD_192503 | JGI IMG/M metagenome (GOLD analysis project Ga0265295, IMG submission 192503) | Leachate microbial communities from a municipal landfill in Southern Ontario, Canada - Methane capture system biofilm | ecosystem: Engineered > Solid waste > Landfill > Unclassified ... | reverse complement strand
TCAATCCCCTAGCAGGGGATGGTTCGTCACAAGACCCCAACCGATCAGCTCAAGATGCATTCAATTTTTCTGGATACAACAAAGAACGAATTACCGTAGAGTTCCAAAAAATGGACCTACACAACGTATTTAATTTTTTGCGCCAAATAAGCGGAGCAAACATTGTTGTTGATGAAGATGTAAAAGGATCTTTATCTCTCGTTCTCGACGATGTTCCATGGGACTTTGCTTTAGACATTATTTTAAATCTTAAAGAACTTGAAAAAGAAGAAAGATTTAATACGCTAGTAATTTTTCCAAAAGGGAAAAAATACACTTGGCCTGAAAAATCAGAAAATAAACTGAGCTTTGAGCCAGCCAAAGAACTCCTAGAAAAAAATACCCTTGTAATAAAACAGGAAGACTTCCAGTCCTTAGAAACAATTGAAGCAAAAAACTTGATTAACAAAGGAAAAGAATTAGAAAAAAAAGAAGACTATGAAAATTCAATAAAACTATATCAACAAGCCCTAGAAAAATGGCCAAACAATGAAAAACTCGCAAATCGAATCTCATCATTATATTTAATAAAGCTAAGAGAGAACAACAAGGCCCTACATTTTGCAAAAAAATCTCTCGAAATAGAACCAAATAACCAAGATGCATTATTGAATGCTGGAATCGCTTCTGCCAATCTGAGAGAAAATAAAAATGCCAAATCATATTTCCGAGAAGGCATTCAAATCGGCAAACCATCAAAAGAAATCCTTATTAGCTTTGCGGTTTTTAGTGAAGAGACTAAAGACTTCAAGTCTGCCCTAACTGCTTTAGATGAACACCATAAATTTTACGGAGATGATCTAAACTCATTAATTGCGAGAGCTCGAATATATGACAAAAAAGGCAATAAAGTTGAGGCAGACAAGGTCTATAGGAAAATTTTACTATCTGGAAGTAATGTTCCGAATGATCTGAGAAAATATATAAATTCTCGTTTTTCATCTCCACAAATACAAAAATGATAGATAAAAAAGGATTTGATTATGAAAAATAAAGAGTTGTTCACTTTTTTTATTTTATCTCTTTTGATTATTTCTTTGGGCGCATGCGGCTTGAAAAATAAAAAGCATGACCCTCCTAAAGAGACAAAAACATCAGCGATCGAGAACGATACTATCAAGACCGCTCCGCTAGAAACGCAGCTTCCAGTTAGGTTTCAAAACCCAGGATTTATAGTTCCCACTAGCGATGGTGAACAAGAAAACCTCGGTGAGAAGGATGATTCCTCAGAAATAAAAGTTGGAGCAACGATAAAATCAACTGGCGGTCCAATACCTTTAGTGGAGATTCTAAAGAAATTAGCCGCATTTAAAAAAATGAACGTTAGCTATAATAGCGATGTAAATCGATTTACCACCGTTGATGTGGACATCTCTGCTGAAGACAATTTTTTCGATGCGATTTCAAACATTATTCGCCAGGCAGACTATTTCTATGAAATAAACGGAAGAACTATTGTTATAGGAAATAAAAAAACAAAAACATATCAGATTGGCGTTCCTTTTATGGCGGGCGGATACAACACGACTGTTGGCGGAAACTTTTTGACCACCAAAAACTCCTCAACAGGCACAGAAGGAATTATTAAAATAACAAGCAGCGAAAATAAATTTGACATCTGGGAAAACATTGAGAAAAACTTACAAGTAATACTTGGAGTTATTGTTACAGGCGATGAATACGTTTCCGCGATACAAGCCGAAGAAAAAAGGAAGCAGTCTTCATATGGGGATAATGTAAATTTGGGCGAAGATGGAACGACAAATATTAATATAAACGAGGGGGATAAGGGAAAGTCTCAACTCGAATCAGAAAAAGAGACAAAAGCAAAAGAACAACTGACTAGTAAATTGCAAAAATTAACTAGACAAACTGCAGAAGATGGCTCTTTTTTTGTAATTGATAAAAGTGTGGGCCTTATTACTGTAACAGCAAAACCAAACGTCCTGACAAACGTTGATAACTATTTAGGTAATCTTAAAAAAGAACTCTACAGGCAAGTAATCATTGAAGCCAAAATAATTGAAGTTTATCTTTCAGACAATTCAAAAATTGGCCTTGACTGGAGTAGCATTCTGAAAGATTTTAGCATAGGAGGCACAACCTTCTTCGGAACTGCAGGTTTTGGAACAGAAGACACCGGAACTGACGGGCAAGTATACCCTTGGATAGAGACTAAAGGCGACGTTGAATCACCAACTCGGTTTATTTCCAAAGTAGCACTCACTCCAGTCACCTTTAATGTAATGCTTAACGCTCTTAACGAACAAGGCGACACGCACGTTCTGGCAAATCCAAAAATAACTGTCCTTAATGGTCAACCTGCTCTTATTAGCGTTGGACGGGATGTAGCATATATAAGTACCGTGGAAAAAGATGTCGATGCCGACACCAATGAAACAACATATACCGCTAAAACAGACAACGTTGTTGAAGGCGTAGCACTTGGCGTCATGGCTTCGATCGTCGACGACAAGAAAGCTGTACTTCATCTCACTCCTTTGACTACTAACCTTAAAAACGGAACCGTTGCATATAAAACCTTCGGAGACGAAGGGTTACAAGTTGGCCTCCCTGAAGTCAGTGTCCGGCAGATGTCAACTATGGTCGAAGTTGAAAATGGTGAAATGCTAATTATTGGCGGCCTCATCGACAGCGTTGAAGGGACAAAAGGTAGTTTCGCACCGCTTGTCGGCTCGATACCAATTATAAAGTATCTTTTCGGCGTTGAAGAAAAGACAAAAGAAAAACGTGAATTAGTAATTTTACTTACGCCAAGGATTATTTAACTATCAGAAATTAGAGAACGAACAGGAGAATTGGTATGAAGTATAGCCGCCATCTGCTCATCGGCGTATTGGCCCTTCTTCTCGGCGGTTGTGGTACGACCGTGCAGGAGTCGCTGAAAGTCGCACCGACCATAAAAAGCACCGTCGGTGCGGACCGGACAGTCGTCATCCTGCCGTTCGCCGATTATTCCTATGCCGACAACCTGGAATCAGCGTACCGCCGCAACCTCTTCATCAGCGAGAACGTGACGGACCAACTGAGCAAGTATTCCTTCCACCTGCCGGTCGAGGAGGATGTTTTCCTCTACCTGGTCGATCAGAACATCATCAACGTGGTCGCCTATGACAACAAGAAGACGAGCACGCTGGAGCAGGAGTTGCAGGGTGACTGGTCGGACGAGATGAAGGGCCACCTGCAGCACTACATCGATCTGACCAAACAAACCGCCAACAGTGGTCAACTCAGTGAGAGTCCGGGCACACACGGCCTGACGCAACAGGAAATCATCAAGATCGGCCGCCATTTCGCCGCCGACTACATCGTCCGCGGCCGGATCATCCAGTACAAGGACCGGCTCGACCCCTCGTGGGCGCCGTGGAAAAAAGGCGTCATCGGTTTCGTCACCGGCGTGACCAACAAGGTCGCCTTCGGCCAGGCCAATGCCGACAAGTATGACGAATGGGGCAGCATGCTGGCCGGCGGCACCTACGGCGCCCTGTACGGCGACTGGGATCCGAAATGGCCGTACACCGGCGCGTCGGATCAGTCCATCCTGGGTGTGTCCGGCGGGACCATGGGCAACACCATCGTCTGGGGCGGGATCGGCGCCGGGCTGGGTCACATGGCGCACAATACCGGCAAAATCCCCCAGGCCGTGGTCCAGTTGCGCATCTGGGTGCAGGACGCCTATACCGGCAACGTGGTGTGGACCAACCGGGTGGATGTCAAGGTGTCGCCGCAGTCAGTGCTCGCCGACTACCAGTATGACGCGCTCTTTGAAGGCGCCACCGAGAAGGCCGTCTCCACTTTGATCGAGGATTTCGCCCGCAAGACGCTCTGAAACAACTCGACAGTTGACGACCGCCGGTTCAGAGGCGGTTCACCTCTCCAGCCACAAACAGCAAACGCCGCTGCTCCCGGGAAGTTCCGGGTACGGCGGCGTTGTCCGTTGAACAACTGAAACGATGGCGCCTCAGCCCATCAACCCCTTCCGTTCCAGGAACTGGAAGTATTCGGCCGGCGTCGGCAAACGCCCTTGCAGGGCGGCCAGGGCCGTCAGTTCGGTCGAACCCAGATAGACCCGGGCGCCGTCGCCGAGACGGTTGTCGAAGTTGCGGGTCGAGGTGGACATGACCGTGGCCCCCGGCCGGACCCGGGCCTGGTTGCCCATGCACAGGCTGCACCCGGGGATCTCGACCCGGCCGCCCACCTGGGCGAACACACTCAGCCCGCCCTCGCGCTGGATGGCGTCCCGATCCATGCGGGTCGCCGGAGCGATCCACAACCGGCTGACCGCGTAGGGCTCGCCGCGCAGCAGGCGGGCCGCGTTCCGCAGATGGCTGAGGTGGGTCATGCACGAGCCGATGAAGGCCTCGTCGATGACCGCCCCAGCCACCTCGCCGAGCGGCCGGACATCGTCCGGGTCGTTCGGGCTGGCCAGCAGCGGTTCACTGATGGCCGCGAGGTCAATTTCCAGCACGGCCTTGTACCGGGCCTTGTCATCCGCCCGGAGCAGGTGCGGGCTGGCCAGCCACCGTTCCATGGCTTCCACCCGGCGCTCCAGGGCGCTCCGGTCGGCATAGCCGTCCCTGATCAGTTGCTTGAGCAGGGCGACATTGGCCTCCACATTGGCGACCACCGCCGGCAGCGACAACTGCAGCGCACAGGCGGCAGCGCTCCGTTCGGCCGAGGCGTCGCTCAACTCGAAAGCCTCCTCCACGCTCAGGTCCTCCACCCCCTCGATCTCAAGCACCGTGCCGGCGAACACATTCTTCTTGCCCTTCTTGGCCACGGTCAGCAGACCCTCGCCGATGGCGAACCAGGGAATGGCGTTGACCATGTCGCGGACCGTGATCCCCGGCCGTCGTTTTCCCGAAAACCGCACGAGCACCGACTCGGGCATCTCCAGCGGCATGAAGCCGAGTGCGCCGGCAAAGGCCACCAGCCCGGAACCTGCGGGGAAGGAGATACCGAGCGGGAAGCGGGTGTGCGAATCACCGCCCGTGCCCACGGTGTCGGGCAGCAGCATCCGGTTCACCCAGGAGTGAACGACCCCGTCTCCGGGCTTGAGGGCCACACCGCCGCAGCTGATGGTGGTCTCGGTCATGGTCTGCCAGCGGCCCAGGTCCGAGGCCTTGGGATAGGCGGCAGTGTGGCAGAAGGACTGCATGAACAGATCGGCCTTGAAGCGCAGGCAGGCGAGTTCGGCGATTTCCTGCATGGTCATCGGCCCGGTGGTGTCCTGCGAAGCCACGGTGGTCATCCGCGGTTCGCAGACCATGCGGGGCAGAACGCCCTCCAGGCCGCAGGCGCGACCAACCATTTTCTGGGCCAGGGTGTACGGTTGCTCGGGTCCGGGCTGCGGGTTGGTGATCTCCCGGAAGATGGCCGGTTCCGGACGATCAAGGGCCCTGCAGGCGGCCCTGGTGAGGTTGCGGCCGATGATCAGGTTAAGCCGGCCGCCGGCCCGGTATTCGTCGAGCAGGGTGATTGGCGGCCGCTCCACCGGGATCGGCTCGCCACCCGGGCCGGTGAGCGACCAGTTCTGCAGATCGAGGGTCAGTTCGTCGCCGGTGGTGAACCGGCTGACATCGCACTGTACCGGCAGGACGCCGGCGTCGCGGGCGGTGGCGTAGAAAATGGGGGCGATGATGCCGCCGAGGACGATACCGCCGCTCCGCTTGTTGGGCACGTGCGGGATGTCCTCGCCGATCAGCCAGCTCACCGAGTTGATGGCGGACTTGCGCGAGGAGCCGGTGCCGACCACGTCGCCGGCAAAGGCCACGGTCCTGCCCTCCTGGCGGAAGGCGGCGATGGCCGCCAGCCCGTCCGGGAACCGGCTGCGGCCGAAAAAGGTGGCATGCAAGGGGATGTCGGCCCGAGACTGGGCCTGGTTGCCGGGCGAGAAGTCGTCGGTGTTGATCTCTCCGTCCACCTTGTACACGGTGCAGACGATCCGCTCCGGCACCTGGGGGCTGGCGGTGAACCATTCCGCCGCGGCCCAGGATTCGAGCACGCTCCTGGCCGCCGGGTTCTGTCCGGCCAGGGCGACCACCTGGTCAAAGGCCTCGTAGATCTTGGTCAAACGGCGCAGCGCATCGGCGGCCGGCTGTCTCAGCTGTTCGTTGTCCAGCAGCCTGATGAGCGCGGCCACGTTGTAGCCGCCGCCCATCCGGGCGAGCATGGCGATGGCCGCCTCGGGCGTGAAACCCGCCACGGACACCGAGCCGACCGCCACCTGTTCGAGCCACGCGGCCTTGACCTCGGCGGCTCGGCTCACACCGGGCTCCACCCGTTCGGCGAGCAGTTCGAGCAGGGTGTCCTGCTCCGGATGGCCGTCGGTGAGCAACCGGGTCAACTCCGCGGTCTGTTCCTCGGTGAGCGGCAACGGCGGTACGCCCTGGGCCGCGCGTCGGTCGGCCTCTTCTCTGTACTGTGTGAGCATAATCTTGTCCTTGGCGATGTCTTCGATTCAGGTCGCGCTGGCGACTTCCACCGGCCGGCCGTTCACCACGATTTGGTCAGGGTGAGCACCACCTGCTCCCCCTCGGAGGTGTTGGCCGCGCCGAACTCGTGCAGAAATCGCAGGTTGGCCTGCACCAGGAAGGGCAGCCAGAGCGCGTTCACCTCGGCGCCAATGGCGTAGGCCTCCTTGCGCTCGTCGGCAATGGTCGAATTGTCCGGCCCGTTGTCGCTGTCGTCCTCGAGCTGCCAGTAAGCGGACCCGGCCAGACCGGGCCGCAGCATGAGCCGGTCGCCCACGCGGAACTCTTTGCCGATGCCGTATTCGACCACCAGTTCCGAACCCGGGGTCACGTCGGTTTCGTCCTGTTCCGTATGCACCAGGGTCCGCGTCAGGGCACTGATCGACCAGGTCCGCCGGCTGTCGAGATAGTAGGTGGCGCCGAGCGTGAGCATGCCCGACCAGTAGCCGAGACCGGCCGAGGCAGGTTCGCCGCTGTCGTACGAACCGGTCGGGGCGATGACCGCCAGGCCGAAGGTCGCGTCCCAGCGGGGCTCGTGCCAGGCGAGCACGAACGGCTCGAGGACGATGTCGCCGACGGTCAGCGACTGGCTGTCCGAGATGCCGAGGGCGCCGATGGAGAGATCCTTGTCGACCAGCGGGACGAGGATGTCGTAGAGCAGGTCGGCGCCGAAGATCTTGACCTTGGTGACGTGAATAAGACGCTGCACCGAGGCGAACAGCTCCAGGTCGAAATCGACGGGCAACTCATCGCCGTTGTCGTCGGTCAGGGTGGTGGGATTGTACCAGGTATTGTACATGCGGTAGTGCACTCCCTGGGGCGGAGCGGTGGCCGCGAGCACGCCCTCCGCGCCGAAGGGATAATGCGAGCCGAGGGTGGCAGCCTGGCCGGTGGCGGCAGTTGCCAAAAAAGAGAGGGCCAGCCAGCAGCCGGCCACCGCGCCTGTCCGTTGTCCACCTTTGTCCATGTTGTCTGCTCCTGTGCTGTTGTGGGTTCTGCTGCTGCGGATTGCGGCCGAGCCGCCCAGGCCCGGTCGCCAAGCCGTCCGCGGCGAGAGGGGCGTTACCGGGAACTGCGCCCCGGTCCCGGCCTGGGGACGATGGCTCAATCTCTATTCAATTTTCCGGGCGGCTGCAACACCCAATGAGGGCAGCAAACCGGTGCCAGCCACAAACCCGACAGCACCGGAGCCGGGCGATGGTCAGCCCCGGCCGCATCATCGACCGGTGGGGCCGAGTGGTGGGCAACTCCGGAGTGCTCCGCTATTTTTGCACGGCAAAAACAAAAAAATACTTTACGAAATCTGGATAAAAGAGTACTTAAATCGGCTTTGGTTTGGCCAACCCGCGACATCGACCGAGAATGAGCAAGAAATCGGACGGTGTGCGGGGTGCGATGAAAGGGCGACAGCCACCTCCTCTCTTGGCCAGCACTGCCAACGCAATGAGCACGGAGTTGCAGAACCTGCTGTAACTCCTTTTTTTATTTATTTCTTCCCCTCCCCAGACAAGCGACCTGCAAGCGGCAACCGAGGAACGCGTGATGAAAAAAGACCTGAGCAAAGTACGGAATATCGGTATCAGCGCCCACATCGATTCGGGCAAAACCACACTGACGGAACGGATACTGTTCTTCACCCAGCGGATTCACGCCATCCACGAGGTGCGCGGCAAGGACGGTGTCGGCGCGACCATGGACCACATGGAACTGGAGCGGGAGCGTGGCATCACCATCCAGTCGGCCGCCACCTACTGTTCCTGGAAAGACTACGATATCAACATCATCGACACCCCCGGGCACGTCGATTTCACCATCGAGGTGGAGCGGGCCCTGCGCGTCCTCGATGGCGCAGTGCTCATCCTCTGCTCGGTCGGCGGGGTCCAGTCGCAGTCCATCACCGTCAACCGGCAGATGACCCGATACAAGGTCCCCCGGATCGCCTTTATCAATAAATGCGATCGGACCGGCGCCAATCCTGAGCGTGTTACCCAGCAGCTGCGTGACAAGCTGGACCTGAACGCGGTTATGATCCAGATGCCCATCGGTCTGGAAAGCGACCTGCAGGGCATGGTCGACCTGATCACCATGAAAGCCGTCTATTTCGAGGGCGAGCAGGGCGACAACATCCGCATCGAGGAGATCCCCGCCGATCTGCGCGACGAGGCCGAGGCCAAACGGGAGGAACTGCTCGACGCGGTGTCCATGTTCTCCGACGAACTCATGGAGGCCATGCTCGAGGAAGGCGACATCCCCGAGGCGATGATCCACGAGGCCGTCCGACGCGGCACCCTGAGCCTGGAACTGACCCCGGTGATGATCGGCTCGGCCTACAAGAACAAGGGCATCCAGTTGCTGCTGGACGCGGTCAATGCCTACCTGCCCTGCCCCACGGACATCGAGAACACCGCGCTCGATCTCGACCGGGACGAGGCCGAGGTCGTGGTCAGCAACAACCCGGCGGACCCGCTGGTGGCGCTGGCCTTCAAGCTGGAGGACGGCCGCTACGGCCAGCTGACCTACATTCGCACCTATCAGGGCGAGATCAGGAAGGGGGACACCATCATCAACAGCCGCACCGGCAAAAAGGCCAAGGTGGGCCGCCTGGTGCGCATGCACGCCGACGAGATGGAAGAGATCGAGGAGGCCGGCTCCGGTGACATCGTCGCCCTGTTCGGCATCGACTGCGCCTCGGGCGACACCTTCTGCAACAGTTCGCTCAACTGGTCGATGAGTTCCATGCACGTGCCCGCACCGGTCATCAGCTTGGCCATCAAGCCGGTGGACAACAAGGCGCAGATCAACATGTCCAAGGCGCTCAACCGGTTCACCAAGGAGGACCCCACCTTCAAGACCTTCGTCGACCACGAGACGAACGAGACCATCATCTCCGGCATGGGCGAGCTGCACCTCGAGGTGTACATTGAGCGGATGAAACGCGAGTACAAGGCCGAGGTCGAAGTCGGCGCGCCCCAGGTGGCCTACCGCGAGACCATCACCCAGCGGGCCGAGTTCGACTACATCCACAAAAAACAGACCGGTGGTTCCGGCCAGTACGGACGCGTGGCCGGCTTCATCGAGCCGCTCGAGGAGGGTGAGTACGAGTTCGTCGATCAGATCGTCGGCGGCGTCATCCCCAGAGAATACATCCCGTCCTGCGACAAAGGCTTCCAGAAATCTCTGGAAAAGGGGGTCCTCACCGGCTCGCCGATCACCGGAGTGCGCGTGGCCATCAACGACGGCAGCTACCACGCCGTCGACTCCTCCGACATCGCCTTCCAGGTGGCAGCCATCGGCGCCTTCAAGCAGGCGTACGCCAAGGCCTCGGCGGTGATCATGGAACCGATCATGAAGGTGGCGGTGGAGGGCCCCTCCGAGTTCCAGGGAGCGGTCATGGGCAGCCTCAACCAGCGCCGGGGCGTGATTGTCGGTACCTTCGAGGAGGGCAACTACACCGTGGTCGAAGCGGAGATGCCGCTTTCCGAGATGTTCGGTTACTCGACCACGCTGCGATCGCTCACCCAGGGCAAGGCCGAGTTCACCATGGAGTTCGCCACCTACAAACAGGTGCCGAAGAGCGTGGCCGAAGAGCTGGTCAAGGCCTTTGAAGCGAAAAAGAAGGAAGCGTGAGCCCGCACCGGCCGCGCCCCAACCGAGACGATTTGAGCACACACCGCGAAGAGGTAACGACAATGGGATACGAACCACTGGTGCAGCAGAACCCGCTGCGCGTCCTGAACATGGGCAAGGAAAACAATCAGATGGGTCTGGTCATGGCGCGCGCCGGCCTGGGCAAGACCGCGCTGCTGGTGCAGATAGCGCTCGACGCCATCCTCCGCGGCAACCGGATCATCCACGTCAGCGTCGGCGAATCCATCGACAAGACGAGAAAATGGTATGACGATATTCTCCAGTCCATCCTGCAGGAGCACAGCGTCAACCGGCCGCACGAACTGATGGACATGGTTGCCCGGCACCGCATGATCATGACCTTCAAGGTCGCGGCCTTCAGCCGGTCGCGCCTCGAGGAGCGGCTCAACGACCTAATCCTGCAGGACATCTTCCGGCCGAACGTGCTCATCGTCGACGGCTTCGATTTCGACGGCACCAGCCGCGAGGTACTGGAAGACATCAAGGACCTGATGGACAACATGAACATGCAGGCTTGGTTCTCCGCCATCTGCCACCGCGGCGACCAGCGCGTGTCGCCCGCCGGCGTGCCGGCGCCCTGTCACGAACTCGACGATCTGTTCGACATGATTATCCTGCTCAAGCCGGAAAAGGACGCCACCGTCCAGCTGGACATCATCCGCAATTACGGCGAGGTGGTCGAAGGTGGCAAGGGGCTGCGCCTCGACCCGACCACCATGATGGTCAAGGAAGCCTAGGCCGGCATCGTTTTCCGCGGCCGCCGGCACGTTGCCGACGGCCGCGACTCTTTTTTCACGGATCGTTCGCATGCGCTTCCGTCCCTGCATCGACCTGCATGACGGCAAGGTGAAACAGATCGTCGGCGCCACCCTCGGCACCGATAACGCCGGACTGCGGACCAACTTCTCCTCCACCCTGCCGCCTGCCCATTTTGCCACCCTGTACCGGCGGGATAACCTCACCGGCGGCCACATCATCATGCTCGGTCCCGGCAACGAATCCGCCGCCCTAGATGCGCTCGCCACCTGGCCCGGCGGCATGCAGCTGGGTGGCGGCATCACCGAAAAAAACGCTGCCCGGTGGCTCGACCGCGGCGCCTCCCATGTGATTGTCACCTCACACGTCTTCCACGACGGCCAACTCGACCGTGACCGGCTGGGCCACCTCAGCCGGCTGGTGGGCAGGGAGCGACTGGTCATCGACCTGAGCTGTCGCTGGCGCGACGACGGCTACTACGTGGTCACCGACCGCTGGCAGAAGTTCACCGGCCTGCGCATCAGCCCGTCGCTGCTCGAAGACCTCGCCGCCTGCTGTGCTGAATTCCTCGTCCATGCCGTCGATGTCGAAGGCACCTGCACGGGTGTGGACGCCCGTCTGCTCGATCTGCTGGCCGAAAGCATCCCCATCCCCACCACCTATGCCGGCGGAGTCGCCTCCTTGGCCGACCTGGAACTCATCCGCGCCGCCGGCAGGGGCCGCATCGACGTGACCGTCGGCTCGGCGCTGGACATCTTCGGCGGCAGCGGCCTGCGCTACCGAGACCTCGTGAGCTGCTGTGGCCCGACCTGAACCTCCCGCCGACCCGGCGACCGCCCCGCTCAAGGAGCTGAAACTGCTGGTGCCGGAGGACCTGCACCGCGCCTTCCAGCGCTGCCTGTGGATCCGCATCAACGAAACCGGCCAAAGCCAGCTCGACCTGATGCACGAGACCATCCGCGACTTCCTCGTCAAACACGGCTGCTGAAAGAGGTCCGGCAACAAACCGCGCTCGCTTGACCTCCCCCCTCCCTTCATATACTATAGCGCGATTACCGCCCAACGATTGCCCCGCACACAAGCGAATCCGGCAGGACCGATCAGACGATTCATGGACAGGCGCACGAACAAGCTGGAAAAGATCCGCCTCTTTGTCGACAAGATGCCGAGCCTCTCCACCACGGTCAGCAAGGTGCTGGAGATCTGCAGCCGTCCGGACACTGTCCCCAATGACCTGAACAGGGTGATCTCCCTGGACCCGGTGCTTGCCGGCCAGGTGCTCAAGTTGATCAATTCGGCCTATTACTCGCTGATGAACAAGGTCACCTCGCTGACCAGGGCGATCATCATGCTCGGGCTGAACACGGTCAAGAACCTCGCCCTGTCCACCGCGATCATCCGCAGTGTGAGCCAGGCGAAAAAGTCCCGGGCCCTACCCATCCGCGCGTTCTGGGCGCATTCC
>Ga0265295_1007592_pt1 | contig 12401 bp, 16 predicted proteins | sample Munlansysbiofilm_FD_192503 | JGI IMG/M metagenome (GOLD analysis project Ga0265295, IMG submission 192503) | Leachate microbial communities from a municipal landfill in Southern Ontario, Canada - Methane capture system biofilm | ecosystem: Engineered > Solid waste > Landfill > Unclassified ... | reverse complement strand
CCCATATTATCACTGATAAGGGTGCGCAATTTTTCTTGAGTGTGCGGGGCATAGGTTGCCAGCGGCAACCCTACGGCAGTGACTTGATCGGCTAACAAAATCCCCGCTCCACCCCCAACACTGACGATCCCTACGCGGTTGCCATGCGCTTGGGGCTGAGTGGTGAGAATAGATAAAATGTTAACCAGTATTTTGGTATCTTCGGTTAACTCTTCGATAAGGTAGAGACCTGCTTGACGGCACGCAGCGCGAAACGCTTCATGACTTCCGGCCAAGGTTGCGGTATGTGACAACGTTGCGGCCGCCCCTCCACCAGCACCCCCTTTAACGACAATAATTGGCTTCTTTTTAGCGACCCTACGGCTGACTTCCATGAATTCGTAGCCGTTTTGAACCCCTTCAAGATAGATGGCTATAACCTTTATGCGCGGGTCTTCACCCATATGCGCAAGAATGTTGGTCACGCTGACACTGCTGGCGTTACCGCATGAGACACACTGGCCCAAGTTTACTTCATCAGCCTTGAGCATCTCCTTTAATTCCAGGCTGACCCCGCCACTTTGGGAGATAATGCCAATACCGTTGGCTTGCTCAATGAGGCTGGTTCGCTGTGCGGGGATATAGAAGGTATTAAGCCCGGTGAAATTATCGATCACCCCCATGCAGTTGGGGCCGATATACGCCACATTGTACTCTTTGCTCAACTCGATCAAGCGCTCCTCCAGGTCGGATCTGCCTGATTCGGCAAACCCGTCACTGAAAATAATCGCCCCTTTGCCCCCCATTTTGCAGAACTCTTCGAAGCAGCGTACCGTCTCTTCCGCATTGATGGCAAAAACCCCAACGTCGGGGACTTCAGGCAGGCTGCTCAATGATGGATAGCAGGGTAGTCCTTGAATGGTTTTCAAGCGCGGATGAACCGGAAAAATCTTGTCGATCCGCATGGAGTTTTTCAGGATGATCCCACCCATGGTGCCGGGGCGTGATGCCCCGACGATGGCAACTGATTTAGGGGCAAAAATGGCCTGGAGGCTCTTTAACTTTTCGGCTAAATTCTCACTCGGAAGAGGGCGGGGTACCGCTTCGCCCCGAATTACCCGGGTATCGACGATGTTGATAGCATCCGCATACACGATTACCGGATTGAGGTCGAGCTCGTGGACATCGGGGTTATCTGCCATAAGGCGAGAAACATTCATTGCCAATTCGATGATCGATTCTTTGGCATAAATATCGCCGCGGTATCCGTCTAAGATCTGTCCTGCCTTGGTTTCGCCCAGCATCTCCAGGACATCTTCACGGGTTAAAACTCCAACGCCGATGGCAACATCAGCAAGCAGTTCAACATTTTTTCCATCTAGACCAACCATCACTACCGGCCCGAATGCTGGGTCCTGTTTGGCTCCCACGAGTATTTCCAGCCCACTTTTGGCCATCGGTTGCACTAAGATCCCGTCGAGGTCGGTGACTCCCACCTTTTGGACATTAGCCAAGAGCTGGGTATAGGCTTTTTTAACTGCGTCTTGGTCGTGGAGGTTTAGAAAAACGCACCCAACATCGCTCTTGTGGATAATTTGCGCAGATATCCCTTTCATCACCAGCGGGAACCCTACTTTATTTGCTATCTCCAGAACCTCGTCAACGTTGTACGCCATTTCGCCCGGCACACAGATTTGATAGCGTTCTAGAAGTTGTTTTGTTTGTGTAAACCCAATTTGATATTTAGTCATGTTTTCCCCTGTAGCCATTGATTTTAAAAAAGTACATTTTTGGTATTTATAGATGAATATATCAATAAGTTCAATAAGGAGTCTCTTGAAAAGTCTTCAGCCAGTAGAGTCAGTTGTTCGCAAAACAGATTTTAAACTATTTTTTGAAGAAAAACCCAAATGCGGGTGCTAGCGGAAAGGTCAATTTTCCGAATTTAAGACATACTGCTCCCTCTGCGGGATATTTCTGACTGGAACGGAACCAAGAAATAAAAGTTAAAACAGTTGCGCAGAAAAAAGAAATAAAGCATAGTAATCCAGACTTATCGAGTAGGTTAATTAAGCACAACGATACGGAAAAAATCATGCTTATTACGCTTAACGAACTTCATCCCAACGCCAGCGCCTTTGCTATGCATTGCATTGATAATTGTAGCGTACAGGATGTGATTGAGATGTTCTATTCGGGCCCACATGAAGACATTTGCTCCCAGTTCAACATTACCCAAGAGCAGTGGCTGCATGCGATTTACGTGGTAATTAAAGTTCTGGGGCGGGGCACTTAATTTCTCTTAGATCAAAGCCACTCGAAAACGGGTGGCCTTTTTACGTTGAGCTCACGCACGCCTCCTTCCGATTAAATACTTTACACAAATAAGCGGATAGGGCATCATTCCCCACTTAAGTAATGCGCTACACATAGCAAAAGCCTAAATACACCCCCCCAACTAAATATCTAGATAACGCAGGAGCCAACATGAACACTCAAGAGCCAGTAAGTAACACACTATATATGCTGACGATGAAATAGATCTGGTGGATCTGTTTTTGGTGCTCTGGCGTCGCAAAGTTATGATTGTAGCCATCACTATTCTGGCTACTTTCGCCGGGGTAGGGGTCAGTTTGTATCTGCCAGAGGTGTACGAAGTTAAAACCATTATTGAGCCTGCAAAAGATGCCGAAGGAAACATGGTTAGGAGGGCAGAAGTCATTCGGGAAAGTATCGCAGGTGGGGCGTATAATGAATTTCTGAACCAAAAATACACTGTACCTGGGAATGATATCCCTAAGTTTAATGTCTCTGTCCCCAAAAACACCGATCTTGTAATTGCGTCGATGGAAACTCAAAACCCAGAACTGGCGGTTAAGATTTTACAAAAGACAGTGGCATTGATATCTGCAGATATTCAGGAAGAACTTGATCTGAAAATTCAAGAGACGCAGAACAGAATTAGCCGCCTAAAACTTAAGGATCAGCAACTTGGCAACACCATTGCATTGCTTGAAAGCCAGATGGTTGATGTCAAAAGTATAGTTAAAGAATTGACCTTGGGTAAAGGAAAAGCCATGGCTTCGCCGCGCGAAGATGCAATGGCAGTGCTACTTTATTCAAATGAGATTAAAAACCAGCAGACGTATCTGAACAATCTGCAGGAAAAACTGATCAATATTCAGACACAGAAACAGCAAATTCAGTATGATATCGATGATGTCCGCATTAAGCTGGAAGGGATCAAAAGTACAAAAGTGCATAAAGTAGCCAGCGTACCTAAAAATCCGATAAAGCCAAAAAAGCCTCTTATCGTGGCTCTTTCGCTAATTCTCGGTTTCATGGGCAGCATCTTCCTCGCCTTTGGTGCTGAGTTCATGACTAAAGTGCGCCAGCAGCAGGCTGAAAAAGAAGAATAGGGGTTAAAGAGGGGCGAGGTATAAAGATTCAGACCTGAACCCAGCTCACGCAAAGTCGCAAAGACGCCAAGAAAAGCAAAAAACAATAGAACGCTGATGAACGCTGAAAGGGCAGGATTTAAATTCAAGATCAAGAGCTTTTAGGGCTTAAGATCAGCGCGCATCCGCCCATATCAGCGTCCAGAAGATTTATGCTTTTCTCAGATTTACCTCTGTGTTCTCTGTGGTTACTGCTTTTAAGATCATCGAACCACCCGTTCGCTGCGCTTACTAGAGGACACAGAGAAGGGCGGGAGGATAAGGGCTGAGGTTGAATGTACACAAGACCAATAGAACGCCGATGAACGCTGAAAGGGCAGGATTTAAATTCAAGATCAAAAGCATTTCAGGGCTTAAGATCAGCGTGTATCCGCCCTTATCAGCGTCCAGATTTGATGTGCTTACTTGGTCACCCCCCTGCTGTTATGCTATATGTTAACAACGGTAGCGCACCTTACGCTGTTATTGAAATGCATGGAGGACGCCAATGAATCTCAAGGACTTAGAAAACGCTTTTTCCGACATTGAAGACCTCAAATTTGCTGTACTGGTTGGAAGCCAGGCAAGCGGGAACAACCGTTCCGATAGTGATTGGGATTTTGCGTTATATTGGAAACATGGGCTGGGATTTCTCGAGCAACTAGCTGCAACTGAACAATTACGTAAGCATCTTGCAACCATTTTGCATGTTGAAATAACTGGTATAGACATTATAGACCTGCACACAGCCCGCCTTGGAATAAGATCCGTTGTAGCAGAAGAGGGCATTGTTCTTAAAGGTGCTGAGACGTTAGCTTGGTGTCATTTTTTACAACGAACCTGGCGTGAACTGGAAGAGGTCTATTGGGAGGATGTTTATGCGGCTTGATCTGTATCAGGCGGAAACAGAACTAATTGCGCAACGGCAAACGTCCATCCTCGATGACGCCCGCGCCATGCTCCTTGCCGGAGAAAAACTCAGCCCTCTCGAGAGAAATGGCATCCTGCATGCACTCCAGGTTCTGGCCGAAAACGCCATAGGCAAGGCAAAACACACGCTTAAATTCAACTCCAGACAGGTGCCAATTTCAGCTTACGATTGTTTCAATGAACTGGTTTCTATTGGAGCCGTAACTGACACTGAACTGCCCACCTGGAACGCTATTATCGGCTTACGGAACCGCATCGTCCACGACTACATGAATATCGACGTAGAGCAAGTACTCGAATTGGTCAAGAATGAGGAGTACCGCTTTATTACGGACTTTCTCCTTGCCCCGATTTTTACCTTGGAAGCATAGCTTATCCCACACTCCAGCCATCACGCAAAGCCGCTAAGAAAATTCAAAAACAATAGAACGCTGATGCACACTGAAAGAGCATGATTTTAAACCAGAATAAAGAGCTTTCAGGGCTTAAGATCAGCGTGCATCCGCCCATATCAGCGTCCAGAAGATTTTAGGTTTCCTCAGATTTTTCTCTGTGTCCTCTGTGGTTAATGCTTTTAAGATCATCGAACCACCCGTTCGCTTGCGCTCACTTGAGGACACCGAGAAGGGCAGGAGGTAAGTCAAAACTTTTCAGTATATGGTTTTAAGGAATTTCGCAGATTTACCTCTGTGTCCTCTGTGGTGAATGCTTTGAAACAGTAAACACCTGACCCTATTTACTTCTTGCTCGAGGTGCAGATGTGGTGCAAAATAGTTCTAAATTTACACCAAAAGGAGGTTTTCCATGCCCCGCCAGAGTATTAATTTGACAGAGCCCAATGCCCAATGGGTCAAAGGACAGATAGCCAGCAAAGAATACACAAGTGTAAGTGATGCAATTAACGATCTAATCCGTCACGCCCGGCGCAAAGAAAATGAGCAGACAGAAAAAATCAGAACATTATTGATCGAGGCTGAAAAATCGATTGAAGAACGAGGATACAGCACTCTCTCGGTCGAAGAGCGCCTGGCCAGATTCAAAAAGGAAGCCGGAGCACGTGACTTGCTATAAACTTGCGCCTGCAGCCGAATGGGATCTTGAACAAATCTGGTTTTTTGGCCTGGAACGCTTTGGACTAGGGCAGGCTGATCATTACTACTATGCACTGATGTGCCATTTAAATGATCTGGCGGAGAATCCATTGAGCTATCCAGCGGTAGATCATATCCGCAAAGGTTACCGCAGAAGTGTCTTCGGGGCGCATTCAGTTTTTTATAGGATCAGCAGTGATCAGATTGTGATAATGCGCATCATTGGGCAGCAGTATTATTCCGGGTAACAACTACCCCCTGGAGCTTCCTGGAAGAAAGACCAATAGAACGCTGATTAACGCAGAAGGGGCATGATTAAAACCAAAATCAAGAGCTTTTAGGGCTTAAAATCAGCGTGCATCCGCCTTTATCAGCGTCCCCTTGGGCATCCAGAAGATATATCTAAAGAATTTAGAGGAGTAATATATGCAAACTGAATCTTTATTCGAAGAAGCACTCCGCCTTTCTCCAGTTGACAGAGTAAAGTTAATGGATTTGCTGTTTGATAGTTTTCAGCATAACGGGACACGCACTGCGCATGAAAAAGCCTGGGCTGAGCATGCAGAAAATATTTGCACCCAAATCGACACAGAGATGATGCCACTCCATTCTCTTGAAAGCGTCGTGTTCGAGCTTAACAAATGAAGATGCTTGTTTCTGAAATAGCTCGTCAGAATTTGATTGAGACAAAAAACTATTACAACGAAGAACGAGCTGGCTTGAGTTACGAATTCGTACAAGAATTTATGGACACTCTGGATCGCATTCATTCGCAGCCAGAAGCCTGGACTCCATTATCAAAAAGAACACGCCGTTGTCTGATGAAACGTTTTCCGTACTCAGTGGTTTTTAGAATTGTAAAAAAGCACTGTCAGATTCAGATTGTTGATCTAATGCATCAAAAACAGAAACCAAGACGATATAGACCCTGATTCAGTGTTAAATTTTCTCATATTTTCTCTGTGCCCTCAGTGGTTACTGCTTTTAAGATCGGATGAACCACCCGTTCGCTAGTGTTCACTTGAGGACACCGAGAAGAGCGGGAGATAAAACAAATTCTTTAGCTTTATGGTTTTAAGGGGTTTCCTCAGATTTACCTCTGTGGTTCATGCTCTAAGAACCATCGAACCACCCGTTCACTACGTTCACTTGAGGACACCGAGAAGGGCGGGAGGTAAATCAAAATCTTTTGTTCCAAAAGGTTTTAGACTTTCGAGCCTCGGGCCTGGTAAACAGTAAACATCTAGACCCCAAAAAGATCTTTAAGCTCGAAATGGAGAAGACATGTCAACGATATTAAAAAAATCTGAAGCCCACGAGCTGGTAAATAGTCTGCCGGAAAATGCCACCTGGGATGACCTCATGCACCAGATTTATGTACGTGAGGCGATTGAGCGAGGACTTGCCGACAGTCAGGCAGGTCGGATCATTGGGGTTCAAGAAGTTCGCTCAAAGTACAGCTTACCGGAATGAAGGTTGTCTGGACAGCAACAGCCCAGGATCATCTTGACTCTATTTATGCGTACATTGCACGTGATTCGTCCCTATACGCCTTACGCACTGTGGATCGCATTACCCGACGCTCTCAGCAAATTGCTGACGCGCCATTATCCGGGCGCAGGGTGCCAGAATACCAGCAGGAACAGATTCGTGAGATGATTGAGGGTTCCTACCGTATTATCTATTTCATCAAGCCAGAACAGATTGAAATTCTTGCAGTGATTCACACTGCCCGCAATATTACTGGTTCAGAGTAAATGCTCTTGAAACCTACCAATCACCCGTTCACTGCGTTCACTTGAGGACACCGAGAAGGGCGGGAGAGTAGAACAAAATCTCTGGCTTTATGGTTTTAAGGTTCTCTCAGATTTGCCTCTGTGTTCTCTGTGGTGAATGCTTTGAAGTCTGATGGAACCCGGCTCACGCAAAGGCGCAAAGGCGCCAAGAAAATTCAAAAACAATAGAACGCTGATGAACGCTGAAAGGCAAGATTAAAAACCAGGATCAAAAGTATTTTGAGGGTTTTAAGATCAGCGTTCATCCGCCCTTATCAGCATTCAGAATATTTATGCTTTTCTCAGATTTTTCTCTGCGCCCTCTGTGGTTCATGCTTTTAGAAAGAGTAAACACCTGATCCCCTCCTATGGATACTCTCCTGGACCCCTGAGATTCTGATATGTCTTGACATTTTGTAATCGAACGATTACGGTTGGCTTATGTATGCAGTGAAATGGACAAAAGATTTTGAGCATTGGATAAATCGCCTGCGTGATAGATCTACGCGAATCAGGCTGCTACGCCGCCTAGAAAAAGCTCAACGCGGTCTATTGGGAGATGTTAGCTCGGTGGGCGATGGCGTATTTGAAATGAGGGAATTTTTCGGTCCTGGTTGGAGAATGTATTACCTTCATAATCCAGACCAAATCATAATCATGCTCGGAGGTGGAGATAAAAGCAGCCAATCCGAAGATATTAAAACTGCAAAAGCGTTAGCTGCTCAGATAAAGGAGGAAAACAATGGCCAACAAGTTAAAAGTTGAGAACATGTCTGAATTTGATATGGCTCAAGAGCTTAGGAGTGAGGCCGATATTATTGAGTATCTGCAACAAGTGCTTGAAGAAGGTGACGGAGCTGAATTGGCTGCAGCACTGGGCCATATAGCCAAGTCGCGAGGCATGAGTGAAATTGCCAGAGCAAGTGGTATTAAGCGAGAGGCGTTATACAAAGCTTTGCGGCCTCAAAGCCATCCTCGTTTTGACACTATTCAACGGGTGTGCAAAGCCCTCGGGGTACGCTTAACTGTAGAAAAAGCACCCGAGGCAGCCATTCACTGAACCCTTGGCACCTGTCATTCTCTTAATTCAAAGGCATGAATAGTAAACACCAAGCCCCCTTAATATACACTTGAGGGCACCGAGAAAGGCGGGAGGATAAGGGCCGAGGTTGAAGGTACAAGGCACAAGGTTCCAGGTAATGATCAAGAGGAATAGAACGCTGATTAACGCTGAAAGAGCATGATTTAAAATCAAGATCAAAAGATTGTTTTTGGGTTTTTCGATCAGCGCGCATCCGCCCTTATCAGCGTCCAGAGGGTTTTAGACTTTGTTGTCTAGTGCCTCGCACCTTCCCGACCTCTAGGTTCCCGAGATCCGAGGTTCCAGGTTTCAGGTTAACCCCGATTTCTCGCCAAGCCGCGAAGGCGCCAAGAGCCAACATGGTTGACTCTGCTTCAGGCTGGCTGTGGTCATCGCATCAGCAACGCTCCCGCTTACAAGGGACTGGCTCCGCAGGTGCCTGTCCCTCTCAGGGGATACCCGCAGGTGCCTGTCCCTCTGAAAAGTACGTAGCTGTATGTCCCTCTCACGGGCCACAACTGGCACCATTGCCAATTGGTTTACCGCAAAATTGGACGGAGTATGTAGATACGCCTTTGACGGATAAGGAGTTGGCGAGGGTGAGAATGAAACGGGCTGGCCTCGCTTAATAGGTTTGGTTTTGCAGCTGGAGTTGGAAAGGTGCTGAGTGTTGTTCATTAAAAGGTGCCTGTCCCCCTCAGGGTTTGTCCCCGGAGTTGGAAAGGTGCTGAGTGTTGTTCATTAAAAGGTGCCTGTCCCCCTCAGGGTTTGTCCCCCTCAGGGTTTCTAAGATCTGCAGGTAAAAGTAAAGTAGTAAACACCTGACCCCTTAAGATCTGCATTCTCTGTGACCTCTGTGGTTAATGCTCTTAAAATAGGGGTTCTCCTGATACCTGATACCTTGAACCTTAGTTCTTTCGGACTTTGGGCCTAGTGCCTGATAAACAGTAAACACCAGACTCCTTAGTTCACGGCTAATTGAGAATTTGATTTACATTTAGCCTGATAAAGCTATACTGCATTATATGTTTATTAATCGCAGTGCAGAACACACCTTGAAACGCTTGTTATTACATTACCCTGTTGTGGCTGTGCTCGGTCCACGGCAGTCGGGTAAAACAACATTGGTGCGTCATGTATGCGAGGATAAAGCATATGTTTTGCTTGAAGACCTCGATACCCGCGAATTTGCTCAGAATGATCCGCGCGGTTTCCTCGCCCAATATCCCGACGGAGCAATCCTGGATGAAGTGCAGCGCTGCCCCGAACTGCTCTCATATCTCCAGGGTATCGTCGATCGTGAACAACGCCCCGGCCATTTTATCCTCACCGGGTCACAACAGTTTTCCCTCCATTCAGGCCTGAGCCAGACCCTTGCCGGCAGGGTGGCACTCTTGCCCCTGTTACCATTTTCTCTTCCCGCTCTCGAAGGGGCGCAATGCGTCCCAGAGCAGTTGGTTGACATGTTGTGGATGGGAGCTTATCCACCTATCCACGCTCGTGGTCACGATCCGGCCAATTGGTACGCCAACTATGTACGCACCTATATTGAACGGGATGTCCGAGACCTCATCAACGTACGAGATCTATCAGCCTTCCAGCGTTTTGTGCGCATGTGTGCAGGACGAAGCGGTCAGTTGGTTAACCTCTCCAATCTGGCAGGAGATTGCGGCATAACCCACAATACGGCAAAAGCCTGGCTGGGCGTACTCGAAGCCAGCTACCTCGTCTATCTGCTCAAACCGTACCACCGCAATTTCAATAAACGCCTGGTAAAAACTCCCAAACTCTATTTCCTGGATACCGGGCTGGCGGCATGGCTTCTGGGGATTCAACAGCCGGAGCATCTGCGCCAACACCCTTTATTGGGTGCGATATTTGAATCCTGGGTAGTTGCGGAGTGTTTAAAAGCAAGGTGGCATGCAGGCAAAGAACCAAACATGTACTTCTGGCGCGATCGTTCAGGGCATGAGGTTGATATCCTGGTAGACCAGGGGATCAATGCTATCCCCATCGAAATAAAGTCCGGGCAAACAATCGCTGCTGATTTTTTTCATCCGCTGGAACGGTGGCAGGATATCGCAGGTGATTATGCCGCACCTGCCGCACTCGTGTACGGTGGAGATTCACGCCAGAAACGCACCAATTGCGATGTCATCCCCTGGCGCCAGATTGCGCAATTGACAAAACAGCTCGCTTAACAGGGCAGGGGCGGCTTCCAGTCACGATGTCCACTGTAATGTCAAAGGAGTAGGACGCTGATTAACGCTCAAAGGGCAGGATTAAGCCCGAGATTCAAGGAGCAAGGTTACATACAGGTGCAAGGTATCTTCTGTCCATCACCTTAATCCCTGTTCCATTGGGTTTTGAGGGTTTTAAGATCAGCGTAAATCCGCCTTTATCAGCGTCCAGAGGTTTTCGGGTTTAGGTCAAAGGCAATAGGACGCTGATTTTCGCTGAAGGGGCATGATTTAGAACCAAGGGCAAAGGCTTTTTGGGGTAAGATCAGCGTTAATCCGCTTTTATCAGCGTCCAGAGAGTTTTAGATTCTAGTGACTCGTTCCCGGTGAATAGTAAATGACCCCTTAAGTGACCCCTTAAGTGTGACCCCTTAAGTGTATTTTGATTTTCGTGCCTAGCGCCTAGCGCCTTGTGCCTGATTTCCCAGATTCCCCTCAATTTAAAATTCTTGTGTTTTTGTAGTTTATAAACTACAGTGTTATATATGTTTGATATCAAACAAACGGCTACGTATAGAAAGTGGCAGCGTAAGTTAAAAGACCAGCGCGCTAAAGCGCTTATTGCTGCAAGGATTTTTCGCTTAGCAAATGGATTGCCCGGTGATGTCAAACCTATAGGGCATGGTGTAAGTGAGTTGCGGATTCATCATGGGCCAGGCTACCGGATTTATTTTCAGCAACGAGGAAACGAAATAATTATATTGCTGTGCGGTGGAGATAAAAGCAGTCAGCAAAAAGATATACAAACCGCACTGCAACTTGCGGAAAAGTGGAGAAAATCATGAATGAACCTGTCTATGACTATGACCCTGCAGAAGCACTTGAGAGTGAAGAAAGCATAGCTGTATTTCTGGCTGACGCATTAGAAACAGGTGACAGCGCATATATAGCCAAAGCCATGGGTGTTGTAGCACGAGCCAAAGGCATGACTGAGCTGGCTCGCGAGACCGGCCTTTCGCGTGAGCAGTTGTATCGATCTTTTAGCGAACAGGGAAATCCAACCTTAAAGACCATGCTTGCATTGATGCGTGCTTTAGGTGTGGATATGACAGTAAAACCCCATAATCATTCGGTTAATTAGCAGATGGGATGACGGGTTCAGGCACGAGGTTCGAGGTTCGAGGCCCTAAAACCTAGGGCCTTTTGATTTTGATTTTCGTGCCTAGTGCCTAGGGCCTCGTACCTCGCCCCTTTAATGAACTCAAATCTTCCCTTGCTTTTCCCTACATGAGCGTTTAATATCCCGCTCTTGTTGGATTGAATAGACAAATCTTTATTCCAGAGGCTTAAATTGAAACTTCTAGTCACCGGCGGCGCAGGGTTTATCGGTTCTGCGGTAATCCGCCATATAATCCAGAATACCGATGATTCAGTTATCAATGTAGATAAACTCACCTACGCAGGCAATCTGGAGAACCTTTCTGAAGTAAGTGACTCCGTGCGCTACACTTTCGAGCAGGTAGACATCTGTGATCAAGATGCACTGGAACGTGTATTTGCGGAGCATCGACCAGATGCCATTATGCATCTTGCCGCCGAAAGCCATGTCGACCGCTCCATCGATGGACCTGCCGCGTTTATTGAAACCAACATTGTTGGCACCTACACTCTGCTCGAAGTATCACGCCAGTACTGGAATAAACTCGATGATGCGCGCAAGAATACATTCCGCTTTCACCACATCTCCACCGATGAAGTATATGGCGATTTGCCGCATCCGGATGATTTGGGTAATGCCAACTCCCTACCACTCTTCACCGAAGAAACAGCCTACGCACCCAGCAGCCCGTATTCTGCCAGCAAGGCAAGCTCCGATCATCTGGTACGCGCTTGGAAACGAACCTTCGGATTGCCAACGTTGATAACAA